>FWWM01006784.1_pt1 | contig 23638 bp, 25 predicted proteins | sample 2228351 | NCBI WGS metagenome assembly FWWM01 (sample SAMEA103939774, study PRJEB20133) | metagenome
CCCGCGGTGCCGCTGGGCTCCCCGTCGTCGGAGAAGCGGTAAAGGGGGCCGATCCGGTAGGCGTAGGGGTTGTGGGTGGCCTCCCTTTCCGAAGCACATTCCAAGAAGGCCAGGGCCTCCTCCTCCGAGGCCACGGGGGCCGCCTTGGCGATGAAGCGGCTTTTCCCGATGACCTCCTCGTACACCACGGGTTCGGCCAAGGTCATACGGCCTCCCCCAAGGCCCCCAGGGCCACCCGCTCCATGCCCACGGGGTCCGGCAGGAAGCCCGTCCAGATCCGGAAGGCCAAGGCCCCCTGCCAGGCCAGCATGGGAAGGCCGGTCTGCACCCCTAGGCCCCGGGCTTTGGCCTCCTTTAGGAAGCGGGTCCAAAGAGGGCGGTAGACCAGGTCCACGACCACCCCTTCGTCCGGAAAGAGCTCCGGGGGGAGGGGGGTGGCCCCGGGATCGCCTAGGCCCACCGAGGTGGCGTTCACCAGGAGGTAGGCCGCCCGGGCCGCCTCCAGGGGCACCGCCTCGAGGCCCATCTCCTCCGCCAGGGCCTGGGCGCGCTCCGGCGTGCGGTTCCAGACCCACACCCTGAGGCCCGCCCCCTTCAGGGCGTAGGCCACCGCCCGCCCCGCCCCCCCCGCCCCCAGGACCAGGGCCGGGCCCCTTAGGGGAAAGCCCCCGGCCTCCAAGGCCATGAGGAAGCCGGGGGCATCGGTGTTGAAGCCGAGGAGGTGCCCCTCCACCGAAAGGACGGTGTTCACCGCCCCGATGGCCCGGGCCTCGGGGGAAACCCAGTCCAGAAGGGGCAGGGCCCTTTCCTTGAGGGGCACGGTGAGGTTCACCCCCCTGTACCCCCGGCGGACCTCCTGAAGCCTCTCGGGAAGGGCCTCCGGAGGGGTGTCCAGGGCCTCGTAGGTGCCCCGTAGGCCCAAGGCCGAGAGGGCCCAGGCGTGCATGGCCGGGGAAAGGGAGTGGGCGATGGGGTGGCCTAAGACCGCCAGGCGGAGCATGCCCCCCATCTTACCCCGCGTTCCTCAGGCCCGCCGCCACCCCCAGGATGGAGAGGAGGAGGGCCTTTTTCAGGGCCTCGTCCTCCGCGCCCCCGGGGGCGCGGTAGCGGCGGAGGAGCTCCACCTGCAGGAGGTTGATGGGGTCCACGTAGGGGTTCCGTAGGGCGATCTGGCGCTCCAGGGTCTTCTGGTTGTGGAGAAGGGGGGCCTGGAAGATGGCCTCCAAAAGGGCCACCGTCTTCCGGTACTCCTCCGCGATCCGGTCAAACAGGGGCCGGAGGGGCTCGGGGACGAGCCTTAGGTAGAGCCGGGCCACCCCCAGGTCCGCCTTGGCCAGGGCCATGGCCGCGCTCTCCAGGGTGGTGGCGAAGAAGGGCCAGCCCCGGTACATCTCCTGGAGGAGGGCAAGGGGCAGGCCTTCCAAGGCGGAAAGCCCGTACCAGCCGGGGAGGAGGAGCCGCACCTGGGTCCAGGCCATGACCCAGGGGATGGCCCGGAGGTCGCGGATGTCCCGCACCCGGCCGTGGCGGTAGACAGGGCGGCTGGCGATGGGGAGTTCCCCGATCTCCCGGATGGGGGTGAGGTGCTCGAAGAAGGGGAAAAAGCCCTCGGCCTGAAGGAGGGCCCGGTAGCGCTCCACGCTTAAGGCGGCGGCCTCCTCCAGGGCCTCGAGCCAGGAGGGCCTAGGGTCTCCCCCCTCCGCCAAAGCGGCCAGGGCGAAGTGGTAGAGGAGCTGCTCCAAGTGGCGCACGGCCAGCTCCACATGCCCGTAGCGGTCCGCCAGGGCCTCCCCCTGCTCCGTGAGGCGGAGGCGGTGGCCCACGCTCCTTGGGGGCAGGGAGGCGATGGCCCGGCCCGCGGGGCCCCCGCCCCGGGCGGTGGAGGTGCCCCGGCCGTGGAAGAAGTGGACCCTAAGCCCCGCCTCCCGCCCCACCGCCGCCAGGGCCTCCTGGGCCTGGTAAAGGGCCAGGTTGGCCGCCAGGAAGCCCGCGTCCTTGTTGGAGTCGGAGTAGCCGATCATCACCTCCACCCCGCCCCGCCCCCGGGCGTGGGCCAGGAAGACGGGGTTCTGGAGGAGGCGGCGGAGGACCTGGGGGGCCCGCCTTAGGTCCTCCAGGGTTTCAAAAAGGGGCGCCACGTCGTAGGGGAGGGGTTTTCCCGGGCGGTAGTCCCCCACCTCCCGGGCGAGGAGGAAGACCGCGAGGACATCCCTAGGCCCGTGGGCCATGGAGACCACGTGGGCCCCCCGGTCCCGCCAGGCCCTTAGGGCCCCGAGGGCCACCCTTAAGGCCTCCCCCTCCGGGGCCTGGCCCACGGGAAGGAGGGGGCGCGGGGTCTTGAGCTCCTCCGTGAGGAGGGCCTCCTGGGCCTCCTCGGGAAGGCCCAGGAAGTCCGGGTGCACCCCCCCAAGCCGGAGGAGCTCGGCCGCGGCCTCCAAGAGCTTCCCCGACTCCTCCCTAAGGTCCAGGGGGGCCAGGGCCAGGCCGAAGGCGGAGAGGCGGGCGGAAAGGGGCCTAAGGAAGACCCGGGCCACCTCCCCCAGGCCCGCCTCCTCCAGGCCCCGTTCCGCCTGGAGGAGGGCCCGGGCGAAGGCCTCTTCGGAAAGGGCCTCCCCCTCAAGCTTGCCGTACAGGGCGGCGAAGTAGCGCCGGTAGGGCTCCCCGGGAAAGCGCTCCACCCCCTCCCCCCCTTCCCGCACCGCCCGGGGCGCGGGAAGGCGGGCCTCGGAGAGGGAGAGGTCCCGCACCAGGGCCTCGAGCTCGGCCAGGTAGCGCTCCCTGGCCACCCGCCGGGCGTAGGCCGCGGCGAAGGCCGTGACCTCGGGGGTCACGAAGGGGTTCCCGTCCCGGTCCCCCCCGATCCAGCTCCGGAAGCGCACGGGGCTTTTCAGGCGGGGCCTTTTCCCGTAGACCCGCTCAAAGGCGGCCTCGAGGCGCTCTAGGAGGAGGGGCACCGCCTTCCAGAGGGTGGTGGGCAGGTAGTAAAGCCCCCCCTTGATCTCGTCCTCCACCGAGGGCCGGGCCTTGCGCACCTCCTCCGTGGCGTAGAGGAGGGCCACCCGGGCCTTGAGCTCCTCCTTATCCCCCCTTTCCAGGACCTCCTGGATCCTCTCCAGGTGGTGCCTCAGGGTGCGGCGGCGGGTCTCCGTGGGGTGGGCGGTGAAGGTGAGGAGGAGCTCCAGGCGGTTTAGATGGGCCTCCGCCTCCTCCAGGGAAAGCCCCCGGGCCTTCAGGGCCTGGGCTAAGGCCAAAGGCCCCTCGGGCCTTGGGGCCTCCGGGGTTTCCGCCTCCGCCCGGAGGCGGTTCACCCGCACCCGGTGGCGCTCCTCCGCCAGGTTCACCAGGTGGAAGTAGTGGGTGAAGGCCCGCACCAAAGCCTCCGCCTCGGCCACGGAAAGGGCCCCCGCCTTGGCCAAAAGGGCCTCCCCCGCCCCCTCGTCCCCCTGGCGGCGGGCCTTGGAGAGGAGGCGCACCTCCTCCACCAGGGCAAAAAACCGCTCCCCCGAGACCCTCCCGATGGCCTCCCCCAGGAGGCGGCCCAGGAGGTCCACCTCCTCCTTGAGGAGGGAAAAGGGGTCTTCCCTCACGGCTCCTCCCACACGTAGGGGCTGATGGAAAGGGGCCGCCCCCCCGAAAACTCCAGCTCGGTGGCGTGGAAGCGGGCCTTCCCCTCCGCCGCGCGGAAGGGCTGGGGGCGGCCGGTGAGGAAGCGGGCCAGGAAGGTCTCCACCTCCCCCCCGATGATGGAGCGGTAGGTGCCGGTCATGCCCACGTCGGTCTGGTAGAGGGTGCCCTTGGGGAGGGGCCCCGCGTCTAGGGTGGGGACGTGGGTGTGGGTGCCCAGCACGGCGGAGACCCGGCCGTCCAGGTAGTGGGCCAGGGCCATCTTCTCGCTGGTGGCCTCCGCGTGGACCTCCACCAGGACGTAATCCGCCCGCTCCTCCAGAAGGAGGCGGTCCAGGGCGCGAAAAGGGTCGTCCAGGGGGTCCATGAAGACCCGGCCCATGACCTGGACGAAGAGGAGGCTCTCACCCCCCGCCTCGAGGCGCCACCACCCCCGCCCCGGGGTGCCCGGCGGGTAGTTCAGGGCCCGCACCACGGGCTCCGTTTCCAGAAGCTCGTAGACCTCCTTGTGGTCCCAGGCGTGGTTGCCTAAGGAGACGAGGTCCACCCCCGCCTCCCTCAGGCGGCGGTAAGCCCTTTTGTCCAGGCCCTTTCCCCGGGCGGCGTTCTCCCCGTTGGCGATGACCAGGTCGTAGTGGGCCCGGATGTCGGGCAGGTGGAGGGCCACGGCCCTGAGGCCGGGCTCGGCCATCACGTCGCCGATGAAAAGAACCCGCATGGGGGCATTATACGCACCCCACGCGGGGGGCCTTCAGGCTAGCCCACCTTGATGTAGGCGTAGCCCTTGCTCTGGAACTCCCCCAAAGCCCCCACGCCCGAGGGCACCCACTTGATGAAATCGTCCGGGCGGAGCTTGTCCTTGGGGATGTTGTTGCGGGTGAAGGTGATCTCGCAGATGTAGAACTCCACCCCCAGCTGGGCCAGCTGGCGGATGCGGCCGAAAAGGGCCTCCCGGTCGTACTGGGTGCTGGCCCAGGGGGTTCCTTCCAGGTCCTTCAAGAAGGGGTGTACCCCGGCCCCGTGGGCCACCACCACGATGCGGATCTTGAAGGGGTCGTTGTCGTAGACGGAAAGGTGGTTGGCGATGTTGGTGAGCATCTGGCCGAAGCGGGTGGGGTCCCCAAAGTCCGCGTGGTAGACCACGGCCACCGGGGTTTCCTTCTTGAATTGGGCGTACTCCACCCGCTCGTTGGCCTGGGCCCTGAGCAGGGACGAAGCCCCGAGAAGCGCCGACACCCGAAGAAGCCACCTGCGGCTGATCCCGTTCACTTTTCCCCCCTTAGAAGGCAAGGGTACAGCCAAGGGGCCTAGCGCGCAAGGGGGGTACGCTACTGGGCCGAGGAGGAGCGCCTTTGCAGGAGGTAGACCACCCCGTAGCCGATGGCGGCGATGATGAGAACCGGCACAACGTAGGTGAGGAGGGTCCAGATCAGGCCGGAGATGGCCAGGAGGAGCTTGCCCAAGAAGGTGAAAACCCAACCCCCCACCCAGAGGAAGAGGAGGACCCCCACCACCACCAGAAGGCCGAGGACCACCCACTCCAGGATGTCGCGCAGGGTGCGTTCCATAAGGAAAGGATACACTAAAAACCGTGGACCGGCGGCAACCCTACCGCACGGAGGAGGGCATCGTGGTGGGGCGGAAGGTCCTGCCCCAGGGCGACCTCCTCCTGCGCTTCGTGACGCCGGGGGGGAGCCTCGAGGCCCTGGCCAAGAAGGGAAGCCGCCCCACCGGGCGCTCGGGGCGGCTTTCCCTTTTCCACCACGTGCGCTTCCAGCTCTACGCCAAGGAGGAGGCCCTCCCCCTCCTCACCCAGGCGGAGCTTTTGGGGAAGCTCTTCGGCCTGGAAGAACCCCGGCGCTTCCTCCTGGCGGGCTTCCTCGCCGAGCTGGCCTACCGCCTGGCCTCCCCCGAGGCGGCGGGGCGGGTTTGGCCGGTCTTCGTTTCGGGCCTTAGGGGCATCGCCAAGCACGAAAACCCCCTCCTTCCCCTGGTCTGGGCGGGCTGGCGGGTGGTGAAGGCGGGGGGGCTCGCCCCCGACCTCCGGGGAGAGGGGGAGCGCCTGAAGGAGGGGCGGCTGGGGGCGGAAGGGGTCTACCTGGGCCCCAAGGGGGTGGAGGCCCTCTGGGCCATCCTCCACCTGCCCGGGGGGGAAGCGTTGGGCCACCTGGAGGAGGCCCCTTTGGAGAGGCTCTTCCTGGCCCTCAAGGCCCACGCGGAGGCCGCTTTAGGCCCCCTGCAGGCGGGGGCCCTTTTGGGTTAGGAGGCCAAAACCCGCTCCTCCAGGCCCTTCAGCAGGCTTTCTATGTTCTCCTGCATGAGCTTCTGCACCAGCTTCTGCAACAGGCCCCCAAAGATGGGGATGGTGAGCTCGTAGGTGAGGGTGAGGACCACCCGGGTGCCCTCCCCCTCGGGGAGGAAGGCCCAGGTGCCCTCGTAGCGGTCAAAGTCCCCCTCGGGGGACCAGAACCGGTTCTTAAGCCCGGCGTCGTCCCACTCCTCCTCCTCCAGCCAGCGCACCTTCTTGCCCATGGCCACCGCCACCCACTCGCTTTTGGTGCGGTGGCCCTCCTGGGCCAGGACCCGAAGGGTCTCCACCTCCTTGAGGTAGGGCTTGAGGCCCTCCAGGTCCTTGGCCAGGGCGTAGACCTTCTCCGGGGGGGCGGGGATGAAGCGTTCGGCGCGAACCTCAGGCATGGGCCCTTTTTACCCCTTTTCCTCCTCCTGGGCAAGCCGGTAGGCCTCGAGGGCCACCCCCAAGGGGAAGCCCCGCCCCAGGAGGAAGCGCACCGCCTTGGCCTTGTCCTTCCGGTGGGGGTAGCGGAGGAGGACCTTTAGGGCGTCCTCGAGGGAGGCCTCCCCCACCGCCTCCTCCGCCACCTCCTCCGGGACCCCCCGGGCCAGGAGGAGGGCCTTGAGCTTCAAGGGCCCGTACTTGCGGTGGGTGTCCACAAACGCGCGGGCGAAGGCCCTATCGTCCAGGTAGCCCATGGCCTTAAGGCGCTCCAGGACCTCCGCCACCACCTCCTCTGGAAAGCGGGCGGAGAGCTTCTCCCTAAGGCGCCCTTCGCTGTAGGCCCGCCCCGCAAGGAGCCTTAAGGCGTAGGCCATGGCCTCCTGGTAGGCCCCCATCCCCCTTAGGGTAACCTAAAGCCCATGCGGGTCTTCGCCATCGCCGACCCCCACCTCTCCCGGCTCCACCCCAAGCCCATGACCGTCTTTGGGCCGGCCTGGGCGGGGCACCCCGAGGCCTTCTTCCGGGGCTGGCGGCGGGTGGTGGGCCCGGAGGATCTGGTCCTCGTCCCCGGGGACATCTCCTGGGCCATGCGCCTAGGGGAGGCCCTCCCCGACCTTTTGGACCTCGCGGCCCTCCCCGGGAAAAAGGTTCTCCTGAAAGGAAACCACGACTACTGGTGGCCCTCCATCAGCCGCTTAAGGGCCGTCCTCCCCCCGGGGATGTACGCCCTGCAGAACGACGCCCTGGTGCTGGAGGGGGTGGCGGTGGCGGGAACGCGGGGCTGGCAGTACCCCCCGGAGACGGAGGAGGAGGCCCGCGTCTTCGCCCGGGAGGTGGAAAGGCTCAAGCTCTCCCTGAAGGCTTTGGAGGGGCAGGACTACAGGAAGCTGGTGGTGGCCTTCCACTTCCCCCCCTTCGGGCCCAAGGGGGAGGCCTCGCCCCTTTTGGAGCTTGCAGCGGAGGCGGGCCCCCAGGCCATCGTCTACGGCCACCTGCACGGGGCCGACCCCGAGAGGCTCCCCCAGGCCTACCGGGGCATCCCCCTCCACCTGGTGGCCGCGGACGCCCTGGGCTTCCAGCCCAAGCTCATCCTGGAAGACGCATAATGGGGGCGTGATCACGGCCTTCGTGCTCATCCGGGCTAAGGGCCAGAGGATAGGGGCCCTGGGGGAGGCCATCGCGGAGATCCCCCAGGTGGCCGAGGTGTACTCCGTCACCGGGCCCTACGACCTCATCGCCCTCCTCCGGCTTAAAGACCTCGAGGAGCTGGACCAGGTGGTCACCCAGGGCATCCTGGGCCTGGACGGGGTGGAGCGCACGGAAACCCTCCTGGGCTTCCGGGCCTACCCCAGGAAGCTCCTGGACCAGGGCTTTGCCCTGGGGGAAGGTTGAAGGGGCCCCTGGCCTTCCTCCTCCTCCTGCAGGGGGGGCTTCTCCTCCTGGGGGGAGGGGGAATGCTCCTCCTGGGCTTCCCCTGGGGGCCCAAGGACCCTTGGGTGGACCTGGGGCTTGCGGGGGCGCTTTTCCTCCTCCTTTTCGGCCTGGAGGCCCTTTTCGGCCGCCTCTTCCCCGCCTCCTTTAAGGAGGCGGAGGCCCTCCACCGGGCCCTGGGGCTCGCCCTAAGGCGGGCAGGGCTTGGGCCCATGGCCCTCCTCTTCCTGGCCCTCCTCTCCGCCTTGAGCGAGGAGGTCTTCTTCCGGGGCTTCCTGCAAAGCCTCCTCTCGGGGTGGGTGGGGGGGTGGGGGGTCCTCCTCCAGGCCCTCCTCTTCGCCCTCTTCCACCCCGCCCCCCGGGCGGCCTGGGCCTACCCCCTTTACACCGGGGTGGCGGGGGTCCTGTTCGGTCTGGCCTACGCCCTCTCGGGAAGCCTCCTCCCGGGGATTTTAGCCCACTTTCTCCACAACGCCCGCGGATTTTACGAGATCGCCCGCCAGGCGTAGCGCCCCAGGGCACATTCCCTCCCTCCTCTCCTGCTAAAATGAGAGGGAAGCTATTCCCAAAGGGGGTATGGAGGAGGGCTATCCATGACGGAGCTGGACTTCATCCGCCAGCGCCAGGACGTAGAGGCCTACCGGGCCTTAAGCTGGGAGGGGAGCTTCGCCGACTACCTCCGCCTCCTCAAGGAGGACCCGAGGCCCCTAAGGACCAGCTTCCAGCGGGTCTACGACATGATCCTCTCCCACGGGGTGGAGGAGCGCACCCTCTTTAAGGAGAAGCTCCTCCACTACCCCTTCTTTGACGACCCCTTTGAGGGGGGACGGGACGCGGTCTTCGGGCTGGACAAGCCCCTCATGCGCCTGGTGGCCACCCTAAAAGCCGCCGCCCACCGCCTGGGGCCGGAGCGGCGCATCCTCCTCCTCCACGGGCCCGTGGGCTCGGCCAAGAGCACCATCGCCCGCCTCCTCAAGAAGGGCCTCGAGGCCTACAGCCGCACGGAGGAGGGCCGGCTTTACACCTTCTACTGGAAGGCGGAGGAGGGCCCCTTCCCCTGCCCCATGCACGAGGAGCCCCTCCACCTCCTCCCCCTCGAGCTCCGGGAGGCCTTTTTGGAGGAGCTAAGGCGCCTCCACCCGGACTACCCCTACCCCCTGGAGGTGGAGGGCGACCTCTGCCCCGCCTGCCGCTTCCAGATGCGGGAGGCCCTGGCCCGGCACGGGGGGGACCTGGCGGCGGTCCTGGAAAAGGAGATCGTGGTGAAGCGCCTGGTCCTTTCCGAGAAGGACCGGGTGGGGATCGGCACCTTCCAGCCCAAGGACGAGAAGAACCAGGACTCCACCGAGCTCACCGGGGACATCAACTACCGCAAGGTGGCCATCTACGGCTCGGACTCCGACCCCCGGGCCTTCAACTTTGACGGGGAGCTCAACATCGCCAACCGGGGGCTGGTGGAGTTCATTGAGATCCTCAAGCTGGACGTGGCCTTCCTCTACGACCTCCTCACCGCAAGCCAGGAGCACAAGATCAAGTCCAAGAAGTTCGCCCAGACGGACATCGACGAGATTGTGCTTGGGCACACAAACGAACCTGAGTACAGAAAACTCCAGGCCAACGAGTACATGGAGGCCCTGCGGGACCGGACCATCAAGATCGACGTGCCCTACATTCTCCGGGTGTCCGACGAGGTGAGGATCTACCAGCGGGACTTCGCCAAGACGCGGGGGAAGCACATCGCCCCCCACACCCTGGAGATGGCCGCCACCTGGGCCGTCCTCACCCGCCTCGAGCCCCCAAGGCGGGCCGGGCTCACCCTCATGCAGAAGCTCAAGCTCTACGACGGCCGCCTCCTTCCCGGCTGGACGGAAGAGGCGGTGCGGGAGCTCATGGCCGAGGCCAAGCGGGAAGGCCTGGAGGGGATCAGCCCCCGCTACATCCAGGACAAGATCTCCAACGTCCTGGTCACCTCCGAGGAGCCCTGCATCAACCCCTTCATGGTCCTGAACGAGCTGGAGGAGGGCTTAAAGCACCACTCCCTCATCTCCGACGAGAAGACCCGCGAGCGCTACCGGGCCCTTCTCCAGGAGGTGAAGGCGGAGTACGCGGAGATCGTGAAGAACGAGGTGCAGCGGGCCATCGCCGCGGACGAGGAGGCCCTGAACCGCCTCTTCCACAACTACATCGACCACGTGAAGGCCTACGTCCTGGGGGAGAAGGTGAAAAACCCCTACACCGGAAGCCCCGAGCCCCCCAACGAGCGGCTCATGCGCTCCATAGAGGAGCGGATTGACATCCCCGAGTCCCGCAAGGACGACTTCCGCCGGGAGATCATGAACTACATCGGGGCCATGGCCCTGGAGGGGCGGCAGTTCACCTACAAGGACAACGACCGCCTGCGCCGGGCCCTGGAGCTCAAGCTCTTTGAGGACCAGAAGGACACCATAAGGCTTTCCGCCCTGGTTTCGGGGGTGGTGGACCCGGAGACCCAGGCCAAGATCGACGTGGTGAAGGCCCGGCTCATCCGGGACCACGGCTACTGCCAGCACTGCGCCGCCGGGGTCCTGGAGTTCGCCGCCTCCCTCTTTGCGAGAAGCGAGCGATGAGGCCCATTGAGCGGGACCTGGAGCGCTTCAAGGAGATCGTCCGCGGGGAGGTGAAGAAGCGGGCCCGGGAGTTCCTGACGCGGGAGGAGCTTTTCGGGGAGGTGGAGGGGCGGATCGTCTCCATCCCCCTGCCCCAGCTGGAGCTTCCCAAGATCGTCTACCGGGACCCCTTGGGGGAAGGCCTCCTGGGGGGAGGCCCGGGGGAGGAGGCCTTGGGCGCGGGGGGGCACATCCCGGTGGCCGAGCTGGAGCTGGAGGAGTTTTTGGACCTCATGGGGGAGGCCCTGAGGCTCCCCAGGCTCAAGCCCAAAGGGGAGGGGGAGGTGACGGAGGAGGCCTTCCGCTACACCACCATCGCCCGAAAAGGCCCCAGGGGCCTCCGCCACGTGCGCCGCACCCTGAAGGAGGCCCTGAAGCGCACCCTGATGAGCGGAAGCTACGCCCCGGAAAGCCCCAGGCTCAGCCTCGAGCCCGAGGACTTCCGCTACCGGGCCCCCAAGAAGCGCCCCCGGCCCCACGCCCAGGCGGTGGTCCTCTTCGCCTTAGACGTCTCGGGGAGCATGCGGGAGGAAGAGCTTAAGCTCGTCAAGACCCTCTCCTTCTGGATCACCCTCTGGATCCGCCGCCACTTCCCCAGGCTGGAAAGGCGCTACCTCCTCCACGACGCCGAGGCCTGGGAGGTCTCGGAGGAGGAGTTCTTCCGCGCCCGGGAGGGCGGGGGGACCCGGCTTTCCAGCGCCCTCCTCCTGGCGGAGGAGATCCTGAAAGGCTACCCCGAGGCCTTCTACAACCGCTACCTCTACCACTTCTCCGACGGGGAGAACTGGCACGGGGACACCCCCAAGGCCCTGGAGGTCTTAAGGCGGCTCCTCCCCTCCCTGGCCCTTTACGGCTTCGCCCAGGTGCAGGGGCCCTACGGGCAGGGGCACTTCCTGGAGGAGGTCCAAGACGGCCTGGGGGATCGGGAGGAGGTGGCCCTGGCGGAGGTGCGGGGCCGGGAGGACCTGCCCCGGGCCCTTAGGGCCCTTTTGGGAGGGAAGGGTGAGGGCCGAGCTTAGGGCGTGGGCGGAAACCCTAAGGGCGCGGGCGGAAGCCCATGGGCTTTCCTTTCCCCCGGTGCTCTTCCAGGAGGTGGAGCCGGAGGAGATGGCCATGCTGGCCGCCTACGGGGGCTTCCCCCGCCGCTACCCCCACTGGCGCTTTGGGAGCGAGTACTTAAGGCAGCGGGAGGTCTACCGGTACGGCCTCGGGCGCATCTACGAGCTGGTGGTGAACACCGTGCCCGTCCAGGCCTACCTCCTCAAGGGAAACACCCCCCTGGCCCAGAAGCTGGTGATGGCCCACGTCTACGCCCACGCGGACTTCTTCCAGAACAACCTGGCCTTCCGCCCCACCCCCAAGGACATGCTGGACGAGATGGCCCACCACGCGGCCTACGTGGAACGGGCCATGGAGCGCCACGGGGCCAGGAGCGTGGAGGAGTTCTTGGACATGGCCCTTTCCCTGGAAACCCTCATCGACCCCCACGCCCCCTACATCCAAAGGCCCGAGGAGCCCGAGGAAACCCCCGAGCCGGCCCGCCTGCGGGTGCGCCCCTACCTGGAGCCCTTCGTGAACCCGTCCCCCGAACCCCCCAAGGAGGCGGAGGAGGGGGCGAGCCCCAAGCCCCTTCCCCCCAGGCCCACCCGGGACCTCCTGGGCTTCCTGGCCCGGCATGCCCCTCTCGCCCCCTGGCAGAAGGGCATCCTGGAGATCGTCCGGGAGGAGAGCCTGTACTTCGCCCCCCAGGGGGCCACCAAGATCCTGAACGAGGGCTGGGCCACCTACTGGCACACGAGGCTCCTCCTCCCCCTCCTCACCCCGGAGGAGGCGGTGGAGTTCGCCGAGCTCCAGGCGGGGCTTCTCGCGGCCCGGGGGTTCAACCCCTACCGCCTGGGCTACCTCCTCCTTAAGGAGGTGGAGGAGCGCTGGGACAAGGGGCGCTTCGGCCCGGAGTACGAGGCCCTGCCCTTAGGGGAAAGGCTCCGCTACGAGAGGCCCTTTGGGGAGGGCCGGAAGAAGCTTTTCCAGGTGCGCACGGTCTACACCGACCTCCCCTTCCTCGAGGAGTTCCTCACCCCGGAGTTCGCCCTACGGCACCGCCTCCTCCTCCCCGAGGACCTCCCCCGCTTTGAGGAGGCCAAGCGGGCCCTCCTCTTCCGCCTCACCAACCTGGGCTACCCGGTGGTGGAGCTTTTGGACGCCAACTACGGCAACCGGGGGGAGCTCCTCCTGGAGCACCTCTACGAGGGGATGGAGCTGGACCTGAAAAAGACGCAGGCGGTGCTGGAGAACCTGCACCGCCTCTGGGGCCGCCCCGTCCACCTGAAAACGGTGGTGGGGGGGAAGGAGACCTGGCTCAAGGCGGGCTGATGACCCGGAGATACCCCCTGAGGAGGGCCTCGGAGAGCTCCCCCATGTGCCGGGCCACGAGCCGCCCCTCCCGGTCAAAGAAGAAGGTGGTGGGCAGGCCCTGCACCTTGAGGGCCTCGGAAAGCCGGGTCTCGGGGTCCAGGAGGAACCAGTCCCCCGCCAATCCCTCCTCCTCCAAAAAGGCCCGCACCACCGCCGGGCCCTCCCCCTGGCTCACGAAGGCGAAGCGCACCCCAGGGGTTTCCTCCGACACCCGTAGCATCATGGGGAGCTCCCGGCGGCAGGGGGGGCACCAGGTGGCCCAGGCGTTCAGGACCAGGGGCTTGCCCCGGAAATCCTGGAGGTCCACCGGCGTGCCCCCCAGGGTGGCCAGGGTTAGGTCGGGAAGGGTGCCAGCGGAAGCGCGCTTTCCCGGGCTTAGGGCCAGGACCAAAAGGAAGACCACCCCGCCCGCCAGGGCCGAAAGGAGGGCGGGGCGCAAGAGGGCTTTGGGTAGGGTCATGAGCGTATACCCTCCTCCCACCAGGATACCCCACCAGGGGTCAAACCCCCCCTGCCAGACGTAGAGGACGGAGAGGGGGTCCTTGGCGTATATGGGAAGGTTCTCCAGCACGAAGCCCAGCCGGGCCCCCACCAACCCCCAAAAGACCGCGTTGGAGGCCCAAGCGTTCAGCCTGGGGTCCACCCGCCTGGCCAAAACCCCTGCGGCCAGGAGGAAGGCGAGAAGCCCCAAGGCCACCTGGACCCGGGTCCAGGGGAGGGCCAAGGGGCCGAGGGTGAGGGCGTCCATCAGCGGACCAGGGGGTATCCGGCCCGCTCTATGGCCAGGATGCCCCCCTCGAGGTTGTACAGGTTGGCGTACCCCTGCCGGGCCAGGTACTCCGCCGCCTGCCGGCTCCGGTTGCCGCTACGGCAGTAGAGGTAGACGGGCCGGTCCTTGGGGAGGTCCTTGGCCCAGCGGGCGACCTCCTCCACCGGCAGGTTCACCGCCCCCGGCACGTGCCCCTGGGCGAACTCCATGGGGGTGCGCACGTCCACGATAAGAGCCCCCTGGGCTGCGGCCTGGTAGAGCTCCTCGGGACCAATGTTCCGGTAGCTCCCCTTGGGGCCGCAGGCGGCGAGGAGCAGGGGCAGGGCCAAGAGGCCCAGGAGGGCGCGCCGGGTCATGCTAGGCCTTCACCCCCACGGCCTGGCGGATGGCCTGGAGGAACTGGGAGAGGGGCTGGGCCCCGAGCACCCGCGCCTTGCCGTGGTTGATGATGGTGTCCGGCACCCCGTGGATGTGGTAACGATTGGAAAGCTCGGGGAACTCGTTGGCCTCGATCATCTCCCCGAAGACCTTGGGCGAGGCATAGGCCATGCGGTGGGCGGTGCGCACCGCCTGCGGGCAGTAGGGGCAGGTGGGGGTGACGAAGACCTGCAGGACCACCTCCTCGGGGAGGTTGTTGAGCTCTTGCACCACGTTCTCGGGCAGGCCGTGCCCGTCCCGGCCCAGCATCTCCAGGTCCTCCAGGAGGCTTGCGAACTCGTAGCCCGCGGGGATACCCCGGTACCGGAGGTTGGTGGCCTCCGAGCCCTTCTCCCGGAGGATCAGGGTGGGGGCCGCCTCCACCTTGTAGGCCTCGGCCTTTTCCTTCCCTTCAGGGGTGGCGAGGTCGTAGACCTCCAGGTGGAGCTTATCGGAAAGGGCCTGAAGCTCCCTCAGAAGCTGCTCCGTTTCCCGGCAGTACATGCAGGGCTCCTTCCCCGGGGCCACGAGGGTGGAGGTGTCGGTGAAGAGGATCATCTCCACGTCCCGGTTCAGGGTGGAAAGCCTTTCCCGTACGATCTCCTGCTCTTTGGGTCCTAAAAGCGGCATCTTTTCCTCCCGGATACCCCCGTAGGGGCTAATCCTTTATGGAGTATAGCATGGGGCCTTGGGATTGGGAATGGGAGGGCATGAACTTTCCCTTCCGGCTTGACATCCATTACCCCGGTAGGGTATCTTAGGGGCCGGGACAAAGGTCCCATTCCGGAGGTGAAGCCATGATCTTTCGCCAAATCTACGAGGAAGGCCTCGCCCAGATGAGCTACTTCCTGGGCTGCCCCGCCACCGGGGAGGCCCTGGTGGTGGACCCCAAGCGGGACATCGACACCTACCTGGACCTGGCCCAGAGCCTGGGCCTCACCATCACCGCCGTGGCGGAAACCCACATCCACGCGGACTACCTCTCGGGGGCCCGGGAGCTCGCGAGGGCCACCGGGGCCACCCTTTACCTCTCCGACGAGGGGGACGAGAACTGGAAGTACCGGGGCTTGGAGGGTTTCCCCCATGTCCTGGTGAAGGACGGGGATGAGTTCAAGGTGGGGAACATCCGGGTGAAGGTCCTCCATACCCCCGGCCACACCCCCGAGCACATCTCCTTCCTGGTGGCGGACGGGGCGGTTTCGGAGGAGCCCCTTCTCCTCCTCACCGGGGACTTCGTCTTCGTGGGGGATGTGGGCCGCCCGGACCTCCTGGAGGAGGCCGCGGGGTTTAAGGGCACCGCGGAGCCCGGGGCCAGGCGGATGTTCCAAAGCCTCAAGGCGAAGTTCCTGACCCTCCCCGACCACGTGCAGGTCTGGCCCGGCCACGGGGCGGGCTCGGCCTGCGGGAAGGCCCTCGGGGCCCTTCCCGCCACCACCGTGGGCTACGAGAGGCGGCACGCCTGGTGGGCGGAGTACCTGGAGCGGGACGACGAGGAGGGCTTCGTGAAGGCCCTCCTCCTGGGCCAGCCCGAGGCCCCCACCTACTTCAAGGAGATGAAGCGCCTGAACCGGGACGGGATGCCCATCCTGGGGGGTATCCCCCACCCGGCCCGGCTCACCAAGAGCCAGTTCACTAAGGCCCTGGCCGAAGGGGCCATCCTGGTGGACACCCGGGACAAGTTCGCCTTCGCCGGGGGGCACCTGAAGGGGGCCATCAACATCCCCGCGGGCAAGAACTTCTCCACCTGGGCGGGCTGGCTCCTCCCCTACGACCGCCCCCTGGTCCTCATGGCCCGGCCCGAGGAGGTGGAGGGGCTGGTGCGGGCCCTCATCCGCATCGGGCTGGACCATGTGGTGGGGTACATCCCGGGCCTCGAGGGCTACGCGGAAGGGGAGCTGGAGACCGTGCCCCAGATCACCGCGGAGGAGGCCAAGGCCCTTTGGGAGAAGGGCCAGGCCCTGGTCCTGGACGTGCGCGGCCGGGACGAGTACCTCTCGGGCCACATCCCCGGGGCCCTAAACCTCCACGCGGGGCGGGTTTTGGCCCATCTGGACCGGCTTCCCAAGGACCGGCCCCTCATCGTCCACTGCGTGGGGGGCGACCGCTCCAGCACCGCCATCAGCGCCCTTCTGGCCCATGGCTTTAGGAACGCCCTGAACCTCACGGGGGGCATCCGGGCCTGGCAGGCCCTGGGCTTCCCGGTGGAGAAGGGCGAGGCCCTGGTGAACGCCTGATCCCATCCCGCCGCAAGGGCACCCCCTTGCGGCGGGGGTTTTGGAGGAAGCGATGTACGAAACCGACGTAAAGAACCTAACCCCCGAGGAGGCCAAGGCCCTTTACGAGGAAGGGGCCCTTTTCCTGGACGTGCGGGAGGTGGAGGAGTTCGCCCAGGCCCGCATCCCCGGGGCCAGGCTCCTGCCCCTTTCCGAGTTCATGGCCCGCTACGCCGAGGTGCCTAAGGAGGGGCCCGTGGTCCTCTACTGCCGTACGGGGAACCGCTCCTGGCAGGCGGTGGCCTGGCTTTCCGCCCAGGGCTGGAAGAACCTCTACAACCTCGAGGGGGGCATCGTGCGCTGGTACCGCACGGGCCTCCCCGTGGACACCACCCCGGTGGAGGTGGGCTACCAGGGGGTGCCCTTCCAGGAGGTGGGGCCGGAGGAGGCCAAGGCCCTCCTGGAGGAGGCCTTCGTGGTGGACGTGCGCGAGCCCTGGGAGTACCGGGAGGGGCATGTGCCGGGGGCGGTGAACATCCCCCTCTCCACCCTGCCCACGCGCCTCTCCGACCTGCCCAAGGACCGGCCCATCCTCCTCGTGTGCAACTCCGGGAACCGCTCGGGGGTGGCCGCGGACTTCCTGGTGCAGCAGGGGTTCGCGGGGGAGAAGGTCTATAACCTCGAGGGCGGCACCTACGCCTGGATGAGCCACGGCCTTCCCGTGGAGCGATGAGCCTCGCCCTCTTCGGCGCCCTCCTCATCGGGCTCTCCCTGGGCCTTCTGGGCTCCGGGGGGTCCATCCTCACCGTGCCCGTCCTGGTGTACCTGGTGGGGGAAGCACCCAAGCAGGCCATCGCGGAAAGCCTCCTCATCGTGGGGGGGATCGCCCTCCTGGGGGGTCTCCCCTACGCCCTTAGGGGCCTGGTCCACTACCGGAGCCTCCTCCTCTTCGGCCTCCCCGGCATGGCGGGCACCTACCTGGGGGCCTGGCTTTCCCGTTTCACCTCCGGGGAGGTGCAGCTCCTCACCTTCGCCCTGGTGATGCTCCTCGCCGCCTACTTCATGGCCCGGCCCGTCCCCCTCACCCCCAAAGGGGAGCGGAAGGCCTGGAAGGTGGTCCTGGAAGGGCTTTTCGTGGGGGCCCTCACGGGCTTCGTGGGGGTGGGGGGCGGGTTCCTCATCGTCCCCGCTTTGGTCCTCCTGGGGGGGCTTCCCATGCACCTGGCGGTGGGCACGAGCCTTTTCATCATCGCGCTCAAGTCCTTCGCCGGCTTCTACAAGTACCTCCACCTCCTGCCCGCCTACGGCCTCTCCGTGAACTGGGGCCTGGCCCTCCTCTTCATCGCCGTGGGGGCCTTGGGGAGTCTGCTCGGGGGGCGGCTTGCGGTGCGCCTCCCCCACGAGGCCCTGAAGCGGGGCTTCGCCCTCTTCCTGGTGGTCATGGGGGTTTTCATCGTGGCTCAGAACCTCTAAACCCGCCCGGGCCGTACCTAGGGGAAGGTTCCCGAGGGGCCTTCCCCTAGACTTTCATAAAGCTTTGGGTGGAAAGCCCTAAGATAGGGGGCGTGTACGCCGTCCGCGAAGGGTTCCGCCAGATCCTCCGCCACCCCACCGCCAGCCTGGCCACCTTCTTCACCGCCCTGGTCTCCTTCACCCTGCTCTACTTCCTGGGGCTTCTCCTGTGGAACCTGGAGCGGGTGGTCCAGGGCCTGGAGCGGGAGCTGGAGGTGGCCGCTTTTCTAGGAAGGGGGGCGGACGTGGAGGCCCTCCTCACGGAGATCCAGGCCTGGCCCGAGGTGGGGGAGGTGCGCCTCCAGACCAAGGAGGAGGCCCTGGCCCAGCTGGTCCTGGACTACCCCTACCTGGCGGAGGCCAAGGACCTGGTGGAAAACCCCCTGCCCGACACCCTGCGCCTGCGCCTGAGGACCCCCGAGGCCGTGCGCCAGGTGGCGGAGCGCCTCCGGGGCCTCCCGGGGGTGGAGGGGGTGGAGTACGGGGGGGAGCTCACGGAAAGGCTCGTGGGGGTGCTCTCGGGAAGCCGGGCGGCCATGGTCCTTTTGGTGGCCCTCCTCCTCCTCAACACCCTCTTCAGCGTGATGGGCTCCATCCGCCTCTCGGTGGAAAGCCGCAAGGAGGCCCTGGGCATCATGCTCCTGGTGGGGGCCACCCGCCGGTTCATCCAGGGGCCCTTCCTGGCGGAAGGGGCCTTCCTCACCCTGGGGGCTGGGCTCCTCGCGGTCCTCTTCGGGGGGGCCCTTTACCGGGGCCTTTCCGGGGCCCTGCAGGGGCTTCTCCCCTTCATCCCCGTGCTCAGCCTCCAGGACCTTGCCCAGACCGGGATGGCCGTCTTGCTCCTGGCCCTCTTCCTGGGCCTAGGAGGGGCGTACCTCGCCAGCCGGGCCCACCTGAGGGAGGTTTAGGGTGCGCGCGCTCGTCCTCCTCTGCCTCCTAGGCCTTGCCCTGGCCCAGGACCTAAACACCCTCGAGGCCCAGGCCCAAAGGGCCCGGGCCCTGGAGGAGCGGGCGGCCCAGCGCATCGCCCTCCTAAACCGCGAGCTCCAACGCCTCTCCCAGCGGGTGGAGGCGCTCCTTGGGGAAAAGGCCCGCCTCGAGGGGGAGATCGCCCGGCTGGAGGGGGAGAGGACCGCCCTCAGGCGGGAGATCGCCCGCCTAAGGGAGGAGGTGCGCGGGACCGAAGCCCGCATCGCGAAGCGGGAAGCGGAGCTGGAAGCCCTAAAGGGGCGGCTTCGGGCCCTCATGCTGAGCCTCCACAAGGAAAAGGCCGCCCGCTACCTCCCCCTCCTCCGGGCGGAGGGCTTCACCGACCTCATGGTGCGGGCCCGCCTGGTGGGCTACATCTCGGAGCGGGACACCGCCCTGGTGCGCCAGGTCCAGGGGGTGCTGAAGGCCCTACGGGAGGAAAAGGTCCGGCTGGAACTCCTCCTGAAAGACCTTTCCACCAAGGAGGCGCGCCTAGCGGAAACCCAGAAGGCCCTGGAGGGGGAAAAGAAGGCCCTGGAGGCCACCCTGGCGGGCCTGGAACGGGAGGCCCAGGGGAAGCGGGCCCTCCTCCGGGAGGCCCTAAAGGAGCGCCAGCGCCTGCAGGCCGAGCTGGAAAAGCTCCAGGCCCGGATTCTGGCGGAAAGGCGGCGCCTGGAAGAGCTCAGGAGGCAGGAGGAGGAACGGCGGCGCCAGGAGGAGGCCCGCAGGAGAGCCGCGGCCCAGCCCGCCCGGGTGGTGGTCCCTCCCCCGCCCCTGCCCAGCGCCGTGGGCCGCCTGGCCTTCCCCGTGCCCGGGGGGCGGATCGCCGTCCCCTACGGAGCGGAGGGCTCGTTCATGGTCATCCAGGGCCCGGCCCCCGGCAGCCCCGTGCAGGCGGCCGCGGAGGGGTACGTGGGGGGCATCCTCTACCTCCCCAACCTGGGCTACACGGTGATGCTGGTCCACACGGAAACCCTCTCCACCGTCTACACCAACCTCCAAGAACCCCTGGTGCGGGAAGGGGAGCGGGTGGAACGGGGCCAGCTTCTGGGCTACACCGGCGGGGGCCTCCTCATCCGCCCGGAGGAGCTGGAGTTCCGGGTGGCGGTGCGCCTGGGGGAGGAAACCCGCTTCGTGGACCCCGCGGCCTACTTTTAAGCCCCCCGCCGAGGCCAACGGGGGGCCCAAAGGGGGGGTTACGCGGGCTCAATGAGCCCGTAGTTCCCGTCCTTGCGGCGGTAGATGACGTTGATCTCCTCCGTTTCCCGGTTGCGGAAGACGAAGAAATCGTGCCCCAAGGCCTCCATCTGGAAGGCCGCCTCCTCGGGGTCCATGGGCTTCATCTCAAAGCGCTTGACCCGGACGATCCTGGGGCCTTCCTCCTCCTCGGGCTTGCGCAGGGCGGAAAGGGCCCGCACCTCCTCAGGGGGAGGGCCCTGGTAGGAGTGGCGCTTGCCCACGTAGCGGCGCTCCTTGAAGCGCTTGAGCTGGGTTTCCAGGCGGTCCACCATGCGGTCAATGGCCGCGTAGAGGTCTTGGTCCTCCTCCTCCACCCGCACCAGCCCCCCGGGGAGGTCCACCTGGACCTCGGCCTTGGCCTTCCGCTCCACGTGGGGGCTATTCGCCAGGGAAAGCACCACCTTGGCCATGAGCTCGCCGTTCTGGTAGCGATCCAGGCGGGCGAGCTTCTTTTCCACATACTCCCGGATGGCGTCGGTGATCTCCAGGTTGCGGCCGATGAGCTTGTAGACGTTCATTAATCCTCCTTTCCGCCCCCAAGAGGGCCTTCCCTTACCCTTATGCTACCACCCTCCCCGGGACGCTCGTCCCGGACCACCTGCCCCGCCTTCAGCACCACCACCCGCGCGGGGTAGGCCTCCAGGAGCTCCCGGCTGTGGGTGGCGAGAAGGACCGTGGCCCCCCGGGCGTGGGCCGCTTTGAGGATCTCCAGGACGGAAAGGGCGTTCTCCGGGTCCAGGTTCCCCGTGGGCTCGTCCGCCAGGATGACGGGCGGGTCCAGGAGGAGGGCCCGGGCGATGGCCACCCGCTGGGCCTCCCCCACGGAAAGCTCCTCGGGGAAGGCCCGCTTCTTGTGGGCCAGGCCCACCCGGCGAAGCGCGGTGTAGATCCGCCCCTCCCACTCCCGCCGGGGCACCCCCTGGACCTGGAGGACGAAGGCCAGGTTCTCCTCCACGGTCAGGTCCTTGAGGAGGCGGTGGTCCTGGAAGACCATGCCGATGCGGCGCCGGTGGAGGGCCACCCCGTCCCCCTTGAGGGCCTTCAGGTTCTGCCCGGCGAAGTACACCGCCCCCTGGGTGGGGAGGAGGCGGCGCAGGATGAGGCTTAAGAGGGTGGACTTCCCCGCCCCGGAATGCCCCACGATGTAGACGAACTCGCCCTTCTTGACCTCGAGGCTCACGTTGTAGAGGGCCTTGGTCCCGGTCCTGGGGTATTCCAGGCTCACCCGGTGGAAGGCGATCATGCCCCCATCCTACTTTCCTTCTCACCCAGGCGCGCTATAGTGGGGCCTAGGTGAGTGCGAAGATGAAAAAGCGCGCGTGGTTCCTCGTCGGCCTTGGGGTCCTCCTGGCCCTGGTCTACGCCCAGCTCCAGAGGCCCCAGGCGGAAACCCTCCTGCAGAACCCCAACGGGCAGGCCCTCCTGGAGGTCTACCAGCGCATCCAGCAGGACTACCTGGAACCCTTACCCCGGGAAAAGCTCAACAAGATCCTGGAGGGGGCCATCGGGGGGATGATCCAGGCCCTGGAAGACCCCTTCACCAGCTACTCCCCGCCCCAGCGGGCAAGCCTCCGCCAGGAGGACTTAAGGGGCGAGTTCTTCGGCATCGGGGCCACCCTCTCCCCCGCCAACCCCGACGGCACCGGGGCCAAGGTGGAGGGGGTCATGAAGGGCCTCCCCGCCCAGCGGGCCGGGATCCGCGCGGGGGACGTCATCCTCGAGGTGGACGGCCAGGACGTGACCAAGCTCCCCCTGCAGGAGGTGGTGGCCAAAATCCGCGGCCGCGAGGGGACCAAGGTCACCCTGAAGATCAGGCGGGAAGGGGTGCCCGCCCCCCTGGTCTTTGAGCTCATCCGGGAACGGGTGGAGATCGTTTCCGTCTCCACCGGGCGCATCGGGGACGTGGGCTACGTGGCCTTGGAAACCTTCGCCAACTTCAAGGTGGAGGACCAGCTCAAGAAGGCCCTGGACGAGCTCAAGGCCCAGGGGGTGAGGAAGCTCATCTTTGACCTGAGGGACAACGGGGGCGGCCTCCTGGACCAGGGCTGCGCGGTGGCGAGCGCCTTCCTCAAGGAGGGCCCCATCGTCTACACCCGCACCAAGAACCTCACCCGGGTCTGGTGCGAGGCCTCGGGGCGGCCCCTGTGGGAGGGGCCCATGGTGGTCCTGGTGAACGGCAACTCCGCCTCCGCCAGCGAGATCGTGGCCGGGGCCCTCCAGGACTACGGCCGGGCCAAGGTCATCGGGGAGAAGACCTTCGGCAAGGGCGTGGGCCAGACCCCCTTCACCCTAGCCAACGGCGGGGAGCTCACCCTGGTGACCTTTGAGTGGCTCACCCCCAAGCGCCGGGCCATCAACCAGGAGGGCCTGAAGCCGGACATCGAGGTGAAGGACACCCGCTTCCCCACCCCCTTCTCCCTCCAGGGCGCGGGGGCGCCCCCGGGGGCGGAGATCGCCGTCACCCTAAACGGAAAGACGGTGCGGGTGAAGGCCGACGCGGAGGGCAAGTTCACCTACGCCGAGCCCCAGCGCCAGCGCCCCCTCCCCGAGGAGCGGGGGCAGGCGGTCTTGGACCTCGAGGGGGACGCCATCCTTAAGCGGGCCCTGGAGGAGCTGAACGGAAAGTAAAGGGGAGGGGTCCAGCCCCTCCCTTCCCGAGGCCCCCGCCGCAGCTTGGGCTGCGGCGGGGCTTCTACCGCACCACCGCCCCCGGGGGGATATCCCCGTCCACCGTCACCAGGACGAGCTTCTCCCCCTCCTGGGCCGCGAGGATCATCCCTTGGCTTTCCACCCCCCGAAGCTTGGCGGGCTTGAGGTTGGCCACCAGGACCACCTTCCTCCCCACCAGGTCCTCCGGGCGGTACCACTTGGCGATGCCCGAGACCACGGTCCGCTCCTCCCCACCCAGGGAAAGCCGGAGGACCAGGAGGCGGTCCGCGTTGGGGTGGCGCTCCGCGGCCACCACCTCCGCCACCCTTAGCTCCACCTTGGCGAAGTCCTCTATGGAGATGGGTTCCACAGCGTTTTCCTCCTTGGAGCCCGCCTTAAGGGGCTTCTCCTCCTTGGGGAAGAGGATGGGGGCCTCCTGGGGGAGGGGGCCAGGAGGGGTGAGGCCCCAGCGCCCGGCCTCCTCCAGGCTTTCGGGCTCGGGAAGGCCCAGGGCCCGCCGGAGCTCGGCCATCTTGTCCGGCATGGCGGGGGTGAGGAGGACCGAAGCGATCCTCAGGCCCTCCACCACCCGGTAGAGCACCGCCCGGGCTCCTTCGGGGTCTTCCTTCGCGAGCTCCCAGGGCCGCTTCTCGTTGAGGTAGCGGTTTAGGGCCTTCACGTAGTCCATCACCGCCTCCAGGGCCAGGTGGAAGCGGAGCTCCCGCACCAGCGGGCGGAGGCGCTCCAGGAGGGCGGTGCCGGCCTCGAGCCCCTCCCCCGGCACGGGCCCCGGGATCCTCCCCTCCGCGAAGCGGAGGAGCATGGCCCTAAGGCGCTGGACCAGGTTGCCCAGGTTGTCCGCCAGGTCCGCCTCGTACCGCACCCTAAGGGCCTCCTCCCCCACGGCCGCGTCCTGCCCGTAGGGGATTTCCCGGAGGAGGTAGTAGCGCACCGCGTCCCGCCCGTAGCGCTCCGCCAGGCGGAAGGGGTCCACCACGTTCCCCAGGGTCTTGGACAT
>FWWM01006785.1_pt1 | contig 23623 bp, 25 predicted proteins | sample 2228351 | NCBI WGS metagenome assembly FWWM01 (sample SAMEA103939774, study PRJEB20133) | metagenome
ACCGCGTAGGGCCAGAGGAAGGCCACCTCCACGTCAAAGAGGATGAAGAGCATGGCCACCACGTAGAAGTGGACGGGAAAGCGCTTCACCTCCCCCGCGGGGTCGTTGCCCGATTCATAGGGCATGAGCTTGGCCCGCCCGGGCTTCTTGGGGCCGAGCAGGGCCCCCACCAAAAGGGCCGCCACCCCGATGAACAGGGCCACCCCCACGTAGATCAGAACGTTGATGTACTCCGCTATGGGCGCCAAGGTCCCCTCCTTTCGTGCCTACCTTCACGAGCTGGAGCCCCTAAACCCCCAAGGAGGCCCCGCCCGATTCCCGCCTATCTTATCACCTCCCCCTTTCCGCAAGCCGGGCGGGGTACACCAGGGGGTGGGCTATCGGTGTAAGCCCTCTGGTTATCGGTTCTCAACTTCTACACTCCGGTGTAGGGTTTCCCACAGGGCGCGGAAAGCGGCCAGGTCCAGGGCCTCGGCCCGGACCCCTTCGGGAAGGCCCAGCTCCTTCAGGGCCCTAAGGACCGCCTCCCGAGGGTAGCCCGCCTGTTCCAGGGCGTTTTTCAGGGTCTTCCGCCGGTGGGCGAAGGCGGCCTCGATGAGCTGGAAAAGCCCGGGCTCGTCCCCCTGGCCCGTGGGGGTGAGGCGCACCAGGCTGCTGAAGACCTTGGGGGGCGGGAAGAAGGCCCCCGGGGGGAGGTCAAAGAGCCTCTCCCCATGGGCGTGGTGGGCCACCCTGAGGGAGAGGAGGCCGTAGGCGGGGGTGCCCGGCCTGGCCACCATGCGCTCGGCCACCTCCTTCTGCACCAGGAAGACCAGCTTGGCGAAGCGCCCCGTCTTCAGAAGCTCCGTCACCAGGGGGGTGGCGATGTTGTAGGGGAGGTTGGCCACGAGAAGGCTTCCCTCCGGCACCTCCCTCCAGGGAAAGCGGAGGGCGTCTTGGAAGCGGAGCTCCACCGGAAGCCCCGCAAGGGTTTCCTCCAGGACGGGCTTAAGCCGGAGGTCCTTCTCAATGGCCGTCACCCGGGCCCCCGCCTGGGCCAGGGCCCGGGTCAGGAACCCCAGGCCCGGCCCCACCTCGTAGACCGGTCCCGTGAAGGGCTGGGCCGCTTCCACGATGCGCTTAAGGTAGGCCTCTTCCACCAGGAAGTTCTGGCCGAAGCGCTTGTCGGCCTTAAGCCCGTGGCGGTGGAGGAGGGTGCGCACCTCTTCCCTTAGGCTCGGCATGGCTAAACCTTACGGACCCGCACCCTTAGGGGGTCTTCGGGCCAGATCTCCAGGTACTCCCCCAGGTCCAGGGCGTCTATGAGGGCGAAGCGCTCTTTGAGGAGGATCCCCTCCCGCATGGGGGTGTGCCCGTACACCCCGAAGCGGAAGCCCATGCGCTCCACGTAGTCCGGGGTCATGAACCACCAGGTTTTGGGCTCGCTGTGGGCGTAGAAGAGCTCATCGTAGGTCTGGAGCCAGGGCACGGGGCCCACGTGGGCGAAGTGGACCCCCTCCAGCACCACCTCCCGGGGAAAACCGGCCATCCAGGCCTTGAGGGGTTCGGGGAGGGGCTTACCCCCCCGCTCGGGGTGGAACTCCAGGTGGAGGAGGTGGCGGTTGCCCAGGATGGGGTCGCCCTTAAGGGCGGCCTCGTCGTGGTTGCCCAGGAGGATGATCACCCCTTCTGGGGCCGATTCCTGGAACTCTTTGAGGCGGAAGAGCTCCCGGATCTGCGCCCCCGCGGCCAGGCGGAGGTGCAGGGGGTCTTCGGGGTCAAAGGGGGATAGCCCCGTGAGGCGCTCGTAGTCCTTGGGGGTCTTGGGGTGGACCAGGTCGCCCAGGAGGACCAGGCGGGTCTCCCCGCTCCTTAAGGCCTCCGTGGGCTGGAAGGTGGGGCCCAGGAGCCCCTCGGCCTTGAGGATGCGCCAGAGGGCGGGGAAGTTGGCGTGGAGGTCCCCGACCGCGACGATCCTCATCCCTTGAGGAGGTTCCTTAGCTCCCCGTAGAGCTTTTTGGTCTCCTCGGGGGTCTTGCCGTAGCCCCCGTACTTGGTGAGGATGCGGGCGGCCTCCTTACCCAGGCCCTTTTCCTTCAGCCTTTCCAGGAGCTGGTCTATGAGCCGGTGGGCTTCCGGTTTTTCTTCCTCCTCCACCGCTTCCTGCGCGGGAAGCCTAGGGGGGGTGAAGCGCCCCTTCTCCGCATCGTAGTCCACCCACTGCTTCTCCAGCCGGTAGAGGTAGCGCCCCACCCCAAACTTCACCGCGGCCCGCTTTAGGGCATCGGAGAAGGCGGCCTTTAGGGAGTCCCCCTCCCCCACGTCCTCCTTGGTCGTGCCGAGGACGGTGAGGCGGCACTTCACCTCCACCAGCCGCTCCCGCCTTTCCCCGCGCTCGTCCTTTAGGGTCCTTTCCGCGTCGGCCAGAACCTGGTACTCGTCGTGCCAGCCCTCGGGGCCCACCACCCGGTCCAGGCGGTCCAGGACGGTGCGGGCGTCCACGTAGGGGACCACCAGGGCTTTTTTCCGGTCCCGGGAGAGGGCCTCGATGCGCCACTGGACCTCCTCCGGGGGGAAGGGCTCGGAAAGCTTCTGCCAAACTTCGTCCATGCCTTAAGTGTACTTCAGGGCCCTCTCACGAAGGGGGCGGGGGCTTTGGGATAGGGTTAGGGGTATGGGTAAGACCGTTTTCCTCCTCCCGTTTTTGGCCCTGGCCTTGGCCCTCGAGGTCCAGCTCTCCGCCTCCCTAAGCGTTACCCTCTTTCCCCAGGCGGTGGTGGTGGAGCGCATCCCTGAGCCCCAGGGGGTGGTGGTGGTCTACCAGGCCCGGGGGGCGGAGGCCATCTTCCGCTACCACGACGAGGACCTGAGGCGCCGGGGCTGGGTAAGGGTGAAGTACGAAGTGAAGAAGGACGAGTGGAAGGCGGAGTACCGCAAGGGGAAGGCCAAGGCCCGCCTTTCCGTCAAGGACAAGAAGGGCCGGGTGGAGGTGCGGCTTAGGGAAGGGGACTAGACAAGGAAAGGCCCCCTCGCTATCCTAAAGGGCGCGTGGGGCCGTGGCGCAGCTGGGAGCGCGCCTGAATCGCACTCAGGAGGTCACGGGTTCGAGTCCCGTCGGCTCCACCAAGCCTAGGCCCTCCAGGAAGCCCTGGAGGGCCCTCTGCTCATGGTTGGGGGCGCTTTAGCCCCCGTAGAACCAGCCCGTGTCCCACATGACCAGGGGCTTGGCCTCCTCCCTGACCCCCGCCTCCACCACCTCGGCCACCACCAGGCTGTGGTCCCCCAGGGCGAGGAGGGCCCGGACCTCGGCCTCGAGCCAGTAGGGGAGCTCGGTGAGGAGGGGGAGGCCAAAGGTGGGGGAGGGTTCAAAGGGGTGGCCGTTTAGGGTGTTCCCCTCCCTTTTGGTGGGCTTGAAGAAGTCCTGGGCGATGGCCTTCTGGTCCGCCCGTAGGGTCATGAGGGCGAGCCGGCCCGTCTTGGCGATGAGGGCGTGGAGGTGGCTTTCCCGCTTCACCCCCAGGGCGATGAGGGGGGGCTGGAAGGAGGCCTGGGTGACCCAGTTCACCGTGCCCGCGGCGAGGTCCTCCCCGTCTTGGGCCGTGAGGATGTAAAGGCCGTAGGTGAAGCTCCTGAGGGCTTTCTTCTTGGCCTCTTGGTCCATAGCCCAAGTATAAGAGGCCCCCCGTGGGGGGCCTCAAGGCCGATGGGGCCTAGTAGCCGGTGGCCGAGCGGGGGTTTAGGGCGGGAAGGGTCAGGGTCTGAGGGGCCATCCGGCTCGGGGCCACGAAGTTCAGGGGGATGGGGGTGGTGTCAATGGTGGCCACCGCGGAGAGCACCCTGGTGTTGGTGCTGTCGTAGTAGAGGGGGTAGTCGTTGGGTCCTGGGATCAGCACCGAGGAGCAGGCGATGGTGACGTTGGTCATCCCCTGGGTGATCTGGTGGGGGCGCAAGGAGGCCTGGGGGAGGGTATTGTACCCACAGTCCACCGCCTGGCCGGTGTTGGTCATCACCGCGCCCATCTTGGCCAGGAAGTCGTTTTCCAGGGTGATGGCGTCGTAGTACCCTTGCCATTCCCCGATGAAGACCACGCGCCCCCCTTCCTCGGCGAAGGCCTTTAGGGCGTTGATCTCTGGGGGGGTAAAGGTTTCCCTGGGGTTCCAGAGGAAGATCACCTTCACCTCCGGGGGAAGGGCAGTAATGGAGCCCTGGGTGGAGTTGAGCTCCTCTATGGTGAAGCCCTCGTTCTGGAGGACGCTTCGGAAGGTGGAGAGGCTGCCGTCGCTGCACTCCCCGGTCCCGCCGCACACGGAGTTGCGTCCCCGGTCAAAGAGGATTTTGGTACCGGAGCCTCGAGGGCCCGAGGTGGCGTAGCCCACCAGGTTCTTGGCCATGAGCTGGTTGTTGGGGTTGGCCATGCCGGTGTCGTCAAAGGGGTTGATGTCGTTGAAGACCACGATGTCCTTGCCCGGGGGGGGCGGGGTCTGGCCGCACCGGGCCACCGTGAACTCCCCTTGGGCCGCGGCCTCGGCGAAGGCGTAGCTGGGGGTGAGGAGGAACGCGTGGCCCGCCACCTTTAGGGTGTCCCCAGGGGCGGCCCCCAGGTCGGCGAGGGCGAAGGCGTAGGTGAAGGTGTCCACGTAGGGGTCGTGCACCGCCTTGGCGGGGAAGCTCCACCACCCTCCCGGGGCGCTTTGGCCCGCGTAGGCGTGGCTTTCCGTAAGGGCCCAGGGGGCGGTGGCGGCGAGCCGGAGGAAGAGGGTGGTTTGCGTGTTCCAGACCAGCATCACCCCTTGACGGCCAAGCTCCAGCCTGGCCACCTCCCCGCAGGCCTGGGCCGGATCGCCGCCGCCGTCGTCCCTCGGGCCGGGGGCCACCATGGTGGGCCGGGTCGTCTGGGGGGACGAGCAGGCCCCCAGGGCCAATACCAGGGCTACCATGCCCCAATACCCATGCCGAATGCTCATGACAATCCACCTCCTTAAGCTGGTCTAATGAGACCAGCCTAAGGGTAGCACCCGGGAGGCGTTACCGCTCCGTTACGGCGTTACAGACTCCAAAACCCAGTTCACGAAGGCGTTCACCGCGTCCTGGTCCCCAAGGAGCTCCGGGGCCTCCACCACCTTTTCGTAGAAGGCCCGGGCGAGCTCTGGGGTGGCCTCTCTTAGGAGCTCCTGGACGCTTTTCCCCGCGAAGGGCCCGCCCTTCAGGGGGCTTCTTAGGCGCTCGGAGGTGGCGAGGGGGGCGGCCTCCCTGAGGGCTGCCGCCGTCCTTTCCAGCAGGAGAACCTCGCCCCGTTCCCCCAGGGCCTCCTCCGGGGTGAGGAGGTCCCGCCCGGAGAGGTCCTTGGGCAGGAGGCCTAGGGCGTAGAGCTTTCGGGCCAGGCTCGGGGGGCCCACCTCCAGGGGGAGGCTTGCCCGGGCCGGGCCGTAGCGGACCTCCAGGGTGTACCGCCCGGGGGCCTTGGGGACCACCGCGGGGCCCGTTTCCACCAGGGCGGTGGTGAGGGGAGGGAAGCCCAGGGGCTTGGCCTCCTCCGCCGCGGGCCCTTCGGGGGTTAGGAGGGCCACCCGGAGCTCCCCTTTGGGGAGGAAGGGGCTTCCCTCCAGGCGCACCTCGGGGAAGATGGCCTCCCCGGCCCGGAAGGGCCTGGCGTCCCGGTCGCCCGGGATGAGGACCAGCCGGAGGAGGGTTAGGGCCACCCCGTCCCCTTCCAGCCGTTTTAGGGCTCTTTGGGCCAGGGGGGCGGCGGGGTGGCGGGGGCGGGCCTCCAGGAAGGCCCGGTAGAGGGCCTTGGCCTCGAGGCCCGCCCGCTCCGAGAGGTAGGCCCGGAAGAAGAGGGCAAGGGGCTCTTCCCGCTCCTCCAGGTCCTTGAGGGCGGCCTCCACGTCTTCCCCTTCGTCCAGCCTTAAGGCGCGGTCGTAGGCGGCCTTGGCTCCCAGGAAGTCCCCATAGATCGCCCGGAAAAGCCCCAGGTTGTAGTAGGCGGTGGCGTTTGGGGCAAGCCTTACCGCCCGCTCCGAGGCCAGGATGGCCCGGGGGAGGTCCCCCGTGAGGTAGTGGGCCCAGCCCAGGTTGGTCCAGTAGAGCCAGTGGTCGGGCCGGAGCTTTAGGGCCTTGAGGAGGGCCTCCCGGGCCTCCTCCCCCCTTCCTTCCTCGAAGGCGGCGAAGCTCACCTCTTCCCAGGCGAAGGCCAGGTAGGGGTAGGCCTCCGCCAGGGCGCGGGCGCTTTCCTTCCAGCGCCCGTCCTCCAGGGCCCGGTAGAGGAGGTGGGCGGTGAGCCGGTCCAGAAGCCCCCCCTTCTCCAGGCCCTCCGCGGCCCGTAGGGCCTCCTCCTTCTTCCCCTGGGCCAGGAGGTCCAGGGCCTCGTAGGCCGCTGGAGGCCTCCCCTGCCAGAGGAGGAGGAGCCTCCCCGGAAGGAGGCCTTCCAAAAGCCCGCTTCCCCGGCCTTCCTTAAGGTCCAGGGCGGATCGGTGCAGGGGATCGGGGTCTTCCCCTTGGGCCAGGGCCCGGAGCCTCTCCTCGGGGAGAAGGGGCTCGGGGAGGGGGCTATAGCGGGGGGCGAGGCCCTTCCCCTGGAGCCAGAGCCAGGCGAGCCCGGGGGTTGGGAAAAGCCCCTCCTCCACCCCGTCCCTTTGGGCCAGGAAGACCCTCAGGCCCCGTTCCTCCTCCCGGCCCAGGAGGACCCAGTCCGCGCCGGTGATCTCCCGGGCCAAGGCGGCCCCCGCTTTGGTGTACAGCCCTCCCACGAGCTCATACCCCTGCCGCCAGGGGGGCTCGGGGAGGAGGAGGGCGAGAAGGGTGGGCGGGGGGGCTTGGAGCCCCAGGGCGAAGGCCTGGGCCAGCTGGTACCCCCTAGGCCCCTCAAAGGGCAGAACCAGGCCCTGGGCCAGGGCCGGGACCAGGAAGAGAAGGAGGGCAAGCCGCTTCATGCCCCCATTCTAGCCTTTTTCCCTGAGGACCATGTAAGCGAAGCGGAAAAGCCTGGGGGCCCGGCGCCAGCGCTTGGGGTCCAGGCCCACCCGTAAGAGCCACTCCAGCCCCAGCCGCTGGGCCCAAAGGGGGGGGCGTTTGGCCTCCCCCGCCAGCACGTCCAGGGTGCCCCCCACCCCCATGGCCACCCGGGCCCCTAGGTGGGCCTTGTTCCGGTGGATGAAGACCTCCTGCCGCTCCCCCATGCCCACCAGGAGAAGGTCGGGGGCTTTCTTTTGGATGTCCTCCAGGACAGGGCCTTCCTCCCGGAAGTAGCCGTGGTGGAAGCCCACCACCTCCCCCCCAAGCCGGGCCACCTCTTTGGCCGCCTTTTCCGCCACCCCGGGCCTTCCCCCAAGGAGGTAGACCCGGAGGCCGGGAAAACGCCCGAGGAGGGCCAGGGTGAGGTCTATCCCGGTGACCCGTTCCTTAAGCTCCACTCCGCAAAGCCTTTGGGCCGCCCAGAGGATCCCCACCCCGTCCGGGGTGACGAGCTCGGCCTCGAGGACCGCCCGCCTCAAGGCCTCGTCCTCCTGGGCCCGCACGGCGATCTCCGGGTTTAGGGTGACCACCTGGTGCGCCCCCCCCTCCTCCAGGAAGCGCCCGATGCGCTCCAAAGCCCCTTCCATGTCCACGGGGTCTAAGGGGAGGCCGAGGAGGGTTAGCCGTTCCATGGCGCGAAGCGGTAGGCCAGGCGGTCCTGGCTCAGGCCGTAGGCCGCCTTGGGGTAGCGGCGCTTTTCCACCAGCGTGGGCACCACCGGGTCCACCCCGATGAGGCTGGCTAGGGCCAGCTCCTCCGTGCGCCCCTGGCGGTGGAGGGCCTGCCCTTCCTCGCTCTGGAACAGGGCCTCCTGGGGGTCGGGGAAGGCCTTGAGGAGGAGGGCGGCCATGTGGGGGGGGCCTTCGGGCCGGAGGCGCTTTAGGAGGAAGCCCGCGGCCACCAGGGCCGAGAGGAGGGGCTCAGGGGCCCCCGCGGGCCTTAAGCTGAGGCCCCTTTCCCCGGAGAACCGTTCCAGGACGGCCTTGGCGTTGCGGAAGTTGGCCAGGTAGACCTTTTCCTCCTCCGGGAGGAGGCTTTCGTACAGGGTGGGGGCCGCCAGGATGGGGAGGCGGCCTTCCACCTGAAGCCCCGGCAGGTCCGCCAGGGCCAGGCGGCCGTGGAAGCCCTCAGGGGGGAACCCCTCCGCCTCTCCCAAAAGGAGGGCCTTGGCCCCGAGCTCCTCCGCCAGGAGCCGGGCCACCTTGGGCCCGGGGGCCACCCAGACCGCCTCCGCGCCCCGGGCGAGGAGGGCGGTGAGGAGGCTTCCCGCGGGGAGGACCTCCACCAGGAGAAGGGGGCCCTGGGCCGGGGTTCGGCACAGGTCAAGCCGGCACACGCCGCCATCATACCCTGTACCTTAGGGGCATGCGGCTTCGGGACATCGGGGAAAGGGCCCTCCTCAAGGGGCTTGCCCCCCTGGGCTACCCGGAAGGAGCCCCCCTCCCTCCGGGGGACGACGCGGGGGGGGTGTGGGTGGGGGAGGGGGCCTGGCTCCTGAAGACGGACGGCTTCCTCTACCGGGAGGTGGCCCTAAAGGGGATGGGCCCCTTTGAGGTGGGCTTCCGGGGGGTGGCGGCCACGGCCTCGGACCTCCTCGCCAAGATGGCCCGGCCCCTGGGCTTCACCCTGGGCCTTTTCCTCCCCGAGGACCTGGAGGTGGACTTCGCGAGGCGGCTGGTGGAGGGGGCGGCGGAGGCGGCGAGGCGGCTTGGGGCCTTTCTCCTCGGGGGGGACACCAACCGGGGGCCTGAGGTGGCCCTCACGGTGAGCGGCTTCGGCCCCGCCCGGGCCCCCCTGCCCCGGAGGGCCCTCCCCGGGGACCTCCTCTACCTCGCGGGGGACCGCTGGGGGCGGGTGGGGGCTGCCATCCGGGCCCACTACCAGGGGCGGGCCCTCGAGGCCTTCCCCCTCATCCGGGAGGCGGCCTTCTACCCCCTGCCGCGCCTCGAGCTCCTGGCCCTAGAGGGCCTCCTCCGGGGGGCCTTGGACTCCTCCGATGGCCTGGCGGAAACCCTCTGGCAGGTCTCGGAGCTCGGGGTGCGGGTGGACCTCGAGGCCCTCCCCCTTCACCCCGATGTCCTGGCCTTCGCCGGGGGGGAGGAGGAGGCCAGGGCGCTGGTCCTCTATGGGGGCGAGGAGTTTGAAGCGGTGCTCCTGGTGCCCCCGGAAAGGGAGAGCGAGGTCCTGGCCCGCGCGGAAGGGGCCGGGCTTCCCCTCTTCCGCGCAGGAAGGGTGGGGGAGGGGGAGGGGGTGTACTTCCGGGGCGAGCCCGTGCCCCGGCAGGGGTACACCCACTTTTAAGCGCCCCCGGAGCGTTCGCTCCGGCGGGACCCTTCTGTTCTTTCGTTCACAAAAGCCCGCGCCCCTCCCCCTTACCCTATGGCCCTATGACGACCCTACCCAAGCCCAGCGACGTGCGCACCGCGGCCCTGGAACGGCGCTCCATCCGCCGCTACAGGCCCGACCCCATCCCCGAGCCCCTCCTTAGGGAGGTCCTGGAACTGGCCCTGAAGGCCCCTTCCGCCTGGAACCTCCAGCCCTGGCGCATCCTGGCGGTGCGGGACCCGGAGCTGAAAAGGGCCCTCAAGGAGGCCTCCTTCGGCCAGCGCCAGGTGGAGGAGGCCCCGGTGGTCCTGGTCCTCTACGCGGACATGGAGGACGCCCTGGCCCACCTGGAGGAGGTCATCCACCCGGGCGTGCAAGGGGAAAGGCGCGAGGCCCAGAAGGCCAGCATCCTACGGGCCTTCGCCGGGATGGACCCCAAGGCGCGGGCCCAGTGGGGGGCGGGGCAGAGCTACATCCTCCTGGGCTACCTCCTCCTTATCCTCCAGGGGTACGGCCTGGCCAGCGTGCCCATGCTGGGCTTTGACCCCGAGCGGGTGAAGGCCCTTCTGGGCCTGCCCGCCCACGCGGCCATCCCCGCCCTCCTCCCCGTGGGCTACCCCGCGGAGGAGGGCTTCCCCCACCACCGCCTGCCCCTGGAGCGGGTGGTGCGCTTCCTTTAAGCGCCCCCGGCGGGTTGGGCAAGGGGGTTGCCCCTATACTTGACCCATGAGGGCCTTTAAACCCCACCTCCGGGGCCTCGCCCCCTACCCCTACGCCTCCTTAGAGGCCCCCGTCAAGCTGGACCAGAACGAAAGCCCCTTTGACCTCCCCCCACCCCTTAAGGAGGAGGCCCTAAGGCGCATGGCCCGCCTCCCCTGGAACCGGTACCCGGAGATCCACGCGGAAGGCCTGAGGAAGAGGCTTTCCGCCCTTCTGGGCTGGCCCGAGGAGGGGGTGGTCCTGGCCCCGGGGTCCAACCTCCTCATCCTGGCCCTGGCCCTGGCCGCGGAGGAGGTCCTGGACCTGAGCCCCTCCTTCCCCCACTACGCCCACGCCGCCCGGGCCGCGGGCACCCCCTACCGGGCGGTGCCCCTCCTGGAGGGGTTTGGGCTTCCCTTGGAGGCCCTCCTGGAGGTCTTCACCGGCGGGGTCTTTTTCCTCCCCAACCCCCACGCCCCCACGGGGACCCTCTTTCCGGAGGAGGCCCTAAAGGCCCTGGCGGAGCGGGCCGAGGAGGTGGGGGGGCTTCTGGTGGTGGACGAGGCCTACCGGGAGTTTTCGGGCACGGACTTCCGGGCCCTCCTTGGGGCAAGCCCCCACGTGGCCTTCTTGCGCACCTTCTCCAAGGCCTTCTCCTTGGGGGGCATCCGGGCGGGCTACCTCCTGGCCCACCCGGAGGTGGCCCAGGCGGTGCGGGAGGTCCTGCCCCCCTTCGTCCTCCCCGCCCACACCGGGGCCGTCCTGGAGGTGGTCCTGGAGAACCCGGGCTACGCCGAGGAGGTGGCGGCCTACGTGCGCGCGGAGCGGGAGAGGGTGTACCGGAGGCTTCTGGAACACCCCACCTGGCGGCCCTATCCTAGCCACACCAACTTCCTCCTGGTGCGCACCCCCGACGCGGAGGAGGCCTTCCGCCACCTCCTCCGCCAAGGGGTTCTGGTGCGGCGGCAGGACCGCTACCCCATGCTCCAGGGGTGCTTTAGGGTCACGGTGGGCCTACGGGAGGAGATGGAGGCCTTCCTGAGGGCGGCCTTTGAGGTGGCCTATGCGTGAGGCCCTGGTGGAGCGGGCCACGGCGGAAACCTGGGTCAAGGTGCGCCTGGGCCTGGACGGCCCCGTGGGGGGGGAGATCGCCACGGGCCTTCCCTTCCTGGACCACATGCTCCTCCAGCTCCAGCGCCACGGGCGCTTCCTCCTGGAGGTCTCCGCCAAGGGGGATTTGGAGGTGGACGTGCACCACCTGGTGGAGGACGTGGGGATCACCCTGGGCCTCGCCCTCAAGGAGGCCTTGGGGGAGGGGCGGGGCCTCGAGCGTTACGGGGAGGCCTACGCCCCCATGGACGAGACCCTGGTCCTCTGCGTCTTGGACCTTTCCGGGAGGCCCCACCTGGAGTTCCGCCCCGAGGACTGGCCGGTGGAGGGGGCGGCAGGGGGGATGAACCACTACCACCTCCGGGAGTTTCTGAGGGGCCTCGCCAACCACGGCCGCCTCACCCTCCACCTCAGGCTCCTCTCGGGGCGGGAGGCCCACCACGTCCTCGAGGCCAGCTTCAAGGCCCTGGCCCGGGCCCTCCACCGGGCCACCCGCCTCACGGGGGAGGGGCTTCCCAGCACCAAGGGGGTGCTATGAGGGCGCTTCTCATTGACTACGGCTCGGGGAACCTAAGGAGCGCGGCCAAGGCCCTGGAGGCCGCGGGCTTTTCCGTGCGGGTGGAGGCGGACCCCAAGGCCTTCCCCGAGGCCGACCTCCTGGTCCTCCCCGGGCAGGGCCACTTCGGCCAGGTCATGGCCGCCTTCCGCCAAAGCGGCTTTCTGGAAAGGGTTCTCTCCCACCTGGAAAGGGGCCTCCCTTTCCTCGGGATCTGCGTGGGCATGCAGGTCCTCTACCAGGGCTCGGAGGAGGCCCCGGGGGTGAAAGGCCTCGGGCTTTTCCCGGGGGAGGTGCGCCGCTTCCCCAAGGGCCGGGTCCCCCAGATGGGCTGGAACCGGCTCCGCTTCCAGGGGGCCTTCCAGCCCCTTTCCGGCCGCTACTTCTACTTCGCCAACTCCTACTACGGGCCCCTTCTCCCCGAGGCCCTAGGGGAAGGGGAGTACGCGGGCACCCCCTTCGCGGCCCTCCTCGCGCGGGAAAACCTCCTTGCCCCCCAGTTCCACCCGGAGAAGAGCGGGCGGGCGGGGCTTGCCTTCTTGGAGCTAGCGCGAGGCTACTTCCAGGTCCTCTAGCTTAAGAAGCCTTCCCTGGGCCCCGAAGGCCGTGGCCGCCAGGGCCCCCGCCAGGTTGGCGAGCCTCCCCGCCTCCAGGGGCCCTTTCCCCGAGAGGAGGGCGTGGGCGAAGGCCGCGGTGTAGGCGTCCCCCGCCCCCGTGGAGTCCACGATGTCCTCCACCGGAAAGGGTTCCAGAAGCTCTTCCCCTCCCGGGGTCACCACGATGGAGCCCATGGCCCCCACCTTGATGGCGAGGTTCTGGAAGCCCTCCTGCCTAAGCCGGGCCACCCCTTCCGAGAGGGAGGCCGCGCCGGTGAGGGCCAGAAGCTCCGTCTGGTTCATGAGGAGCCAGGCCGCCCCCCGCAGGTACTTTAGAAGCTCCCGCCCCGCGGCCCGCACCGCCCCCGTGCCTAGGTCGGCGAAGATGGGAAGCTCCCGCTTCCTGGCGGCCTCCAAGACCTCCACCGCGTAGCTCCGGGAAGGTCCCCCCACCAGGGCGTAGGCGGAGAGGACCACCGCGTCCACCTCGTCCAGATAGCGGGGTTTGAAGAGGCCGGGGTCCAGGTAGCGGCTTGCCCCCTCGGCGCTCACCATGGCCCGCTCCCCTCCCGGTACCACCAGGATGAGCACGGAGCTCGTGGTGTGCTCCGGGTCCTCCTGCAGGTGGCGGAGGTCCACCCCCACCTCCCGCACCCGGCTTAGGGCGAGCTCGGCGAAGGGGTCCCGGCCCACCCGGCCCGCCAGGTAGACCCGGTGCCCTAGGCTGGCCAGCTGGGCCGCCAGGGTGCCCCCGGCCCCGCCCGGCTTCATCAGGGCCCGACGGGAGGGGATCTCCTCCCCCGGCTCCGGTATCCGTTCCAGGAAGAACAAGAGGTCCACCGAGACATCCCCCAGCACGAAGAACCGCATTCCGCCTCCTTCCCGACTTTGCCCTCACTATACCCCAAGGAGGGCCATCCTGCCTTTAGGCCCCAGTATACCCCGCTTTATGAGAAGAAAGTAACAAGAAGGGCGCCCCAGGGTTAGGCCCCCTGGGCAAATCGGAAGAAGGCGCCCTGCTACGCCCTTAAAACCGCCGGTCCTCCACCAAAGGCCCCGCGATCTCGCCCACGAGCTCCACCTCGTCCACCCGGAGGCCCGTGGCCTTCTGGATGGCCTCCATGAGCCCCGGGGGCACTTTTTCCCCTTTAAGGCGGAGCACCAGCTTGTCCGTGCCCTCGAGCTTCCTCTCCAGCACCACCTGGAAGCCCTTGGGGTCCAGCCCGAACCCCGCCAGGATGGGGGAGAGCTCCGTGGGGTAGAGCTTCACCCCCTTCACCTTCACCATGGCGTCCGTGCGCCCGAAGACCCCCCGGGGGAGGACCGTGAGGCCCTCCCGCCTCTCCGCGATGGCCAGATCGCCGGTGCGGAAGCGGAGCATGGGCATGAGGGTGCGGCTTAGGGCGGTGACCACCAGCTCCCCCTTCTCCCCGTCGGCCACGGGCTTCAGGGTCTCGGGGTCCAGCACCTCCAGGATGGCCATCTCCGGGATCTCCCAAAGCCCGTCCTTGGCCATGGTCTCCCCGGCCACGATGCCGAGCTCGCTGGTGCCGTAGGCGTCCAGGGCCACCCCGCCCAGGAGGGCCTCCACCTTCTCCCGGAAGCCGGGCACGGAGGTGAAGGGCTCGCCCCCGGCGAGGAGGAGGGGGAACCTTCCCCCCGCCTGCCCCACCTTGAGGGCGAAGGAGGGGTTGGTGACCAGCACGTCAAACCCGTAAGCCTGGCCGATCTCCGCGATCCGCCCCGCCTCCCCGGGCCCGTGGGGGAAGACCAGGTTCCCGGCCCGCCACAGGGCCTGGTGGAAGAGCCACCCCCCGGCGAAGACGTGGTAGCTGAAGGCCACCAGGACCTTCTTCCCCACCAGGCCCAGCCGCCGGTAGTGCGCCGCCAGGGCCTCCGCCTGGTAGCGGAGGTCTTCTTGCGAGAGGTACTCCGGCATCCAGCCCATGAGGGGGCTTGGGGTGAGGTGCATGAGGCTTGCCCCCTCGGGGGGCCTGGGGTTCTCCCTGAGGTAGGCCACCCACTCCTCCCGGGTGGTGAGGGGGAGGGTTTGGAGGGTTTCTAGGCTCACCTCTTCCGGGCTTAGGCCCTTCAGCTTTTCCCGGTAGACGGGGTGCTCGAGGGCCGCCTTCACCACTTCCCGAAGCCTTGCTTCCCGGTCCATCCTGGGCCTCCTTTGGCGGGGATTATACCCCGGCCAAGGAGAGGAGGCGGGGCAGGGCCTCTTCCAGCTCCAGGAGGCCCTCCCGCCTCAGGGTGATGTGCCCCACCTTGCGCCCGGGGCGCACCGCCTTGCCGTACCAGTGGAGGTGCGCCCCTTCCAGGGCCAGGACCTGGGCGAGGTCGGGCCGGTGGCCGATGAGGTTCACCATGGCGCTGTGGCCCCTTGGGGCGGTGGAGCCCAGGGGCAGGCCCAGGACCGCCCGGAGGTGGTTTTCAAACTGGCTCGTCTCCGCCCCCTCTATCGTCCAGTGGCCGGAGTTGTGCACCCGGGGGGCCATCTCGTTGAAGAGGAGCTCCTGCCCCACCTGGAAGAACTCGAGGGCTAGCACCCCCACGTAGCCCAGGGCCTCCAAGGCCGCCCGGGCGTAGCCTTCCGCTTTGGCCTGGAGATCCGGGCTGAGGCCGGGCGCGGGGGCGCGGGAAAGCCTCAGGATCCCCCCCCGGTGGTGGTTCTCCACCAGGGGGTAGAAGGCCACCTCCCCCCCCAGGCCCCGCACCGCCAGGAGGGAGACCTCCCGGTCAAAGGGCACGAAGCCCTCGAGGATGAGCCCCTTTCCCCCGAGGGCCTCCAGGGCCTTTGGGGCTTCCTCCAGGGTTCGGATGAGGGCCTGCCCCTTGCCGTCGTAGCCCCCCCTTCGGGTCTTGAGGAGGGCGGGAAGGCCCACCCGCCGGAGGCCCTCCTCCAGGTCCTCGAGGCCCTCCACGGGGTGGAAGGGGGGGGTGGGCACCCCGAGCTCCCGGAAGAAGGTCTTCTCCCGAAGCCGGTCCTGGGCCACCTCCAGGGCCTTCGGGGTGGGGCGCACGGGGAGGAGGCCTTCCAGGAAGCGCGCGGCCTCCACGGGCACGTTCTCAAACTCGTAGGTGACGAGGTCTAGCCCTTCCGCGAAGCGCCTTAGGGCCTCCTCGTCCAGGAAGTCCCCCACGAAAAGCGCCCCTACCTGCCCGGCGCAGGCCTCCGGGGAGGGGTCCAGGAAGCGGAAGGTGAGGCCCAAGGGGTAGCCCGCCAGGGCCAGCATCCGCCCCAGCTGGCCCCCGCCCAGCACGCCCACCCTCATCCTTCCTCCCGGGGGTCGGGGTGGGCCAGGACGGCCTCCGTCTGGGCCTTGCGGTAGGCCTTGAGCCGCTCCATCACCTCGGGGTGCTTCAGGCCCACGATGCTGGCGGCAAGAAGCGCGGCGTTCACCGCCCCCGCCCGCCCGATGGCCAGGGTGCCCACGGGCACCCCGGCGGGCATCTGCACGATGGAGAGGAGGGAGTCCAGCCCCTTCAGGGCCTGGCTTTCCACCGGCACCCCGAGCACGGGAAGCGGGGTGTGGGCCGCGGTCATCCCGGGGAGGTGGGCCGCCCCCCCCGCCCCGGCGATGATGACCATGAGGCCCCGTTCCTCCGCCGTCTTGGCGTACTCCGCCATGAGGTCCGGGGTGCGGTGGGCCGAGACCACCCGCACCTCGTAGGGCACGCCCAGGGCTTCCAGGGTCTCCGCCGCGTGGCGCAGGGTGGCCCAGTCCGATTTGGAGCCCATGATGACGCCTACCAAGGGCCGCATCGTACCGGATTGTACAAGCCTTTCCCCTTTGGTAGAAGGAGGGCCTATGGAGGCCCTGGAGCTCGTTCGGCTCAATCTCCTCTCCCCCATGGTGCTGGCCTTCTTCCTGGGGGTCTTCGCCCGCCTCATCAAAAGCGACCTTGCCTTCCCCGAGGCCCTCTACACCGCCCTTTCCATCTACCTCCTCTTCGCCATCGGGTTTAAGGGCGGGGTGGAGCTCTCCCAAACCCCCCTGGCCCAGGTGGCCCTGCCCGCCCTGGCGACCCTCCTTTTGGGCCTGGTGCGCCCCCTTGTGGCCTACCCCCTGGCCCGCCGCTTCCTGCGGGTCTCCCGGCCCGACGCCGCCGCCCTCGCCGCCCACTACGGCTCGGTGTCCGCGGTGACCTTCCTGGCGGCCCTCACCTTCGCGCAGGCCACGGGGGGGCGGCCCGAGGGCTTCATGCCCAGCCTGGTGGCCCTTCTGGAGATCCCCGGCCTCGTCCTGGCCCTCCTCCTGGCCAAGCGGGGCTCGAGGCGGATGGGGGAGGCCCTGCGGGAGGTCCTTACCGGTAAGAGCGTGGTCCTCCTCCTGGGGGGCCTCGTCATCGGCGTTCTTTCGGGGGAGGAGGGCATGGCCCGGGTGAAGGCCTTCTTCGCTGACCCCTTCCAGGGGGCCCTGACCCTTTTCCTCCTGGACCTGGGCATGGTGGCGGCCTCCCGCCTTTCCGCCCTTGGGCAGGTGGGCTTCCGCCTGGTCCTCTACGGGGTGGGCCTGGCCCTCCTCCACGGGGCCTTTGGGGTGTACCTGGGCCACCTGGCGGGGCTTTCCCCTGCGGGGTCTGCGGTCCTTGGGGCCATGGCCGCCAGCGCCTCCTACATCGCCGCCCCCGCCGCGGTGCGCATCGCCCTGCCCGAGGCCAACCCCAGCCTGTACCTGGCGGCCAGCCTGGCGGTGACCTTTCCCTTTAACCTGATTCTGGGGATTCCTCTCTACCACGCCCTTGCGGGCCTCCTTGGGGGGTGAGGGTATGGAGCTGGTGCGGCTGAAGCTGGTGACCATCGTGGCGGAAAGCCTCTTGGAAAAGCGGCTGGTGGAGGAGATCAAGCGCCTGGGGGCCAAGGGCTACACCATCACCCCCGCCCGGGGGGAGGGTTCCCGGGGCCTCAGGAGCGTGGACTGGGAGGGGCAGAACATCCGCCTCGAGACCATCGTAAGCGAGGAGGTGGCCCTAAAGATCCTGAAGAAGCTCCAGGAGGAGTACTTCCCCCACTACGCGGTGATCGCCTACGTGGAGAACGTGGAGGTGGTGCGGGGAGACAAGTACATCTAGCCCCGCCCCAGCCCAAAAAGGAACCCCCCAGGAAGCGCCTGGGGGGGTTGGTGTAGGCCCCTTACGGGGAAGCATCTCGTGCAACCGTGGAAGACACTCAGCCGGTTACGCAAACTGGGGACAAGTCGCAATCCCCTGACGGGGAAGCATCTCGTGCAACAGGAGGAGGCGGAGACCCTCCTCATCAACGCCTTGCGCGCTAAGTCGCAATCCCCTGACGGGGAAGCATCTCGTGCAACCCTTCCGGCAGGGTAGTGGCCCCCTCCGGCAGGCGGGGGTGTCGCAATCCCCTGACGGGGAAGCATCTCGTGCAACTCGCAGACCAAGTCCACCGGATGGCCTTAGTGGACGAGCTTGTCGCAATCCCCTGACGGGGAAGCATCTCGTGCAACGCACGAACGAATACAGCTTTGAGGTCGTGCGGGGCGAGGAGGGTCGCAATCCCCTGACGGGGAAGCATCTCGTGCAACTCTACCCCCTAAAGAACCCCGTCCTGGACGGGCGTGCTGAAGGGGGGTTTGTGAGAAAGATGAAGCTTGGAATATACATAAGGCGAATAGAGGGCTTTTTGCGAGGTTTAGGCCCATGCTTAAGCCGCAGAGGAAGGTGCGATGAAAATCCGAATGCGCATACTCGCGTGCTGGACGAGATTGGGTTGTCAAGATCCCCCGCCGGAACCCCGGCTTTGGGGACATGCTATCAGCGCTGGACTTGGTAGGTCAAGACCCTTTGGATGCCCATCGGAAAGGGCGGTCTTGAGTTTTTTGGAAAATGCGTTCGTGCGGGTGCCTTTTGGGAGTCAAAGCTTTAGTTTTTCTTAGCAAAGGAGGACTCCGCTTCGGCCCTCCTATCCCCTCCGGCTAAGGAGGAGCCCCAGGAGGACGAGCAGGACCAACCCCCCCCAAAGGGCCCAGGGGGGCAGGTGCTGGCCCAGGAGGTAGGCCAGGAGGACCAGGCCCTGGGTCCAGAGGAGGCTTCCCAGGGCGGAAAGGAGGAGGTAGGCCCCGAAGGGGAAGCCCAGAGCCCCCAGGAGGAAGGGCACCAGGGTCCGCACCCCCCCGATGAAGGGGGCCACGAGAAGCACCAGGGGCCCGAAGCGGAGGAGAAGCCGCTCCCCCTTCCGCCAAAGCCCCTTGGGGAACCGGGCCTTTAAGAACCTACCCCCGTACCGCCCCACGGCGTAGCCCAGGAGGTGCCCCAGGAAGCTCCCCAGGAAGAGGAGGGGGAGGAGGGGGAAAAGCCCCAGCCGCCCCTCCGCCGCCAGGGCCCCCAGGGCCAGGAGGAGGGTGTCCCCCCCGGGCACGAAGAGGCCGATGGGGAGGCCGGTCTCCAGGAAGAGGGAAAGGGGGGCTAGGAAGAGGAGGCTCTTCATGCCGGGGCGGGCTTGCGGGTGGCCCAGAGGCTCCCCAAGAGGAGGACCGCCAGGATGAAGAGGCTGAAGGCCTCCTTGTCCAGGCCCACGGCCAGCTCGGGCCGGTGCAGGACCTCCTTGGCCATCTTGTCCCAGGCGCCGAAGACCAGCTTCACCCCCGCCAGGCCCACCACCACATAGGCCAGGTGCTTAAAGCGGGGGAAGCGGTCCAGGAGGGAGACCACGAAGCTGGCCAGCATCCTAAGGGCCAGGATGCCCAGGAAGACCCCGGTGAAGATGACCCAAAGCTTGTCCGAAAGGGCCACGGCCACCAGGACGGAGTCCACCGCGAAGGCCAGGTCCATGAGCTCCACCTGGGCCACCACCTTCCAGAACTGGGCGGCGCTGGCCTCCAGAGGCGGCGGGGCGTGCCCCTCTTCCGGCTTCAGGAAGTGCCTCAGGGCGATGAAGAGGAGGTAGGCCGCCCCCAGGGCCTGCACCCACCAGAGCTTGATGACCAAGGCGGCGAAAAGGAGGGCCAGGCCCCGGAGGATGTAGGCCCCCAGGATGCCGTAGAAGAGGGCCTTCCGCCGCATGTGGGCCGGGAGCTTCTGCACCAGCACGCCCAGGATGAGGGCGTTGTCCGCGGAGAGGATGACCTCCAGGACGATGAGGGTGAGGATGACCGAAATCACGCCAGCTTCCATGCGCCACCTCCAAAAGAAAAGGCCACCGCCTTTAGCGGTGGTCTTGCCCAAGGGCTTCCTGCCCTCCCGGCCCCCGGGGCCTTTGCCCGTACTGACGGGGCACCGGCTTGGGGCTACTCCCCAACCGCTTCCATTATAAGGGGGAAAAGCCCATGGGGTTTTCCGGGTATACTGGGGGCATGGAAGGCGGACTGCCCACCAAGGAACAGGTCCTCGAGGCCCTCAAGGTGGTCTACGACCCGGAGATCCCGGTGAACATCGTGGACCTGGGCCTGGTTTACGACGTGGAGGTGCACGAGAACGGGGTGGTGGACGTCACCATGACCCTCACCGCCATCGGCTGCCCGGCCCAGGACGTGGTGAAGGCCGACGCGGAGATGGCCGTCATGCGCCTGCCCGGGGTGCAGGGGGTGAACGTGGAGTTCGTCTGGACCCCGCCCTGGACCCCCGCCAAGATGACGGAGGAGGGCAAGCGCATGATGCGCATGTTCGGCTTCAACGTCTAGGCCCAAAGCCGCCCCAGGGCGCCCCTTCCTGGGCCCCTGGGGCGTTTGTCCACCCCCATGGGGTAAAAATAAGCCTATGCCGGTCAGCCGCTATTACGATGTCAAGCGGGACGAAAAAGGGGAGCGGTACCTGGAGCCCTACGTGACGGGCTTTCTCCTCCTGAGGCTTCCCCTTCTCAACAAGGGCACGGCCTTCACCGAGGAGGAAAGGCGACTTCTGGGCCTGGAGGGCCTCCTTCCCCCCCACGTGAACACCCTGGAGGAGCAGAAGGAGCGGGTCTACCGCCGCTACCGCCTCATCCAGACCCCCTTGGACAAGCACATCTACCTGCGCCACCTCCAGGACCGCAACGAGGTCCTCTTCTACGCCCTCCTGGTGGACCACCTGGAGGAGATGCTCCCCATCCTCTACACCCCCACCGTGGGGGAGGCGGTGCGGGAGTTCTCCCACATCTACCGCTACCCCCGGGGCTTCACCGCCAGCACCCGGAACATTGACCACCTGGACGAGGCCCTTTCCAACGTTCCCCTGGAGGAGGTGCGCCTCATCGTGGCCACGGACTCCTCGGCCATCCTGGGCATCGGGGACCAGGGCTTTGGGGGCATGGCCATCAGCATCGGCAAGCTCACCCTCTACACCGCCGCAGGGGGCGTGGGCCCGGACAAGACCCTTCCCGTGGAGCTGGACGTGGGCACCGACCGGGAGGACCTCCTCAAAGACCCCCTCTACCTGGGGGTGCGGCACAAGCGGCTTAGGGGGGAGGCCTACTTCCAGTTCCTGGACCGCTTCGTGGAGGCGGTGAAGCGGCGCTACCCCAAGGCCCTCATCCAGTGGGAGGACTTCGCCAAGGAGACCGCCTTCGCCGTCTTGGAGCGTTACCGGAAGGTGGTGCCCTCCTTCAACGACGACATCCAGGGCACGGGGGCGGTGGCCCTGGCGGGGGTCCTCTCCGCCTGCCGGCTCAAGGGGGAGAGGCTTCGGGACCAGACCGTGGTGGTCTACGGGGCCGGGGCAGGGGGGATCGGGGTGGCCTGGGCCCTCCTGGAGGGGATGAAGCGGGAAGGGCTTTCCGAGGAGGAGGCCAAGGCCAGGGTCTTGGTCCTGGACTCCAAGGGGCTTCTCGTGGAGGGCCGGGCCATGGAGGCCTACAAGCGCCCCTTCGCCCAAAGGGCGGAGCGCATAGCGGGGTGGGCCTTCTCGGGGCCTTACCCCAACCTCCTGGAGACCATAAGGAACGCCCGGGCCACGGTCCTCCTGGGCCTTTCCGGCCAGGGGGGGAGCTTCACCGAGCCCGTGGCGCGGGCCATGCTGGAAAACGCGGAAAGGCCCGTGATCTTCCCCCTCTCCAACCCCACCTCGGCCTCCGAGGCCCTCCCCGACGACCTCATCTACTGGACGGAAGGAAGGGCCCTGGTGGCCGCGGGAAGCCCCTTCCCCCCGGTGGGCTATAAGGGGCGGGTCATCCCCATCGGCCAGGGGAACAACGCCTTCATCTTCCCCGGCCTCGGCCTGGGGGCTGTCCTCGCCCGGGCGCGGGAGGTGACGGACGGGATGGTCCTCGAGGCCGCCTACGCCCTCCACGAGTACACCCAGGCCCACTTCCCCGACCTCCTCTACCCCCCCGTGGGCCGGCTGCGGGAGGTTTCCCCCTACGTGGCCGCCCGGGTGATGGCGAAGGCCCTGGAAGAAGGGGTGGCGGAGGAGGAGAGGATCCAGGGGCTTTCCCTGGAGGGGCTTTTGGAGTTCGTGCGGGGCCGCTTCTGGGAGCCCCGGTACCTGCCCTACCGCCCCGCCCCCCGAATCTGAAGCCCTTGTAAACTGGGAAGGATGTGGCGCATCCTGGCCTGGGACCCGGCCTACGCCCTGGAAAGCCCCCCCTTAGAGGGGGAGGTGCAGGCGGCCTTCAAGCCCCTGGAGGAGCCCTGGGCCCCCAGGGGGGAAAAGGCGGCCTCCTGGCCCCCCCTCCACTTCGTGGACGGGCGGGAGCGGGTGGAGGCCCTCCTTTCCGATGGGGCCCGGCTCGTCCTCTTGGGCACCCTGGCCGTGGGGGCCGTGGCCTGGCGGGAGGGGCGGATGCGCCTGGGGGAGGTTTGGGTCCGGCGCTACGCGGTGGGGGCGGAGGAGGCCTTTTGCTTCGGGGCCCTTTGCTACGAGCCCCTGCCCCTGGAGGGCCCAGCCGACCCCCAGGCTCTCCTTAAGCGCCTGCAGGAGGAAAGGGCCCGCCTCGAGGCCGCCCTGGCCCAGGGGCTAAAGGAGGGGGTGGTGGTGGTGGACGGCCCCTTGCGCATGGAAAGGCCCCATAGCCTCGGCTACATCAAGGCCCACTGGGCCCGCTACCTTCCCGAGCAGGAGGGGGGGCTTCTGCCCCGGCTGAAGCCCGGGGAAAGGACCCCGGCCTTCCTCCTCCGGCGGGGGGGCCGGGAGGTGGCCAGCTGGTACCTGCGCCTGCCCCTCCCCGGGGCCTACCCCCCGGGGGCGGGGCTTCTCCGGGTGGAGGCTCCCTTGGAGGGGTTTCAGGAGATGGCGAAGCTTTCCCTAAGCCTGTTTCCCGCCCTGGCCTCCCACCCCGCCAAGGACCCGAGAGCCCCCCAGAACCTCCTGCCCACGGGGGGGCTGGAGCGGGAGCTTGGGCGGCGGATGGGGAGCCGGGAGGTGGTGGGGCGCAAGATCGCCCAGTTCCTGGGAGGTGGAGCGTGAAGCGCGTGGGTGTGGTCCTGGGAAGCCGGGAGGCCACCCCCTTGGAGTTCTGGGTGGGGGTGGAGGAGGGGGCGCTTTTGAGGCTGGACGACCTGGTGGTGGTGCGCGCCCACCACCCCAGCCTGGGGAAGGTGCGCTTTTTCGGGGCGGTGGACCACGTGGCCAAGCTCCACGAGGGACAGAGCTTTGACACGGACACCTTCCTGGCCATGGAGGGCAAAATCCCCTACTCCCTGGCCTACGTGGCCCACGTGAGCGTGACCCGCATCCTCCCCGAGGAGTACTTTCCCCCAGACCCCGGTTCGGAGGTCTTCCTGGCGGAGGAAGAGGAGCTGGAGCTTGCCCTCTACTACGACGCCATGAAGAACCAAAGGGGGAGCACCAAGCTTCCCGTGGGCCTCCTCCAGAACGGGGCCGTGGCCTACGCCAACCTGGAGTTCCTGAACGGGGTGAAGGGGGGGCACGTGAACATCTCCGGCATCAGCGGGGTGGCGGCCAAGACCAGCTACGCCACCTTTCTCCTGAAAAGCCTCCTGGAAAGCCCTGCGGCGGAGGACGCCCACCAGGCCAAGGTGCTCCTTTTCAACGTGAAGGGGGAGGACCTCTTCTTCCTGGACAAGCCCAACCTGCGCCTGAAGGAGGAAGATCGGGATCTCTACCGGAAGATGGGCCTTTCCCCAGAGCCCTTTGGAAGCGTGGCCTTCCTGGCCCCGCCCAAGAAGGAGGGCTTCCTCCCCGACATCGACACCCGCCTCGAGGGGGTTGCCGTCTACCACTGGGACCTGGTCCAGTTCGCCCAAAGGGGCCTCCTCCCCTTCCTCTTCGCCGACCGGGGGGCCATGACCAACCTGGGCTTTTTGGTCCTCCAGGTGACGGAACGGCTCCGCCGCCTGGCCGAGGGGCAGAAGGGGCCCCATCTGGAGGTGGACGACTGGAAGGACGAGGCTTTGGCCCTGGAGGAGGGCCTCACCTTTGAGGAGGTGGGGCGGGTGCGCCTCAGGACCTT
>FWWM01006786.1_pt1 | contig 23620 bp, 17 predicted proteins | sample 2228351 | NCBI WGS metagenome assembly FWWM01 (sample SAMEA103939774, study PRJEB20133) | metagenome
GGTAACGGTCGATGGCCTCGCGGACCAGCGCCCCCACGGAGACGCCCCGCTCCGCCGCCAGCCGCTCGAGACGATCCCGCTGCTCGCGGGTGAGGAGCACCTGGGTGCGAACCTCGAACATGCGCATGTCGTGTGTTCTCAGGAGGGGTGCCCTCGGTCGTCGAACGGCACGGCTCAGGGCGAGGCCGTGGGGGCCCAACAGCCTCCTCGCACTGGTCGAGGGCCGCGGGGAACCGTTCTGCCACCTCGGCGCGACGAGCTGCCTCACCCGGCCGCTGCTCGCCAGGTGAGGCGCGTACGGGGCCGTCTCAAAGGCGTCGATAACGGAAGTGCTATCATCGCCCCCGTGGACGCGGCGATCCTCCTCCGGGAGGCGCGGGAGGCGGCCGGGCTCGGTCAGCGGGAGCTGGCCCGCCGGGCGGGCATCCCCCAGCCCACGCTCTCGCGGATCGAGCGGGGGCGGACGTCGCCCCGGTTCGACACCCTGGACCGGCTGCTCAGGGAGTGCGGGAAGGCCCTGGAGGTCGTGGAGCGCCCCGGGCTCGGGGTCGACCGGTCGCTGATCCGGGAGCGGCTGCGCCTGCCGCCGGGGGAGCGGGCCCGGCTGGCGGTCCGGGAGTGGGAGCGCACCCGCCCGTTCGAGCGGCGCCGAACGACCGGGCCTGCGTCGCCCCCCTGATGCCCGAGGAAGCCTTCGACCCGCTCGCCCTCCTCGCCACGCTCCTCGCCCACCGCGTCCGGTTCGTCGTGATCGGCGGGTTCGCCGCGGCCATCCGCGGGGCGCCGCTCATCACCGGGGACCTCGACATCTGCCACGCCCGGGACCGGGCGAACCTCGAGCGGCTGGCCGGGGCCCTCCGCGAGCTTGGCGCCCGCCTCCGCGGGGCGCCGGTCGACGTGCCCTTCCGCCCCGACGCCCGGGCCCTCGCCGCGGGCGACCACTTCACGTTCACGACCCGCCACGGGCCCCTCGACTGCCTGGCCACCCCCGCCGGGACCGATGGGTTCGCCGACCTCGACGTCTCCGCGACCGACGAGGACCTCGACGGGCTCGTGGTCCGGGTGGCGTCCCTGGACGACCTGATCCGCATGAAGCGGGCCGCGGGCAGGCCCCAGGACCGGATCGCGCTGGAGTGGCTCTCGGCCCTCCGCGACGAGCTCGAGGCGTAGCGGCTCCGCGAGGTGCACCCTGCACGGCGTGCACCTGCGGGCATGTCCAAGGCGATCCAGGTGCGGAACGTCCCGGATCGGCTCCACGCCGAGCTCGTCGGCCGGGCCCGAGCCCGGGGCCACACGCTCACCGAGCTCCTCACGGTGGGCCGGGCGCTGGCCCGCGCCAGGACAGCGCACACGGGCCTGCGGATCCGCGAGAGATCGGGCGCAGGCTCGTGCCCCGGCGGGATCTCCTACCCCCACGCCCGCGAGGGCCTCAAGGGGGAACGATGGGGTGCCGATGGGTCCCCCAGGGAACCGGTCCGGCGGTAGCGTCGGCCGCACCGGCCAGGCTGCGGGCGGGCGCGGCCGCCGGAGGTCGAACGGGCGGGATGGCGCGCACGAGGTACACGAGCGGGTGGTTCACCGTCGTGCTCCCGACGGTGGGGTTCCTCCTCCTCTGGGTGGGCCCGGTGCTGCTCGTGCTGGCGCTCCTCGGCTGGAGCGCGCCGTGGTGGCTCGTGGCGCTCCTGGTGGTCCTCGGGATCCCGGCGAGCCTGGCGGCGTGCGTGTGGACGTACCAGTTGCTGCTCCGGCTCGCGGAGCGGGGCAGCGGCGAGCTCCGGGTCGAGGGGAACCGCATCCGCTGGCGGACCGGAGCGCGGTGGCGGCGGGTGGATCTCTCCCGTCCGTACACCGCGGGGATCGCGGCGGGGACGAGCGGGCTCGCTCGGCCGAACGCCTCGGTGAGCTTCACCGAGACCGGCCTGCTGATCCACCTGCGCGGGGGCCGCCGCGAGGAGGTCCTCGCGGCCTTCCCGCAGCCCTACTTCGTGGAGGAGTTGGCCGTCACCCCCGAGGAGGGCCTTTGGGGCTTCGAGCTGGACGCCCAGGACCCCGGGGACGTGGCCCGCTTCCTCGAGCTCGTGGAGGCCCTGTGGCGCACCCGGGGAGCGAACCGGCGGTACGCCACGTTCTGCAGGTTCCCTTGGGACACGCCGCCGAGGCCGGCCTTCACCCACATCGAGGTGCTCGAGCCCGGCCAGGGGGGCGAGCCCCGACGGCTCCTCGAGCGCGTGCGCGCCCAGGTCGTGAGCTCCCCGACCCCTTGGCTCGCCGCGACGCCCGACTACCTGGTCGGCTCGGAGCCGAGCCCGTGGGACGACCTGGTCGGGCGAGAGGCGCGCTGGTTCCTCATGCCGCTCGGGCACGTCCGGGCCGAGGAGACCCTGCCCCGCCCCGACCTGGGACCGTTCCTCCTCGGCCGCTTCGTGATCACCGCCCTCGGCGGCCGTGCGAGCGCGATCCCGCTCCAGCACCGCCGGTTCCTCCGGGTCCACGGCCACGACCGGTCGGGGGCGCCCCTCGTCGTGGCCTTCGAGTGGCTGGAACCGGCCGACGAGGCTTGGACGGAGGCTCGCTACTTCGTGCGCTTCGTGAACCGCCCAGCGTGACGACGGGAGGCCCCCCTCTCGTCGTCGACGCCCCGGCCCTCCCCGAGCGGTGGCCGAGCCTCTAGGGCCCGGTCCGGCCCACGAGGCGGCGGAGGAGCCGGACGACCACCTCGAGGTCCGCGTCTGAGAGCTCCTCGATGAGCGCGTGTCCTTCCCGGCGGAGGGCTTCGCGTTCCTCGTGCGGGAGCCTGGAGGGGATGTCCGCCGGTGCCGCCAACCGGGAGGACAGCTGCGCGGGGGGATAGCCGCTGCGGCCGGCCCCGGAGCGGAGCCGGCGCATCGCCCGCTTCGACGGCGGCATCGAGAGCGCGTCGACGGCAGGCGGGCCAGCCTCCAGCGGCGCGTAGGCGGCGGCCCGCGCCCGGTACCGCTCGGCCCGAGACAGGAGCTCGGAGGGCTCCATCCCCAGTGCCGACGCGATCCGGATCAGCGCGGAGGAGGAGGGGCGTCGGCGCGCGGTTTCGATGTCGGCGAGGGAGGCGTAGGAGATGCCGGCCAGCGCGGCGAGCTCCTTCCGGGAGAGCCCCTGCTCGGTGCGGGCGACCTGGATGACCCGGCCGAGCGCCTCGTAGAACGACGCCTCGTCGCCGGCGGCTGGTCGATCTGGAACCACGCCGTCACCCTAGCACGGATCTCGGCGCGTGTTGACGATCCTCGGCCGATACGCGAAAATCTCGGCTCCCAGACGCAGGCGGCGGAAGGAGGCCACCATGGACGACGAAAGGATGCGGCGGGCGTACCTCTACGCCGGGAGGATCTCCCGGGAGCGGATGGCGCGGGAGGCGCCCCTCGACGCGGCGGCGCTCGCGGCGGTGGAGGCCTCGGACGTGGTGGTGGTCCCGGGCGCCTACGACCGCGTCGAGCTGGTGCTCGAGGCGCTCGAGCTGCCGTTCACGACGGTGCGGCCCGGCCAGCTGGCGCGGGCCCCGCTCCGGCCGGAGCAGCTCCTGGTCGTGAACTGCCCGGGCGAGCTCCCGGAGGGGGACCTCCGCCGGGTGCGGGGGTTCGTGGAGGCCGGAGGGAGCCTGTTCACGACGGACTGGGCCCTCCGCCACGTCCTCGAGCCGGCGTTCCCCGGGGTGCTCGCGTTCAACGGGCGACCGACCGTCCTGATCCGGAGCCGGGAGCTCGAGGAGAGGTACGGCGAGGCGGCGGTGGCCGTCGTGTTCCGCTTCGGCCGGGGCGAGGTCTTCCACCTCATCAGCCACTACTACCTCCAGCGCACCGAGCTCCGGGGGGCCCGGCACCGGGAGAGCGCGCTCGCCTACGCCGCGGCGAGGGGCGTGGCCGCCGACGAGGGGATGGCCGACCTCCTCGCCGGCGAGCTGGGGTCGGCGGAGAGCTCGGCCCGCTTCCTCTCGAACCTCGTGGCTGGGAAGAAGCGCCGGACGCGGGAGGGGGAGCCGACCGGGTAGGAGGGGGCCGGTGCGCCTCGCCGGCTCCCGGCAGGAGAGGCAGGAGAGGAGGAGTGCGGATGCGTGACGTGGAGATCCTGAGGGAGCTCGTGAGGGGCCTGCGGCGCGGGGAGGCGCGCACGACGGGGCCCCTCACCCTGGTCCCCCTGTTCGGCGGGCGCCCGTCCCCGGGCTACGTCCTGGCGGAGGACGCGATGGCGTCGGGGACGCTCGAGGTGGGCGAGCTCGGGGGCGGCGTGGTCCCCCAGCTCGTGGTGCGGAACCGGGGGAAGGAGCCGGTGCTGATCCTGGAGGGCGAGCACCTCTCGGGGGCCAGGCAGGATCGGGTGCTCAACGTGACCGTGCTGGTCCCCGCATCATCGGAGATCCCGATCCCGGTCTCGTGCGTGGAGGCCGGGCGGTGGGGGTACCGGGCCGAGCGGGCGGTCCGGGTGGAGCCGGTGTTCTCCACGCCGGAGCTCCGTCGGACCAAGGTCTCCTCGGTGGCGGCCCGCCGGCGGGCGACCGGCGAGGCCCTCGCCGACCAGCGCGCGGTGTGGGCGGCGGTGGACCGCGCGCTGGTCGCGGTGGACGCCTGCTCGCCCACGTCCCGCCTGGGCGACGCCTCCGCGCGGAGGAGCGGCGACCTCGAGGCGATCCTCGCCGAGCAGGGCTCCCCGCTCCCCGAGCAGACCGGGGTCCTCGTCTGCATCGGCGGGCGGCCGGTGGCCGCGGACGTCTTCGACCGGCCGGGGACCCTCGCGCGCCTCTGGCCCCGCCTGGTCCGGGGCTACGCCCTCGACGCGCTCGGGGCGAGGGCCTCGGGGATCGACGAGGGGGCGGTGGAGGCGTTCCTCGCCGCCCTCGCCGAGGGGGAGGCGAGCGCCCACGACGGCGTCGGTCTCGGGACCGAGGTGGTGCTCACCGCGGCGGACGCGGTCGCCGCGGCCCTCGTGTGGCAGGGGGCCGTGATCCACCTCGCGGCCTTCGAGGTCCCGCGGCGGGCCCGGGCCGCGGGCGGCGGCGCCGAGCTTCGTGGGACCCCGATCGCACCCCCCTCCCGCCGGCGCCGCCGCGTCTCCCGGGCACCCGAGGGGTGGTTCCGCGCGCCGGAGGCCGGGGACGATCCGCCCGGGCGCGCGTCGGGGAGCGAAGAGGCGTAGGACGCGGAGGTTCCGATGCGGGAAGGGGCCGACGTTCGGGCCTACCGGGCGCTCTCGGAGGCGCTGGCTCCGTTCCTGGACGGGCTCCATGACTTGGAGGCCGAAGAGGTACGGATCGCGCTCTACGCCTACGCGGGAGGCGAGGAGCCGCCGCCGGGCCTCTTCGCCGTCGCGGCGCTCTACGATGCGGCCCGCATCGCAGCGGTCCGCGCCGGGGTCGCCGAACCGGTCCCGGAGCACGAGGCGGGAGACGTCGAGGACCCCCTCGAGCGGGCCTTCAAGCTGATCGCGCGGCGCATCGATGGTCTCCAGCACCGGCTCGACTGGACCACGCTCGAGGATGTGGCCCTGCGCGCCGTTCGGGGGGCTGCGGGACGACCGGCGACCAGGGAGGAGGGGCTGGAGCGCTGGCGTGAGGCCTTCCGCGCGCTCAACAGGTGGTACTGGTCCTCCGTGGAGCAGGAGGTGTTGAAGGCGTTCGGGGTTGAGCCCGAAGACGGCTGAGCGGCCTCGCGTTCCGAGCCACGGTTCAAGGAACGCATCCCCAGGCGTGCGGCGGAGCCCGGCGCCACCCGGCCCAACGGCCGGCCGCCTCGTGGATGAGCTCCAGGAGCCGGGCGGGGTCGTTCGTCACGCCGAGCGAGCCGACCGGCGGGGGCTGGCCCGGGTCCACGCTGGCCACGAAGTGGACGACCGGGGCCCGGAGGCCCGACGCCCACATCCGCAGGCCGAGCTCGGTCCCCGGCTCTTCCCCCGGCCTCTCGATGTCGGAGACCACGACGTCGAACGGGGTGGCCGCGAGGGCCTCGAGGGCCTCGTCGTTGGTCCGCACCAGGACCACCTCCGCGCCGAGCGAACGGACCATCGAGACGACCGAGACGAGCCCCTCGGGCGCGTCGTCGACCCACAGCACCCGGCCCACGGCCGGATGGTACGCGAAGGCCGATCCCGTGGAGAGGAGGTGACGAACGGTGACGGAACGAGGCGCCCGCGGAGGAAGGTGCCGGCACGAGCTGCTGATCGGGGGTCGTGCCTCGAGTGTCAGCGGCCCGAGGGCGTGTACATATCGGATGGGGGGTTCGCCTACCACCGGAGCGGGGAGTGCGAGGCTCTCGCCGAGGGGCAGCGTCTCGTGGAGTTCAGGGGGGGTACGTCATCGCCGATCCGCCGCACGTCCGTGGCGATGGCGCTCTCCCTCAACAGGACCCCGTGTCAGACGTGCTGGCCGCCCGCGGTCCGGTATGTCGTTGCACGCGGAGCTTGAGCCTCCTGGGGGTGAGGGACCTCCCCCTCCGTGACGCGACCGGCGGGGCCGCACATGGAGCCGCACATCTGGGCCGATCTTGAGCCGGCGCGGGTGACATATCTATCTGTGGATCCGTGTCCCGCAGCACGGCTAGCGTGACGGGTGCCACGGTCTCGCGGGTCGGCCTGCAGCAGGCGGGAGCGGTTCGCCGAGGGCAACGAGGACCCCGGTATCCTGCATCAGGTGGAAACCCTGGGGAGGCGGAGGCTGGCTGCGAGGGGCGCGAACCGCCGGACATCGCTCGCCGCGGCGATCAGGACAAGGAGGTCCTGATCGACCTCGACCGGCCCACGGTCCCAGCCGCACGCAGGCCCCGCCGCCGGAGGGCTGGATGACCGCGCTCAGTCCCATCGCCCCGAGGTCGCCAGTGGAGAAGGACCGCCTCCTCCGGGAGCCGGCCACGAAGCGGCGGCGAGACCCGAGCCGCGCCGAGGTCGGTGGCGCGGTTGGAGGCGAACGATGACGGACCCGGCGCGCCTCACCGAGGCGGATCCCCTCCTGGGCCAGATCGTCGAGCGGCTCGTGGCGGCGGTGGCGCCTTCGCGCATCTACCTCTTCGGCTCGAAGGCCCGGGGCGAGGCCGGCGCGGACAGCGACTACGACCTCCTCCTCCTCGTGGAAGACCCGACCGAGCCTTCGTACCGGCTCGCCCGGAGGGCGTATGCGGCGCTCAAGGGGATCCCGGCGGCCGTGGACATCGTCGTCTGGGACCGGCGCACCTTCGAGTCGCGGCTCCACCTCCCGGCCTCGTTCGCAGCCACGGTTGTCCGCGAGGGGAGGCTTCTCCATGCCACATGACCCTGCCAGGGTCGCGGAGTGCCGGGCCTGGCTCCGCCGCGCCTGGGCCGACCTGGACGCCGCGACCGTTCTGCTGGAGTCGTCCAGCCCTCGGGCGGGGACGGCTGTCTTCCACTGCCAGCAGGCGGCGGAGAAGGCATGGAAGGCCTTCCTCGTCTGGAACGACGTACCGTTCCGAAAGACCCACGACCTTCGGGAGCTCGGGGAAGCCTGCGCCGGCGTCGATCGGTCCTTGGCTGGGCTCGCCGAGCGGGCAGAGGAGCTGACCCCCTTCGCCTGGGTCTTCCGGTACCCGGGCGAGCCGGAGGAGCCACCGCTGGAGGAAGCGAGGACAGCCTTCGACCTGGCGCGGCAGGTGTATGACGCGGTGATCGCTCGACTGCCCGAGGAGGTCCGTCCTTAGAGGAGGCGCAAGCCCCGCCGCACTGGGGTAAGGGCCCACGCGGCGCTCGCTGCTCGTCGCGTTCCCCGCGCGCTCGGCGCACGCCGGGACGGGGGAGGCGGGATCGCGCCGAACCGGGGTTGAGCAGGTGGAGGGTCACTTGGGACGAGCAGGGTGGCCCAGATCTTCAGCAGCGGCTCGAACGTGCGCTCCCGGGATGGCTGGCTGGCGAGCCGGAGGCAGCTCGCCGAGTACAACCTGGGGGTGGCCTCCCCCGAGGCACGGCGCGCACCCTGAGGGGCGGTCGCCTCCGGTGGAGGCGGCCGCATCTCCGGTCGGACCGCCCGGGTCGCGCCGGTGCACACTCCCGGCAGCCCGTGGGGAACGCCGTCGGGGAGGTGGGCGTGCGGATCGGGCTGGTGGGGTGCGTGAAGTCGAAGCGGGCGGCTCCGGCCCCCGCCCGCGACCTCTACACCTCTCCCCTCTTCCGGGGCGCGAGGCGATTCGTCGAACGGAGCTGCGACCGTTGGTTCATCCTCTCCGCCGAGCACGGGCTCGTGCCGCCCCAGCGCGTGCTCGCACCCTACGAGCGGACCCTCACCACTGCCGGGCGGGCCAGAGGCGGCGGTGGGCCGAACGGGTGCTCGGTCAGCTCGAGGACGAGCTCGGCCGCGATTTCTCCCCGTACACGTTCGAGCTGCACGCCGGGAGCGCCTACCTCGACCACGGGCTGGTCCGCGGGATCGAGGAGCGTGGGGGGCGGGTGGAGCGGCCGCTCGACGGCCTCGGGCTCGGCGCGCGCCTCGCCTTCTACAAGGAGAGCGGGTGCCTCTGAAGGTCGAGCTCGCCGAGGTCCGGGAGCTCGGCCCCTGCGCCTACCGGTGGCCCCACGGCGTGGAGCGCTTCGACCGCTGCTGGGAGGTCGTGGCGCGGGCGGACGGCGAGACCGTCCGGGTGCGTCACGCGCTCGGGGAGCGCGACGTCTACGGTCGGAGGCGCGCGCACTCGGTCACGTTCCTCGGCGGCCAGCCGATCGTGGAGGGGGTGGCCGCCGACGACCACGCGAGGTTGCGAGCGCTGCTCAGCCTGGTCAAGGGCCCCGACGGGCGGATGGTCCGCCGGGCCGCCGAGCTCCCGCCGGGGTACGAGGTGTTCCTCCTCGTGGACCACGCCTCGGAGATCCAGGCGCCGTACACGCGCCGCGGCCTGGCGGCGAAGGTCCGGGAGGACGACCTCGAGGCGTGGGTCGCCCTCGCGGCCCTCCGGGCCCGGGTGCGGGACGGGGCCACGTCGCGGTGCCCGCGTGCTCCGCACGCCGCTGGCCCGGCCGCCGGGAGCCGGGAGGGAAGGGAGACGCCCGCGCCCTCGAGGAGCTGCGGGATCGGGATCGCCAGGAAGCTCGAGGTGCGCACCGTCCGGCAGGGCAGGTGCAACGTGGTGGAGCTGGAACGGAGGGACATCGAGCGGTCGGGAGGAGCGGAGATCCCCGTGCGGTGGATCGAGCGGGAGACGCCGACCAAGGAGCGGAACGGCACCGTGGTCACGATCTCGAAGCTCCTGGTGCCTCGGATCTCCCAGGAGCTGGTCGTCCGCTACGTGGAGCGCCAGCTCCCGTTCTTCCGACAGGACCCCGTGGTGATCGTGAACGGCCACCGGTGCCAGGCGCGCCGACCCCAGGCGGTCAAGGAGCGCAGGTTCGAGCCCACCGACGAGCAACGGGAGGTCCTCGGGGACGTGACGCTCGAGGTGGGCGTCGCGGCGGCCCCCCTCGACGAGGGGCTCTACGGCGTGGCGGTGACCACCGCTTCCGGTGCCCTCGTGGCGGTGGAGTCGGCCGGGGTCGAGAAGAAGGAGTTCGGGACCTACCTCTTCGGGGAGGTGGAGTGCCCGGCCCTCGAGGATGAGCGCTACGAGCTCGCCCCGTACGACGCCACGAGGAGCCTCCGGCTGAACCCCCAGCACCCGGTGGCCGCGGTGCTGATCGGGTTCATCGGCGCCTCCCTCGAGCAGGTGCGGGAGGAGCTCGCCGAGGAGTTCCGCCACCGCCGCGACGAGCGGGAGTTCAAGGAGCTGCAGCGCCAGGCCGACCGGATCGCTCGGATCCTGAACGAGGACCTGGCCGAGGTGCGCGAGCGCTTCGCCGAGCTCGCCGCCCTGCGCCGCCGGGGCAACGTGTCGCGGGCCGGCGCGCAGCCCGCCGGCGAGGACGCGGAGGGGTTCGCCGAGGGCGGCGAGGAGCCGGGGATCCTCGACGAGGCGGAACCCCCGAGGGAGGCGGAGGCTGCCGGCGAGGGGCGCGAGCCGCCGGACATCGCCCGCCGCGGCGAGCAAGACCCCGCCGGCTCGGACCGGGTCGGGCCCCGCGGCGGCGAGGGCGGGCGCCGGCGGGCGCGTGGCGGCCTGCGGGTCGAGTACCGCAACCTCGGGGAGGACGAGGAGCGGGGGCGCTACGACTCCGCGGACAAAGTGGTCCTGATCAACCTGGACCACCCCATGGTCGCGGCGGCGCGCGACGCCCTCGGTATCGACGACCCCGGCTTCCTCCGCCTGAGCTACGAGGTCGCGTTCACGACGTACGCGCTCGGGCTGGCGCGGGAGCTCCTGGCCAAGGATCCCGAGCTGACCGGCGACGACGTCCTCTTCGAGGTCCGCGACACGCTGCGCCGCGTCACCCGCCGGGCCGCGGCCCTGTACCGGAGGGCTGCGGGCTGACTGGCGAGGCCCACGACTCCCGATGAGGTCGCTTGGGTCGTGCATGAACCCGTCAGGCTGCACGTGGATCGGCAGAGCCAACTCGAGCGCTGAGATCCGGGAGGATGCGTCCGCGGTCCGAGACCGGTTCCCCGTGGCGGACGCCAGCGCTATCCTTCGGCGCAACGATGACCCTCCCCCTCCGCGAGGGCGACCGCGTGGCGGTCCGCGACCGCCCCTGGCGCGTCCAGGGCGTGCAGGAGGTCGGCCCCGGCCAGCTGCTCCTGAAGCTGCTCCCGGCCGACGGCCAGGGCGGGACGGCCTCCTTCGTGACGCCGCCCGAACACGTGCTCCAGCTCCCACCGGAGGAGCTCCGCCTCGACCCCGACGAGCTCGGGCCCATCGGCCCGTGGCTCGCCGCGCACCGCGCGCTCGCGCTCACCGCGACCAAGGACGACGCGCTCGGCGGCGCGCGGTACGGGCGGGTCAAGCTCGAGGCCTACCAGGTGGCGCCGGTCCTGCGGATCCTGGCGAAGCCGAGGCCCCGGCTCCTCATCGCCGACGACGTGGGGCTCGGCAAGACCATCGAGGCTGGGCTCTGCCTGCTCGAGCTCATGTACCGGCGCCGCGCGGACCGGGTACTCATCGTGGTCCCGCCGGGCCTCATCCCCCAGTGGGAGGAGGAGATGAAGGAGCGGTTCGGGCTGGAGTTCGAGGTGATCGAGAACGCGACGGGTCTCGCCCGTGCGCAGACCAGGCTCCCCGCCGGCCTCAGCCCGTGGGCCCTCCCCCGCGCTCGGATCATCACCTCCATGGACTACCTGAAGAAGGACGAGGTCCGGCGCCGGGCCCTGGAGCGGCGGTGGGATCTCGTCATCGTCGACGAGGCGCACGCCCTCGCCGAATCCGGCTCGCCGAGCAACCCCTACCGGACCCGGCGGACCCGCCTGGGCGAGGAGCTGCGCGACCGCGCGTGGGGGCTCCTGCTCCTCACCGCGACCCCGCACAACGGCTACCCCCACTCGTTCCGCTCGCTCATCGAGCTCGTCGAGCCGACGTCGGCCACCTTCGAGGGCAAGAACGTCGCCGACCGGATCGGGCGCGCGATGGTCCGCCGGATGAAGCGGCAGATCGCGAGGCGCGACGGCGAGGGGTGGAAGCCCGCCTTCCTGCCCCGGACGGTCGAGCCGATCCCCGTCCGCGTGGACCAGGAGGGGGCGAAGCTCTTCGAGCTCATCTCCGCCTACTGCTCGCGCGCGGAGAAGGAGGCCGCCGGCGAGGAGGACGCGGAGCTCGTCTCGTTCGCGATGCAGATCGTGAAGAAGCGGGCCGCCTCCAGCCGGCTCGCCCTCGCCCGCACGCTCGAGCACCGCCTCGCGGCGCTCAGGAAGGAGGAGGAGCGCGCCGAGAAGCCCGAGCGGGCCGAGCTGAAGGACTACCAGGCCGACCTGCCGATGCCCGATGCCCAGGCCGAGCGCATCGCCCGCAAGATCCTCCGGTCCGCGATCCCCAAGGACGAGCGCCGCCGCAAGGCGGAGATCTCGAAGATCACGACGATCCAGCGCCTGCTGAAGAAGCTCCCCGGGCCCGACCCGAAGGTGGCGGCGCTCGTCGAGCACCTCCGCGGCGTGCTGGCCGAGGATCCCACCGCGAAGGTCATCGTCTTCACCGAGTACCTCGACACCCTCGAGGCGATCCGCGCCGGGCTCGACGTCGCGGGGCCCCCCATCGCCGGTGCCTACGTGGAGCTCCGGGGCGGGCTCACGATCAAGCAGCGGCAGGACGTCCAGCGTCGGTTCGACGAGCCCGAGGTCCGCGTGCTCCTCGCGACTGACGCCGCGAGCGAGGGGCTGAACCTCCAGCGCCACTGCCACCGCATGGTCCACTTCGAGCTGCCGTGGAACCCCAACCGCCTCGAGCAGCGGAACGGCCGCATCGACCGCTACGGCCAGACCCGCCCGCCGCAGATCCGCTACCTCTACTACCCCGACTCGCCCGAGGACGACGTCCTCGCGAGGCTCGTCGGGAAGATCGAGGAGATGGCGGAGTCCCGGGTCTCCACGCCCGATGTCCTCGGCGTGCTCGCGGGGATGGATCTCGAGGGCCGGTTGGTGCGGCTCGAGGCGGGGGACGAAGCGAGCAAGGCCGAGCTCGTCCACGACTTCGAGGATCGCACGAGCGAGTTCGTCGGCGAGGTCCAGCCGTTCCTGCTCCCGCCGGCCGACCCGACGGCCGAGATCCTGGAGGGCGAGCGGAGCCTCCTGCGCGCGGAGGCCCTGCTCCCCGATGACCTCGAGCTGGAGGAACTCCTGAAGTCCCTCCTCGGCCCCCACGGCTTCAGCCCGAACGGGCGGGAGGGCGTCTACCGCGTGACCGTGCCGCGCCAGTACCGGGGACCGGGGGTCGCCGAACGCTACGAACGCGCCACCACCCGCCGCTCGATCGCCGCGACCGAGCCGGCCGACGCCCTCGAGTACCTGACGCCCCTCCACCCCCTGGTCCAGGCCGTCGCCGCCGAGGCCCGCCGGCGGTTCCTCCAGGTCTACCCCGACGAGCGCGGGCTGCCTCCGAAGCGCCTGGCGGCGAGGCGCGTCCCAGCCGACCACCCCCACGCGGCGCTGTTCACGTTCCACGGCCGGATCCACGGAGCGGAGGGCCTCATCGAGGAGCAGATCCTGCCGGTCCGCGTGGGCCTCGACGGGGTCCCCGTGGCCGACCTGGAGGAGGATCTCGCGCTGCTGTCGGACGGCGCCTCGCCGGGCGAGGTGCCCCAGGAGGCGCTCGCGCCGTTCGCGGACCGCTTCGATGAGCTCCTCGAGGAAGCGACGGCCGAGGCGACCCGCAGGCTCAGGGAGCGCGCCGGCCAGATCCGGGCGCGCCGCGAGCGCCAGGCCGAGGAGCTCCGCGCCGACGCGGGCCGCTACACGAAGGACCGGCTCAAGGAGCTCGAGGAAGAGGAGGCCCGCGCCCGTGGACAGGTGGAGGCGACGGGCGCCGTCCGCCTGTGGGCCGGGGACGAGCCGAAGCGGTACACGGTGAGCGCCAAGCGGGCCATGGTCGAGACCCACTTCCAGCAGCGGATGGAGGAGATCGACCTGTACGCGCAGGTCGAGGACCCCGAGCCGCCCCGCCCGATCGCCGCTGTGTTCCTGGTTCCGGATGACGAGATGAGCGTCAAGCACGGGAGGACGGATGGAGCGCGATGACAGGGCCCGGCGCGGAGATGACGGTCGTCGGCAGGACGTCGCGCTCCAGTCGCTCCGATACTGGCGGGACCGGCTCCTCGACTTGAGTCGACGTAACCCCCTCCTCTACTTCCGCCGAGCGAGGGGAACCAAGATCCGTATCGCAGAACCTGCCCCGGCCGATCTGTACGAGGCCCTCATGCTCATCGAGAAATCACTGACCTTCCCCAAGCCGGTCTATCGATCCGTGGAGGACGCGCAATTCAGCGCAGTAGTCACCGGGACCGATGATCAGACCCCAGTTGGGGAGCGCCCGGGCGATATCGTTGTCGACTACGAGGCTGGTTCGGCCAAGGACGTGATCGTGCTCCAACAGAAGCTGCGGCGTCTCGAGGCCAACGCTCGGGCGAGTCTCGAGGAGCAGGGCATCAACACTCTCCACTTGGCGCTTGGGTTCGTTCGGTGGCGGGAGGAAGGGTCTGCGGAGACGGATGACATCGCGCCGCTCATCCTGATCCCAGCCGCGCTGCAGCACAAGAAGGGCCAAGCATACGAACTCTCATGCTATGAGGTCGACGCCCGACCGAATCCCGTCTTAGCCTACCAGCTGAAGCGGTCGTTCAATCTGGACCTGCCCGCCTTCGACAACTACTCCGGCCTCGATGGACGATTGCCTGACATCGGGCGGTACTTCGCGGACGTGGGTTCCACTGTCGCGTCGCTTGGTTGGAGAGTGCTCGAGGAGTCCTGGATCGCGCATTTCTCGTTCGAGAAGCTCGTTATGTACGAGGATCTCGGACAACCTCGGACCATAGATGCGATCCGGAGACATCCGGTGTTGGGCGCGCTCGTTCAGGCTCACGAGTACGAAGCCCGGCCTGTGCCGAGCGAACTGAACCCGCCGAACGCCTTCGATCGTCCAGATCTCTTCCCGGTCAAGGACGCCGACTTCTTCCAACTACGCGTCTTGGCCACCGCTGCTGCGGGAAACAGCCTCACGGTGGAAGGTCCGCCGGGGACGGGGAAGAGCCAGACCATCGTGAACCTCATCGGTCAGGCGGTAGTCGCAAACAAGACGGTGCTGTTCGTGAGCGAGAAGCGTGCGGCTCTGGACGTGGTGCATCGGCGTCTCCAGGAGTGCGGGCTTGATCAGCTGTGTCTCGAGCTGCACAGCCATCGGGCACAGCGGAAATCGTTGGTCAATGACCTGTACAGCGCCCTGGAATTCGCTCTCGGGGATCCACCCCCTGGGGCCAACGTGGAGGACTTCGAGCGTAGGAGCGCAGTGCGCGAGCGCCTGGACGAGTATGTGAGACAGCTCCACCGACCGCGAGGTGCGGCACGTCTCACAGCGTTCCAGGTGCACGGGGACCTTGCGCGACTCTCGGGAACGCCCCTCGTGGCCGCTCCGCTCCCGTTTCACGCCCTCGGTGTGGATCGGCGGCAAGAACAGCAGATGAGGGAAGCCTTGCGAGCGATAGAGGGGACCAAGGTTTGGGACCGCGCGCCGAGACACCCGTGGCGCGACGCGGAACCCCGAGCACCGGTCATCCTCGTACGAGCCGCGTTGGAGGCGTCCCTGCGACAGCTGATCGATGGGCTGGAGGGACTGTTGCAGCTACAGGATCGAGCGGCAGCCTCACTGGGTGGGCCCTTGGCACCAGTCTCCGTGATCGACCTGGATAGGGTTATGAAGGTTCTTCGGGTGCTTGCCGGGGCTCCCGAACCCGGGAAGTCGCCTCCTCAGTTGGGAATCGATGAAGATGACCTCACACGTGCCGCCTGTACGGTCTGCGCGAGGATCGTGGAGCTGGCGGACCGTACGGATATTCTCCATGCCTACCAGCGGCGTTATAGGCAATGGTGGCGACGTATCGGCCCACGGTACTGGAGCGCACGCCGGCGACTCCGGCGAGCGCTGGGGCGCCGGGTGCGCTGGAGAGAGGGCCTGGCGGCGCTGACCGTGGCCCACGCTTATCGCAGCGTGCTCAGATCTATCGCGGAAGGAGCTGACGCAGCCGTCGAGCCACCCGACACCCCGCGGGCTCCGGGCGCACCCATAGCGGAAGAGGGCATCTCCTCGGTTATCGTGTGGCTCGGGATGTGCCTACTCGACGAAGCATCGGTCCAGCTTCCGGCGGAGACGGTGCTTCGGCTCATCAGACGCCCCGACGAGGTGGTTACTGATGCCGGCAGCCTGCTGGAGAGTCTGACCGCTGCCAGGGAACAGGTCGAGGACAGCCTCGGATTGCTGGCGGATCTGTTTCCCAAAGGCGTGGAGGGAGTGGAGCCCGCCGCCATACCGTTCGGTGACCTCCGTGCTAAGGCCGTTGAGTGGCGGGATCACCTCGATTCGCTCGACGAGTGGCGTCAGTTCAAGACCACCGTTGAGCAGGCCCAGGACTGCGAGCTCGGCGCGTTCCTCGAGGCAGCGAGGGCTACTGGTCTTCCAGGCGCAGAGCTCGAACGAGCCTTCGTGAAGTGCCTGCGCCTACAGTGGCTGCAAGAGGCCTACCAGGAAGCCCCTGCGCTGCTCAACTTCGACCCTGACAATCACGAACGCGCGATCCGCGAGTTCATCGAGCTCGACCACCGGCTCGTGAAGAGCGCGGGCCAGAGTGTTCTGGAGAGTGCATACGATCGACAGGAGCCGGTAAGGGTGGCCACGCGCTACCTCTCTGCACGAGGACGCCCGGGTGCCGGCCGTCCCGACCAGGATGAGCGCATCCAGAAGCTGAAGCAACAGGTCAGGTTGCTCCGCGCGGAACATGCCAAGAGCAGGCGGCATCTCCCCATCCGCCGGTTGCTGCCGGAGATCGCGGACCTCTCCTTGCTGCTGAAACCGTGCCTGCTCATGAGTCCTCTCTCCGTGGCGACATATCTTCCCCGGGACCGGTTCCGCTTCGACCTGGTGATCTTCGACGAGGCCTCACAGGTCCTGCCGGAGGAAGCGGTGGGAGCGATATTGCGTGGACGCCAGGCCATCATCTTGGGCGACAGCAAGCAGCTTCCTCCCACGCCCTTCTTCAAGAGAGTGCTCGACGAGGAGGGGGAGGAGGACAGCGAGGAGGAAGGGGCAGAGGCGGATGTCCGAGGCTTCGAGAGCATCCTTGACCTCACGAAGGGCGTGCTCCCTGTCGAAACGCTGCGCTGGCACTACCGCAGCAGAGACGAGAGACTCATCGCCTTCTGCAACCAACGCTTCTACGGGGAGAAGCCGCTCATCACCTTCCCGAGTCCCGACCGGTCGACGGACTCGACCGGGGTCCGCCTGATCGTGGTGGAGGATGGCTACTGGGAAACCCAACTGAAGCGGAACCTGCCCGAGGCGAGAGTCGTGGTCGATCTGGTCCTCGATCACTTCGAGCGGCGTCCAAACCGCAGCTTGGGCGTGATCGCCCTTGGGCTTGGGCACGCGGAAGCCATCGAGCTGGAGCTCAACCGGAGGCTCCTGGATCGTCCCGATCTGGAGGCGATACGTGATGCCCATCCAGAGGAGCCCTTCTTCGTTAAGAACCTGGAGAACGTTCAGGGCGACGAGCGTGATGAAATCATCCTGAGCATCGGGTACGGACCGAGGGAACCCGGTGGCCCGGTGCCGCTCCGGTTCGGTCCGATCAACCAGCAGGGCGGGGAGCGTCGGCTCAACGTGGCTGTGACCCGTGCGCGGTATCGAACGACGGTCGTCTCGTCCTTCCGGCCCGAGGCGCTACTCAGGGCCACAGAGTCTGCCAGTCTCGGAGCTCGCTACCTCCACGAGTACCTCGTGTACGCACAGCGTGAGGGACGGCCAGCGGAGATCCCGGGTTCTAGCGGTCAGCCCGAGAGCGAGTTCGAGGAGGCAGTGCGCGAGGCACTGGAGGCGCGCGGTTACCAGGTCGATTCCCAGGTCGGCCAGTCCGGGTACCGCATCGATCTCGCGGTGCGCGATCCCGATCGTCCGACGCGCTGGATACTTGCGATCGAGTGCGACGGGGCGAGCTACCACTCCTCCCCCGCCGTGCGCGACCGCGATCGGCTCCGGCAGGAACAGCTGGAGGCCAACGGGTGGCGTTTCCATCGGATCTGGTCCACGGACTGGATCCGAAATCCCGATCGGGCACTCGAGCAGGCGATCCGAGCGATCGAACGAGCGCGGCGCGAGAAGGACCGTCCCTCCGGCGGAGCACGAAAGGGAGCCTGATGCTGTTCCCGAGCCTGCGGAACCACGGCGGCTTCTTCTCCGACTACTACATGGGCACGGTGTTCGGCCGCACGAGCGGCCGCCGGAAGAGCCTGGTGACCAAGGAGGTCGACGCCGCGTTCCGGCGGTTCCAGCGCATCTACGAGCGCGGCGAGCGGAGGGCCGGGGACCTCGCGGGGCTCCGAGAGGCCTACGCACGACCCCTGTTGCGCGACGTCCTCGGCTACCACCTGGGCGCCGGCCAGGACCGGATCCACCCGCTCTACGCCTCGGCCGAGGAGGAGGCGCTCGGTCGGCCCCCGCTCCTCCTCGCCTACGTGGGCGACTTCGACGAGGACCTCGACGCGAAGCGCAACGGCAAGCCCTCGCCCATCCAGGCCGTCGCCGCGGCCCTCGCCAAGGCGAAGGCCGAGCTGCGCTACGGGCTCCTGCTGACCGGCGGGTCCCTCCGCTTGATCAGGCGCAAGGGCGACGGCCCCGCGGGCGCCTACCTCGAGCTCGACCTCCCGGCCTGCCTGGAGGGAGAGGACCGCGACTCCTTCGCCGCCGCCCTGCTGCTCTTCGGGATCGGTGCGTTCACCCCCGGCGAGGACGGCGTCCTCCCGATCGAGCGGATCGAGCGCGAGAGCCGCGAGCACGCCGAGAAGGTCTCCGACGACCTCAAGCGCGCCATGTTCGGGGCGGCCGAACGGCTCATCCAAGCCCTCCTGGATGCCCGGCGGGCCGAGGGCGAGGCCGAGCCGGACCTCGGCGACCTGCGGGACGCCGCCCTGACGTGCCTGTACCGGCTCCTGTTCATCCTCTACGCGGAGGCCCGCGACCCTCGGCTCCTCCACCACGCCGTCTACCGGGAGTCCTACGCCCTCGAGACCCTGGTGCGGGACCTCACGACCGGCCGCGAGCAGGCCACCCCGAACCGCACCGGCCTGTGGGATCGCCTGCTCTCCCTCTTCGCCCTCCACCATGGCGGCCTCCCGGGTGTGGAGGGGCTCGACCCGTTGCCCGCCCGCGGCGGCGCCCTCTTCGATCCCGAGATCCCCGCGGGTCGGATCCTCCGGCAGGTGCGCCTGGACGACGCCACGGTGGCGGGGGTCCTGCTCGACCTCGCGACCTCGGCGCCCAGGCGCGGCGTCGGCCGGGAGCGGATCTCGTTCCGGGAGCTCGACATCGAGCAGCTCGGCGCGGTCTACGAGGGCCTGCTGGAGTACGAGCCCCGGGTCGCCCCCGAGACCACGATCGAGGTCCGGGTGCAGGGCCGGACGTACGCCCTCGCGCCCTCCGAGGTCGTGCGCCTGGTGACCGAGAAGAAGCTCAAGCTGAAGGGACCGATCGAGATCGTCGCCGGCACGGAGGCCGAGGCCCTCCACCCCGAGGCCGCCCCGGAGGAGGACGAGCTCGAGGAGATAACGGAGACTCCCGAGGAGCCGGAGGGGGAGCCGACCTCCGAGGGGGGCGAGGGCGACGGCGTGAAGAAGGGCGCGCCGGCCGTGCTCGTCCGCAGGCTCCAGCCCGGCCGGTTCCACTTCGTCCCCGGGCCCGGCCGGAAGGGCTCGGGCTCCTTCTACACGCCGCTGCCGCTCGTCCAGGACCTCGTCCGGCACGCCCTCGGCCCCCTCGTCCAGGACCGGACACCGCGGGAGATCGAGTCGCTCCGCGTGCTCGACCCCGCGTGCGGGAGCGCCCACTTCCTCGTGGAGGCCATGCGCTTCCTCGGGCAGGCCCTCCACCGCGCGTACGTCCGCGAGTACGACGGCAAGGCCCCGCCCGGGTTCGTCGGGGAGTGGGACGCGAACCACGAGGCCTCCGACGAGGACGCCCGTGCCGCCGGCTCGGAGGCCCGCGCCTGGTGCAAGCGCCGGATCGCCGAGCGCTGCCTGTTCGGCGTGGACCTGAACCCCATGGCGGTCCAGCTGGCCCAGGTCTCGCTCTGGATCGAGTCGCTCGCCGGCGACCGTCCCCTCACGTACTTCGCCCACCACGTCCGGTGCGGCAACTCGATCCTCGGGACGTCGCTGGAGCGGCTCGGCGAGCCCCCGCTCCCCGAACTCCGCCTCCGCCAGCCGAAGCACGGGGGCCGGACGGAGGAGATCTTCGCCACCTACGTCCGGGAGGCCGTGCGGAAGGCGGCCGACATCCGCCGCCAGATCGACGAGGCCGAGCTGGCGGTCACCGCGGTCGGAGCCGACGCCGACCCCCTCGCGGAGGAGCGCTTCAAGGAGGCGAGGCGCCGCGAGGCCGAGGAGATCCTCGCCGCGGCGAAGCTCCTCTTCGACCTCCGCTCGTCCTCCGCCTTCGTGCCAGCGATCTGGGCGGACTGGCCGAACCTCTGCGACCGGGTCGGCGACGCAGCGGAGCTGGAGCGGTACGCGCGCTCGCGCGACTGGTGGGACGGCTTCGAGCGGGTGCGCGAGCGCGAGCGCTTCTTCCACTGGGAGCTCGAGTTCCCCGAGGTGTTCCTGGACGCCGAGCGCCCGGGGTTCGACGCGGTCCTCGGCAACCCGCCCTGGGACAAGATCAAGCCCGACCGCAAGGAGTTCTACGGGGGCTACGACGTGCTGATCCGGGCGTTCGTCGGCGGCGAGCTCGACGCGCGGATCCGGGAGCTCGAGCGCGAGATCCCGGACCTCGACGAGCGGTTCGCCGCCTACGAGGACCGTGTGAAGACGACCGCGGCGTGCCTGAAGAAGGGCGGCGACTACCGGTACCAGGACTGGGAGGTGGATGGGAAGTCCACCGGCGGCGACCCGGACGCGTTCAAGTTCTTCGTCGAGCGCGCGCACCGGCTCGTGCGCGAGGGAGGCGCGGTCGGGTTCGTCGTGCCCTCGGCGATCTACAACAACGAAGGATGCACCGGCCTGCGGCACCTCCTGCTCCGCGAGGCCCGCGTCGAGCGCTTCTACGCGTTCGAGAACCAGAAGAAGATCTTCCCGATCCATCCCCAGTACAAGTTCGTGAGCCTCGTCTTCCGCAAGTGCGAACCCGGCGGTGATGGCTTCCAGGCCGCCTTCATGCGGCACGAGCTCGCGGAGCTCGCCGACGACGGGCCGAAGGAGTGGATGGTGCTGATCCGCCGCCGCGAGCTCGAGCGGCTCTCGCCCGGCACGCTCGCCTTCCTCGAGTACCGGAGCCCCCGCGACCGCGAGATCCTGCTGAAGATGTACGGCTACGACGCCGAGGGGAACCCGGTGAACCCGCGCCCGCTCCTCGGCGACCAGGGCCCCGGCACCTGGAACGCGCGCTTCTACAGAGAGTTCGACATGACGAACGATCGGGACCTGTGGACCGACCCCAAGACCGGCAAGCTCTACAACCCCCGCCAGATCCTCGGCCCGGTCCCGGGCACGACCAGCGAGCCGCCCTACTACGACCCCAAGGCCTGGCCCGAGATCCGCGAGCGCATGGCCGACGCCGGCTTCTTGCCTCTGTATGAAGGCAAGAAGATTCATCAGTTCCTGCTGGATGTAGAGCCGATCGAGCGTTGGCTTTCGCAGGAAGCACATGCGCAGAAGTACGGCTGCGTTTTCTCTTCCAAGGATCGTGTTGCGTGTCGCAACGTGTCCAACGTGGCGAACCAAAGGACGCTCATAGCTGCCGTCGTGCCAGCGGCGGCAGCATGTGGCCACAAGCTCACGATCATCGAATCCCCGGATGTCGCCCCCGATGTCTTGTGCACATTCCTGAACACGCTGCCTGTGGATTACGCGCTGCGACTCCGCGGCGGGGGCGGTGGTGGCGCCAATCTCGACCAGCACGCCTTGGCCCGTTTGCCCGTAGTGGGTCCCCAAGAGGCGCGGAGCGTGCCTGCCATTCCGACATCGAGCGCGGCGCGGAGTGTACACCGGAACATCGTTGACAATCGTGGACTGTGGCATCCGGTTGCTCTGGCGAATGCTGCTGTCGTGGAAGCGTATGGTCTTGCGTTCGCTGATTTTCAGCACCTCATTGGGGGCTTCGACGGGTTAGCGCGCAGACATCGGGACTTCGTGGCCTACGTCGTGGACCAAGTCGGGGCCAAGGCACCGAGTCGCCAGGTGTGAGCCATGGCACGTATTACGTACTTACGAGTGCAGGGTTATCGGTCGATCGGCGAGCGAATCGAGCTTGCCTTTCCAGAAAACCAGCCCTTGGTGCTCGTTGGGGAGAACAACGCCGGGAAATCGAACATCGTGCGGGCGCTGAATCTCGTGTTGGGTCCGTTTTGGCCAGGGAGCCATGATCCCGAGGACCACGAGTTCTTCGAGCGGGACAGAGATAGACGCATCGATATTGAGGTGGAGTTCGACTCGACCGACCTGTACGGAGGGGAGTACTCGCGGATTCGCTGGGTGCACGACTCCAGAATGCTGGAACCTGTCCACTACAGAGGCGAACGCCCAAGCGGACAAGAGGGGTATATCAGGAACGAGCATCGAGACTCATGCATCTGCGTGGTCGTCGAGGCAGATCGCAACTTGCAATACCACCTCGGGTATAGCTCTAAGTGGACCTTTCTCAGTCGACTGATGCATCGTTTCCACCGCGCGCTTCTGACGCACGGACAGATCCGGGACGATTTGGAGCAGCACTTCCGTTCCATCAAGGAGAAGTTTCATGAGGTGCAGGAGTTCGCGGCGTTCGTGGAGGACCTGCGTACCCAGTTCGGCCACCTGGTTGCCTCCATGCCACATCGGCTGGAGGTCGACTTCGAAGCATACAATCCCGTTAACTTCTTTCATGCTCTGCGCTTACAGGCGGCCGAGGGAGACGATCCTCGCAGCCTGGAGGAGATGGGGACGGGGGAACAGCAAGTTCTGGCCCTGTCGTTCGCACACGCATACGCGAAGGCTTTCCATGGCGGCATCGTCTTGGTAGTGGAGGAACCGGAGGCCCACCTCCATCCGCTCGCACAGTCGTGGCTGGCGAGGAGGCTGAGGGCACAGTGCGACGACGGCTTGCAGCTCGTGGTCACGACCCATAGTCCCTCATTCCTCGACATTGAGCGATTGGAGGGAATCGCGCTCGTCCACAAGAAGGATGGGCAGACGCGCGTCACGCAGTTGAGCCGTGACCGTCTGATCCAGCATTGCATAGGCCGTGGTGCTCCAAAGGAACGTGTTACGCGCAACACGATTTTGCCCTTCTATGCGGCCAACGCGACGAGCGACCTGCTCTCAGGGTTCTTCGCACGGGCCGTGGTCCTGGTTGAGGGACCAACCGAGGCTCTGGCTCTGCCCCGGCTGCTGGCAAAGCGCGCCCTGGAGGTGGAGAAGGAAGGGATTGCGATTGTCGGAACCGGGGGCAAGGGCAACCTCGCCAAATGGTGCCGGCTCTATGAGGCCTACGGGATCCCCTCTTATCTGGTCTTCGACAACGATCCAAAAGATGACGACGACGGTAGGAAGCGGGCGGACGCCCTCCGCGCCGTCGGCGTGCGCAAAGAGGATATCCCGTCACTTGTCGACTCCGACGACTGGGTGGTCGAAGACAGGTATACGATCTTCGGGACCGAATTCGAGACGAGTCTTCGAGCCGGTTTTGCACAGTATGCCGCTCTGGAAGCTCAGGCAGTGGAGACAGGTATCGACAGCAAGCCTTTCGTCGCTAGGTGGGTGGTAGAACGGCTCAAGGCTTCTTCCGGGGACACTGGCTGGCTTTGCGTTGACAAGATGGTTGCCGCGCTGAGGACCAGGCTTGCGGAGGGGCCAAGGGATGAGCGTCTCGGCGCCTAGCGCCGTCCGTCACATCGTCGAGGAGTACAAGCGGTACCTCCGCACGTCGTTCCGCTTCCTCGACCCGCACCTGCGCGCGCAGTTCGAGGAGCATCTGCAGCGGATGGACGTGCTCGTGCGTGGACCCTACGTGACGCTCGCCAGGGAGTTCGAGCGCGGCAGGCGCCTCCGGGAGCTCGTGCACGATGGTGTGCTCGACCCCGG
>FWWM01006793.1_pt1 | contig 23612 bp, 16 predicted proteins | sample 2228351 | NCBI WGS metagenome assembly FWWM01 (sample SAMEA103939774, study PRJEB20133) | metagenome
TATTTGTACTTATACTTCTACTTATACTTATACTTATACTTATACTTTTATTTATAATTATAATTATAATTATTATATTATTTAATCTTTTAGCTTGTTTAACTGTTTAACTTGTTTAACTTTTTTAGCTTGTTTAACTTTTTTTAACTTGTTTAATTTTTTAACTTGTTTAAATCTTTTTAACTTATTTAACTTTTTAGTTTGTTTAAATTTTTTTTAGCTTGTTTAACTTTTTTTAGTTTGTTTAAATTTTTTAGTTTGTTTAAATTTTTTTAGTTTGTTTAATTATTTTTAACTTGTTTAAATTTGTTTAACTTGTTTAACTTTTTCTAACTTGTTTAAATCTTTTTAGCTTGTTTAACTTTTTTAGCTTGTTTAATTATTTTTAGTTTGTTCAATTATTTTTAGTTTGTTTAATTATTGTTAGTTTGTCTAATTATTTTTAGTTTGTTTAATTATTTTTAGTTTGTTTAATTATTGTTTACTATGCCTAACTTTGTTTTTAGTTAATTACTTAAATAAAAAAATGTGAAATTTTTCACATTAGCTGGTAAAAGATGAAAAGGTAGGAGAAAGGGGAGTAAAATAAGCATAGTGCCTTTATTTATGCGTATTCTAACTAAATTTTCAATCGTTTCCATCGTTCTATTGTCAGAACGAGACGGAAGCTAAACGACAGGTGACAGCCAAACGTGAGTGGGTAACAACAGTGTAAGCCAGCCGACACTTGCTTGCCGGGCTTGCCGTCAGCCGTGTGCCGTCAGCCGTGTGCTTGTGTGAAAAAAAAGAAAAGCCCCACGTTGGGGGCTGGTTGACGATTGGGACAGGTGTCAACGTTGTTCGGCGAGATCACAAAAGCCATCTATTAAATCAATCAATTGTTTTAGTTCTTCTTCTGGTTCCAAGTGTTTTAACTGTTCGTGCACGTCACTAAAACGGCCACGATATTTGCAAAGGGGTTCGATTATTGTGAATCTTTCTTCGGGCATTGTTTTGCCAAAGTGTTCGTATACTTCCTGCAAGGTAAATAATAGTTCACCGATGACTAAGATAAATTCATAGACCAAGTGTTTATATCCAAAATGCAGTAAAAGTTTGCTAAAGATAAATGGCTCAAAAACTGCCGTTGTTCGGTCTTTGGGATCGTATCCCTCAACGTGCGTTATTAAGTGGCTGGCAAAACGAATTCTGTTCACGCTCGTCTCTTGGACTTCCTTTATTTTGTCAAATATCCAAAAGCCTGTGTCAGTTATTTCCTTTGCCGACATCCTTTGTTCTTTTAAATACTCGACAACTCTTTTGAAAGTTACTAAACGTGCCATACCTACTACCTCCCTGTTTGATTTTTTCCAGCTTATCGCTGGCTGGTTATATTATGAATGGTTCTTATTTCTATTCTTATTTTACTATGTTTGTTTTACTTTGTCAAGCATTTTTTTGAAAATTTTTCTCAATCTCATCTTAATTGTATCATAACTTTTGAAAATTGTCAAGTATTTTTTGAAAATTTTGTAGTTTTCGTTTGATTATACATTAAACGGTAAAATTGTCTATATACTTTTGTTAGTATGCAATATAATATATCTTATATTGCATATCCCCCCGGTACCGTAAAATTTCGAACGACGGCTAAGGTACAGAAGTCCCCCGCACAATCTGCGGTATATTTGAAAAACGGGATATGAAGTTAGAATAACTTTTTCGTAAATTTTGTGTAACAAAAGTAAAAAATATATAAAATGTGGATATAATATAATAGACAAACGGTTAGGAGGAGAAATGAGATGGAGGCGGGCTTGAGACGAAAAAAAGGCTGATGGTGTTATATAAGTGTTTAGCAGACGTAGGTTAAGGGATATAAGTTTTGAAGAGGTGATTGTGCGATAATGGCGGAAAGAAGGCGGATAATCGGCTTTGGTTTTGATCCCGTCGAGTCTCAACACCATTTTTTAGTAGTTATTCCCCGCAGTGATGATGGGAATGTGGTTATCTACGAGCGTTTCAAGTGGCAAGATAATGCTGAGGTACAGGCTATAGATTATACCATAGACAGGCCGAAAGTAGAACTGGGCAAATACAAATGGAAGCTAATCGAAGATGCTTTGAAAGACGAATTCAACAGCAGGCTGAAAAAAGAAAAACTGCCTATTGGAAGGTGGCGTATCGGGCAAGTGCCTGTTCAGTGGCTTTTCGGGAAAGAAACGGTGCTTTTAGCTTGGGCTATCGAGGACAGCGAACTGTCGGTTATCCCAACGGCGATCAAAAACTGGCTGGGTTTAAGTCCTGAGGAACGCTGGTGGCTTTTCACTATGACAAATGCGGCCACGGGAGGGCTGAGAGACAAGCGGGGTTGGCGAAAGGCAGTAAGATATGCATTGACTGAAAATCCTTAGGAGGGAAAATGAGATGGAGGCGGGGCTTGAGGTAAACAAGAGGCAGATGGCGTTATACAAGTATTTAGCTGGAGTAAGTTTAAGGGATATAAGTAGGGAATTAGATGTTCCGATAGATGTGTTATTGGAGTGGAAGGAAAAAGATGATTGGGAAGGTAAGAGGGAAGAGTTTGAGATAATGGTGAAGGATGAGATAGACAGGCAAATGGGGAAGCTATTAGAGAAGCGTGTGAAGGTGATAGAATCGATTGCGAATACTGAGTATACGGCGTTGAAGAATGTGGTGGAGATGCAGCAATTGATAGATGATACGATATTGATGATGAGGAATGGTGAGGTAGACAGGAAGTTAATATCGAGTTTAAAGGATTTACAGGAGGTAGTTGAGCGTCAGGTGAAGTTGATAAAGGAGTTAATGGCTGGGTATGTTAATGATATAGATGAGGTAGAGACGGTAGTGGTAGAGATAAAAGCGGGTGGGGAGACTGAGAAGAAGTGATGAAGTATGAAGAAGATAACGTTAGCGGGGTTGAGGGATGATCAGGCGGAGATAGTATTACATCCGGCGAGGATAAAGGTAGTGGCTTGTGGGCGGAAATGGGGGAAGACGACGACGGCGATGTTTTATGTTACTAAGAAGGCGTTGGAAAAGGAGAGGCAGTTGATATGGTGGGTAATGCCATCTTACAATCAATGTAAAGAGGTAATAGATGAATATGAGCGGTTATTTGGTGGTGCGGATATATACAAGAAGGTGAAGCGTAGACCTGATCACGAGATAATTTATCCGAATGGTAGTATAGTGAAGTTTAAGAGTACGGATCGAGCTGATTTATTAAGAGGAGCTAATCCGCACGTAGTAGTGATAGATGAGGCGAGGGATGTTGAAGATCGAGCGTGGTATGAGGTAATCAGGCCGAATTTAATGGCGAGGCGTGGGAGTGCGTTAATAATAAGCACGCCGTTACCGGACACGTGGTTTGAGAAAGAGTATTTAGAAGGGTTAGAGGGGAAGAATGACAAGAAGAGTTGGAATAAGCCAACGTGGACGAATCCTTTAGCGGCGGAAGAGGCGTTGAAGTTAAAGGATGAGTTACCGGAGTTAGTGTGGAAGCAAGAGATTGCGGCGGAGTTTGTTAGTGCGCAGGCGAATGTATTTAGAAATTTAGAAAAAGTTGTTGAGGAATATGAAATTCCGATATTACCGAAGAGTGAGATGTTTTACTATATGGGGGTTGACTTAGCGGTTCATCAAGATTACACGGCGATTGTTGTAATTGACAGTAAAGGGGTAGTGGTATATGTAGATGCGTTTAAAAATATTACGTGGGATGCGACGGAGAAGAGAGTATTAGAGGTAGCGAAGTTGTATGATGCGAGGGTGTTAATAGACAGTACAGGTGTTGGAGATCCGATTTATGAGCGTTTAAGTGAGCGGTTGAGTAAGATTGAGGCGTTTAAATTTACGAATGAATCGAAGAAGATGTTAATAGAGCAGTTAGCAGTGACAATAATGAATATGGAGATTAAGATTCCGAGGCACGCAGAGTTATTAAAGCAATTAGGTGTCTACAGGATTGAGATAACTGGGAAGAACAAGATTACTTATAATGCACCAGCGGGGAAGCACGATGACTTAGTAATTGCACTTGCGTTGGCTAACAAATTGTATCAAGAACGAAGGAGAGCGGTTGTGGCTTCTTATCATACAAGCAAGATTATTTTGCCATTTTGAGGTGCGTTATGAAAAGAGAAGAAGTAGATGAGGTATTAGATGCTTTAATTCAGGCAAGATATGGGATTTATTTTGCGGTTTTGTATAACAATGATATAGAGCTAATTAAGGAATATGTTGAATTTGTTGAAGATAAGATAATGCGATTGGAAAAAATAAGCGATGATGATGTTAAGATGTCAAATATTATGTATTTAAAGAAAGTTGCGAATGTATATAAAAGGGTGAAGTGGTATTTAATGGAAAACATTAAGGATGATGGGATGTTTTGGAAGGCGTTATTAGTAGAACAGCATATTATGAGTGTTAACATAGGGAACTATTTGACTTTGGCAAACATTTTTGAGAATTATGGGTATTATGGTGAAGTGAATGTTAATACATTCTTAGAACACGTAATAGGAGAGATGACTGAGGCGAAGTTAATACAATTATTTGCGCATATGGATTATAATTTAGAGACTTTATTTCCATATTTATTAGACAGTGTAATGGTGGCAGTATATTTAATAGGTGAGTATAGTTACAGGGATAACGGGCAAGTTATTATTGAGAAGCAAGATTTACAACATTTGAGGCAAATATATAATAACAGTGAGGCGGTTAAAGTTGCGAAGGAAACTATGGTAGAATTGCAAGAGATGTTAGAAACTGAGTTAGATGCAATGGATTCGGTACAAAAAGTTTTAAAAGGAATATTAGCAACATTGGTAGAAGTGGAAGAAGGTGAGAATAGTGGCGAATAGAGTTGGTAGACCGAAGAAAGTAGAGATTCAATATGCAGTAGCACCTAATAGATCGTGGAATGGATATACTGAAGATTATGAGCTTGTGCATTGGAATGCTAATGACTGGTTTCCGATATACAAACAGATGTTGAATGATGAGACAATATCAGCGGCATCGATGTTATTTGCTTCGGTTGTTTATTCAACAATAGCACGTTATTCACATTCTAATGCGGAAACTGAACACTTTATTAGTAGCAATTTGCAGAAATTATTTAGTTCAGTATTATTAGAGGCGATACAAGATGTAAATAATTTTGGCTTTCACGTTAGTGAAGTTGTTTATGAATATGATGATAAGATTAAAAAAATGATGGTTGGTAGGTTTGTGCGGTTAGAACCAGAGTTGACGAGATTTATTGTGAATGATAATGGGAAGATTACTGGGGTTAGATATTATGGCGGTGACAAAAATAATCAAATAGTTGATTTGCCGATTGAGAAAGTGTTTTATTTGACAAATGGAATTGAAAGAGGTGTATATGGTAAATCGTTATTAGATAAAGCTTATCGGTGGTGGAAGTTTAAAAAGCATTTAATTGAAAATTGGGCAATTGCGATGGAAAAGTATTCGATACCACCACTTGTAGGTAAAACAATACCAGAGAATTTAGGCAAGCTTGCTGACGCACTTTCAACACTTTACTCAAATGGGGTAATCACGATCAATAAAGATGATGAGGTTACAACGGTTCAGTCAACAAAAGATTTTCCAAGTCTATTTAACGAAACACTGAAAGCGTTGAATATGTTATTGTTTAGGACTTACTTTTTGCCAAACACGTTGGGGGAGAGCAATTTAGTTGGTTCGTATGCTTTGGCAAAAATACAAGTTGATCCATTTTACACAATTACGAGGAACAAGGCAGAAGCGATATGTAGGCAAATACTTGAAGTATTTGTTGCGAATTTACTAAAGATGAATGGGATGGATGCGACGGATTTAGGGCAATTTACGGTACTTAACGAGCCGACAGGGGAAGAGAAATGGCGAATTGGACAGCTTATTGTTCAGCTTTCGCAAGCGGGCTTTATTACACCTAATGACGATAACGAGTGGGTTAGAAACTTGTTGAGATTTCCAACGAGTAAAAAAGATTTAAAAATTGATATTGGAGGTGATGAGGGTGGAGAGAACGATAGCGATAACGAGAATAAGTAAATTTGAGCAAGAAAACAATGATATACTTGTGGCAAATGTATTTCCGACTGGTGTGTTTTATCATCCGATTTATGGTGAAGTTAATGTAACGGAAGAATTATTAGAAGAGATAGTGCAGAATTTCAAACTTGGTTATCCGAAGTATGGAGTAAGTCTTAACATACATCACGATCCGAAATTAGGCAAATATGGTGAGGTAATTGATTTGATAAAAGATGAGCGTGGTCTTTGGGCAAAGATTAAGCTTAACGAAAAAGGGATTGAAAAATATTACGATGAAGGTTACAAGTATTTTTCAATTGAGCTTGTTGAAGATTATGTTGATCCTGAGACAAATCAAGTTGTTGGTGCGGTATTAGATGGCATTGCGTTAACATATTTACCAGCTCATCCATTAGTACCTGAATATGTTGAAGCGAAAGCACCAACGGTTTTTGAAATGCTTAAAAATTTCTTTGCTTTTGGTGAGAAGCAATTATTTTATGTGCCACCAGTGCAGAATTCGCCATCAAGTGACGTTGAAGAATGGAATTGGGATTGGGCGAGAGATGCGGATACGATAATAGAAAATCTTGGTTGGGAAGGTTTAGCAAGGGCTTGTGCGTATGTTGAAAAGGAAAATGGAAAATTGCCAGAAAGAAAAAGTGCTTATTCATTACCACATCACAAATTTATTGATGGTAAATTAAAGTTAGTAAAAGGCGGTGTAAGAGCGGCAATGCAAAGGCTTAAGAGTGCTAAGATTCCTGATAGCGAAAAGAAAGCAGTTTACAATCATTTAGCGGCGCATTATAGATATTTTGGTATGACTCCCCCAGAATTTGAAGATATAGTGAGTAAGACAACGTTGGAAGATGGTGAGGTGGATAAAGTGAAAGAGTTTGAAAGACAAGAGTATGAGAGATTGAAAATTGAACTTGAGCAATTAAAACAAGAACTTGAGCAACTAAAATTAGAAAAGGAACAAATTGATGCCAAAAGAATTGAACTTGAGAAAGAAGTGGAAACATTAAAAAACTCATTGAGAGAATCAGAAAATGCATTGCTAAACGAAAGATTTGAAACGTTGAAAAAAGAAGGTTATGCACCTGCGGTTGTTGATAAGTTTAAGGTCAAGGTATTAGAAGGCAAGATGTCTTTCGAAGAAGCGGTGGAATTGATTAAAGAAACGATCAATTTTAGCAAACAAGAAATGCCTTCTAAAGAACGTGAAATTAAGACGGCATACGAAAAAGGGAAAGAATTAGCTGAAAAAGTGTATAAGAAATAATTGGAGGTGATTTCGGATGGATTTTGTTAGAAAGTATGGGTTCCCACACGAAAACGGGTTTAGGATTGAAGAGTCAAAGATTTACTTGGCTAAGATAAGTAGTGCGGCATTTTTGCCAGCGGGTTCATTGTTAAAGATAGTTGGTGACAGTTTGCAACTTATTGCAGATGATGTAGATGTTCAAGCGGCTGCAGTTTTGCTTGAAGATTATAAAGCTAATGAAGGGGTTAGAAAGCAAGTTGCATTTGGTGGCAAGTTTATAGAAGATGGAGTTGGCTTACCGGTTGAAGAAAAATTTAACGGCGATGGCACGAAAAAAATATTTAAGCCAACAACAATTAAGAGAATTTTGAAAATTGTTGTTAACGGTGTAGAGATGACACATAATGTTAACTATGTATTGCTTGAAGATAATTCAATTGAGTTTTTTGAAGCACCTTCGGCTGGGACTGAAAACGTGGTAGTGTTTGGAATTAAACCAGTAAAAGAAGAAGTTAAGCTTGCTCTATATTCAAAAGGTATAGAACTTGTTGCTCCTACACAAGTTGGACAAGTAAGAGCGAAGTGAGGTGAACTGTAATGGCAGAAATAATGAACAACATTCAAATTAGTGGTGGTAAGATTGATTTGCCAAATCCTGGCAGATTACCTTGGACTTTTTATGCTGGAATTATTGAAAATATTCCAATTGAATCTTATTTCCTTAGTAAAACATTTAGTGTAAACGAAGTGCTTCATCCATTTGATAGGGCAACGTATCAAATAGTCAAAGGTAAAAGAATGTTATTGCCATTGGGAGTATATAACGATCCAAACGTTAGACTTGATGCAAATGCAATAGTTGAAGAAAAGCAAGTTGTATTTCCACAAATTGCTGCACAAGTTGATGAAAATATGGAAGATATAATATCAAGGATTCCAATGTTTACAGATGCGGATTTATCGAAGGGTTCTTTTGAAGAGGAATTTAACAAATCTCTTGCGAGAAAAATGGCATTGCTTAAAGATGCACTTACAAGAACACAAGAATATTTGATTGCTCAGGTAATAACAACTGGAAAGCTTGACTTTGTTTCGCCATTTAGCAATCGAAGATTAGTGGTTGATTTTGAAATACCAAGTGACCAATTTATAAACAATATTGATTGGAGCAATCCTTCAACGGCAACTCCTATAACTGATCTTATCAATCTTGCAAGGAAATTTATGAAGAGAGCAGGTAAAAAGCCAAATCTTGTAATAATGGGTGCTGAAGCACTTGACAAATTAGAAAAATCTGCACAATGGAATAACGAAAGAAATATATACAATCTTAAGGAAATGGGTTACTTGCAAGGAATTGATTGGAATTTAGTTGAAGATGTAGAAACGGTTGGTAATATAAGAAACGTTGGTAATGTAATTGCTTATCACGGTACATATGAAGATCCGGCAACGGGAACAACGAAGCCATACATTCCTGATGACGCAATTATTCTTACAAATACTTCTTTCTGGTCAATGCATTATGGTGCGGTTAAATATTATAGACAACCAGACAGTAATCCATACATTAAGACAAAGATATTTGTTACTGAAGAGGTTACAGAAGATAAGAAATCTAAAGTCTACAAAGCAGAAACACATCCACTTCCATTCTTAGAAAATCCATACGGTTTGTGGATAATTCAAGTACAATAATATTTGTTTCCCCATACCGTCATTTGACGGTGTGGGGATATACATAAAAATGGTGGTGATAAAATGGTAACAGTTTCAAGAATTAAATCGTTATTAAATCCAAGTTTACAACAACAAATTGCTAATAATGATGATTTAGTAAATCAAATAATCAGTATGAGATATAATTTTGTGATAAAAGTATTTGGTGAGGTGCCAGAAGATATTAGTGATTTTTTGGTTGAGAATTTGGTTTTAAGCGATTTATATAACAGGTATAATCAATTACAATTGACAGAGTATTATTACAAACGTGCGGTTGAATTTATGGAAAACTTACAAAGTGGTAAATTCTACAAAGCACCTGCTGATAATGTAATTGTGCGTAGTGAACCACGAATTTTCACGAAGGAAGAATTTAAGAAGTGGTGATATGAGGATAAATGCTAATTCTAATGTTTCAAAGACAATATATGATTTATCAACACGTATGAAAAACTTACAAAATTATCGACCTATGTTGCCTGAGCAAGAGATAAAGGATACTGCATATGCGGCGGCAACGTTGGGATATTTAAAAGCGACCGATATGTCAGGAAGCACAATTTCAGCTGGAATGAAAATATTATCTTTACAAACAATTCCATTACAAATTTTAGATAAGATAATTGCACCAACATTTCCACCAATTTCGCCTAAAACGGTTAAGATTAAGCATTCGTTATATAATAAAGGTATTATTCCATCATCAAGTTTTATTACTGCTTCTGGAATTAGAACGGGTGCATTATTAGAAAGCATTTATACTAACGTTGAGACTTTCAAGGGAGAATTATATGCTAATATTACAATCACTACGGTTTTCGATCAACATTATGCGAACTTTTTACTTGCGGGTTTATCAAATGGCAAACAGTGGCGTTTTGATTTGATTGCTGGAGCTACGGTTTACAATTTCATTATAAACAATTTATTGCCAAGTCCATCAATGCCATATACTTCTATCAACGAAGTGATTACGCACGATATTGTGAGAAGTATTTTCAATTGAGGTGATAAAATGGTAAAACTGAAACAATTCGTTCAAGCAAAAATAAATGAAGCTACTGGAGTAACTGTTAGTGATGATATTACTTTCTTATTTCGTGATGAGATGTTTGAATATTGTATAGTTAGAACAAATAAATTATCACAATCAGGTTCACGTTTACTTAAGGTATTGTATCAAGTTGTTTATCATATACCAATATATTCTGGGGGAGTCAGTAACGATATTCAAGAGGGGATGAACAGATTTGTTGAAAAGTTGTTGAGTTTAAGGAATCAAACTTTTGAAGTTATGCTTGATGAGTTAAATATTCAAAAAGCACAGATTGAGTTTGAGTTTCCGAATGTTACATTTTCTGAAAAAGAACGTGAGTCTTACGGTTTTGATGGTTATGTTGTTGCCGATGTTTTAGTCAATATTGCTTATTAAAGTTTATGCGAGGAGGTAGAGTGGTATGCCAAATTTCAAACAGATTGTTGTCGGAGTTGAAAAGTTTGCAATTGGAAAACAAAGGGCTCTTGCGTTAGCTGATATTACTGCAGCAACAACTTATTCAGGTGATACGGCGGATTTTGATACAAAGCTTGTTGTATTGCCAACAAGTGGCGGTGCTTCCTTCACGATGAGACCAAACGTTTATGACGTCAAAGCTGACCAAGTTGCAGGTACAATTTATTCACTTACAACAGATCAAGAAATTTCGTTACAAGTAACAACAAATATTTTTGACACAGCTTTGCTTTCCAAGATTACTGGTGTAGAATACGATAACACAAACAAGGCACTTAAACTTGCTGGTGCATTGCCAAATCTTCCAACATTGTCAGCTGTGCTTATTACTAAAACTGTTGACGGGGTTAAATACGCAATAGTTTTTGAAAAAGCAGTTGCAACGGTTGAAATATCAGGAAATATTGAAAACGGTGCAGAATCAAAATATACTATTACACTTAAACCATTAGCTTCTCTTGACGCTAACGGTCAACCAGTTAGCACAGTTAAACTTTACGAACTATCGGCTTAATTTAGATTATCACATTACTTTTTTAATACGTTACTTTTATGTTACACTCCCGGCATAAAAATGTCGGGAGATTTTTACTTTTTATTAACACAAAATTGCTTTTTTTAGGATATAATATATAGAACAAGTTTAACGCATTGGAGGGTGAGAATATGTCTGATAAGCCAAAATGGAAAGTGATATCTGTAACTAAAATGAAAGAATTTTTGAAAGTGATTGTTGAATTTTATTGGGGTTATAAGCCAACAACGGTATTAGAACCAACGGGTGAAGTGGATGCGGAAGGACAGCCTATATATGTTGAAGTTGAAAAAGAAGTGCCACAAGTTGAAACAGTAACGTTTGACCAAATTCCAGTTACCATTTCATCAGAAGATTTAATCGCATTTTTGGATCTTTACTGGACTGAGAAATATTTAATACGTGAAACAATAATTGACAAAACAAACGATCTGATGAATATCATAGGATTACAAAAATAACTGATTTAGGGAGGTTGTGGAGATGCTTAGTAGAGTGCCAGAACTTGATGATGTTCTCGATAGTCCACTTATTATCAAAACAAAGGATGGTAAGGAGTTAATTGTTCAACAACCTTCACTTGGCGTTGTAAGAGAAATAGAAAACTTGAAAACGCAAATAATGAAAAGTGAGGCTGGGGTTGTGCAAGTGTTAATGTCACTTGGTGATAAAGCAAACGTTGACGTCAAAGATTTACAAAATAAACTTGCCGAAGTGACAGCAAAAGCACTTGAAAAAAAGTTTGATATTTTAGTATCTATTGTGCAGTGGTTACTGGAAGGTGGCAAGCCTGATAAAACATTTACATATTCGAGGGAATTCATTGAGAACAATATTCCTGTTACAGAATTACGAAAAGCAATTAAATTTTATAATGAATCGGTTGATTTAGAAGGTTTTTTTACAGACTTGATCGGACAGAAGAAAGAACAGAAAAAAGAGAACCAACAAACTGGGGAAAACTCTTAAGCAATATAGCTCAAACTTTTTACTTTACACCTGACTATGTTCTTTGGAAAATGAGTTATAAACAATTACAATTATTGCTTAATGCTGATGAAGTATTACCATCAAGCAGGCAACTTAAGCAATTCTTTGGGGGATTGGCAGGTGGTGGTTAATGGCAGTTCAAGATAATGTTGTAATAAATGTACAGGTTCAATTAGGACAGTCGTTACAAAACTTACAACAACTTATACAACGATTAAATACGGTTGAGCAAAGACTCACAGCTTTAAACACTGTGAGTCTTGCTAATATTGACCAAACACTACAAAAACTTAAAACTAATTTAGATACTACGTTAACTGCTAATATACAAAACATAGTAAATTCGTTAAATGCATTAAACAATGTAAATTTTCAAAATTTAATTAATCAAATAAACAATTTACAAAATGCGGTAAAAAACGTTGGACCAGTTACTTCAAGTGTAACAACGGCGGTAAAGAGTGCTGGTTCGGCGGCAGCTTCGGCAGCCGCATCTGCTGGTAATGCAACGAGCACTTCTTTCTTTAAGTCGTTTGTTGGTTCACTTAATAATTTGTTTTCTGCATTGAATCGCAATTTCTTTTTTAAAAGTCTCAGTTTAGGTCTTTTTGGCGGTTTTGGAGTATTTTTAGCTGGACAAATTGTTGGTGGTATCAAACAAAGTCTTTTAGAAATAGAAGATGAATATGCTAAATTGAATGCTTTGTTATATGACCAAGCTGCTGGAACAGCAAAAAGAATAGTATCAGATATGGAAGAAATTGCCAAAAAAACTGGTTATAGTCTTAGGCAAATAATGGAAGCTGCATACGAAGCTTTACAAGCAAATGTTTCAACAGATGAATTAAATGACTTTGTTGAAACTGCGACGAAATTGGCGAAGATACAATTGTTAGATCCTGTTGAAATGGTAAATGCTTTAACAAGTATAAGAGACTCTTTTGGTTTAACGACAAATGAAATCAAAAAATATGTTGATGGAATGATGGAAGCAATAAATGTTGGTAAGATGACTATTAGTGATTTTAGTAAGTATGGTGGGCGTTTGTATTCAATGGCGTCAGAAATAGGTGTATCCGTTGAAGAAGTATTTTCATCCGTTGCAACATTAACACGTGCGGGTATCACTTCTGCACAAGCATTTACTTATATGTCTTCGTTATTAAGATCACTTTCAGCACCAGCTAAAGAAGCAAGGGATAAATTACACGAATTAGGTGTTGTATTAAACGAAAATACGGTTAGAACGTTAGGATTAAAAGGAACGCTTCAAATGTTGATGGATGCAATCAAACGGAGTGGAACAACAAGCGAGATGACGGTATTAAGGGAAGTGCTTGGTAACATCAATGCTATAAGGGCGGCACTTGCATTATCAACAAATGATTGGGAATTATACGATGAAGTATCAGGCAGAGTTATTAAAGCCATCAACAGTGCAACAAGCGAGCTTGACGTTGCTTTTACGAAAGCACGTAGGGATATTCAGGATACAGCCAATGCATTCAAAGTTGAATTGCAGGGTATTATAAACAAAGTTGCAGGTTTCTCAGGCAGTGCGGCGACTTCGTTATCTAAATTCCACGATGTGCTGAAAGCGGTTAATGAAACTATATCAAACATTGATGCTTCTTTGACTGCGGCTACTTCTAAAGCAATTGAAAATTTAGAAGGTATAACCGATTATGCACGAAGTATTGTAGTGCTTTTTTCTGATAAATTTATAACGGCAACAAATTTGCTTACAAATATTGGTGATCTATTTTCACCTGAAGTAATAACAAATGCTGAAGAATTCGGCGATGCGATTGAGACAATTGCAAAACAATTTGAAAAATTGGGAATAACAGTTGATTTTTCTAAAGATGCGGTAGAAGGACTTTTCGACGCAATGCGGCAATATCTTACAACAACAATGCAAAGTATGAAAGCCGCATTAAGCACATTAAAAGATGTTCGGTTGACACATTTAGCTACTGCTGCGCCAGCATATAAAACTGGATTAAGCGCAGTTAAAGAAAGTGTAACTTCATCTCATATAGCTTATTATACAAATCTTATATCGCCAACGTTGTTAACATCTTCAAGCCAAATTTACAAGGAAGTATTTGAAAATGCATACAAAAGCTATGTCAATAAAATATTGTCTATTGCGGAAGCAAGTATTGATGCCATCAAAAAAGGTGAATATAAAAAAGATTTTGAAACAAAAGCCAAACCAATTATTGATGAATTTAAAAAGTTAGTTGAAATTGATAGTTTTGATTTATTGCTTGATTTGTTCCAAGGAGCCAGACAATTGGAAATGCAATTTCCAGAAAACGCTAATGAAAATCCAATAGTAAAAGGTTTAGTGTATTTTTATAGTTATGCAACTGATCCTTTACTGTCTAAACAAAAAGATTTTGTAAAGAAACTTGATGAAATTGTGGCTGAAAGAATGTCTGATACAAAAAAATTACGTTCATTGGTATCAAACATTTTTACATATCTTAACAATATGATTCAAGTTTCAGATCCTAATGTTTTATGGGATTTAGTAAAAAAATTTAGAACGCAATTCAGTAGTGCACGCTGGTATACTGAATTCAGAAAAGCATTGGGTGATCTGCAATCAAATAGCAAAGAACAAAACCAAGCCAAAACGAAATTGGAAATGGAAATACAAGAAATGAGTCAGGCATTTAGTGTTACAAAACTTGTTACGAGTCTGGAAGGACTTTCAAAGTATTTTAATACTAAAATTAGTGAGTTCAACGAATTAAAAACTGATGTTGATGATACAATCAAAGTGCTTTCTAATAATATTAAGGAATTGGAAAAAATAGAAAACGATTTTAAATCTTTAGACCAAGCAATGACAAATTTTACCGGTCGATTGAAATTTGAACAGCAACGTTTTATCAATTTACAACAAACGCTAATTTATTGGATTGAGCAATATATTGCAATTGACAAACAAAAACCTTTCAAAGACAAAATAACAGAACTAACTAACAAATTATTGAGTTCAAAAAACGTTGATGAGTTTATTCAAAATATAGGTGCATTCTTTAATTATTTCACTCAAAAGCAAGAAGAAATTAAGAACGCATTGGCACAATTGGATAAAACTTCACGTTCGGAAGCAGTTACAGCTTTGGATGAGAATTTAAAACGTTTAAAAAATCTTGCTTTAGCTTTGGTAACAAGATTCGGCGATCCGCAGAAAATACACACAATGAGTATTCCACAATTCTCAAGTCTTATTAGTGCATCAGCAAATAATTTGAAAAAGGAACTTAATGATATATATGAATGGTTTGAAGAAATGGAAAAGTTCTTTAACATAAAAGATTATTTATCAAAAATGAAAACTGATGCTGAGTTAAAAGAACGTTTTCTCGGCTTGCTTGATAGTTTTGAAGCCGTTTTTGAGAAAACGCCGCTTGATAAAACAGTGCTTGAAAAATTTTCAGAAGATATTACGAAAAGAATTATTGAATTTTTCAACAAACCAGCCAATCTATTGTGGGATGTTGATAAGCTGGCAGAAATGTTTGAAGCAATCAGCCGACGCTTGCATAAGGAAAGAGCTGGGCTTGTAAAAATATTAGAAGCTGAAGGAAACAAAACACTCGAAGAAATACTAACAAAAGCCGAGCAAGAATATGTTAAAACGGTAAGAGCATTTGTTGAAGCAATAATTTACGCAGACACTAACTGGGCTACCAATGAACCTATTCGTGACGTTTTGTCTGAGGCATTAAAGTCAATTACAATACAATATCAAGAATTGTCAGAACCGCAAATAGAACTTTTGTTAACAAGTTTGCTTGGTGCATTGTATGATAAAACTAAAGACAAAATTCTTATTCTTGCTAAACAGTTATTTAAGACAAAGGAAGCAACAGAACCAGACACAAAATTAGAAAAAGATTTAATGGTTGTTTTCGAAGGTGTAATTTTATCATTTAATAAAGCTTATTTAGATAAATTTGAAGAATTGTTCAAAAATGGTGATTTTGAACCAATAAAGGAAACTCTTCAAATTCAATATGGTGATTTTAACAAAGAACTTGTAGAACAAGTTGTTAAAGTTCTACGCAACATTTTTAACGCTTATCCAACAAAGAGTAATACTCTTTCAGATTTAATTGACGAACTTATATTCAAAAACAATTTAACTGCACTTTTAGATATTTCTGGACAACTTAAACCGTTACGTGAGTTAGGTTTACCTAATATATTTAACAAAATGATTGAAAAATTGCTGAATCAAATACAAGAGAGATTTAGCACTGTCAACGAGACAGTGAAAGAATTGTTAAACAATTTAAGTTATAAGGCTGCAAAAGAATTAGAACAATTGCAAAATACAATAGGGGAACAATACAAAGAAGTAATAGAAGCTCAGTTACAAGATTTGGAATCACCGATTACTATTGAACAACTTAGTGAAATTATTAACATAATCAAAGAAGTATTTACAATTCTTCCACAAGATATTACTGAAAGCAATGTAAAGGAACTTGTAAATAAACTTATTGATACTGGCAATAGGGATGCATTATTAAAAATTTTTGAAACTCTCAGTAAAATTGATACAACAAAGCTTGCATTCCGTTATGCTGAAACTATATCATCTTTAAAACAAACGATTACATCGCAATTTATAGATCAAGTAACTCAAATAATTAAAGACAATTTGAACTTAGATAAGATAAAGTTAGAAAATCAAGAAGCAGTATTAGACAAAGCACTTGAAGCAATCAAAACCACATACACTAATTTGACGGAATTAACTAAGAAATACGGAACTATTCCACAATTAGTTGATGAAGCTAAAATTGAATTTTTTGAAACAACATTCAAAATACTTGATGAACTTTATTCACCAGACGCATATAGCACAATAACTAAAACACTTAATGAACTAAAAATACAAGATGGTGCTTTAACAAAAACGATTGATTCATTATTGATACTATTGCAAGACAAACATACACAAGAATTAACTGAACAAGCTGAAACTGCACTTAACGATCTTGAAACGAATTTAACTAACAAATTAGAAGTTTTGTCAGATTTGAAAAAGATACTGATAAATAACAAAGAACTTTTCGATAAAATTACCAATGATTTAATCAATTTATTGATTGAATATTCATCACAAAATTTAAAAGAACAGAAAAGTGAGACTGGCTTGTCTGGCACGAAACAATATTTCCAAGAACTATTTGATACATTAGTTGAAATGGCAAAAGAACAATTACAACAGTTATCTATTGATCAACTTATTGCTTTAATAAGCACTACTGAAAATGCCGAAAAAATTATTGGACAATATCGCAATGTGGTTAAACAATTTATTGAGAAAATATCAATTGAACTACAAAAATCAAATGATACAATTGTTCAAGGATATTTGACTGAGTTGGAATCATACGATATTGCTTCAATTATTCAGACTTCACTAATTGAAATTATAAACGCAGTTATTGAAACAACAATTGAATCTACAGATTTAACAACATTAGGAAACATTTTGACACTTATTCGCAATATTGATACAAACAAGCTTGAAGCTAAATATGCTGAAGTTATAAACAAAATTAAGCAAGATATTGAGTTGTTTATTGAAGAACAAACCAGCAATATATTAGATGAAGAATTAGAACTATTAAAAATTGGAACGGCAAGGTTCAACGAAGCACTTACTAAAATACGTGAAGCTTATTCTGAATTATCTACATTAAATAAACAATTCGATACTGTCTCGTTTGACAAGACTAAAAAGAAATTTTATGATATGGTTGAAAGAATACTTAAGGATATTTATTCAACAGATTATATTGATGATATAAATAATTTGCTAAATGAACTTGGTGCTAAAGATGATTCGCTTAAAAACATAATTGATGAATTGCGCAAAGTATTCTATCAAAAGATAATTGAAGATTTGACAAAGCAAAAAGAAACACTTGAAGATATTATAGAAGTTGCGATTACTGAATTACAAAACACATCCGTTGAACAGTTATTTGAATACAAAACAAACACTGAAAAACTTAAGACGTTTATTAAACAATATCGTGATAATATCAATACGGTTACTACGAAATTTGTAGAAGAATTGAAAGAAATTAACGATGATGAAATCAAAAGGTTGTTATCAGAATTACAGGCAATTGATATTGAACCACAATTATTAAAAGAACTTGAGACAACGTTTAGTGACAAGATTGAAGAACTCATTAAGTCTGATAAAACTGATGAATTATACAATCTTTTGAAGAAATTTTATGAATATAGAAAAACCACATCTTCATATCCAACAGAATTGAAAGCACTTGAAAGTGATATTGAGACTCATTTTATAGACAAGGTAACAACTCTAATAAGCAATACTTTAGGCGAAAGTTCAGTAACCTGGGCAGTTAAACGGAAAGATATACAAACGGCAATTCAAGCAATACGTGAAGTTTACAATGGTTTACAACAAGCATCAAGTCAATTCAAAGATGTTGAAGGGCTCATTGCAAGAACTAAACTGGAATTTTTCAATGAAGTTTGGGCAATTCTTTCTGAAATTTATTCAACAGATAGCAAAGATTCGATTAACGAGTTACTTAATGAACTAAAGGGAAAGGGTGGCTACCTTGAAGAAGTGATCGAAGAGTTACAAAACAATATTCAACAGTTGGTTAGCGAAGAACAACAAGGTAATTTAAAGCAACAATTGAATCTTCTTATGCAACAATTCAATTCATTTATGGAATTATTATCAGACGCTGAAACTGCATTAAGAAGTAACAAACCATTTTTTGATACATATACAAACAAATTGATCGATTTGCTTTCACAAATATTTACTCTTAATTTAGAAGATAAAGAAATGCCAATAATGACTAATCTTGCGAATGTAGAAGAACAGTTTAACAAATTGTTCAATTTAGTCGTGAATGTCGCAATTGCTGATTTGCAACAATTATCGATTACCGATCTTGTTGACAAAGCCACAAAAGCTGAAAGTTTCCAAACATTCATCAAAGAATACCAAACGGTATTAGATAAATTCTTTACCAACATTTCAACAAAATTATCCAGTCTTAAAGAACAATTAAAAGATAGTCAAGATAATGAAGTAAAACAATATATAGAAGAAGCAACATCGTTTGTTAATATGTTAAAGGAATCTTTTGATATTACATCAACAATTCAAGCTGAGTTAATCAAAAATTTACAAGAACATATTTCGAAATCAGTTAAAACGTTTTCATATCAAGAATTAAAGAAATATATTGACGATTTATCGAAAAACAAAGAATTTGAAGAAATCGTAGGCATATTGTTACAAGAACAAAAAGAACGGTTGGAAATGCTACAAAACAACTTTAGTGAATTTGTCAAAGGTGAAGGAATGATATTGACGCTTAAATCTTATTTTGTTGATTATAAAGAAATGTTAACAAGTATAACTGAGTTTTTAACAAGTATTGAAGCAGAATTGGATAAATTCAAAAAAGAATATGATGATAAAGCACCAACGTTAACTGAAGAAATTTTAAATATAATACTCCAAATATCTGAGATAATCGATTCACGTGCAATTAATGCGGTCCTTTCAAAGACGCAACAACTCCAGTTTACGAAGAGTTATTACAAGCAACTTGGCACGAATGTGTTTGAGCAAATAATTGGAATCAAGTCAATAGTATCTGAAGCTTTTAAAGCAATTGGTGAAATTGTTCAAGAAATAAACAATAATGAATTAACTGCTAAATTTGCAAAGTTTGGTTTGAATGCTGATTTCCTTATACCAAAGAATGCATTGCTACAAACTGGTGAAATGATAAAACAATATGTAAATGAGTTAACTGAAGCGATTGAACAAGTTGAAGAATTATTGTCAAAAGGATACAAATCTGACGATATGTTAAAAGAGTTAATAGATGGAATTGAGATGGTAAAAGAATTTTCAAACTATTTAGACACATTATACCAAAGGAACGTTGAAGAGTTAAAGTTTGCAATGGCGGAATTAGAGACAATAGAAAAACAACTTGGTGAAGTTAGAAAAACATTAGAACAACCAGAAACTCAAGATCAGGCACAATTAGAAGCATATCAACAAAAATTAGCGTCGCTTGAACAACAACGTGAAGAAACAACGAAGAGAATTGAAGAATTACAACAACTTAGACAAACACTTATGCAAGAACAACAAAGTGCTACGTTGTTGTTAGAAATATTACAAGGGCAAACTAAAGCAATAGTTGAACGTCAAGCAACGTTAAAAGAGTTAGAAAATTTGTATCAAAAGGAATTAGATGTTCAAAGCAAATTGTTAGAATTACGCTTAAGGCATCTTGAGATTGAAGAGAAATTAAAACAAGGCTTATTATTTAGAACGGAAGGTGCTGAAAAACTACTAAGCTTAACAATAGAATTATTAAACAAGACAAGCGAATTAGAACAATTAAATCAAGAGGAAATTGCTATTACCAGACAAAAATTAGAATTATTATTACGTGATCAACAAGAAGTTGCTAAACAAATGCAAGAACTCAATTTCAAAGCTGATGAGATTAGTTTGAAAAAACAATCTTTATTACGTGAAGTATCTGAAAGCACTATGGCATTAGCAATTGAAATGGTGGCTTATCCTACTGGTAAACTCTTTGAAGGAAATGATGAAATTAAAAATGAATTTGCGAATATGTCAATACAAATTGCAAGACTGATTGATAACTTTAGCACGTTGACGTTATTGATAAATTCGTTAAGTACGCAATACGAAAATGTGAATAATGCACAACAAAAGAATACCAATAATATGATTGCAAACAATTTAAAATCGTTGGCAGACTTTTTTAAGAACTTTTCATTGACATTAACTAACTTTGTATCTTCAATCACTCCACAATTGTTAAGCATAGCTGGCGGACTTGGAATGTTTGGTGTATTAGTTGATATGTTGTCAAATCTTGCAGATATAAATCTTGAGACTCTTTGGACTTTATTGCGAAAAGCGATGGATTATTTGGCTGAAAAACTTGGAAAGATTGCAAGTTCTCCTTTAGCAAGTACGGCTGGCGGTGCGATTATCGGCGGTGCAATAGGCGGACTACCAGGTGCAATAATCGGTGGAATAATCGGGTTAATAGTCGGTCTTATTGGTCAAGGATTAGAACAAGCAAAATCACGTGCTGAAAAGTTTAGAGAAGAATATGTAAATGGTCTGAAAGCTATTTTAAGCAATTCAATGTCTGATTCAATAAGAGAAGCATTTATGAATTTCAAAAACTTTGATGAATTTAAGAAAAATCTAAGAGAAGCAATAATCAACACTGTTGTGAAATCAATGTTAGAAGCAATGACGAAAACGCAAGTGTTTCAAGCTTACGTTAACCAGATGACTACACTGGCTGAAAAGGTTGCAACAGGTGAACTAAGTCCTGAAGAATTCGAAAAACGTTTAAATGAACTAATTAATCAAATGGCTACCGATCCGTTACTATCTTCACAATTAAAAGTTGTTGAACGATTGTTAGGTATGCTTGAAGAAAAAGCTGATGCTCTTGAGGATCAATTAGGTGATATAGAACAAGGTTGGGAATACTCGGCAGTACGCACGGTAACTGAACAAACAGCTCACTTGCTTGTTGTAAAATTTGATTCAATGAATGCTAATATTATTAACTTCCACAATAGTTTTATGGCTTTTTGGAATTGGATACAACAAAACGGTATGCCAATCGTTAACAAACAACAAACATTACTGAGAGTGCAATTAAGTTGAGGTGATTAAATGGACGTATTAGCTTTTTGTGAAGTTGTTGAAAAAAAGTGGTTTTACCAAAAATATATTGAACCTTACTTTTCATATCCACCGACTTATGCAACAGTTGATACAATTTTTTTGATAGTTAATTATAAGCACGATGTTAATAATTTACCGATTGACGCAATGGCTATACAAGCAAGTATTCAGAATCCTTCACAAACGATATTTTATCCACCACAAATTTATAATCCAGATTTTGAATTTATTCCGTTTGAATTACGTTCATACACGCAAGACTTAAACAGTGGCAGACGACTAACAGTCGCTCTGCCACTTAGTTATAAAGACAATATTCCATCTTCAAAATTTGCTATAATGAATAATAAAAGTTATGCAGGTGTTTGGGTAATTGACGAGATTGAAATTGAAAGTAATGCGGTTGTGATAAACGCAATTGATTTTGCGGAATATTTCTATACTAACGCAAGAAATATATATTTTACTTATGGGATTTATTACTTTGAACATCTCACAGATGCTGAGGGCAATATTATAGAAATATCACTTAAAGACTGGTATAGTAAATATCAAACTAATATTGAAACTGGAGCTTTAGAACCATTGGATGTTGTACAAACAGTGTTTTCTAAAGGTTCATTTAATGAAATAATTTCTTACAATCTTAATTTGACTTCGTATTTTTTTAACTTTCCAAATATATCATTGAGTTTAACATTTAAAAGTCAGATGTCAGAAGAAAACAACGCTGAATTTTATGCTTTGCTAAACTCAAAAAGTGCAATTGTAACAAGCAGCACTACGGATGTTAGTTTTGATGCAATCGCATTAGTTTCTAAACAATTTGTATCACCTATTGATTTTCTTAACAGAATGGTAAAAGTTAAGGCACCAGTTTCACATCCACTTTCACCTTTAACATTATCGATTAAAAATACTCCTAATACCGAATGGAATTATAAGAAAATTGATATTACATTTAATAATTCACAAAAAGAATTTTGGTTCTGGCATTTAGTTACTAAAAATAATCGTTATTTTATTGTTTTTTCTGGCAATAATGCCAATTATACTCCTATCGATGAATGGTGGATACAACAAGGATATTTAAGAAAAGGCTTTTATAATCCAATAACGGTATATGGCTGGACAGTCAATCAAATCAATTTTATGCAAGATTGTGCAACTATCAGTGTTGTTAAAAAAGAAGAAGATTATCGCACAATCATTCACAGATTTGATATTGCCGATCGAATTGCCAAGCCGTTTAAATATAAAGAATTCACAAACATTGTAAGCTTTGAAATAACTACAACAGGAGAACCTGGTACTCCGTTGTCTGAAGGTTATTTCTCTCCACGTTATACTTATGTATTGCTAATGAAAATTGATCGACCTTCAACAAATCTTATAGTTAAGAATAGTTATCCTACAATTTATTTTGCTTCTAATGGTACTGAACAACAGAGAGAGTACACGCATATTGTTTTATACACAAATGTGCCACACAACAAATATTTTCCAATAACAATCAAAAGTCTAACACGAAATCCTTGGGCAACGTTATTACAATATGTTGATATAGAATTATACAATGTTAGTTTTTCAATTCCTGTTTTTGCGAACGTGGAAGTATTATTGCCACCATTTGTAGTACAAGATAGACGTTTCGACAGTTTACCAGATGATGTTTCAGACAGTTCAATATCGTATAATGGATTTCATAACGTGAAAG
>FWWM01004122.1_pt1 | contig 23610 bp, 18 predicted proteins | sample 2228351 | NCBI WGS metagenome assembly FWWM01 (sample SAMEA103939774, study PRJEB20133) | metagenome
AACTGGGGCGACCACATTGCAGTGGTTGGGCGGGAAGTCATCGTCTATCGCATCCCCTTCCATCCCATCAAGCGCTTTGGCGGGTTCACCGCCTTTTGCTTCGGACCGACGGACATTGGCGTGCCGGGCAATTTGACCGAGTTGGACTTGATCAAGCGAACGGGCGCTAACAGTTTCCGACCGCAGCACAACCGAACAGACGAAGCAGCCATGCAGTTGGTGCGGTGGTGCCTTGAGCGAAGGTTGCAGTGCGTGTTCAACACGGATGAGAAGTGGGTGCCCGACATCGTGGAGCACTACCGAACTTTGGCGCAGAAGTGCAAGGATTTGCCACCCGACGCAGTGGCGTATGATTTGCTGAACGAGCCAGAGACGCGTGACCCGCGCGCTTACAATGCTCTGCTGCGCCGCATTACAAACGCCATCCGAGAAGTGGACAAGACGCACTTGATTTACGCCGAAGTTATCGCGCCGTGGGGACCCAACGCCCAACCTTATCCCGAAGCCGCGTTTGCCAACTTGGAGCCAACAGGCGATCCCTTGACCGTTTACAGTTTCCACGACTACGAGTATCGGCTCATGCATCGGTATCCGAACGAACGGGTGGACATTCGCACCTTGCTGGGGCGGTGGCTCCCTGTTTTCGTTTGGAGCGTTAAGCACCATGTGCCTATCCACTTGGGCGAGTTCGGCGCGTTTGAGCAAACGAAGGAAGACATTTACGCCAACCGCTGTGCTATCACAATGCTGTTGGACCATTTCCGCATCTTTGACCAGTTCGGCTGGCACTTTCACTACTACTCCAATCGTGGCATCGTGCGGGAGCGACGAGATGGAAGTTTGGAGGAGAGCCTTGTGCAAGAAGCCTTTCGGCGCTACTTTGGGCGCCATCGTTTGAATGCTGTGCGGGAACAACCGCCGGCGGATTGACGAGGCAACAGCCATCGGGGACAAGCCCCGACGCTACCGATGAGAAAGGGACTTTTCGTCCGCCGATTAAAATCGGCGCTCACAAAAGGCGTCACTAACTACGGGCTAAAGCCCGTAGCATGAGTTTTTCTAAAACGCCACGACCCATGGTTGCCTTATGCGCTCTTTTGCAGCGCCTGCAGCGTTTCCAACACTTGCTGCCCGTGTTGGCGCAGGTCCACTTTGGTGATGACGGCGCGGATGATTCCGTCAGGGTCAATGATGAAGGTGACGCGTCGGGCAACTTTGAGCAGTGGGTTCAACACCCCGAACTTTTGAGCAACTTCCCCGCGCTCGTCCGCCAGCAGGCGGAAGGGGAGTTTCTGACGGGTGCAAAAGTCTTTTTGAGTTGCCACTTTGTCCACGCTCACGCCCACGACCACTGCGTTGCGTTTCGCTAACTCGTCCGCTGCGTCCCGCAGCGAGCGCATTTCCATCGTTCAGCCGGGCGTTTTGGCTTTGATGAAAAACGCCAGCACGAGCCATTTGCCCTTGAAGTCCGCAAGCGTGACCCAATTGCCGTCTTGGTCCAACGCTTCAAACGAAGGGGCTTTGTCGCCTATTTGCGGCATTTGGGTTGCCACTTCGTTCACCTCACTCTTGCAACAGCGAGCGGAACACCAGTGCGGCGGCGCCGAGGAGCCCTGCATTGGTGCCCAAAGCAGCGGGGACGATACGCAACTTTTCCGTTGCTGGTGGTAAGGCTCTTCGCTGCACTTCCCACCGCACGGGGTTCAAAAGCCAATCGCCCGCTTGTGCCACACCGCCGCCAATCACGATGCAGTCGGGGTTGAGCAAGTTGACGATGCCTGCCAACGCAACGCCCAACATCCTGCCAGCATCCGCTAACACGAATTGAGCGAGGGCATCGCCATCGGCAGCCGCGCGCGCCACATGTTCTGCCGTTAACTCATCGGGAGGCACCATTGTTGCCAGTTTTGTTGGGACGCCGCGCAGCGCGAACTCTCGCGCCCGCTGCGCGATAGCCGGTCCCGATGCGAACAGTTCCACGCAACCGTAGCCGCCGCACCCGCACCGGGGTCCGTCGGGCACGACAGGAATGTGCCCCAATTCACCAGCAGCGAAAGAAGCACCGTGCACCACTTCGCCGTTGATGATGACTGCACCGCCAATGCCCGTTCCCAAAGCAACGAAAATGAAGTGCGTGTGTCCCTTCCCCGCGCCGAAGACGAATTCGCCAAGACCGGCGGCGTTAGCATCGTTCTCCACAAAAGTGGGCAATCCGATCACCCGCTCCAGTTCTCGCTTCAACTCTCGCCCCTTCCAGTCAGGTATGTTGACGGCTTCCGAAAGCATCACCCCATGTTCTGTGTCCACAACGCCGGGGGTGCCCATACCCACGCCCAGCAATTGTGATGGCGTCATTTTGCTCTGCTCCAGGGCTTCCAAAGCGGCTTCCTTGACCCGATTGAGCACCCAGTCGCCACCTTTTGCCGCATCGGTGGGGCGATGGGCTTGGGCGACGATAGTTCCATCTTCGCGAACGACGGCTGCTGCGACCTTCGTCCCGCCCAAATCAATCGCCAATGCGTAGCGCACGCTTTGCGTCACCTCCGCAAGTTCCTTCGCTTCACGACAACTCCTTCCAACGCCAACAATCGCTGCTTCAAAGCGAGCCCGCCACTGAACCCGCCTAGAGAGCCGTTAGCGCGCACCACTCGGTGGCAGGGAACAAGGAGTGGCACAGGGTTGACCGCCATTGCCCAACCAACCAAACGAGCCCCGTTCGGTTTCCCACAAAGGCGCGCCAACGCGCCATAAGAAACCGTTTGACCCATTGCAACGCTTTTCCGCAATCGCTGCAAGATAGGGCGCGCTGCTGGTGGAACTTGTTCCCAATCAACGGGAAAGGCGCTCAGGGCCACAAGTTCGCCTTGTAGATACCGCGCCAACGCATCGGCACATTTCTCCGCTAACTCTTGCGCTATTCGGTCCCCTGCCCTTCGTCCCGCGTCCCCCGTCTCGTCGTTAAAAGAGCGCAGTTGTTGCACGACCGCGCGCTTTGTTCTCTGCGGCAGCACCACTTTTGCCACGCCGTTAGCAGTCGCGCCGACGCCAATCCAACCCCAGTTGGTCACTTTGCGGATAGCCCATCCCATGCGCGTTTCATCTCCTTCGGATGCGGATGGTGAAGGCTTCGCGGGGGTTCTCGCGCACCAAACGATTGAGCACTTGTTCATCCAGTCCCGCTTTCCTCAAAGCAGGAAGGAGAGCATCCGTCAACGCGGTGTAGGGGCGAATTTTCTCTCTGCCGCCGTCGGGTTCCCCAACCCAATACCAGCCAGCATCGTGGGAGAGCAACAATCGGTGGGCAAGTCCACGCTGCACCATCGTGGTGATGAGCCGCACATGAGTTTCAAGGGGCTTAGCACCGACGGCATCGTATTCCACCCACGCCCCCGCATCGGCTAACTGCCAGTGCACTTGCTCGTCAGGGATGCTGTCAGCGTGGACGATGATGAGCGCGGACGGGTCAACGCCTTCCGCCTTAACGACTTCCAACACCTCCAAAGCAGCGCGGGCTTCTCCCGTGTGGCAAGCAATGGTCAGTCCCGTTTGCAAATGCGCGCGGGCAGCCGCTTGCACCAATTTGCGGTCAACAGGGCTGAGGGGACCAGGGTCAACGCCGATTTTGATAAAGCCGGGCTTGATGTTAGTGCCGTCAATCCCGTTGCGCCACTCAGCAACCCATCGTTGCGCCAACTGGTTAGCCGTTTCAGTGAAAGCGTGGGCAGGCAAGAACTTGTCGTTCGCTGCCCCGTAATAGCCCGTGTTGGTCACGATGTGCAACCCTGTCAATTCTGCAAGGCGCCGAAGCAGTGTAGCGTCGCGCCCGATGTAAGCGGGGGTAGCGTCAACGAAGCCCGTGATGCCTCGCTCCCGCACTTGTTGCAGGAAGGGGAGCATTGTCCTAACGACATCGTCAGGGTTGTAGCGATGTGGTCCAGTCTGCTCCGCCCCGACGAAATCGCACAAGATGTGTTCGTGGACGAGCACCATTCCCCACTCGTTAGGGGGCACCGCTCCACGCACGGTCATGATGACCCCTTGCGGCTCCGATACCATCGTTGCCAACAACCATCCCAAAGCCAACATGTTTCTTCACCGTCCCAAAAGTTTAGGGCAAAATCACTGGCGCATAGGCTTTGGGCTTGCTACAATTTTCGCAACTATGCGGAGACGGAGTGACGAATGCGTTGGTGTGGAAGGAGGGATGAAGAATGGCGCGCTGTCTCTGCTTGCTTGGATTCCTTCTGAGCCTGTTGTGGTCTGGCGTGGCTTTGGGGCAGGTCATCAAGGGCGGCGCTGAAACGGCTACTTTTGAGCCCGGCGACCTGACGCTCTACCAAGAAGACCTTTCTGGCACGCCCATTGGCGCACAGGTGGAAGGTTGGAAAATCATTGCGGGCACCTACGAGGTGGCAGAGTTTCAGGACAAGCGCTGGTTCCGTCCGCTCACCATCGGCACGCACATCCTGCGGACACTGCGCTTCCCTGAGAATTTCAGCGTGGAATTCACCGCCTATTTCTTTGAGCGAGGTCAACCTCGGCTGCGGGTTTTCCTGCATACGGAAGAAGAGGTAAAGCGCCGCATAACAGATTACGGACCCGCACAGGTTTTCCTGATAGTTGGGCGCGGTCACGAAACCGACCTCTTTCACCTGCGAAAGCGAAGCCGTGAGGATTATGAGGATGTTGCCCAACGGGGAGGATTCCCACCGAATCGCCCGCACCGAATTGCGTTGCAGGTTCGGGATGGGCAACTGGCGCTTTTCTTTGACGGGGAGCGCGTGGCAACCACACCTTTCCAACCTGAAGCGCCGATTACTGCTATCAGTTTCCACTTCGGGTGTGTATTTGAGGCTGCTGACCCGCCCTATAAAGACCGTCCGGCGTTGCTGAACGGGATACGCATTGCTGCCTACACGGGACATGCGCTGAAGCCCACAGGTGGCGTGCGCCTTTTCTGGGCACTGCCTGTGAAGCAAGATAGCCTGCCGCCGTTCTTCCGCACGGAGAAGACCAAAACTTTCACCAACAATGCGGTGACAGACGCTCTAAAGAAGCGTTATGGCTGGCAGGAAGCGACGCTCGTGGTTATTGAGCATCCCAATCCCTTCGCTTCAGGCGAAGTGTGGGTCCGAATGGATGAGGCTCAAGGTAAGGAGTTGATAGCGCGGCTGAAAGAGGCAGCAGAGGTTGTGCGTGCGCAGGGTGGTGGATTGCTCATCCTCGGGGAAGGGGGTGATGGACAGACTGAGCGGGAGCGAAAGTTACTGTCCAGTTTCCGCGCCTTCGCTTTCGCTGCATGGCTTGCCCAAAATGGCTTGGGCGATTTAGTCAACTTGATGAAGGCTGCAACCACAGTCGGCATCTGCGAAGGCATCCTTTGTCGCTTTGGAATCGCGGTCGGCGGCTACGAGGGCATCCCCTAACTTCATGGTGGCGATGAGGATACGGGGGCACGGCTCCGCTTGCAGTTCTGCCACCATGTTGCCAACAACTGCCCCAAAGCCAACATAGTTCCTACTGCTCTGAAAAGTTAGGGCAAAATCACTGGCGCATAGGCTTCAGGCTCGCTACAATTTTTGCGACTGTGTAGAGACGGAATGAAAAACGCGTGGGTGGAAGGAGGGATTGAAGGTGGCAGCGCAGGAAGGCTACAATCGGCAGCGGTTGTTCGTGGCGAGTTGCATCGCGTTGGTCACCACTGCGATGGCGTTTTCCATTCGGGCGGACATCCTCAAGGAGTTTGGCGTGGAGTTCAACATCAGCCATGAGCAGCAAGGGTTCGTCAACCTCATGGGCATCTGGGGCTTCCCCATCGCCATCCTCATCATGGGACCGTTGTGCAATGTCGTGGGTATGGGACGGCTTTTGACCCTTGCTGGCATCGGTCACCTCACGGGCACCCTCCTGACCATTCTTTCGCCCATGTTCGGCTTCCCGATGCTCCTTGTCTCCACCCTCATCATCGGCTTGTCCAACGGGACGGTGGAAGCCGTTATCAACCCGCTGGTCGCCACGATGTATCCCGAGGAGAAAACGCATAAACTCAATGTCCTGCACGCGTGGTGGCCTGGCGGTTTGGTCATTGGCGGGTTGCTCGCCTTCGTGCTGGGCGAACTGGGCTTTGGTTGGAAAGTCAAGATGGCAACAATTATGGTCGCTGCCGTTATCTACCTCGTCCTCATCTTAGGGCAAAAGTTCCCGCCAACGGAGCGGGCGGAAGCCGGCGTCCCCATGCGGGAGATGTTCATGGAAATCTTGCGCCCTGGCTACCTGTTGCTCATGCTCACCATGTGTATGACAGCGATCACAGAGTTGGGACCCGACCAATGGGTGGGTTCGGTGCTGACCGACATCGTGGGCATCCGAGGCATCCTCTTCCTCGTCTACACGGCGGGGTTGATGTTCGTGCTTCGCCAGTTCTTTGCGGGATGGGCGGTGAAAACCTTCTCGCCACCAGGGCTGATGCTGATTTGTTCTGTCTTCGCTGCTATCGGTCTCTTCTGGTTAAGCACCGCTTTCGGTTCGCCTGGGATGGCGTTCTTAGCCGCAACACTGTTTGGCATTGGCAAGACCTACTACTGGCCGACCATGTTGGGCATCACTTCCGAACGCTTCCCTAAGGGTGGCGAGTTCCTGTTGGCAGTGACGGGTGCAACGGGCATGATTGCAGCGGGTGTGGCGGGTCCCGTCATGGGGCGCATCTATGACCACTACACGATTGCTAACCTCCCCCCAGAGATTGCAGAAAAAGTAGTGATTGATGGACGCTACAGCCCAGAACTCGCAAAGCAACTGATGGATGCGGACCCTGCTGCTCGCGCGGTGATTGAAGAAGCCCTTCGGCATGGGGCATCTATGGCTTTCCGTTATGTAGCGGTGCTGCCCGTTATCCTCATCTTCGTGTTTGCTGCGATGTTCCTCTACTTCCGCGCCAAAGGTGGCTACCGCCCCGTTCGGTTGGACGAAGAAACTGGTGGGAGCCTGTGATAACCTGCGCAAGAACAAGGGGGCACGGCGTGCCGTGCCCCTACTTGGGTGCGTCGGGTGCATTAAGATTTTTTCGGTGATGTGCCCGATGCGCCGATTTGGGGTTGCGCTTACCATTGCGCTCTCGTGCGTCTTCGCTGCCGCGTGCTTCGGTTTCGCTGGACCTGCGGCGCCTGTTCCCCTTCGCTTTGTTTTCGTAGCAGAAGATGGTGCGCCGGTAGCAAGGGTGCGGGCGCAAGCCGATATTTTTCCTGCCCCTTCCGCACGCGGGCATCTTTCTGGTTGGCGCGGCGTTACCGATGAGCAAGGGCAAATCCTCGTTTTGCTCCCCGACGCTCGTCCCTGGTGGGTCATCGTCGGAATTGCCGGTGCTGCCTTTTTCTTTGACGCCACCAAGCCTCCCCAACAACCCGAAGCGGTCAAATGTTGGTTGGGAGCAAAACCGTCGGTTGCGTGCACTGTAGAAGGCGCAACGGAGAAAATTGCCCTTTTCCTGCTGCTGGAAGGTTCCGAATGGTGGGTTCGGTTGCCACCGCTGAAAGAGGGGCAATTGCTGCTGTTTAATGTGCCTCAGGGAACTCATCAAGTGGTGTTGGCGCCAGAGCAACTGCTCTCCTACTGGTCTGGCGCTCTTGCCCTTTCCGCACCCGTTCAAGTCATGGTCCGAGAAGGGCAGACAACTTTCCTTCAACTATCCACGCCACCCATGGGCGCCATTGCTGGACAAGTGATGGACGGCCAGCAACGCCCCATTCCCAACGCCCTCGTTACCCTTTCCAGCGACGAGAACGGGCAACTGTCTCGCTCCACCGATGCGAACGGTCAATTTCGCTTTGACGGCGTCCCGACAGGCACCTACCGTTTGCTGGTGGTTGCGAACGAGTTTGAAGCCCACGAACGAACCGTCCAAGTTAAGGCGGGAGAAACTGCGACAGTGCGCGTTGTTCTTAAACCGCAGCAGTTTGGCGTGGTGCGGGGTCTCGTGAGCACAGAAGATGGGAGCGTGCCCCGCGAGGGACGCATCCTTGTAGAGCAGGTTCTCTCACCAACCATGCGCCAACCCGCTGGCGTTTGGCAGTGGCATCCAGACGGTCACTTTGAAGGTCGGCTAACGCCGGGCACTTACCTTCTCACTGTTCAAGCCGGCGGACGACGAGTGAGCAAGCAAGCGCGCGTTGTCAGCGGGCAGGTGACTGACTTGGGGAGGTTGGTGCTCCCCAAGCCCGCATTGGTGGAGGGCACCGTCAAGAGTCCCGTCCCGCTGACCAACACGCGCATTCGCATCGTGCTCTTGCGGGAAGGCAACGACCCATTGCAACCGCAATGGGGCAGCGTGATCACAGAAGTGCCTGTTGCCCCCGATGGGACCTTTCGGGCAGAAGTTCCAGCGGAACCCGTTGCGCTTGTGTTGTTGCCTTTTGGTAGCAGCAAGCCCCTTTGGCGGACTGTGCACCCCAAGCCCGGGCAGCGTCTGACCGTTCGCTTTGAGTTGCCCCAAATGGGGGCGATTGAAGGGCAAGTGGTGCGCGCCGATACGGGACAGCCTGTTGCCAATGCGCAAATCTTCCTGTTGGACGATGCAGGCATCGTGGTCGGGCAAGCGTTGACCAATCGGTTGGGGCAGTATCGGTTTGAGCCTGTGATGCCTGCCCGCTACTCCTTGCGTTGTCAAGCCCCCGGATTAGCCATAGGGTTCCGCCACAATGTCCGCGTCCCCGAAGGCAGCCGCGTGCCCGTTGATTTCGTGCTCACCGTCGGTGGCAGTGTCGTCGGGACGGTCAAAACCAAGCAGAGACAACCGTTTAGCCTTTACATCCTCGTGAACGCGGAAACCAACTGGATGGCGCGGGTGATGCCAGATGGACGCTTTCGCATTGACCACTTGCCGCCAGGGCGTCACATCCTCATGCTCTTCCGCTTGGGTGAAGTGGTGAGCGCAAAGGAAGTCGTTGTCCGCAGCGGCGAAATATCCGAGGTCGTGTTTGAAATCCCGTGATGCCAAGGGGGACAGAAAGGATGCGGTTTTGGAAGGTTTGCGCAATTGTGGCTTCCGTTGTTGCTTTCGTCGGTGCGTGCCGCCACCAAAGCAATGTTTCCGCCACTTCCGCTGAGCAACCGACCTACGAACGAGTGACGCCCATTGTTGACAAACTCACAGGCACCGCTTATGGCGACAGTTACACTTTCGCTGGCGACGGCTGTGCAATTGTCAACATCAACGGTCGGGTGCCCATTGTGACGCTCGACGGGGTTAGCGCTTTGAAGGTGGAAGTCAAGGGGCAAGGCGGCTATTGGGGTGTTGGCATCGCTCGGCGCGGTTGGGTGCGATGGTATCTGGACGACTACTTGCCCGACGGTGTGATGGAGTTCAAAGTGCGAGGTGAGCAGGGTGCTGAACGCTTTCGCATCGGCTTCGCTGACTCTGACCGTGACGGCGAAGGTCCCGACACAGACATTCACGCTTACTTACCCATTTCCCGCTATGCCACCGTTTCGCAAGAGTGGCAAACGGTTCGCATTCCCCTCAAGGACTTTGTTGCTAACCAACCGAAGGTAGAGTTGGACGATTGCATCAAGGTAGTGCTCGCCAACGATGGGGATGCAAGACCCTTGACAATTTATTTGCGGGACATCCGCTTTGTCACCCACTCGCCCGAGCGTCCTATCCCACCCATCAAACTGAACCAACTGGGCTATCGCCCTCACATGGTCAAGGTCGCCAAAATCTCTGCGCCTGCCACAACCCTTCGTCCACCCCAAACTTTTCGCATCGTGGATGCAGCGACGGGACGCACCGTTTTTCAAGGCACCTTGCGAAAAGTGGCGGAGAACGATCCCGTTTCGGGTGACGATGTGTGGGACGCCGATTTCACACCCCTTCGCCAATCTGGGCGCTACAAATTCGTTGTGGACGGCGTGGGCGAGTCGTTCCCCTTTGAAGTGCGTGACGACATTTACGACAACCTGTTTCGCGATGCAGTGCGGTTTTACCTTTTGCAGCGGTGCGGCGTTGCTTTAACTCCGCAGCACGCGGGACCGTTTGCCCGTGAAGCCTGCCATTTGGGCGACCGTCAAGCCCTTACCCGCGATGGAGCGGAGCAGCGGGATGTCAGTGGCGGTTGGCATGATGCAGGTGACTGCAACAAATATGCGGCTTGGGTGCGCTACCCCTTGTTCATGATGCTGGACCTTTACGACTTACGCCCAACCGCTTTCCGCGACAAGCAACTGAACATCCCTGAGTCAGGCAACGGCATTCCCGACTTGCTGGACGAAGCGAAGTGGGAGTTGGACTGGTTGCTGAAGATGCAAATCACGACGGGCGAGCGAGCGGGGTTGGTTTACGACCGCATCCACGAAAGCGCTGCACCGCCTGGACAGAAACGCCCACGCCTTCAAGAAGAGCGCCGATTGTTGCCACCCACTCACGAAGCCACTGCTGTTTGCGCTTCCGTTTGGGCGCGGGCAGCCCGAACTTTTCAAACCATCCCGCAATTGCGGGACGATGCTGCTCGTTACCTCGCTGCTGCCGAACTTGCTTGGAAACGGTTAGTTGCCGAACAGGCTCGCCCCGAATTTCTCTTCATCGCAGCAGCATCCCTTTACGATGCAACGGGCAAGGAAGAGTATCACAAAGCCCTTGAGTCGCTGTTTGACAAGGTGCTGGGCACGAACCCGCAGCAGGCAACGGAGCGGTTTATCTGGGAGATTTGGGATTGTGCCGTGATTACTTTGGCGCTGACGAAACGGAATACACCGCTTCGGGAAAAAGCGCGGGCGTTTTTGAAAGCCACCGCTGACCGTTGCGTGGAGGCGTGGCGCAAGGACGCTTATTCGGTGCCCCTGTGGAACCCCGACCACTACTGCTGGAGTTCCAATCAGATTATCGCCAAGCGAGGCTACTATGCCATCATGGCGCACCAGTTCGCCCCGAACCCTGATTACTTGCGAATGGCAGCGGATACGCTGCATTACCTGTTGGGACGCAACGCTGTGTGCTACAGCATGGTCACAGGCTATGGCACGCGCGTGACGGAAATTTACCACAGCATTTACGGCAAATCGGCTACGGCATGGTTGCCGACGCCTCCCGGCTTCGTGCCAGGAGGCGTAAATCAGTGGGAATCGCGAGGCATTTCTGCTTTCCCCGCCAAACACTTCCGCCCCGACCCTAACAACTGGACGCTCACCGAACCCGCCATTTACTACAACGCCCCGCTCGTCTTCTTGGCTGGTTATTTCGCTCGCTTGGGTGTTCCTTCTTGGCGTCCGTGAAAGACAGGGTTCATCGCTTACAACCGAGAAGGGCGAAAGGTGGAAAAACATGGACGGTGTGAAGCGATGGATGGTTGGAGCGTTGATTGTTGGGTGGCTTGCAGTAGTTGCCTTCTTGGTCCGACCGCCAGCGCTTACCGGCGATGAAGCCTACTACGCGCAAGTGCCCGTAGAGATGCGACAACGAGGTGATTGGCTCGTCCCCTACTTCAACGGTGAACCCCGTTACAAAAAGCCGCCGCTAATGTATTGGCTGGTGGCAAGCGCGCAAGCGGTGTTTGGCGAAAACGAGCAAGCGTCCCGATTGCCCTCGCTTGTTGCGGCTTTCCTAACCGCAGCGTTGCTCTGGTGGTTTGGGCGAAAAATGGAGGAGCCGATGACAGGTGCGTTAGCAGCGAGCGTTTTCTTGCTCAACCCGATGACCTTCGTGTTAGCCAACTGGGGCGCACCTGAAGCCACTTTGTGCCTGTTCGTCACCGCCTCAACTCTGTTCGGGTTGATGGGCTTATGCACCGCTTCTCCGTTTCTCCGCTTCTCCGTTTCTCACGCCTCCCCCGCCCCTCGTCCCGCGTCCTTCGCCCCATCCCTTTGGTTCGCCCTCAGCGGGGCAACGGCAGGGTTGGGTGTTTTGACGAAAGGAGCGCCTGGGATAGCCTTGCCGTTTCTCGCGCTTGCGCCTTTCGTGGTGAAAGCGGGTTGGCAGGAGCGTGACTTGAGTAAATTGCTGCGTTTCGTTGGTGCTGCTGCCGTGCTTTGGTGCGGCACAACCCTGCTGGTGGCAGCCCCCTGGTTCCTTGCGGTCGGTTGGCGCGAGGGAGAAGCCTTCTGGCAAGTGTTTTTCTTCCGAGAGCATTTACAGCGAGTTGCCTCACCGATGGAAGGGCATCGTGGTCCTGTTTGGTTTTACTTACTCGTGCTGTGGCTGGCGTTCTTCCCGTGGAGCAGTCTCCTTCCCCATGCTGTTGTTGCAGCGTTTGGAACGCAGGATGCAGGACGCAGGACGAACGGTGAGCCGACAAGAACATCCGTTGACACTGCTGTTGCGTGGTGGGGGCTTAGCGTCGTGGGGCTGTTTTCCCTCGTCGCCACCAAACTGCCCCACTACATCTTTCCTGCCTTCCCCGCTTTCGCGTGGTTGGTTGCTAAACAGTGGCAGCGTTCATTGCCCACGCGGGCAATGTGGCTTGCCGTAGGATTGGCTGTCACAGCGCTGCTGCTTGTCACTTTCGGCGCCGTTTTGCTTCCACGCGCCTATGTTGACTTCCTCGCAAAGTTTGGCTTCTCAGCGGACAACGACTTGTTGTTGCTGCGTGTAAGCCTTGTCGCTTTGCTATGCGGGTGGGCGGTAGCAACGGTGACGGCGGTCCGCGCTTTTTCCCGCTTTCCCCAGTCCCCAATCCCCAGTCCCTTGACAGGTGCGGCGGCGCTGACTTTGGGTGTCGGTGTGGCAGCGTTTTTGCTCCTGCACGCATCAGGGGCACGGGAGGCAGTGGAAATGTGGCGCCAATTCCCACAAGTTGCTACCTTCGGCAGCGACACGGAATGGGCAGTGTTTTATGCCAAGCGCCCTGTGCCTTTTCTGCGAGGCGACAGTGAGCGTGTCGCCACTTTCTTGAGGGCGAACAAAAGGGCAGCGGTGCTGCTGCGGGTGGATTTTGTGCTTCGCTTGCCTCCCGAAAAGGTGACAGTGCATCGTTTCGGTGTTTGGTGCGTCGCCCACGCGACTGAGCAAGAATAAAGGAGGGCGGGGACAAGCCCTGTCCTATCCGTGATTTCGGCACGCTTCGGGCGAAGGAGCGGTTGGTTCAATGGCAAGGGAATTGGCGGCTGCGGTGCCTGTAGCAGCAGTGCCAACTTTTCGTCTCGCGCGCCTCCCTTACCTGCTGGGGTGGGCAGTAGCGTTGACTGTTTTCGGCGGTTGGTGGATGAAGCAGGCAGAGGTGGTTGTCCTCGCCTCGCAAATCACGGAAGCGGTTCCCCCCATCCCTGCTTTGGGAGCACTTCTGTTCTTGCTGTTGCTTAACCCGCTGCTTCGTCGGGTTGTGCCACCCCTTGCTCTTTCCCGCAGTGAGATGCTTCTCGTTTACGCTTTCTGTGCTGTTTCCACAGCGGTGCCTGCGTGTGGCAGTTTACGCTTTGCCCTTTCCTTGAGCACCTTCCCCATCTACTACGAGCGGATGCGCCCTGAGTGGGGATTGGATGTGCTCATCCCGCACATTCCTGCTTGGTTAGTGCCTAAAGAGTTTGCCCTTATCCGTGACCTTTTTCATGGGCGCCCCGATGGGCGCGTGCCATGGGATGCATGGGCTATCCCCATCGCTATGTGGACAGTGTTTTTTACGCTTTACTGGGTTGCTCTCACGGGTGCCCTCTGCGTTTTTGAGCGACGCTGGCGAGAGCATGAGCGGTTGGTTTTCCCATTGCTCTATCTGCCCATACGGTTGACGGAAACGCAAGAGCCTGAAGGGCTTCCCAAGTTTTGGCGCGACCCTTTGATGTGGCTTGGCTTTTCCCTCTCCGCTTTCTACAACGCCCTTAACATCGCCAATGCTTTCTTTCCCCAATTTCCCGCTCCAGGCAAGTTTTACGACATGGGGCAATACTTCACAGCACCACCATTGGATGCGTTGCGCCCCTTGACAATGTGGTATCGCCCCGAAGTGGTGGGCTTGGGTTACTTGATGCCGACGGAGGTGGCGTTCACCGTCTGGTTCTCCTACGCCCTCTTCAAAATGGAAGCCTTGATTGGGCGCGCCCTTGGCTGGCAGTGGGCAGGCTATCCGTTCACGCAGGAGCAAGGGCTGGGCGCTTACTTGGCAACAGCGGTTTTGCTCTTTTACGCTGCACGCTACTACTTGAAAGCGTGGGGACGAAGCCTTTTGCTTGGGAGTCGGGGACTGGGGACTGGAGAGACGGAAAGTGCTGAAGCGGCTTTATCGCCACGAGAAACTTTGCTCTGGCTGCTCATCGGTGTTGGTGGGGTCCTCGCTTTTCTGGTGCTGGCGGGGATGCACCCAATGCTGGCAAGCATTTACTTGCTCCTCACTTTGCTGGTCGCTCTCGTTTACACTCGCATCCGTGCCGAAGTGGGCGCGCCGATGGTGTGGCTGTTCCCCTACTACCAACACAAAAAGGTGCTCATTTACACGCTCGGCACAGAACGGCTCATGAGTTGGGGTGGGGTGCGGAGCATGACCGCTTTTGCGCTCTTCACCTTCATGGCGCGTGGCTTCTTCCACTCTTACACTGCCACCCAGTTTGAAAATATCCGCTTGGGCACGCAAGTGGGTTACCCGCCTCGCTTGAGCGTTCGCTGGAGCGTGTTAGCAATCATCTTGGGCGTTTTGGTGGGTTTCTACTTCCACCTCGTGCCTTACTACGCGCAAGGCGCCGTCAACTTGCGGGAAGGTGGGATTTGGGGGCACTGGCATGCCAGTGAAGAGTTCCGAGCGGTTGTCAGTTATCGCGTCTCCCCACTCCCGCCTGATACACCTCGCATCGTGGCAACCGTTAGTGGCGCTATCTTGACACTTTTGTTCGGCGCGCTGCGCTTCAGTTTCGCTGGCTCCCCCTTCCACCCGCTGGGCTTTGCTATCGCCGGGGCTTATGGCGATTTGGTGTGGTTTCCTTTTCTGTTGGTCTGGGCAGCGAAGTTTCTTGTGCTCCGCTACGGTGGTGGTCGCTTGTATCGGAGGACAGTGCCTTTCATGCTGGGTTTGGCGTTGGGGCACTACTTGGTCGCGGGGGTCATCTGGGGTCTTTGGTCCACAACGGGCAAACCCCCCTTCCAACGCTACGGCGTTTGGTTCGGATGAGGCGGTGTTATCAAGGCAGAAAACTCATGCTACTGTCTTTAGTCCGTAGTCCGTGACCCCAATAGCCCCGATTGCATTGCAATGCTACCACTCACCCGCACCCATGCTTGAGTCAGGTCCAAAACGCCATTCGGCAGTTGAAGCGACCCACGCTGTCGCCAGCAAAACGAGGAACCAATAAAATGCGACGCCGGCAACGATGGTAAAGCGGGAAAGAAACCGACGGCGTCGCCCTTCTGGCGGGGCAGTTTTGCACAGTTTGTAGGCAGTAGCGATGACAATGAGCGTGAACAACACCGCACCGAAGAAGAAGGTGACGAAGAGGCTCCATGGCGTGGTGAAGGTGGCGAAGACGATGCCCACCCGAAAGGCGTCCTGCAAGTCCAAATCCAGCAGCCACCGAGCCAAAAAGAAGTTCCAGAACAAAATTAGCGCCCCCGCCATTATTGAGACGGCAGCCACGAACCGAAAGCCTGCAAACAGCCCTGGGTTAATCCCAACGCTCTGCACCGACCAAAAGCCGAACAAATCCGCCAACCAACCTCCAGCCGTCACCCAAAGGTTATACTTGAGCACATCGGCTACCCTCAAGTCCACCAAAACCCCGAACCAATCCAACACGAGCACCAGCACTAAAAGGTCAAGCCCGAAGTTGAGGAAGAACAAGAGCACAGCGTGCAGGAAAAGTTGCAAAGGAGTCATCTCAGGAAGCATCGGGAAAGCGTCCAAGGGAGATAGAACGATGGGATTGCTGCGAGCGTAGCAGAGGAACGAAGTGAGGCTTACCAACACCATCCCTTGTCGCCACAGAACTTTTGTCATCTTTTGCCCCTCCTTCAGCGACGCAGCCTCTTGGTTTGGAGCCGCTTTTATGATGCCGCAATTCTTTAAGGCTTTAAGCGTGGCTTGCAGGGCGGAACAGAGTCCGAGCGGGTCGCTGCGGTTTTACCCCCTGCGCTGTCAGGGGAAATCACGATGGTTGAAAGGAAGGAGTTGCTGCAAAATAAGGCGGGTCGTGTTGACCAAAGACTAAGCAAGGAGGGTCACCAAGATGGCGAAGCGTGAGGTGCGCATTGGGTTCGTCGGTTGCGGTGGCATCGCTCAAGCCCACATGGATGCCTTGAGCAAGATTGAGGGCGTGAAACTGGTCGCTTTCTGCGATGTCGTGCCAGAAAAAGCAAAAGCAGCGGCGAAAAAGCACGGAGGCAAGGCGTTCGCGAAGGTAAAGCAAATGCTCAAAAGTGTGGAACTGGACGCCCTTTACTTTTGCTTGCCCCCCTTTGCCCACGGCGACGAACTGTTAGCCATTGAGCACGGGATTCCCTTCTTCGTGGAAAAGCCAGTCGGCTTGGATTGGGGGCTCATCAAGGAGATTGCGGCAGGCGTGCGGGAAAAGAACTTGCTCACCTCCGTGGGCTACATGACGCGGTATCGGCGAGGGGTGAATGTCGTCCGTGAGTTGCTTCAAAAAGATCCACCTATCCTGCTGCTTGGTGGTTGGATTGGCGGCACCCCATTAGCACCCAGCGGGATTTGGCACTGGTGGGTGCAAAAGGACAAAAGCGGCGGGCAATTCCACGAGCAAGTCACCCACACTGTTGACTTAGCGCGTTACCTTGCTGGGGAAGTAGTGGAAGTGCACGCTTATCAGTCCAAAGGGCTCAACCGTTTGGCTCCCGAGCATTACACAGTAGAAGACGCAATGGCAGTGACTTTGCGGTTCCAGTCAGGGGCTGTGGCGAACTTGTGGGCGTGCTGCGCTGCTAACGGGGGCGGAGGCGGCATCACGCTGCAAGTTTACGCTACCGAAACGACGGCGCACTTCACCGGTTGGGAGCACTCCGTGCGCATTTATCGCCGCAATGAAGACATCGTGGAGATTCGTGGCGAAGGCGACATCTTCCGCATAGAAGACGAAGCCTTTGTCAACGCCGTGCGAACGGGCGACCGCACCCTCATCCGCAGCGATTACATTGACGGCGCCAAAACCGCTGCCGTCACCTTAGCCGCCGTTCGGTCAGCAGAAACAGGGAAACCGATGGAAGTTGAAGCGGTGTGATAGGGACGCCACTTCAGTCGGTAGAAGCACAAAGTGATAGCCCGTTGGGTTGCCCCGTGCTTTTGACTTGACCGTCGGCGGTGACGATGAGAGCCCAACAGTCCGGGTGCTGTTGGTGAAAAAGTTGAAGACCTTCTGCGCCCAGCACCAGCAGCGCTGTGGACCACGCCTCCGCATCGGTAGGGGAGGGGAGAACGACAGCAGCAAGGAGCGCTCCCGTCACTGCCTCCCCTGTGCGGGGGTGAACTGTTGGACGCGTTGAGCGAGTGGGGTCGTTGGCGGAAACGGAAAAACCGCAGCGGTCAAGAGCAACGATGGCTAAGATTTGGTCGCTTGTTGGATGCCGAACCGCAACCCGCCACAATTTGCCTTCTTCATCACAACCAAAAGCAAAAGCGCTGCTGGTGCCACCGTGTAAAAAAGCGTTTGCCACACCAGCGCCTTGCAATAATGCTGCCGCTCGCTCAAGGGCGTAGCCTTTGCCAATGCCCCCTAAGTCCAACTGAACGCCTTCTTGAAGCAGCCGCACGCTTTGCGATTCTTCGTCCAACGAGACAAGGTGCGCGCCAATGGGTGGCTTTTCTTCCGTCGGCTGCCCTCGTTCCCGCCACCAACCCCCAACGGTGATGTCAAAAGCGCCTTCAGTTTGGTGCGAAAGGAGAAGGGCGCGTTGGAGGAGCCGAAAAGTGCGGGCGTCCACCCGAACGGGTTGGCGCGCGCCTTGACGGTTGATGCGGCTGATGTCGCTATCCGCACGGAAGCGGGACAGAAGCCGCTCCAACTCCTCAACTTCGCGCAAGGCTTCCTCGCCCACTGCCCGCAGGAATGGCTTTTCATCGCCCACCAGCACGAATTCAAAACGGGTTCGCATCGCGTAGGTGGCAAGGAGCACGGTTGCCATGCCTTCTCCCCCACTTTTGGAACTGAGTTCCAGGCAGCAATGCAAATGTTGTCGCTGCCGTCGCCAAAAGTTCGCTGTTTTGACTGAGTGAAAGGTGCAATCGCAACTTTCTCGCCCTAACCACTGTAAAGTCAAAAGGAAACGAGCGTTGCGAGGGGAAGCAGGATGAAGCGTTCAGTTTCGCCCGCGGTTGTTCTGTTCGTTTTGGCACCCAGCATCGGTGAGTTGCTTTCGGGTTCCTCTCCGCCGGTGGAGTTTTTCAACCCCTTCACTTTCCTGCTGCTTGCTGCGCTTTACGGGGGAGGCGCATTACTCGTTCGGGAGTTAACGCTTTGGTGGCAAAAAGGATGGCTCTCACTGTTTGCGTTGGGCGCTGCTTACGGCGTCGTGGAGGAAGGCGTAATGTGCAAGAGTTTCTTTGACCCCAACTGGCCTGATTTGGGACCGTTGGGTACCTATGGACGGTGGGCACAGGTCAATTGGGTCTGGGCGCAAGGGTTGACCGCTTATCATGCCGTCTTCAGCATCGCCATCCCCATCCTTTTGGTTGAACTGGCGTTCCCTGCTGAACGCCATCGTTCATGGCTTTCTGCCGAGTGGCTGCGCATTGTGGCTTTGTTGTTCGTCGTGGATGTGCTGTTTGGTTTCGCCTGCTTTCCGAAACCTGAAGCCCCTTACTACCCGTCGCCTTTGCATGTAATCGCAACCCTTGCGATTGTCGGAGCAATGGTGTGGCTTGCAAGGAGGCTTCCGCCATCGCTGCCTTATTTCAACGCAACTGTGCCGCTCCCGCGCCGCTTTTTCGCTCTGGGATTTGTTGCCACTTGCACCTTCTTTCTCGTCTTCTGGGGACTGCCGAACACAAAACTGCCACCAGTTGCAACGATGGCTTTAGGTTGTGTCGTTTTGACTGCGGCAGCGTGGTTGGCACTGCGTTGGTCTGGGAACGGACATTTGTGGGCAGACAAGCATCGGTTGGCGCTTTGTAGCGGTGCGCTCAGTTTCTTCATCCTGCTGGCGCCCTTGCAGGAACTAAGCAATCCCACGCGCCCAGACAACACAGCAGGGATGAGCGCAGTTGGGTTGGTAGCAGCGGTGGGGCTTTGGTGGCTTTACCGCCGCGTGAAAAACAGACGATGAGCGGTCACAGGATGCCTTCCAGCACTTTTTTCTGCAACGCAATGAGTTGGCGGATGCCTTTTTGGGCGAGGGCTAAAAGTTGGTCAAACTGCTCTTTCGTGAAGGCTTCGCCTTCGGCAGTGGCTTGGATTTCCACGATGCGTCCATCTTCCAACATTGCCACATTCATGTCCACGCTGGCGCGGGAGTCTTCGTCGTAGTTGAGGTCAAGGAGCATTTGGTGGTTGACAATGCCGACGCTGACGGCGGCGAGGCAACCGTAGACGGGGATTTTGCGCAGGACGCCTTCTTGCTGCAAGCGCCAGAGGGCTTCCGCTAAAGCGACGAAGCCACCTGTGATAGCAGCAACGCGTGTGCCCCCGTCGCCTTGCAAAACATCGCAGTCAATGACGATGGTGCGTTCTCCCAAAGCGGAGAGGTCAACCGCCGCGCGCAGGCAGCGCCCAATCAAGCGTTGGATTTCCACCGAGCGACTGTCTTGCCGTCCCACGCGGGCTTCTCGCTCGTTGCGGGAGTGGGTTGCCCGAGGGAGCATCCCGTATTCCGCTGTGACCCAACCGGTGTTGGTGCCTTTGAGGAAAGGGGGCACGCGGTCAAGGACGGAAGCAGTGCACAGGACGCGGGTGTTGCCCACTTCAATCAGACAAGAACCTTCGGCAAATTTGTGCCACCCGCGCACCAACTTGATGGGTCGCATTTGGTCAAAGGCACGACCGTCAGGGCGTTGCCCTTGCATGCTACCTACAACCTCCTGTCACCGTCGGCGCTTCTTCTTTGGCTTGCGGCGAGGTGGTGTTGGGGTTGAGGGACGAAGGATACCTGAGGGAGCCGGTGCTGTGGGTTCTTCCGCTTGCTCTCTTGTGCTCTCTTGTTCGGAGACAGGCGAACTCACCCGCAAGATAGGACGCTGCTCGGCAATGGGGCGACGGGTGGGAGCAGCCGCAGGACGCCACCTCGCCTGTCTCGCTTCCCACCATCGGTGCATGACAAGCACCAGAGGAGCAGCAATGAAGATGGACGAATAAGTCCCCGCCACGATGCCAACGAAAAGGGAAAAGGCAAGAGGCTTGACGGCTACGCCACCCACCAGCAAGATTGCCCATAGCGCTAACGCCGTTGTCAGGGAAGTGTTGATGGAGCGGGCAAGGGTTTGCAGCAGACTAAAGTTGACAATGCGCTCCAGCGCCCACCCTCGGTGCACCCGCAAGTTCTCGCGAATGCGGTCGTAAATCACAACCGTGTCCTGAACAGAGTAACCAGCGACAGTGAGCAAGGCAGCGATGAAAGCGCTGTTGACCTCCACTTGCGCCCACGCGGTGAAGCCCACGAGCACCAACACATCGTGGGCTAACGCAACCAACGCGCCGATGGAGAAAAGCCAGCCTGCCCCCAAGATTTGGTAGCGGAACCAAATGTAGAGCGAAACGAGCAGCAAGCCGAGAATGGTGGCGACAATGGCAGCACGGGTCAGTTCACCGCCGACAACTGAACCGATGAATTCCGTGCCCACTTCGCTTATTCGGGGATACTTTTGTTGCAATGCGCGGAGGATTTCCTCTCGCCAATGCTCGCTTTCCCGTTCGCTGAGGACTTTCAAGCGGATGAGCAAAGTATCCCCTTCCGCCAGTTGGATGCTGGGCTGGGATGGCAGGTTCAGTTGGCGCAAGAGGGTGCGCACTTCGTCAGCGATTTGGGCTTCCTGACGAGCCGTTGTTGCTACCTTCTGCGGGAAGCGAAACTGATAGAGGGCACCACCCGTGAAATCCAACCCCAAGTTAAACCCTCGCACCACCAATCCCGCCAACCCGATGACCATGACCACAGCCGCGATGGTGAGCCATTGCTTCGTTCTACCGACGATGTCCCATTGGACTGTTCCATGCTGAACCGTTCCTTGCATAGCCCTCACCTTTTCCTCAAGCATGCCTTGCTTCCTAACTGCTGCGAGCGCCGAGGAGTTGCTGAGCGATGGCTGAGTCGGCAAAAGTCTGGAACCAACTGCGCCGCTCACCGAGGGGGGTGCGCACAATCCATTCCATCATCCCTCGCACGGAGAAGAAGGCGCTGAACAAGTTGGCTAAAGTGCCAATGGTCAGCGTTGTGGCGAACCCGCGCACCGGACCCGTCCCGAAGTAGTAAAGGACAGCCGCCGCAAGGAGGACAGTCACATGGGCATCCAAGATGGCGGTCCAAGAGCGGTCAAAAGCGGTTTCTACAGCCGTTCGCAGGGAACGCCCCGCCCTCAGTTCCTCCTTGAGCCGCTCAAAACTGATGACATTGACATCCACTGCCATCCCCAGCGAGACAATCAACCCCACAATGCCGGGCAGGGTCAGCACGGGGCGCCAGTCGCCAACCTGCAGACTCATGATGGCTAACACCACCAGTGCGTAAATCGCCAGCGCCACGCACGCCAGCACCCCAGGCAAGCGGTAGTAAAAAATCATGAAGGCAGCAACCAGAATGGCAGCGAGGATGCCTGCGTTGATGCTTTTGTAAATAGTGTCAATCCCCAAAGTTGGGGAGATGCTTTGCCGATAGAGCACCGAAACGGGAATGGGGAGGGCACCAGCGTCCAAGATGACGCGGAGCAGGTTGGCTTCTTCAAAGGAGCCGATACCTGTGATGCGGGCTTTGCCGTCCAAGATGGGTTCCTGCACGACGGGGGCGCTGATGCACTCTCGGTCATACCAAATTGCCAAATGTTTGCCCACATTGCGGCGGGTAAAATCGGCGAACTTGCGGGCGCCTTCGCGGTTGAAAGTGAGATGAACCTCGGGACGACCAAATTCGTCAAAGCCCACGACGGTTGGCGGGCTCAATTCCGTCCCTTTCACGACCAGTGTAGACTCGGCGTAAACTTGGTAAGCAGGCACTTCTTTGCCTTGCGCGTCGCGGAAAATCACCCGCTCCTTCAGCCCTTCAGGGCTCGTTTCCACTTCCACGCGGTATTTGTCGGGGACGCTGCGGAACTCCAATTCGCCTATCTCGCCGATCAGGCGGAGCGCTTCTTCAGGGTTGCGCACGCCCGGCATCTCTACCACAACGCGATCGTTGCCTTGCACATACACTTGCGGTTCTGAAACGCCGTAGCGGTTGATGCGGCGCTCCACGATCTCGCGGACAGTGTTCACTTTCTGAGCGTCCAACGGGAAGAACTGTCGTCGCTCCTTCACTTCTCTCGCTCCGCCATAGAGAGCACGGAGGGTTGTTTCTATCAGCCGCGCTTGGGCATCGGCTTCTCGGGCGGTCGCTTGGGTGCGGACGAAAACCACTTTGCCCGTCTCCTCCACGCTCACATCAAAGTTGTCCAACCCTCTTTGCTCCAACGCTGCCGTGATGGTTTCGCGGGCACCCTCCAGTTCCTTTGGGGGGATAGGTTTGTCCAGTTCAAAGGCGAATTCTGCGCGCCGACATTGCAAAACGATCCGAGAACCACCCTGCAAATCCAAGCCCAATCGCAAGTGCAGAGCGGGTTTGAAAAAGCCGATGCGTCCCAACTGGAAGAGGGGCTTTTCGCCTTTCGCTTCTCGCTCGGCTTCCAGAAGTCGGGCTTGGGGGAAGTGCTTGCGGATAAGGGCATCCAACCGCTCCTGCCGCTTCAGCGCTTCCGCCATGCTCCCGGCAGCGTCATCCTCAATGACCAACAGGTGTTGACCGACCGATTTGACCGCCACGAATTCGGGCTTGTCAAATTTGGCTTTTTCTAACGCATCCCGCACCATTTGCTCAATCGGCTGGTCTTTAGCGATTTGAGCGATGGGTTCGGTAAAGCGATAACGCATCCGCAACTCCACCCGAAACTCTTCAAAAGGTCCCAACCGCACAGGTGCGAAAGCGACCAAGAAGGACACAAAGGCAACCACCAGCGTGATAGCGAGACGGCGCTGCACGACGGCTGTCATCGCTTTTTCGCCTCCGTTTCAATCCAAGCGTTCCAGAACCATCAAAGTATCGCCATGTTTGACCAGTTGTTGGTCTTTCGCCAAGATTTCTCGGACGATGCCCCGCACTTCGCTGCGGACCTCGTTGAAGAACTTCATGGCTTCCACCAAAGCGACGACTTGCCCTGGCTCCACTTCGCTGCCCACAGTGACGAAAGGCGGTGCATCGGGGCGCGGTCGGGAGTAGAAAACGCCCGTTAAGGGCGCTGTGATATGGAAAAGGCGCTCTTCTGAAACAGCAATTGTCGGCGCTGGGCTTTCCTCCGTTTCCGTTGTCGCCACTGGCGCTGTTTCCGCTGGTGGAAGGGTAACAGGCGGGAAAGGGTTAACAAGGGCAGGGGGGCGATAGGAGCGCCCCCGAACAAGGATGGTCATCGCCCCTTGGGTTACTACCAGTTCCGCCAAGTCTTCTTGCTCCACCAGTGCTATCAATTGGCGGATGAGTTCCAAATTGACCGTCGGCGAAAGGACAGGTTCATCGTAGAA
>FWWM01006794.1_pt1 | contig 23609 bp, 24 predicted proteins | sample 2228351 | NCBI WGS metagenome assembly FWWM01 (sample SAMEA103939774, study PRJEB20133) | metagenome
GGGGCCGGAGGGGGGCGCCGCGGTGCGCCGGGCCCTCTCGGAGGGGGGCCTCCGCTCGGTCCTGCTCCTCGGGACGGACCGGCTGAAGGACCCGCGGTTCGCGGAGCTCGCGGGCGCGCTCGGGGAGGGGACCGTCGCGGCCTGCCCCTGCGCCGACCTCTCCCTCTCCACGGAGCCGCGTGCCCTCCGGTTCGTCCACGCGTACGCCGAGGCCTTCGGCGCGGCCCCCGGGATCTTCGCGGTGGAGGGCTTCGACGCCGCCCGCCTGCTCCTGCGGGCCATCGTCGAGGGGGGCCCGACCAGGCGGGGGGTGGCCGAGGCCCTCGCCGGGACCCGGGTCCACGAGGGGCTCGGCGGGGTGTACCGGTTCGGTCCCGACGGGGAGCTCCTCGCGCCGGGGGTGCGCCTCTACCGCGACGAGGGCGGGCGGTGGGTGCCGCTCCCCGGGCCCTGACGGGCCGCCAGGCCCGGGTCGGACCTGCGTTGCCCGTTCCCCGTCCCCTCCCTATAGTTCGAACCGGGGGGTGTGGAGAGGGCCCTCCGAGCCCGACGACCAGGGAGGGAACATGCTGAGGAGCACGTGGCGGTTCGTGTTCGCGCTCGCGGCGGCGCTCTCGCTCGTCGCGGCGGCGTGCGCCCGTGAGGAGGCGCCGGAGGCGCCGGCGTCGCCGACCGAGCCCGACCTGCTCCAGCAGATCATGGACGCCGGGGTGCTGCGGGTGGCGACGGACCCCGCCTACCCGCCGGCCTCGTTCCTGAACGAGGAGACCGGGGAGTGGGAGGGCTTCGACGTCGACGTGGCCCGCGAGATCGCGGAGCGGCTGGGCGTCGAGCTCGAGTTCGTGACGCCGGCCTGGGAGACGATCACCGCCGGGAACTGGCAGGGCCGGTGGGACCTCTCGGTCGGGTCGATGACCGTCACGCCCGAGCGGGCCGAGGTCCTGCACTTCGTGACGCCCTACTACTACACGCCGGCGGCGATCGCGGTCCGCGAGGAGGACGCCGGGAAGTACCAGGACATCGCCACCGACTTCGACGGGAAGACCATCGGGGTCTGCGGCGGCTGCACCTACGACTTCTACCTGCAGAAGACCCTGAACATCCCGGGCGAGGAGATCGAGTTCGTGATCGACGACGCCGACATCCGCACGTACGACACGGACACCACCGCGATCGCGGACCTCGTGGCGGGCCGCCTCGACGCCGTGATCTCGGCGGAGCCGATCCTCCAGGGGGCGATCGACCGCGGGCGGCCGATCGTCATGGTCGGGAACGTGTTCTTCGAGCCGCTGTCGGTGGCCATCGACAAGAACGCGCCGGCCGACCCCACGCGGTTCGTGGAGCGCGTGGACCAGATCATCCAGGAGATGCACGAGGACGGCACGCTCTCGCAGCTCTCCGTGAAGTGGTTCGGGGCCGACCTCACGGTCAAGGAGTAGCGCTCCGGGGGATGCCGTCGTGCGCGTGAACCAGGGGACCGGGGCCGGGGTGGCCCGGCCCCGGGACCTGGCCGAGGAGCGGCCGGGCCTGCGGGAACGGCTGGAGCTCGCGAGCCTCGCGGTCCCGTTCCGCGTGAAGCTGGCCCTGGTGTGGCTGGGCATCTTCGTCGTGCTCGGCGCCCTGTTCGCCCTGGCCAGCTTCGACACCGCCTGGATGCGGGAGGAGTGGCTCTTCGTGCTGAAGGGGCTCCCCTGGACCGTGATCATCTCGGCGGCCTCGATCGGCCTCGCGATCGCGCTCGCGCTGTTCGGGGCGCTGGCCCGGCTGTCGCGCAACCCGGTCGCGTACGGGGTCTCCGGCTTCTACGTCTCGTTCTTCCGGGGGACCCCGCTGATCGTCCAGCTGTTCCTGATCTACCTCGGCCTGCCGCAGATCGGGGCCAACCTCGAGCGGTACGTCCCCGGGATCCACGAGGCGCTCCTGCTGGACCCGCTCACCGCCGGGATCCTGGGGCTCGGGCTGAACTACGGGGCCTACATGACCGAGATCTTCCGGGCGGGGATCCAGTCGATCGGGCACGGCCAGATGGAGGCGGCGTACGCGCTCGGGATGACCTACCGCCAGGCGATGCGCCGGGTGATCCTCCCCCAGGCGGTCCGGGTCATCATCCCGCCCACCGGGAACGAGTTCATCGCGATGCTCAAGGACTCGGCGCTGGTGAGCCTCCTCGGCACCGTCGTCTCCCAGATGGAGATCTTCCGGCGGGCCCAGCTCGTCGGGCGCGCCGACTTCCGGCCGTTCGAGGCGTTCATCCTGGCCGCCGCCGTGTACTGGGGCCTCACCACCGTCTTCCAGTTCTTCCAGGGACGCCTGGAGCGGCGGCTGGCGAAGGGCTACGTCCGGGAGTACGGGGCCGAGCGGCGCCCGCGGTTCCTGCCGGCGTCCGCCGCGGGGAGCAGCGGGTCGGGCGCCATGGAGGTGGAGGTCCCGGCGGAGGACGATCCCCACCGGGAGCGCTGACGTGGAGGGGACCGCCGACGGCCGGCCCGTGATCAGGGTCGAGGGGCTGCGGAAGTCCTTCGGCCACCTGGAGGTCCTCAGGGGGATCGACCTCGAGGTCCGCCGCGGCGAGGTCGTGGTGATCTTCGGACGCTCGGGCTCGGGGAAGAGCACGCTGCTCCGCTGCATCAACTTCCTGGAGGAGCCCACCGCGGGCCTGGTCGAGGTCGACGGGATCCGGCTGGAGCCCGGCCACCGGACCTCGAACAAGAAGGAGCTGATCCGCCAGGTCCGGATCCGGACCGGGATGGTCTTCCAGCAGTTCAACCTGTTCCCCCACATGACCGCCCTCGAGAACGTGATCGAGGGCCCGGTGACGGTGAAGGGGATGCGGCGGGAGGACGCGGTCCCGATGGGGATGGAGCTGCTGGCCAGGGTCGGACTGGCGGACAAGGCCCACGAGTACCCGATCCGGCTCTCGGGCGGCCAGCAGCAGCGGGTCGCGATCGCCCGGGCCCTCGCGATGGAGCCGAAGGCCATGCTGTTCGACGAGCCCACCTCGGCCCTGGACCCGGAGCTGATCGGGGAGGTCCTGGCCGTGATGCGCTCGCTCGCCACCGACCTCCACATGACGATGATCGTGGTCACCCACGAGATGGGGTTCGCCAGGGAGGTGGCGCACCGGATGTGTTTCTTCCACGAGGGGCGGATCGTGGAGGAGGGGACGCCCGCGGAGATCCTCGCGAACCCCCGCGACCCCCGCACCCGGCGGTTCCTGGAAGCCGTCCTCTAGGTCTGACGACCGAGCGGCGACCCGTGGCAAGGACGACGGGCCGAGGACCTTTGGAGCCGCTCGCGCCTTCCCCATACGCGAGCGTTGTCTACTCGGCCCTCGGCCCGTCGAAAGGTGGCCCCGAGCGACCCGGTCTCCCGACGCCCGGTCGCCCGACCCCCTCGGTCCCCACCCCGTCGGCTCGCGCCGCCGGGGGGTCCGTGGGGGCCCGCTCCCGGCCCCCGGTCCCTGCAGCCGCTCGGGACCGGGCGCGATGCTAGCCACCCACCGGGGGCCTGTCAACCCGCGGGAAGCGTTGCGGCGCAACGACGTTCGCCGGATGGCGCAGGTAGCGGCCGCGGTCGTTCGAGGGGAGGAAAGAGTGACACGTCCGGGCCCGCGTCGGGACCTAGCGGAGCGCGTCGAGGAGCGCGAACGCGAGGGGCCCGAGGACGAGGGCCGGCAGCAGGTTCCCCACCCGGATCCTCCGCAGCTCGAGCAGGCGGAGGCCGATGCCGACGATCAGCACGCCGCCCACCGCGGTGATCGCGGCGATCGTGACCGGGGTGAAGACGCGGGCCAGGCTCGCCGCCCCGAGCGCGAGGCCCCCCTGGTAGACCAGGATGGTGATCACCGAGAAGCCGACGCCCCACCCGAGGGCCGAGGCGAAGGCCAGGGCGGCGAAGCCGTCGAGGAGGGCCTTGATCGCGAGGAGCTGGTGGTCGCCGGTGAGCCCGCCCTGGATCGAGCCGAGGATCGTCATGGGCCCCACGCAGAACACGAGGGAGGCGGTGACGAAGCCCTCGGTGAAGCGGGCCTGGGACCTCCCGACCCTTCGCTTGAGGGCCTCCCCGGCCCGCTCCAGCCGGTCCTCGATCCGGGCGGCCTCGCCGACGAGCCCGCCCAGGAGCACGCTCCCCATCACGACGAGGACGCTCCCCCGGGTGAGGGCCGACAGGGGTGGCTCGAAGGCCCCGAGCGCCTCCCGGATCCCGACCACCAACGTGAGGAGGCCCAGGGCATGGAGGACCGTCTCCCGGACCCGGTCGGGGAGGCGGGCCCCGAACAGCGTGCCGACGGCGGTCCCCGCGAGGACCGTGGCGACGTTGATCAGGGTCCCGGTGAGCGGCACGGCGCCGGGAAGGGTACCCGCCCGGCCGCCCCCGCGCCCGGGCGCCCGCCTACCGTGCCACGTCCTCCCGGGCCCGGGCCTCGTCCGGGACGGCCACCGGGGCCGGCGCCGGCCTCGCGGGCCGGAAGAACAGGCCGCCCGTCACGGCCAGGTAGCCGGCCCAGGCCGCGACCTCGAGCCAGGTCGGGTCGTCGTTGTAGCCGACGATCGCCCGCAGGAGCGAGCCGACGCCCTCCGCGTCCGGGAGGAGCCCCGACGCGTCGTACGCGGTGCCGGTGAGGATCGGGAACCAGCCCGCCTCCTGGAGCTCGTGGAGGGAGAAGGCGAACAGGCCGGCGGCCACCACCAGGATCAGGGCCCCGGTGATCTTGAAGAACGTCCGGAGGTTCAGCCGGATCCCGCCCCGGTACAGGAGGTACCCGAGGACGAGGGCGGTCCCGAGCCCGAGGACCGCGCCCACCGACTGGCCCACGGCCCCGCCCGCCCCCTGGGCGGTGGCCTTGAACGTGGCGAACAGGAACAGCGCGGTCTCCACGCCCTCCCGGAGGACGACCACGAAGGCCAGGCTCGCGAGCGCGAAGCCCCCGCCGAGGAGCGCCGCGTCCACCCGCTCCTGCAGCTCGCTCTTGATCCGGGCGGCCTGCCGCCGCATCCAGAAGATCATCCAGGTGAGGACGCCGACGGCGGAGAGCGACACGAGCCCCTCGAAGACCTCCTCGGCCTTCCCCTCGAACTCGCCGGCGACGGCGAAGACCACGCCGCCGACGGCCAGGCTCACGGCGACCGCCGCCCCCGTCCCCCACCAGACGAGCCTCGAGCGATCGGTCCGGCCGAGGTGCCGGAGGTACGCGAGGATGATCGAGACGATCAGCGCGGCCTCGATGCCCTCCCGGAGGGTGATCAGGAACGCGGCTCCCATCGGCGGCCCCCTTTCTCAGGTCAGCCTAACGGTCTCGGTTCGGCGCGCCGAAATCCTATCTCGCGGGTCGGAAACGGTCAAGCCGTTCGAGGCCGAACGACCCGCCTGGGGCGGCGCGGTGCCGGGGCGGGCTGGACCCAGAGGTTGTCGGAGAGGTGGGCGCCGAGGGCCAGGTCCCGGCCGCCCACCCGGAGCGCGAACGCGCCGTCCGGCGCCACGCTGCGGACCTCGACCTCCGCGCCGGGCACGAGGCCGCCTTCCTCGAGGAACCGCATCACCTCGAGGTCGAGCTCGAGGTCCTCGGTGAGGCGGCGGAGGACGACCCGGCAGCCGGGCCCCACGTCCCGGAGGCGGACCAGCCCCGAGAGGTCGGCCGGCCTGGCGGCGCCGGGGATCGGGTTGCCGTGCGGGCAGGTGGAGGGGTCGCCGAGGAGTTCGACGAACCGGGCCTCGACCTCGTCGGAGACCACCTTCTCCCAGCGGACCGCCTCGTGGTGGGCGCGGTGCCAGGGGAGCCCGACGATCCGGATGAGGAAGTGCTCGACCAGGCGGTGCCGGCGGACCAGGGTCTCTGCCAGGCGCCGCCCCGCCTCGGTGAAGGCGAGGCGCCGCCCCTCGTTCACGACGAGCCCGTCGCGGACCAGGCGCTTCACGGCCTCCGAGGCCGAGGCGGCGGACACGCCCAGCCACTGCGCGAGGCGGGCCTGGACGAGCGGGATGCCCTCCTCGCCCATCTCGTACAGGGCCTCGAGGTAGGCCGCCGCGGGGTGCTCCGCCGGGATCACGCCCCGAAGGCTACCGCAGCCCGGGCCCCTCGCCGCCGTAGCCTCGCTACGTCGCGGCGCCCACGCCGCCTACGTCGGGGTCCTCCTGCGCGTCGGCAGCGGCGGCATGGGGCCAGCCCCTGCCCGAGGAGGGAAGTTCGTACCCGCGCACGATGGCGCGCGCCCCGCGGACCAGCATCGTGACGTCGGGTCGGGGCGCCACGGCTCCGACGCGGGAGGTGGTCGTGCGCGCGGCGCGGCTCGTCCTGGGGTCCGTCGTGGGCGCGGCCGTGCTCGGCCTCGGGCCGGGCGCGGCGTGGGCCGCCCCGCCGGCGCCCCCGGGGAACAACGGGACCGTCAAGGTGGACGGGCAGCCCTTCGACGACCACCCGAACAACGAGCCCCACGTCGGCTGCACGTTCCAGATCGATCTCTACGGCTACGACCAGGGGGACCTCCGGGCCACCTACACGTTCACGATCCACCCGCCGAGCGGGCAGAGCGCCGTGCTCGCGACCGGGTCCCTCGGCATCGGGGAAGATCCGGCGGGCGGGGGCACCGACCTCGACGGCTCGGCGACGATCGACCTGTCGGGAGCGCTGGCCGGCTTCCAGCCCCACCCGAACCAGGGCTTCCACGTCTTCCTCACGGTCGAGGCCCAGGGCTCGATCGGGGCGGACGTGAAGCACAAGGTGTTCCGGGTGACCTGCGAGGGCTACCCGCCGACCTCGGCGGCCGCCCCCGCGCTCCGCCTGGCGGCGCGGTCCACGCCCCCGAGGGAGCCGGCGTCGCCGACCGTGGGGCACGTCCTCGGGCTCGCGGCGGGGGCGCTCGCGGTCCGTGGGGCGGTGCGCCGGGCCCTCCGCCTCCGTCGCCCGCGCTGACGCCGCGGCGGCCGGGCGGCGCCGGGGCGGTAGGATTCCCGCCGTGGCCGACCCCGCCGCCGATCGACGCCCGCGCCTGTTCCTGCTGGACGGCCACTCCCTCGCCTACCGGGCCTTCTTCGCGCTGCCGCCGGACCTCGCGACCTCCACCGGCCAGGTGACGAACGCCGTCTACGGCTTCACCTCGATGCTCCTCAAGCTCCTCGCGGAGGAGCGGCCCGACCTCATCGCGGTGGCGTTCGACAAGGGCGCGCCCACCGTGCGGCTCGAGGTCTTCGCCGAGTACAAGGCGGGCCGCCCCGAGGCGCCGGACGAGTTCCGCCAGCAGCTCCCCCTGATCCGCGAGGTGCTCGACGCCCTCGCGATCCCGGTGGTCGAGGTGGAGGGCCACGAGGCCGACGACGCCATCGCCGCGCTCGCGGTCCGCGCCGCCGAGCGGGGGATGGACGTGGTGATCGTCACCGCCGACCGGGACTTCTTCCAGCTCGTGCGGCCGGGCATCGGCGTGATGTTCAACCGCAAGGGGATCTCGGACATCGTCCGCTACGACGAGGAGGCGGTCCGGGAACGCTACGGGCTGCCCCCCGGGAAGTACCTGGACTACGTGGCGCTCAAGGGCGACCCCTCGGACAACATCCCCGGGGTCCCCGGGGTCGGGGAGAAGACCGCCGCCCGCCTCGTGCAGGCCTTCGGGTCGGTGGAGGGGCTCCTCGAGCGGACCGCCGAGCTCAAGCCGAAGCTCCGCGAGGCCATCGAGGCAGCGGGGGAGGAGCTCGTGCGGAACAAGGAGCTGGCGCGCCTGCGGACCGACCTCCCCCTCGACCTCGAGCCCGAGGAGCTCCGGATGGGGGAGTGGGACATGGAGAGGGTCCGCCGCCTCTTCCGCTCGCTCGAGTTCCGGACGCTGCTCGAGCGCCTGGAGGAGGTGGCCCGGGCCGAGAAGCAGGTCGAGGCGGCCGAGCTTGACCTCCGCCGCGTGGGGGCCGAGGAGCTCCTGGCGCTCCTCCGGGCCGACGCGCCCCTCGCGGTGCGCCTCCAGGTCGAGGGCCGGGCGGTCCGGGGGGCGGCGGTCTCCGCCGGCGGGGGGCAGGCCGCCTACTGCGAGCTCGACGGGGTCGGGCCGCTCGCGCCCTGGCTCGCCGACCCCTCGCGGCCGAAGTGGGCCCACGACGCGAAGGACCTCGAGACCGCGGTCCTGGCCGAGGGCGGGACCCTCGCCGGGGTGACCTTCGACCCGATGCTCGCCGGCTACCTCCTCGATCCCGCCGCCGCCGACTACCCGGTGGGGGGCCTCTGCGAGCGCTACCTGGGCCGGGACCTCCTGGCCGGGGTGGCGCCGGAGGCCGAGGGGCAGCTCTTCGGGGAGGCCTGGCGGCTCGTGGCGGCGGAGGCGGCGGCCGTGGCGCTCCTGGTCCCGGCGATGGAGGAGCGGATCGACCGGGCCGGGATGCGCCGGCTCCTCGAGGAGGTCGAGCTGCCGCTCTCCTCGGTGCTCGCCCGGATGCAGGCCCGCGGGGTGGCCCTGGACGTCGCGTACCTCGAGGAGATGGCGGAGGGGGTCCGGGACCGGATGCGGGACCTGGAGGCCCGGATCTACCGGTACGCGGGGCGGGAGTTCAACCTGAACTCCCCGCCCCAGCTCCGCCAGGTGCTCTACGAGGAGCTGCGCCTCCAGCCGGGGAAGCGGACCCCCAAGGGGCAGCTCTCGACCGACGCGAGCGTCCTCGAGAAGCTCCGGGACCAGCACCCGATCGTCGACGCCCTCCTCGCCTGGCGGGAGCTGGACAAGCTGAACTCGACCTACCTGGAGGCGCTCCCCCGGCTCGTGGACCCCCGCACGGGGCGGGTCCACACCTCGTTCAACCAGACCGTGGCGGCCACCGGGCGTCTCTCGAGCTCGAACCCGAACCTCCAGAACATCCCGGTCCGGACCGAGCTGGGCCGCCAGATCCGCCGCGCGTTCGTCCCGGGCTCGCCCGACCAGCTCCTCCTGGTCGCGGACTACTCCCAGATCGAGCTCCGGATCCTCGCGCACCTCTCGGGCGACGAGGGGCTCCGGGAGGCGTTCGCCTCGGACGCCGACATCCACACCGCCACCGCGGCTCGGGTGTTCGGGCTCCCGGAGGACCGGGTGGATCCCGCGCTCCGGAACCGGGCCAAGATGGTGAACTACGGCCTGGCCTACGGGATGAACGCCTACGGCCTGGCCCAGCGCCTGGGGATCACGCCCGACGAGGCCCAGGGGATCATGGACGCCTACTTCGCCCGGTTCCCGAGGATCCGCGAGTACCTCGAGCGGCAGGTGGCGAAGGCCGCGGCCGAGGGCTTCACCGAGACCATCCTCGGCCGGCGGCGGTACGTCCCCGAGCTCCAGCACCCGAACCCGCGGGTCCGCGACATGGGGCGGCGGATCGCGCTGAACGCCCCGATCCAGGGGAGCGCCGCCGACGTCTTCAAGCTCGGGATGCTCGGGGTGGACCGGGCCATCCGCGAGGCCGGCCTCGACTGCCACATGCTGCTCACGGTCCACGACGAGCTCGTGTTCGAGGTGGCGGGGGAGCGGGTCGAGGAGGCGGCGGGCGTCGTCGAGCTGGCGATGGAGTCGGCGTACGAGCTCTCGGTCCCGCTCCGGGCCGACGTGGGATGGGGGCCGAACTGGGCCGAGGCCGCCCCCGCCGGCCACTGAGCATCCCCCGACGTGCGTTGACGGGGTTCGGGGCGCCCGTCTACCATCGCTGCGCCCGCGGGAGCCCCCGCACCTTCCAGCTGCGAGCGTGCGGTGGGGCGTCCGCGTGCGGGAAGGAGCTGATCGGAGATCGACGAGCGGGACCACGGGGCCGCCACGGCCCAGGAGGACTACACGCCGGAGGAGCTCGTCCAGGCCCTCGAGGCCTCCCTCCGGGACTTCAAGGAGGGGGACATCGTCGAGGGCGAGGTCGTCCGGATCGACCGCGACGAGGTCCTCCTCGACATCGGCTACAAGTCCGAGGGGGTGATCCCCGCCAAGGAGCTCTCGATCCGCCACGACGTGGACCCGGCGGACGTCGTGAAGGTCGGGGACCGGGTGGAGGCCCTCGTGCTCCAGAAGGAGGACAAGGAGGGCCGGCTGATCCTCTCCAAGAAGCGGGCCCAGTACGAGCGGGCCTGGGGGCGGATCGAGAAGATCATGGCCGAGGGCGGCACGATCAGGGGCCCGGTGATCGAGGTCGTGAAGGGCGGGCTGATCCTCGACATCGGGCTCCGCGGGTTCCTCCCCGCCTCCCTCGTCGACCTCCGCCGGGTCCGCGACCTCCACCCCTTCGTCGGCCAGGAGCTCGAGGCCAAGATCATCGAGCTGGACCGGAACCGGAACAACGTGGTGCTCTCGCGCCGGGCGTTCCTCGAGGAGTCCCAGAGCGAGACCCGCAAGCAGTTCCTCGAGTCCCTGCGGAAGGGCGAGCGGCGGCGGGGGAAGGTCTCCTCGATCGTGAACTTCGGCGCCTTCGTCGACCTGGGCGGCGTGGACGGGCTGGTCCACGTCTCCGAGCTCTCCTGGAAGCACGTCGAGCACCCGAGCGAGGTGGTCCAGGTCGGCCAGGAGGTCGAGGTCGAGGTCCTCGACGTGGACCTGGAGCGGGAGCGGGTCTCGCTCTCGCTCAAGGCCACCCAGGAGGACCCGTGGAAGGAGTTCGAGCGGAAGTACCGGGCCGGCGAGGTCATCGAGGGCCAGGTCACGAAGCTCGTGCCGTTCGGGGCCTTCGTGCGGGTGGCCCCCGGGATCGAGGGGCTCGTCCACATCTCCGAGCTCTCCGAGACCCACGTGGAGTCGCCGGACCAGGTGCTGTCGGTGGGCGACACGGTGCGGGTGAGGGTGATCGAGGTCGACGTGCCCAGGCGGCGGATCAGCCTGTCGATGCGCCAGGTCGGCGGCCCCGCGGTCGTCGGACCCGAGACCGAGATCGAGGAGGAGGCGGAGGCCCGGGCCGAGGCCCCGCCCGCCCCCGCCGCGCCGGAGGTCGCCCCCGCCGCGCCCGCGCCGCGGGAGGAGGAGGAACCCGCCCCGCCGCCCGCCGCCGAGGAGGAGGAAGAGGAGATCTCCCTCGAGGCCATCCTCGAGGACCTCAAGCGGCGCGAGGGGCGCGCCGACTAGCTCCCCGCCGGGGCGGGGATGCTCCTCGTCGGGCTCACCGGGGGCATCGGGACCGGGAAGTCCACGGTCGCGCGGATGCTCGCCCGCCGCGGCGCGGTGGTCGTCGACGCCGACGACCTCGCCCGCCGAGCGGTGGCGCCGGGCACGCCCGGCCACGCGAGGGTGGTGGCCCGGTTCGGCCGGGGGATCCTCGGGCCCGACGGCGCGATCGACCGCAAGCGCCTGGCGGACGTGGTGTTCTCCGACCCGGCGGCCCGGCGGGACCTGGAGGCCATCGTCCACCCCGAGGTGGCCCGGATGTTCGCCGAGGAGGCGGCCCGCCACCGGGGGACGGACCGGATCGTGGTCTACGTCGCCCCGCTCCTCGTCGAGGCCGGCCGGGCCGACGAGTTCGACGTGCTGGTGGTGGTGACGGCGCCCGAGGAGGCCCAGGTCGAGCGGCTGGTCCGCGGACGGGGCATGACCGAGGGGGAGGTCCGGGCGCGGATCGCGGCCCAGCTCCCCCAGGAGGAGAAGGCGGCCCGCGCCGACGTGGTCCTGGACAACGGGGGCTCGATCGAGGAGCTGGAGCGCCAGGTCGAGGAGCTGTGGCGGGCCCTCCGGGCGCGCGCCGGGGCCCGGGGGTGAGCCCGCGGGTCGCCGCGGGCCCCGGCTATCATCGAGCCGTGCGGTTCCGGGCCGTGTTCTTCGACGCCGGCGAGACCCTGGTCCACCCCCACCCGACGTTCCCGGACCTCTTCTCCCGGGTCCTGGCCCGGCGGGGGCACCGGGTCGAGCCCGAGCGGCTCCACGGGCTCGTGCACGTCGTGGGGGAGCGCTTCGAGCGGGCGGCGCGGGAGCGCGAGCTCTGGACCACCTCGCCCGAGCGATCCCGGGCCTTCTGGCTCGACGTCTACGGCATCTTCCTCCGCGAGCTGGGGCTCCCCGAGCGCGACGGCCTGGCCGAGGTCCTGTACCGGGAGTTCACCGACCTCTCGAACTACCGGCTGTTCGAGGACGTCCCGCCGGTCCTCGAACGCCTGCGGGGGGCGGGGCTCGTGCTGGGCGTGGTGTCGAACTTCGAGGAGTGGCTGGAGCGGCTGCTCGAGGCCCTCGGGGTGGCGGGCTACTTCGACGTCCGGGTGATCTCGGGGATCGAGGGGGTGGAGAAGCCGGACCCCGGGATCTTCCGCCTCGCCCTGGAGCGGGCGGGCGCGCGGCCCGCCGAGAGCGCCTACGTCGGGGACAGCCCGGCCTTCGACGTGGAGCCGGCCGCGGCGGTCGGGATGTTCCCGGTCCTGATCGACCGGCGGGACCGGTTCCCCGACGCGGCGGCCACCAGGATCCGGTCGTTGGAGGAGCTCCCGGCGGTCCTGGGCCTGTGAGGGGGCGGGGGTCGGCGGCGGGGGGCCGCCGGGCGTCGGGGGCCCGGTGAGCGAGGAGCGGCTGTTCTCCGTGGAGGAGGCGGACCGGGTCCTGCCCGAGCTGCGGGAGCGGCTCCCGCGGATCCGCGAGGCGCGCCAGGCGGTGCTGGCCGCCGCGGAGCGGATCGGGGAGCGCGCCCCCGGCGACGGCGGCGGGCGCGAGGGGCGCCGCCACCACGAGGCCCTCTCCGCGCTCCGGGCGGAGCTCCTCGCGCTCCACCGGCTCGGCGTCATCCTCCGGGACCCGGAGACGGGCCTCGTGGACTTCCCCGCCGAGCGCGAGGGCCGGCGGGTGTTCCTGTGCTGGCGGCTCGGCGAGGAGCGGGTCGCGCACTGGCACGAGGTGGACGCGGGCTTCGCGGGCCGGAGGCCGCTCTGAGGACGGGGGCCGGCGGGGCCTGTGCTAGGCTCGCGCTCGGGAGCCCCGGACCGGGGACGGCGAAGGGGGGACGGATGCGCAAGCTCCTGGTGTCGTTCGTCGCGCTGTCCGCGGCCCTCGCGGCGTGCGCGCCCCAGGACCAGCCGGCGATCGAGGGGGGCGGCCCGACCGGCACGGAGGCGCCCGCGGTCACGGCCGCCGAGTGCGCGGAGCGGAACCGGGACGCGTTCGAGCGCCCGGGCGCGCTCACGATCGGCACCGGCAACCCGGCCTTCCCGCCCTGGTTCGAGGGCGGGACCAGCCCGGGCTCGGAGTTCGAGCTGAACGACCCGGCGAACGGGGAGGGCTACGAGTCCGCCGTCGCCTACGCGGTGGCCGAGGAGATGGGGTTCGCGCCGCCCCAGGTGGTGTGGGTCCCCGTGGGCTTCAACAAGTCGTTCGCGCCGGGCCCCAAGCCCTTCGACTTCGCCATGCAGCAGATCTCGTTCACGCCCGAGCGGGCCGAGGCCGTGGACTTCAGCGAGAGCTACTACGACGTGAACCAGGCCCTCGTCTCGACCGAGGACTCGCCGATCGCCGGGGCCACCACGATCGCCGAGCTGAAGGACGCGGTGCTCGGCGCGCCCATCGGGACGACGAGCCTCGACGTGATCGAGGAGGTCGTGCAGCCGAACGTCGAGCCGGCGGTCTACGACGACCTGGCCGGCGCGATCCAGGACCTCGAGGCGGGGGCCATCGACGGGGTGGTGGTGGACCTCCCGAGCGCCTTCTACATCACGGCGGTCCAGCTGCGCAACGGCGTGATCGTCGGGCAGTTCCCGCGGACCGGCGGCGAACAGGAGTACTTCGCGATGGCCTTCGAGAAGGGGAGCCCCCTCGTGGAGTGCGTGAACCTCGCCCTCCGGGCGCTCAAGGAGGACGGGGCGCTCGCCGCGATCGAGCAGGAGTGGCTCGCGGACAAGGCCGACGCCCCGGTCCTCCAGCCGTGAAGCCGCCGGCGGCCGGCCGGGACTCGGTGGGGCCGGACCGGCCGCGGGCGGCGTAGGGGATGCGGCCGCCCGGCGCCCCCGTCGGGCCGGGCCCCCTCCCCCCGCCCGGCGACCGCCGGGCCCGCCTCCTCGGCGGCGGGCGTCCCCGGCGGGAGGGGGCGCGGGGGGTGGCCGTCGCCGTGGCCAGCACCGTGGTGTTCTTCACGGCGGCGGCCCTCGTGGTGTCGCGCTCGCCCGGGTGGCCCGCGATCCGCGACGCCTTCTTCCACGGGGGCGTCTTCGTGGAGAGCTTCCCCAAGGTCGTCGAGCGGTTCGGCCGGAACGTGTTCATCTTCAGCGTGGCCGAGGCCTTCGTCCTCGTCCTCGCGCTCGTGATCGCGGTGCTCCGGACGCTCCCCGGCCCGGTGTTCTTCCCCCTCCGGCTCCTGGCCACGGCCTACGCGGACCTGTTCCGCGGGGTCCCCACGATCCTCGTGATCGCGCTCCTGGGGTTCGGGATGCCGGCGCTCCGGCTCTCCGGGGTCCCGAGCTCCGACACGTTCTGGGCGATCGTGGCCCTCGTGCTCGTGTACTCCGCCTACGTGGCCGAGGTGTACCGGGCGGGGATCGAGTCGATCCACCCCTCGCAGGCCGCGGCGGCGCGCGCGCTCGGGCTCTCCCGGACCCAGTCGCTCCGGTACGTGATCCTGCCGCAGGCCGTCCGCCGGGTGGTCCCGCCGCTCCTCAACGACTTCATCGGCCTGCAGAAGGACTCCGCGCTCGTGGCGTTCCTCGGCGGGGTCACCGAGGGGCTCCGGCAGGCGCAGATCATCGTCGCGGCCACGTTCAACTTCACGCCCTACGTGGTGCTCGCGCTGATCTACGTGGCGATCACGATCCCGATGACCCGGCTCGTGGACTGGCTGGTGGCGCGGGAGCGGGCGCAGCGGCAGACGGGGACGGCGCTGTGACCACGGTCGGGGGCAGCGAGGGCGGCCCGGGGCGCGCTATCCGGGGCAGCGAGGGCGGCCCGGGGCGCGCGGCCGGCGGCGGGGGAGCGGGGCGCCGCGACGCGGTCGCGCTCCGCCTGGAGGGGGTCCGGAAGTCCTTCGGCCCCCTCGAGGTGCTGCGGGGGATCGACCTCGAGGTCGCCGAGCACGAGGTGGTGTGCCTGATCGGCGCCTCGGGCTCGGGGAAGTCCACGCTCCTGCGGTGCATCGACCTCCTGGAGCCGATCGACGCCGGCCGGATCCTCGTCCACGGGGAGGAGATCACGGCCCCGGGCGTCGACGTGGACCGGGTCCGGCGGCGGATCGGCATCGTGTTCCAGGCCTTCAACCTGTTCCCGCACATGACGGTGCTGCGGAACGTGACCCTCGCCCCCGAGAAGGTCCTCCGGAAGGACCCGCGGGAGGCGGAGGCCGAGGCCCTCGCGCTCCTCGAGCGGTTCGGCCTCGCCGAGAAGCGCGACGAGTACCCCGACCGGCTCTCCGGCGGGCAGCAGCAGCGCGTGGCGATCATCCGGGCCCTGGCCATGCGGCCCGACGTGCTCCTGCTCGACGAGGTCACGAGCGCCCTCGACCCCGAGCTGATCGCCGAGGTCCTGGACGTGATCCGGGAGCTGGCCCGCCAGGGGATGACGATGGTGATCGCCACCCACGAGATGGGCTTCGCCCGGGAGACCGCGGACCGGGTGTGCCTCCTCGACGGCGGCGTGATCCTCGAGGAGGGGCCGCCCGAGCGGATCTTCTCGGAGCCGCGGGAGCCCCGGACCCGGGAGTTCCTCCGGAGGATCGTGGAGGCGGGCAGGCTCTAGCCGAGGTCCTATGCCATACTGATGGCATGAGGACCACGCTGGACCTGGACGACGAGCTGATGGAGGCGCTCCTGGCCCGCCACCCCGGCAGGTCGAAGCGGGAGGCCGTGGAGATCGCGATCCGCGAGTACCTGGCGAGGGACGCCGCGGCCCGCCTGCGGGAGCTCCGGGGGAGGTTGCACCTCGAGGACCCCTCGGCCGAGCTCCGCCGGGCCGACCACCGCCGGACGTGAAGGTCCTCGCCGACACGTCGGTCTGGGTGGGGCTGTTCCGCCCGGGGCGGGACCCCGGCGCCGACCACCTCCTGGCGCTCGCCGAGCGCGGGGAGCTGGTGGCGTGCGGACCGGTCCTCGCGGAGCTCCTCGTGGGGACCCCCGCCGAGGAGCGGGAGGCGATCCGCGCCACCGTCGGGAGCCTGCCCTGGGTGGACCTCGATCAGGCCGCGTGGTGGGAGGCCGGGGTGGCCGGCCGTGAGCTGCGTCGACGCGGGATCTCCGTGCCGCTCGTGGACCTCGCGATCGCGGCGGCCGCGGTGCGCGAGGGGGCCGAGGTGTGGACGCTCGACCGCGACTTCGAGCGGATCCGGGAGGTCCTGCCGGGGCTCGCGCTCCACCGCCCGCCCGCGGCCCCGTAGCGCCCGCCCGTCGCGTCGGCGGGGCGCGTTAGCATGGCCCCGGGATGCCCCCGTTCAAGGTCCACGCCGACTTCCGCCCCGCCGGCGACCAGCCCAAGGCCATCGAGGAGCTGGCCGAGGCCATCCTGGCCGGCGAGCGTCACGTGACCCTCCTCGGGGCGACCGGGACCGGCAAGACGTTCACGATCGCGAACGTGATCGAGCGGGTCCAGAAGCCGACCCTCGTGCTGGCCCCGAACAAGTCGCTCGCCGCGCAGCTCGCGAACGAGTTCCGCGAGTTCTTCCCGGAGAACGCGGTCGAGTACTTCGTCTCGTACTACGACTACTACCAGCCCGAGGCCTACGTCCCCCAGACCGACACCTACATCGAGAAGGACGCCACGATCAACGACGAGATCGAGCGGCTGCGGCACTCGGCGACCGCCGCCCTCCTCACCCGCGAGGACGTCCTGATCGTGGCGAGCGTCTCGGCGATCTACGGCCTGGGCACCCCCGAGGAGTACATGGGCCAGGTCCTCCGGCTCCACCGGGGCGTGGAGCTGGACCGGGACTTCGCGATCCAGCGCCTCGTCGACATCCAGTACCAGCGGAACCAGGCCAACCTGGCCCGGGGGAGGTTCCGGGTGCACGGCGACGTCCTCGAGGTCCACCCGGCCTACGAGGAGACCGCGATCCGGGTGGAGTTCTGGGGGGAAGAGGTCGAGCGGATCACCCGGTTCGACCCGCTCACCGGCGAGGTCGTGGGGGAGCTGTCGGAGGTCTGGATCTACCCCGCCACGCACTACGTCGCCTCCCAGGACCGGATGCAGCGGGCCGTCGCCTCGATCGAGCGGGAGCTCGAGGAGCGCCTCGCCGAGCTGGAGTCCCAGGGCAAGCTCCTCGAGGCCGAGCGGCTGCGGATGCGCACCACCTACGACCTCGAGATGCTCCGGGAGGTGGGGTTCTGCTCGGGGATCGAGAACTACTCGCGCCACATCGACGGCCGGGCGCCGGGGGAGCCCCCCTACACGCTCCTCGACTACTTCCGGGGTGACTGGCTCTGCGTGATCGACGAGTCGCACGTGACCGTCCCGCAGCTCCACGGGATGTACGAGGGCGACATGAGCCGCAAGCGGACGCTCGTGGAGTACGGGTTCCGGCTCCCCTCGGCCCTCGACAACCGGCCGCTGCGGTTCGAGGAGTTCGCGGAGCGGGTCCAGCAGGTCGTCTACATGTCCGCGACCCCCGGGCCCTACGAGCTGCGGGTCTCGAGCCGGGTCGTCGAGCAGATCGTCCGTCCCACGGGCCTCGTCGACCCCGAGGTGGAGGTCCGCCCGACGAAGGGGCAGGTGGACGACCTGATCGAGGAGATCCGGGTCCGGGCCGAGCGCGGCCAGCGGGTGCTGGTCACCACGCTCACGAAGAAGATGGCCGAGGACCTCACCGACTACCTCCTCGAGATGGGGGTCCGGGTCCGCTACCTCCACTCCGAGGTCGACACGCTCCAGCGGATCGAGATCCTCCGGGACCTCCGGCTGGGCGAGTTCGACGTGCTGGTCGGGATCAACCTCCTCCGGGAGGGGCTCGACCTGCCGGAGGTGTCGCTCGTGGCGATCCTCGACGCCGACAAGGAGGGGTTCCTCCGCTCCGAGACCTCGCTGATCCAGACCATCGGCCGGGCCGCGCGGAACGTCGAGGGCAAGGTCCTGATGTACGCCGACGACGTCACGGACTCGATGCGCCGGGCGATCTCGGAGACCCAGCGCCGCCGGAAGATCCAGATGGAGTTCAACCGCGAGCACGGGATCGACCCCCAGACCATCCGGAAGAAGGTCTCGGACATCCTCCTGGCGATGGAGGTCGAGCCGGAGCGGAGGACCGCGCCCGAGCGGCGGCGTCGCCGGCGGGTCGAGCCCGAGATGCCGGCCGAGGAGCTGGAGCGGCTGATCCGGACCCTGGAGGAGGAGATGCACGAGGCCGCCAAGGACCTCCGGTTCGAGTACGCGGCCCGGCTCCGGGACGAGATCGCCGACCTCCGGAAGGAGCTCCGCGGCCTCCGAGAGGCGGGGGTCGGCTGACGCGGCGCGGCCGCGCCCGCCGGTCAGCCGCGGCGCGCGGACCTCGACGCCCGGGATCCGGTGATAGAACTCACCCGTGCCCGGGAGGACCAGCCCGTGACCGCCGTCGCGTTCCGCGCGTCGGTGGTGTGGTGCGGCCCGGGGCGGCGGGTGCCGGACGGGGTGGTGGTCGTGGAGGGGGCCCGCGTGGCGTACGCCGGGCCCCGGCGGGAGGCGCCCCCGGCTCCCGAGGAGCTCGACGTCGACGGGTTCCTCATGGCCGCCGTCGCCGACCGCCACGTCCACGTCGGGCTGGCGGACCCGGGGGCGGTGCTCCTCGGAGGGGTGACCGCCGTCCGCGACCTCGCCTGGCCCGCGGACGCGATCTTCCCCCTGACCGACGCCTCCGAGCTCCCGACGTTCCGGGGTCCGCTGATCCGGGCGGCGGGGCCGATGCTCACGGGCCCGGGCGGCTACCCGTCGCGGGCGCGGTGGGCGCCCCCCGGGACCGGCCGCGAGCTGGGCGGCCCGGAGGACGCGGCGCGGGCGGTCCGCGAGCTCCACCGGCGGGGCGCCGCGCAGATCAAGGTGTCGCTGAACGCGACCGCGGGCCCCACCCCCACCGACGCCGAGCTCGCCGCGATCGTCGCGGCCGCCCACGACCTCGGCGTGCCGGTGACCGCGCACTGCGAGGGGGAGGGGCAGGTGGCGCGGGCGGTCGGGGCCGGGGTGGACGAGCTCGCGCACGCGCCCTGGAGCGAGCGGGTGCCCGAGGACGTCGTGCGGGCCGCCGCCCGCACGCAGCGGTGGGTCTCGACCCTGGACATCCACTCCTACGGCGAGGTGACGCCGGAGCTCCGGGCGGCCTGCGAGAACCTGGTCCGCTTCCGGGCCGCGGGCGGGCGGGTCGTCTACGGCACCGACCTCGGGAACGGCCCGATCCCTCCCGGGATCCACGTCCGCGAGGCCCTCCTCCTCCACGAGGCGGTCCGGCTGACCCGGGAGGAGGTGCTCGAGGCCATGACCCCCGGCCCCCTGGTCCCGGGGGCCCCCGCGGACCTGGTGGCGTTCCGCGCCGATCCGCTCGAGGACCTCCGGGCGCTGGGGGCCGTGGTGCTCGTGGTGCGCGCCGGCCGGGTGATCCGCGGTCCGGGGTGAGGCCGCCGGGCATCGCGCTCTCGGAGCGCCCCGGACCCGCGCCCGCGGTCGGTAACGTTCGCCCGGTTATACTCCGCCGTATGACTTCCCGCGTGGGGCCCAAGGGGCAGGTCGTGATCCCCAAGGAGCTCCGCGACCGGCTCGGCATCCGGCCCGGCGACGAGGTGACGTTCCGGCTCGCGGACGGGGGCGTGCTGGCCCAGCCGGTCCCGGCGCCGCGACGAGACCTGCGCGGCGCCTTCCGGGGCGCCGGCCTCATCCGGATGCTGGAGGCCGAGCACGCGGAGGAGCTGCGTCGGGAAGGGTGAGCGGCTACCGCCTCGACTCCTGGGCGGTCCTCGCCTGGCTGGAAGGGGCGGAGCCCGCCGCCGCCCGCGTGCAGGAGGCCTTCGAGGCGGGGACGCCCGTGATGTCCTGGGTGAACGCCGGGGAGGTCTTCTCCGTCGTCCACCGCCGCGCGTCGCGGGCGGAGGCGCTCGAGGTGCTCGCCCAGCTCAGGCGCCGCGCGACGCTCGAGCTCCCGATCGAGGCCCGGGCCCTGGAGGCCGCCACCATCAAGGCGGAGCACGCGGTCGCGTACGCGGACGCGTTCGCCGTCGCCACTGCCCTCGCCCCCGGCGCGACGCTCCTCACCGGCGATCCCGAGATCCTGGCGGGCCCCGAGGAGTGGCCCACGGAGGACCTCCGGCTGCCCCGGTAGTGGCGTATCATCCGCGCCGTGTCCGAGGCCGTCCGACGCGCGATCCGCTTCGTCCGGGAGGAGGTCCGGCCGAACCTCGACCGCTGGGACCGGGAGGCCCGCTACCCGCGGGAGGCCGTGGCCGCCTCGGGGCTCACCGGACTCTTCTGCCCCGGGGCGTTCGGGGGCCTGGACCTCCCGTTCCCCGAGGGGATGGAGGTCTTCGAGCAGCTCGGCCGGGGGGACGCGGCCCTCGCGTTCTCGCTCTCGATGCACAACGCGGTGGCCTCGGCGGTCACCCGCCAGGGCGACGAGGGGCTCCGGGAGCGGTGGGGGCGCCGGCTCGCGGCCGGCGTGGCGCTCGGGGGGTTCTCGCTCACCGAGCCCCACGCCGGCTCCGACGCCGCCGCCATCGCCACCCTCGCCGTGGAGACCCCCGAGGGCTGGCGGATCTCGGGCCGGAAGGCGTGGGTCTCGCTGGCGGGCGAGGCCGACCTGTTCCTCGTGGTCTGCAAGACGAGGGAGGAGCCCGGCCACCGGGACATCGCGATGCTCGCCGTGGAGCGGGAGGCTCCCGGGGTGTCGTTCCCCCGCCTGTACCGGAAGGCCGCCTCGGACTTCCTCCCGATCGGGGAGATGGAGCTGGACGGGGCCCCCGGGCGGGTCCTGGCGCCCCCCGGCCAGGGGATGCGGGCGGCCCTCGCCGCGATCGACGTCGCCCGCTGCGACATCGCCGCCATCGCCTGCGGGCTCCTGGCCGAGGCCCTGGACGTGGCCCTCGGCTACGCCCGGGAACGGCGGGCCTTCGGCCAGCGGGTCCTCGACTTCCAGGGGATCCAGTGGGCCCTGGCCGACCTCGCGACCGACCTCGAGGCCGGGCGGCTCCTCACCCGACGGGCGGCGGAGCTGCTGGGCACGCCCGCCGGGTCCGTGGCCGTGGCCCACGCGAAGCGGTTCTGCCCCGACGCGGCGCTCCGGGGCGCGATCGCCGCGAGCGAGGTGCTCGGGGCGTACGGATGGCTCCACGACTTCCCCCTGGCCCGGTTCATCGCGCTCGCCAAGATGCTCCAGGTGGTGGACGGGACCACCGAGGTGCAGCGGATCGTGATCGCCCGGGACCTCGTCCGGCGCGCCGAGGGCCTGGGGGCGGGGTAGGCGTCCCCGGCGGCCGCGGGGTGCTTGCAGGCCCGGCCGGCCGCCGGTAGCGTGCGCCCCGTCCCCACCCTGGGGACGGAAGGGGGGTTCTCCATGGAGCAGGGACCCGGATCCGGCGGGATGCCGGCGGGACCCTCGGGCGGCCCGACCCGGCCGGGGATCGTGACGGCCGCCGCGGTCCTCCTGTTCGTCGGCGGCGGGCTGGGGGCGCTCGGCGGGCTGCTCGCGGTGACCGGCGGCGGCTTCCTGGGCGGGGCCTTCGGGGGGATCGCCATCGTCCTCGGGCTCGTGATGCTCGCCGTCGGCGCGCTCGAGATCTACGCCGGCGTGCAGGTACTGGCGCTCAAGGAGCAGGGGCGGGTGATCGGCCTGGCCCTGGCCGCGATCGGCGCGCTGCTCTCGCTCCTCCAGCTCGGGGCGGCGCCCGGGAGCGCGATCATCGGGCTCGCCATCAACGGGTTCGTGATCTACGCCCTCGTGACCACGGCGTCGGCGTTCCACCGCTGACGCCCGGAGGAGGTCGCCCGGGCCCGCGGGGCCGCGACCGGGTGACGGCCACGGCCCCGCGGACCGGCCCGGGCACGCGGTAGGGGATCACGCCACGCCCACCGCCATCACGCAGCGGATCGTCCGGGCGAGGAGCGAGCCGTCGGCGAGCTCCTCCGAGATGAACACGGCCACGTCGCCGACCCCGAGGTCCTCGACCCCGCCGATGCCCTCGTCGAACACCCGGGTCCGGTCGTCGTAGGAGAGCGTCGCCTCGGTGGCGTCGCGGCGGATCAGCGAGATGGTCCGCGCGTCGCGGTCGATCGCGGTGATCATCCCCCGGTCCCAGGCCCCCTCGGTCGTGCGACCGTCGGCGGAGGTCACCGTGAGGTCACCGTGGACCGCGCCGGCGAGCTCGTGGCAGACCGGCTCGCGCGGGCGGACCGGGCCGGCGCGGACCACCTCGGCCGTGCCGGCCTCGGCGTGGACCACCGCGCGCATCCCGGGCTGGACCTCGTCCAGCGAGCCGGGCCCGCCGTCCACGACGACGCAGGTCTCCTCGTCCGTCGGGACCGACACCGTCTCGCCGTCCGGCCGCTCCAGGACGATGGTGCCCCCCTCCACCGAGGTGACCACGCCGAGGTCCGTGACGAAGCTGCGCACGGTCCCGTCGAGGTAGGTGAACGCGCTCTCCACGTGCACCGGGCCGGCGTAGATGGTCGGGGCGGCCGTGCCCCGGGCCTGCCCGCCGCCGTGCCCCACCGGGTCGCCGGCGAGGGCCGGGGCGGCGAGGCCGGCGGCCGCGCCGGCCGCGACGAGCCCCAGGGCCGCCGCGAGGGCCCTGGCGTTCCTCCCGAACCGAGCCATCGTTCCCTCCTTCCGGTCGGTTCCGGTAGGAGCGTCGACCCGGGGCGTGAGGGGACGGTGAGCCCTCCGTAAGGGCCGTGTAAGTTCGCCCGGGTCGGTTCGCCGCGGCCGGCGCTCAGGCCTCCGGCAGCCGGACCTCGAACACGGCGCCGCCGGCGGGGTCGTTCGCGGCCCGGACCTCGCCGCCCATCGCCCGGACCAGCTCCCGGACGATGGCGAGACCGAGGCCCGAGCCCACGGGCCGCTCGCCCCGGTAGCGGTCGTGGAGGTAGAAGCGCTCGAACGCCCGGGGGAGGTCCCCGGGGGCCAGGCCGGGCCCGGTGTCCCGCACGCGGAGGAGCCCGCGTCCCGCGACGATCTCGACCCGGCCGCCGGCGGGGGTCACCCGGAGGGCGTTCTCCACGAGGTTCGAGAGGACCTGGACCACGCGGTCGTGGTCGGCGAGGGCGCGCGGCCCGTCCGCCGCCCGCGCGGAGAGCTGGACGCCGAAGCCCTCCGCCTGGGCCCGGTACCGCCCCTCCACCTCGCGGGCCGCCGCCGCGAGGTCCACGGGCTCGGCCCGGACCGAGAACCCCGGGCGCCCGAGCCGGGCCAGGTCCAGGAGGTCCTCCACCAGCCGCCGGAGCCGCTCGGCCTCGCGCCCGATCACCTCCCCGGCCGGGGCCGGCTCGACGGCCCCGTCCCGGAGGCCCTCGGCGTACCCGCCGATCGCCGTGAGCGGGGTCCGCAGCTCGTGGCTGACCGAGAGCAGGAACGAGCGCTCGGCGTCCCGGGCCGCCTCCAGATCCGCGGCCATGCGGTTGAACGACGAGGCCAGCGCGGCCAGCTCGTCCTCCCCCTCCACGTCGACCCGCACGCCGCTCCGCCCCTCGGCCACGGCCGCGGTGGCCTCGGCGAGCCGCCCGATCGGCCGCGACAGCCGCCGCGCCAGCGGGTAGGCGAGGGCGGCGGCCAGGCCGGCCCCCACCACCCCGGCCAGGGCCACGGCG
>FWWM01006795.1_pt1 | contig 23601 bp, 23 predicted proteins | sample 2228351 | NCBI WGS metagenome assembly FWWM01 (sample SAMEA103939774, study PRJEB20133) | metagenome
CACGGGCCTCGACCGAAGCCGGGTCGAGAGAAAAATAGCGCGGCTCGATGTCTGCAAACACGGGCCGCGCGCCTGCTTCCTCCACCTGAGCCGTGAGTGGCAAAGAGCCGAGGGATCGCTTCTGCCTTTCCGCCAAAGTCGACTCCGTGAATCGTTGGGTCGCCTGGGCCATTGCGCGAAACCGAGGGGCACACTGCGGGTCCACGCCACCCGCGACCGCATAGTCGTGATTGCCGCTTAGGATGACGGACGCTCGGTTCCAGAGGAACTCGATGACCTCGGCGGGCTGTGGACCGTAGTTCACCAAGTCTCCGAGTACCCAAAGCTCATCGCCGATCTCAGGCAGCGCGGAGAGCGCCTCGTAGTTTGCGTGAACGTCGGAGATGATCACGATCTTCATCAACGATCTCCGTTCCGCTGACCGCGAGATTCCCGAACGGCATGACCCGGTCAGCGCACCACCATCACTGGGCAGTGCGCGTAGCGAAGAACCTTTTCCGAAGTGGAGCCGACGATCATTCGCCCGAATCGCGACATTCCTCGCCGGCCGAGAATGATGAGTTCCACCTTTTCGGCTTCGGCTCGATGAACGATTTGTTCGACCGGATGGCCCACGACGACGTCCGTCTTCACGTCAAGCTGCAGGGCAGCAGCTCGTTCAAGAAATTCCTTGAACTTTTCCTCAAAGTGTTCCCGCGCGTCATCCAGCATGGCTCTCAGCTCCACAGTCGTCGCCGGTTCCGGTGGACGTGCCACGGAAAGGATCAGGACCGTGGAATCCGTGTCCTGCGCCAGCGAGAACGCGACTTCAGCGGCCTTGTCGGCTTGAGAAGAGCCGTCGTAGCCGACCAGGATGCGGGGGAAGTGAGTGTGCCTTCTCCTTCTTTGCTTCACGTGCTGCTCCTAGTCTGCGCTCTCGGCTTCCAGCTCGGTGCTTGTCAAGTCTGCGGTCACTGTAGCGGGAGTTTTTTCCTTCTTTGGCAGCAAGTGCCTGGGCATGAAAAAAGCGTTCGCGATCATCGTCGGGAGAACGGCACTCCCGATGACGGTTGCAACGAGGTGCGAATACTGCGCCTGGTCAATCACGCCGTGGGACAATCCAAACAAGGCCGAAATGGTTCCGAACGTCAACCCGGTTGACATCATCAGCGTGTAGTAGAGACCTTCCTCACGCCGATACTTGAATGCCCTGACCGCGGGCCAGAGGCCCGCCATCTTGGAAACCATCTTGGCAAAGAACAGCACCGCGAACACGAGCGGCGCCGCAGCAAGCGCCGGAACGGAAACGAACGAACCCGCGCGGATAAAATAGAACGGAGTCAGTAGGCCCAAGGTGAGCGTTCGCAGTCGGCGAATCAGCACGTGGTCTTTCCCCACCGTGCCGGCGAGCACCATGCCAATGAGGTAGGCAGGAAGCACCGCCTCGCTGCCCGACCAAACCGCCAGCCCGCCCATCGCGAAAAGGAAGAAGAGCAGGTACTTCGCCTCCAGTTCCGAAACGCGCCCTCCGTACTTGCGGAAGAATCGGGGCGTAACGAAAGGCAAGGCGGTGAACACGATCACGCTCACTACAACGAGGGCCAGCGTCTTCAGCGTGAAGGGCGAGAAGATCAAACCCAGGGCGATCACCGTTCCGAGGTCGTTGATGAAGCAGGCCGCGAGGATGGCCTTGCCAAACTCCGTGGTGTTTAAGCCGAGTTCCAGCATCACGGCGTAAACCACGGCCACCGATGTGGTCGAAAGTGCCACTCCGGCCAGCCAACTCGACATCATGCTCCACCCGAGAACATAGTGGGCGATAGCCGTGCAGCCGATGAAGGGGCCAAAGAAACCGATGAACCCAACAGCCGTGGCTTCTTTCCATTTCAGGCGGAAGAGGCTGGGGTCAAGCTCAGCACCGGCCAGGAAGGTAAGAACAATCGCGCCGGTGCCCGCAAGGAAGGTAATCCACTCTGTCTTGGACCCGAGCCCGGTGGGACCAACCAAGGCGCCGATGGCGAGCTGTGCCACGGTGCCGACGACGATTTCTGTCAGGGCCGTGGAGATTTTCAGCCAAATGGCCAGGAGGGTAGCGACAAGCGCCAGTCCGACCCACACAGCGGCAAGAACCCACACGTTTTCCATGTGTGACCTCTGCTCGTTTTTTCTTGTGTGGATCGTTGCCGGGAAAATGACCCCGCGACACGATCCATGTCAGGAGTCATCATCTGCCCCGGCTCCAGGTGGGACAGCGGTTTACGGCGAACTCCTTCGCCGACTCTCAGCATATTCAGATGCTTGGCAGAGTCAACAGGTTTTACGCGCATTGGGTCGATTTAGGAACGGCGAACAAGGTACTGCCACCTAGAATATCGGTTTTGCCCTGACAGTCCTTGCCAGACGGAGGCAGGGGACGAGGAAACGGGGCAAGTCCAACCCATGCGACTCCGAGCGAGCACGCTGAGCTGGTAGCGTTGCGTTGCAGCATGGCACCTGGGGCGAGGATGCTAGTCGTGAATGTTGCAACCGGCAACGAAACGCCCACCGAGCCTACGGGCTTGCAGAGAGACTGCATCCGTATTTGTGCGCCACCGACCGAAGGGGTCAGCGAGCCACTCGATCGGTATCGTCGGCTTGCCATCCATGCCGCTGAGATTTTGGCTCCGGAGCCGACGTTCTCTTGCGGGCTGTGAGCTAAAACCCCATAAACTGAAATGAGAAAGCTTTGGGGGAGCAATAAGCGTTTCTACCTGTTCCTTTTGCTGGCTTTTCGCTACCCTGTGTTCCTGCACGGTCCCGGCAATTGCGGCCGGCGGTGAATTCGAATCCCAGCTTCCGCACCAACACTTCCGAGAAGGATGTGCTGCACCGAGCGAGCGGATCGAGCCGAGGGGCATCCCTTGCTGCGAAGCCGAAATTGCACCCCTGATTGCCCGCTTGAGCAGCAGCGCGCGGGTGCCCGCCACTCGCCACGAGCGTGCTCCGGATAAACTGCGTCCTTAACTTAGAGTGTTCCAATCTGAGCAGAGAGACCCAGAGATTTGCGACTGCAGAGTCCAGATTTGTCTGCGACGCTGCGCAATCGGTCTTGCATTCGGCGCCGGGGCATAGGTATGATGCTCGGCTCGTTATCCATCAATTTCATGGTTTAGACCCGGCGACCGGCGGCGGTCACCGGTGCTTTGCATACCCCCGGAGCGGAGGCGATGCAGACGAAAAACCGTTGTGCAGGGTCAACCGCAACAGCCGTGATTCTGGCGCTCTTCCTAGTCGTATTCACCCTCGTTACCGTTTACCTGTTTGTCTCGAAGACGTGGTGGTTTCCGGAAACCATCACTCCAATCGGCCGCGAGATTGACGCGCAGTTCGAGCGCACCTTGTGGCTGACAGGCGTCGTCTTCGTGCTGTCACAGCTCGGGCTGGCCTGGGTGGTGTGGCGATACCGCCATCGCGGCGAACGCGCGCACTATTCGCACGGCAACAATACCATGGAAGTCTTGTGGACGCTGGCTACGGCGGTAGCGTTCATCGGTTTGGGCATTTACGCGCAGTTTTCCTGGGCGAAGATCCATATGACCGATCCGGACCCGGACGCTGTGGTCATTGAGGTGCTCGGCGAGCAGTTCGCCTGGAACTTCCGCTATCCAGGCCCGGACGGAAAGTTCGGCCGCACGGCCACCGAGCTGATCAACTCCGGCGCGGGCAACCCGTTCGGTCTGGACCGCAGGGACCCGGCCGCGGCGGACGACATCGTGGTCCCGATTTTGAACGTCCCGGTGAATCGTCCGATCGAGCTGCGGCTGCGGGCCAAGGACGTGATCCACAGCTTCTTCGTCCGCGAACTGCGGCTGAAGCAGGACGCGGTGCCGGGTCTGGAAATTCCGCTGCGGTTCGTGGCTGAACGCACCGGCGACTTCGAGCTGGTTTGCACCGAGCTGTGCGGCATGGGGCATCAGCGGATGCGCGCGCCGTTCTCGGTGAAGACCGCGGAAGAATACGAGCAGTGGCTGCGCGAAGAACTCGAACTGATGCAGTCCTACCAGTGAGTCAGGGGAGAAACTGATGAGCACACCTTCTCACGCGGCGCCGCATGTCCATGCGCCGCCGCAAGGGTTCATCCGGAAATATATCTTCAGCACCGACCATAAGGTCATCGGGATTCAGTACTACTTGCTGGCGCTGGTAGCGGTGTTTGTCGGCCTGGCGCTTTCCCTGCTGATGCGGTGGAAGCTGGCCTGGCCGAATGACGCTGTGCCGCTATTCGGCGAAGGCGCGCTGCTCCCGGAACAGTACCTGGCGCTGGTCACGATGCACGGCACGATCATGGTGTTTTTCGTGCTGACGACGGCGCCGCAGAGCGGTTTCGGCAACTATTTTCTGCCGATTCAAATCGGCGCAGCCGACATGGCCTTTCCCGTCATCAACATGTTGTCGTTCTGGGTGACGTTCGTCTCTTTCGTGGTCATGGTCGCCGCGTTTTTCGTGGCTGGAGGCGCCCCAATCAGCGGCTGGACGGGCTACGCGCCGCTCAGCGCCGTCGGCGAAATCGCCGGGCCGGGACAGGGCCTCGGACAGACGCTCTGGATAGTGAGCATCGCCATTTTCTGCGCCGCGTCGCTGATGGGTGCGCTGAACTTCATCGCCACGACGATTGAACTGCGTGCCCGCGGCCTTTCGCTGATGCGCATGCCGCTGACCGTCTGGGCCTGGTTTATCACCGCGATTCTGGCGCTGCTGGCGTTTGGTGTGCTGCTGGCGGCAGGCATCCTGCTGCTGCTCGACCGCGTTGCCGGCACCAGCTTCTTCATCCCGGGCGGGCTGGTCTTCACGGATCAAGTCGTGCCGCATCAGGGCGGCTCCCCGCTGCTGTGGCAGCACCTGTTCTGGTTCTTCGGCCACCCGGAGGTGTACATCGCCATTTTGCCGGGCATGGGGGTGGCATCGCACGTGCTTGCGACGTTTGCGCGCAAGCCGATTTTCGGCTACCGAGCCATGGTGTACGCCATGGGTGCCATCGGCTTTCTGGGCTTCTGCGTCTGGGGGCACCACATGTTCGCCAGCGGGATGAGCCCGTACTCGGCCATGGCCTTTTCTGTGCTGACCATGTCCATCGGCGTGCCGTCGGCTATCAAAACGTTTAACTGGCTGGGGACGCTGTGGGGCGGGCAGATCCGGTTCACGACTGCGATGCTGTTTGCCGTAGGGTTCGTCTCGTTATTTGTGACTGGCGGTCTTTCGGGACTGTTCCTGGCCCAGCCGCCGGTGGATCAGCCGCTGCACGACACGTATTTTGTGGTTGCTCATTTTCACCTGATTATGGGTGTGGCGGCGATCTTCGGCATTTTCGCGGCAACGTATTACTGGTTCCCGAAAATGTTTGGCCGGTTCATGAACGAGGGCCTTGGCAAGCTCCATTTCTGGATTACCTTCGGGGGCGTGTATTTGATTTTCGTCCCCATGCACTTGATGGGCTTTTTCGGGCAGCCGCGGCGCTACTCCGAAGGCACTGCCGTGCAGTTTCTGGGCGCGATGGATGCCCCGCAGAAGTTCATCACCATCGCGGCGCTGGTGACTGGCGCGGTGCAGCTGATTTTTCTGCTGAACTTCCTGTGGAGCCTGAAATGGGGGCGGAAGGCCGAAGCGCTGAATCCGTGGCGGTCGACTTCGCTGGAGTGGACGATTCCTTCGCCGCCGCCGCATGACAATTTTGGCGGTCGCGAGCCGGTCGTCCACCACGGTCCCTATGAGTACAGCGTCCCGGGTGAACCCGAAGACTTTATCCCGCAGGACGCGCCGCCGCGAACGGCGCCTGCGCATGGAGACTGACGCGTGCCCACGGTTGTCGAAGAACTCGAAGGCACTGTAGCCGGCGCCGGGCGTCATGGGCCGGGCGGCGCCGATGGCGGGGACGGGGGAGACTTCGGTCGCGACCGTCGCGCCAAGCCGCCCACGCCGCGCAGCGCCTACTTCACCGGGCTCGCACTCGGTATGGCGGCGATTTTCATGTTCTTCGTCGCCTTGGCGAGTTCGTTTGTGGTGCGCAAGGGGCTGGGGAGTGACTGGCGGCCGTTCGAGCTGCCTTCACTGCTGTGGGTGAACACGGCGGCGCTGGTTGCGAGCGGTCTGCTTGTGGAACGAGCGCGGCGCCTGTTGCGTGGCGAACCCGCCGCCGGATTCAGCGCGTGGTGGAACGGAGGCCTGCTGCTGGGGATTGCGTTCGTCGTTGGACAAGTGGCGGCGTGGCAGCAACTGGCAGCGCAGGCCATCTTCCTGGCGACGAACCCTTCGAGCAGCTTCTTCTACGTCTTCACCGCAGCGCACGGCGCGCACGTGCTGGGCGGACTTGTGGCGCTCGGCTATGTGGCCGTGCGCGGCGCGGCGCATCAGCAGCGTACCGGAAATCTTTCGGCCGATCTGGCCGCGGGCTACTGGCATTTCATGGACGCGTTGTGGATTGGTCTGCTCCTACTTCTTACTTTCGGGCGGTGAACCGTGAGTGAACAGGTCAGGGAAGCGGCGCTGGAATCGCCCTGGGCGGGCGGCCGGTCGCCGTTTGCCATCGGATCAAAAAAGTTGGGCATGTGGCTGTTCATCATCTCCGACGCGCTGACGTTTTCGGCGCTGCTGATGGCTTACACGTATTCGCGCGTGGCGAACCCGGACTGGCCGAAGCCATTTCCGATTTATCCCGCCGTGGTGTTTTCGACAGTGATGACGATTGTGCTGCTGTTCAGCAGCTTCACCATGGTGATGGCCGTGGCCAACGCGCACAAGGGCCACCGCGGCACGGCGGCGCGCTGGATCGGCCTCACCATGCTGGGCGGGCTTGGATTCATCGGCCTGCACATGTACGAGTGGCTGCACCTGATCGAAGAAGGCGTGCGGCCGTTTACGAACCCGTGGGGCTCGCCGTTGTTCGGCGCCACTTTTTTTGGGCTGACCGGCCTGCACATGACCCACGTAGCCGTCGGCGTCGTTTATCTGGGCATCGTGGCTTTCGGGTTCTCCCGCGGTAAATGGAGTGCCGAAGACGTGGAAGTCAGCGGGCTCTACTGGCATTTCGTGGACCTGGTCTGGATGTTTATCTTCCCGATGGTGTACCTGATGTCGGTGCAGTACGAGCCGGCGGCCAGTGCCGTCGGTATGCTGGTGGGGAGGTAGGCGATGAGCGGACATTCCTCGCAAGAAACGCACGAGTTTGCTGGCACCACACGGCAGTTCGCCATGATTTGGGGCTGGCTGGTGACGCTGACGCTGGTGGAAGTTTATCTGGCCTACATCCACCTGGCCGTCATCACGACGCTGCTGCTGCTAATCGGGCTGTCGGTGGTCAAGGCCGGGCTGATCATGGCTTACTTTATGCACTTGAAATTTGAAAAGTTCAGCCTGGTGCTGGCGCTGGTACCGGCGCTGCTGATCTGCATCGGGCTGATGACGCTGATTTTCCCGGACAGCTTCCGCATCCTCGAGCTCGGCGGGCGTTAGCGGATTCGTGGGCGCCAGGGTCTCTAAGGAAGAACTTCAATTCGCCGGCTGAGATTTATTGCGGGCTTCGCAGGCATCAAGATGGCACGACGGTTTCTGGCGATGATTCTGCTTGCCGTGCTGCTGGCTTCCGTGCTGGCGCCTGAAGCGCTGGCACAGGGCTGCTCGATGTGTGTGAAAAACGCTGCGGCCACAGGCGAAGAAGGCCGTAGAGCCCTGAACGCAGGCATTCTGATTCTGCTCACTCCGACGCTGCTGCTGTTCGGCGGCGTCTTCTTCCTGCTCCGCCGCCGCAACGGCTCCCCCTCGGCCTGCTGAGTTTTGTAATCTCAGTTCTAAAATCCGGTGATAATCTGAATTCAACGAGCCATGTCCTGAGGACATTGCCGGGAGTGCCCGCGCCCCCATCACTTGCATCAGCAGTTCACGGCCGTCAAGGCGGTACAAGTGGTTGTCAAATCGCTCGCCAACTGATGGACAGGCCATCCGGCGCTGTCCCATCCCAGATAGGCTGAAACAGCCAGCAGAGACCAAGTTTCCTGAGAGCAATTTCGTTCAGTATCTCGCGCACGGTTTTGTCCTCAAGCGTCAAAACGAACTCCTCGCCGGCGATATGGGTGAGTGAAGCAAAGTATCCCTGGCCCCTCCACAATGCGAGAATCCGAATCCTGATTGGTTGATTGTATGTGTGGGATTCACGTCGCCCTTGATTTCAAATCGCTTGGTTCTCACGTCCATTATCTCATCGAAGCGGAGCTTGGAGTGGCTGGGGAAGACATGGATCAGTGTCGTCGAATGGGCCTGCTCGACAACTCTCCAACAATAACCGTAACCGGCGGCAGCAATCGCATTGACAATTTCTCGTAGCGACTTGGATTCCAAAATCGAGCATGTCCCGCCTTTAGTTGACAGCTGAGAAGAAGAGCTGCGGCTCTCGCCTCGAACTCGGGTAGAGTTCGGGGAGGAAGATCTTGCTCTCGCAAGCAGAGCTGCTGTGAGGAACAGATACCAGAGCAAGGCGAGGAAGTCCAGGAAGTTTGAGGTGGTGGAAGGACGGTAGCTGGCGGTGCGGTTGCCCTTGCCGCTGGCGGGGTCAGCGTGGTGACGCGGTTCAGCGAATCGTAGGCGTAGGAGGTGACGCCGCTCTCCGGGTCGGTCATTTGCGTGCGGTTGGAGTTCTTGTCGTAGGCGCAACTCACGGTGAACGTGCGCCGAGGCAGGAAGCTGTACGCCGTGGTGGTTTGCGTCAGCCGGCCCATGTTGTCGTAAGCGAAGCTGTACGTGCCCGTGGGGTCGTTCACCTGCTGAATCTTGCCCACCCAGTCGTAGACGTACTCGAGCTGCGACGAATCGGGATAGGTTTTCTGCGTGAGCCGGTTGCCCGCATCGTATGTGAACGTGGTGGTCTTGCCCAGCGCATCGGTCACTGTCTTGGTTCAGCGGGAAATGGAGAGTCACCGTTTTTGGATAGTCAGAGTTCCGCCCCTTGGAGGCGGGGATTTTCAAGGCATGGGGGTCTATCGGTCGATGTGGTCTGGGGATCGGATGGGGAGCGGGAGCATCGAGCCAGGCGACTCGCCCGCTCCCGACCTCATCGGCCCGACGAGCCCGCCGGGTTATCCGTCGGCACGGTTGCTTCCCAGAAGAGCCGGCTTCGGTTTCACCCGGCGGGTTCAGTTTAGAGCGAGAACCGCCGCCTCGCCTGTCTTCGCCAGCGGTTTCGGCAACAGATTCCGTAAAGTCTCCTGACGGCAGAGCTGCTGCTGCCGTCGAGCCGCTTCCCGTTTGCGATCCCGCTCGGCGAAGATCGCACCCTCGCGTCCTTGCAGCTTCGCGAGCGGCTTCACATAGCCAATCGCGCTGTGCAGGCGCACCTGGTTGTAGTAGTCCACGTAGCGCCCGACCAGGCGGCGCGCGTCTGCCAGCGACAGCGGCATGCCGGGACGAAGGCATTCCCCCTTCAACGATTGAGACGGGAAGCGCGGGCGGCTCGTTCGCGGACACTACTTTTTGGCGGCTTGCGCTTTTTCACCATCCAGCAGCCCGTAGGCGGTGCGGGGCCATTCTTAAGGAACTGCTTCAGCCAGTGGTAAAGCACCGTGGGCTGCAACTGGTGCACTTCACCCAGCGAGGCGACCGGCACCTTCTCGATCAGATGCCGCCGCAACAGGGAAACCTTCTTTTGCGGGGTGTAATGCCTGCGCTCCACCTTCATGGGCCCTCTCCGTTGTGACTATCTTAACGAGAGGACTCTCCTTTTTGAGCTGAGGTGGGATAGTTCCGCTGGCATTCCCATGCCAGGCGCAGCCGGCGCTGTCGGCGAACAAAGCCGTAACCATGAGGAACCCGGAGAAGATCAACCGCGGCTGATTTCCACGGCCCAGCCTTACGACGACAGTCAGCAACGCTTTCGCCAGGAACAAACCACCTAGGGGCGACCGGCGCTCCAAGGTTGACGACAGTCGAAATCCTTGACCCCATCGCGACGAGAATCTTCCGGCTCGACCCGGGCGAGCGAACGGCCGAAGAGAGATACCTGGATACGCCAAACGTGAGCGACATGCCGCCCGAGGAGCCCGGCACTCCCTTTCCAGCAGGGAGCTTCGTTGTGCGCCCCTCGAGAGAACTTGGCGACCAGATTATCGAGAATTGGGAGTGTTATGGGACCTTGTACGATGAATCGCCTGTCTTCAAGTGGTGTATCACCTGGTGAGACAAAGAAACCGGTCCGTCAATTGTTGAAATTCAGGCAGCCAGGGACGGCAGCACACTCAAATCCACCATCACCGAGATTCGCCTGGGCGAGCCTGATCCGGCTCTCTTTGTCGTTCCGCCGGAATTCGTGCTGAACCGGATCAGGAAGTAACTCACAAGGATGCTTGTCGGTGCTGGGGAAATCCAAGGCGCGGACTTCAATCCACAACGAGTGGCCGGCTGCGCAGCTTTCCACAACTTTTTTGTGCTAGGCTAAATCTGCGGAGGCGGAATCGTGGACATCGTCAAAGGCAACATGGGCTGGATCGAGGTGATCGTCGGGCCGATGTTTTCCGGCAAGAGCGAAGAGCTAATCCGGCGGCTGCGCCGCGCGGAGATTGCACGGCAACGGGTGCAGATTTTCAAGCCGCTGATTGACAGCCGCTACGCGGAGAACGAAATCGTCTCGCACTCGGGCCTGGGCATCCGTTCCGACCTGGTGCGCACGGCCGCCGAAGTGCTCGAGCGGGTCGAGCCGCGCACCGAAGTTGTGGGCATTGACGAAGCACAGTTTCTCGGAGAGGGCCTGCTCGATGTGGCCAAGAAGCTGGCTGATATGGGCAAGCGGGTCATCATCGCCGGACTTGACACCGATTACCTGGGCCGGCCGTTCGAGCCGATGCCGCGACTGCTCGCCATGGCCGAGGAAATTACCAAGCTGCTGGCCATCTGTGTCCGCTGCGGCAACCCGGCGGTGCACACGCAGCGGCTGGTGGCTTCCGACGAGCTGATTGTCGTCGGCGCCGCGGACAAGTACGAGGCGCGCTGCCGGCGCTGCTTCGAGCCGCAACTCGCTCGCGAGCGGGCCGGCGCTGAACCGCAGCCTCCCGCGAAAAACAACCCCTCCGCGAAAGCCCGCGCCGCGTCGAGCAGTGACTAGCTGTCAGTGCTTGCTGGCCGGGGCCTTGCGCGCGACTCTTAGCCTTGCAAACCTAATCTGTTTTCTCGCTTCAATTCGTTCTCGCGGTTGACTCTGCAAAATTCGTTCCTCTGCGGCAAAAGACTACGACCAATTTGGGGTCGCATCCCAGAAATAGCTTTCATAAACAGGGTGCAGCACGCAGCGCTTTTGAAAAAGGTTACCAGATTCGACTTTTGCCACTTTTTTCCGGGGGGCAATACAAGGTTTCCGTGCCTTGCCCCTTCCGCCTGCTTTCAATCCCTCCTAAAGTTCCTTTATGATTCCTGCTTCGCCAACAGGATGAGGCACAATTGCGAATCGAGGCAAGAGCGCCCACGCGAATTGACCTGGCCGGGGGAACGCTGGACATCTGGCCGCTGTACCTGTTTCACCAGCCTGCGCTGACGCTGAACCTCGCGATCCGGCTGTATGCGACCTGCGTAGTTGAAACCACTGCACGCAAATCGCGCTCACCAATCATCTTGCGGTCACGGGACACGGGACGCAGCGAGCGGTTCGCCTCGCTTGAAGCGTTGGACCGCGCGAAGCGGTATCGGCTGCCGTTGCTGGCAGAGCTCGTGAAATATTTTCGCCCTCAACACGGCATTACTCTGACGACGGATTCACAGGCTCCGGCCGGCGCCGGCATCGGCGGTTCGAGCGCGATGGCGGTAGCCGTCAGTGCGGCGCTTGACCGACTGACCGGAGCAGGGCGCAGCCGCATGGATTGGATTCACATCAGCCGCGACGTGGAGTGCAAAGTCATCGGCGTCCCTACCGGCACGCAGGACCATTATCCGCCGGCATTTGGCGGCACGACGGCGATTCATCTGGAGACAGGCACCGAACGCCGCGAAGCGCTCAGCACCGATGCGCGTGCGCTTGAGTGCCGGTTGGTGCTCTGCTACACCGGCAAGCCGCGGCAGTCTGGCATCAACAACTGGGAAGTGACCCGCGCGCACATCGAAGGCGACCGGCGGGTGTGGCGCAACCTGGAGCGCATCGCGCAGGTGGCGCGCGCGATGAAGCCCGCGCTCGAGTGCCACCGCTGGAGCGATGTCGGCAGGCTGATGCGCGAAGAGTGGGCGTTCCGTCGGCGCAACCTGCCGACGATTTCCACGCCGGTCATTGACCGCATCATCGCCCGCGCGCAGCACAACGGCGCGCTGGCCGGAAAAGTCTGCGGAGCGGGCGGCGGCGGTTGCGTCGTGTTGCTGATTGAGCCGGACGCGCGCGCGCGTGTGGAAGCTGCCGTCAAGGCGGCGGGCGGCAGAATCTTGCCCGTGCACATTGACCGCAAGGGCGTGCAGCTCCGGGTAAGGTAACCGAGAGTTTCAGAAGCTGGGAATCCGTAGGCAGAATGGAGAAGTCAGATAACAGAGCAGAGAAAAAGGGCTGAACTTTGCAGCTTAGCAACCGACGGGTACGACTGCTCGATTACGGAATCGCGAGGTGACCATGGGCGAACAGGCACAAGCACTGCTTCCCCGCAAGAGCCTTTTCAAGGCGCCGGACGGTCGGGTGCGGGCCATCTGGCGCGCGGTTCTGTACGTGTTGCTTGGCGGCGCGCTGACCCTGGCCTTGCAAATCGGGCTGGGGATATTGCTCGTCGCGATGGACCCGGGAGCGATTCAGCAGCTCGAACAGGCCGAGGTGCCGCCACCCGAATTCGGTATTCCAATGTACGCGTTGATGATTGCAGCGGCACTGATTGCCGCGTGGGTAATGCTGGCGGCGGTTGACCACCGGAGTTTTCGTACCCTGGGCATCTCGTTTTATCGCGGCTGGCTACGCGAGCTGTTGATGGGCGTAGCCGTGGGTGCCGGGCTCATCGCGCTCGTGGTGGGTATGCTGGTGACCGCCGGCTTGGTGCGGTTGGAGGTCGCGGCTGCCGGTGTTGCGGCGGCAAGATTTTTGGGACTGAGCGGTTTCATTCTGCTCGCGGCCGCCTGGGAAGAGGTAGTCTTCCGCGGATACGCGTTTCAGCGCTTGGTGGAATCCGTCGGTCCGCTGAGCGCGATTCTGGTTCTTGCCGTGCTGTTCGGTGCGGTGCATATTCCGAATCCGTCTGCTACGCCGCTTTCGACGGCCAACACGATCCTGGCCGGCGTCCTGCTGGCGGTGGCATACCTGAAGACGCGGGGGTTGTGGCTGCCCATAGGTTTGCACTTTGCGTGGAACTACCTGATGGGCCCGGTGCTGGGCCTGCCGGTGAGCGGGCTACATTTGGAACCACGCCTGTTCGCGGCGGAATTGTCCGGCCGGCAGTGGCTCAGCGGAGGCGACTACGGCCCCGAAGGCAGCATCGTACTTACCGTGGCCGCCGCAGCGGCGACGATCTGGCTGTGGCGTGCCCGGCAGATTCGCCCTTCCACTGCCATGGAGGAAGTTCTAAAATAGATTTGATTGAGGCAGCCATGTTTCGCTTCCTGACACTGGCTACAGCGGCCCTGCTGCTTTCCGGAGGGGAGGGCACCTATGTGAACCGGTGGCGCGGGCCGGCGAGCCCGCCGGAACGCCTGCCGGCGAACGTCAGTCTGCCGATTCTGCCTGAGATTCAGAAGCAGGTCGCCGAAGCCTCCGTCGAGCAGACCATCCGGCCGGAGCGGCTGCAACCGATGTCGCGGCTGGAAATTGTGCGCTACGTCTCCGGCGAGTTTGCCCGGGCCAAGCGGGTGCTGCCCAGCGGCAAGAAAGGCTACCGCTGGAAAGTGGACGAGCCGGTCGACGAACGGCAGCTCAATCAATTGGCAGCCAATCACGGCGCCGCCGGCAATCCTGGCGACATGGTGCAGATTACCCGCATCGAGTTCAAGGACAAGGAAATCATCCTGGACATCAACGGCGGCGGAAAGAAGCGGCGGAGCTGGCGCGAGCGCCTGCAAATCAGCGTCGGCGGGTTGCCTACGGTGACCACCACGAATCCAAACCAGGCCGCGGGCTACCAAGGCCTCGGCGCTACGCTGATTCTCGATTTCGGCCGGCCACTACCCGACATGACTGCCGATCAGCTGAAGGAACTTCTCGGTGAGTTTCTGGAATTTACGCCGCGGCAGTCGGCAGCGGTACTCTGGGTGGAGACGCTACCTGAGGAATTTCAGCAAGCTATCCGGGAAAAGCGCGTGGTGGTGGGCATGGATCGCGACATGGTCGTCGCGGCGATTGGGAAACCCACGCGCAAAGTGCGCGAGCGCCGGCCCAAAGACGGAGTCGAAACCGAAGACTGGATTTATGGCCAGCCGCCCGGCGAAACGATTTTCGTTACCTTCGTCGGCGAGAAGGTGGTCGAAGTCCGGCAGTTCCCCAGGTAGTTGTTCCGCGCGATCGGAACATTGCATTTTCCGGGATGCACCGGTAGCATTCCCTGTTCCAACGCTGCGCGTCCCTTTTGCGCAGCCCCGCAGTCCTGAACTTCATCCAGAATTTTTCCGGAGGAGACATGCCGATTAAAGTGGGAATCAACGGGTTTGGCCGCATCGGCCGCAACATCTACCGCGCCGCGCTGGGCGACAAGGACATCGAGTTCGTGGCCGTGAACGACATCACCGACGCCAAAACGCTGGCACACCTGCTGAAGTACGACTCGATTCTCGGCAACCTGCCGAATCGGGTGACCCACACCGAAGACTCCATCACCGTGGATGGCAACAGCTTCAAGGTGTTTAAGACCAAAGACCCGGCGGACATTGACTGGGCCTCCGTGGGCGCCGAAATCGTGGTGGAATCTACCGGGCTGTTCACGAAGGGCTCGGAAGCGCGCAGACATCTGCGCGGGCCGGTGAAGAAGGTGATTATCTCCGCGCCGGCCACCGACCCGGACCACACGCTGGTGCTCGGCGTGAATGACAAGAGCTACGACGCCGGCAAGCACCACGTAGTCTCGAACGCATCCTGCACGACGAACTGTCTGGCGCCCGTGGCCAAGGTGCTGAACGACACCTTCGGCATCGTCCACGGCACGATGACCACGGTGCACTCCTACACCAACGATCAGCGGCTGCTCGACCTTCCCCACAAAGACCTGCGACGGGCGCGCGCCGCAGCGCTTTCCATGATTCCGACCACCACGGGTGCGGCGAAGGCACTGCACCTGGTGATTCCTGAGCTGAAGGGCAAGCTCGACGGCTACGCGCTGCGCGTGCCCACGCCGAACGTGAGCGTTGTGGACCTGACCGTCACCACCCAGAAGCCCGTGTCCGTGGATTCGGTCAACGCGGCGTTTCGCAAAGCCGCCGAAGGCGCGATGAAAGGCATCCTGGCCTACACCGACGACGAACTGGTTTCGAGCGACTACCGCGGCAACGAGCATTCGGCCATCGTGGACGGTCCCTACACGCGCGTTGTGGGCGGAAACTGTGTCAAGGTGCTCGCCTGGTACGACAACGAGTGGGGCTACTCGTGTCGCTGCCGCGACCTGATTCGATTCATGTCCAAGAAGTTGTAGGAAATGTGGGGGCGTTGGACTGTGGAAATGTTGGAGTGTTGATGCGCCGCGCTCAGTTTATTTCGCTTCGATCTCTCGACCCGTTAACGCTTCAGCGGTTCGCAGCGTCTGGGATTTCTACTGGGTTGCCGCTATGAACAAACTTTCGGTTCGTGATTTGGACATGACCGGCAAGCGGGTGTTCATGCGTGTGGATTTCAACGTGCCGCTGGCGGAGGGCCGCGTCACCGACGACACGCGCATCCGCGAAACCCTGCCCACGATTCAGTACGCACTCGAACGCGGCGCGCGGCTCGTGCTGGCGTCGCACCTGGGCCGGCCCAAAGGGAGGCTCGACCCGAAATTCAGCCTCGGGCCGGTGGCCAAGCGCCTGGCTGAGCTGCTGGGCCGTGCGGTGGAGTTCAGCGAAGACTGCATTGGGCCGCAGGCCGAAGCGAAAAGCCGCATGCTGGGTGAAAGCGGCTTGCTGCTTCTTGAAAACGTCCGCTTTCATCCCGAAGAAGAAGCCAATGACCCGGGCTTCTCGCTGCAACTGGCGGCACTGTGCGACGGGCTGTTCGTGTGCGACGCATTCGGCTCGGCGCACCGCGCGCACGCTTCGGTGGTGGGCATCACCGGATACGTGGAAAAAGCCGCCGCCGGGCTGCTGATGGAAAGAGAGCTGACCTACCTGAGCAAAGCCGTCGCCGGCCCCGAGCGGCCTTACGTCGCCATCTTGGGCGGCGCAAAGGTGTCAGACAAGATCGAAGTCATCGAGAATCTGATGAAGCTGGCGGATACCATGCTCATTGGCGGCGCGATGGCGTACACATTCCTGAAGGCGCAGGGACATCCCATCGGCAAATCGAAAGTGGAGGACGATAAGTTGGAAAAGGCGCGCGAGCTGCTCAAGCGTGCGGAGGAGCAGAGCTTCCGTCTGCTGCTGCCCGCCGACCACGTGCTCGGCCGCGACTTCCGCCCTGACACGCAAATCCGTGTCAGCAACGTCGGCGACGACCCAGGCGAATGGATGGGACTGGATATCGGGCCGAAAACCATCGAGCGCTTCACCGAAGCTCTGCATGGCGCGAAGACGATTGTCTGGAACGGGCCGATGGGTGTGTTTGAGATGGAGCCTTTCGCGAAAGGCACGCTGGCCGTCGCGCGCGCAGTGGCCGAAGGGACGAAGGCCGGCGCAACTTCGATTGTCGGCGGCGGTGATTCGGTCGCTGCGGTGCAGCAGTCGGGCGTGGCCGCAGACATTTCGCACATCTCAACGGGTGGCGGCGCCTCGCTGGAATTCCTGGCGGGACGCAAGCTGCCGGGTGTGGAAGCCCTGTCGAACAGGTAGACCAGCAGTGAGGGAGCCAGGTATCGCATGCGGCGACCGGTGATTGCCGGCAACTGGAAGATGTATAAGACGCAGGCGCAGACGCGCGCCTTCTTTGACAAGTTTAAGCCGCTGGTCGCCGCGGCAAAACATTGCGACATAGTCATCGGCCCGCCGTTTACGGCGCTGTCGGCCGCCGTAGATGCGTCGCGCGGCTCGCAAATCGCCATCGCGGCGCAGGATGTGCACTGGGAAGCCGAAGGCGCCTTCACCGGAGAAGTGTCGGCTGCGATGCTGGCCGAGGCCGGTTGCCGCTACGTGATTATCGGGCATTCCGAACGGCGGCAATACTTCGGCGAAACCGACGAATGGGTGCACAAAAAGACGAAAGCGGCACTCGCGGCCGGGCTGCTGCCGATTGTCTGCGTCGGCGAGACGCTGCAACAGCGTGAAACCGGGCAGACCGAAGCGGTGCTCGAGCGGCAATTTCGCCGTGGGCCGGGCGCTTTGACGGCTGAAGAGTTCTCCCGTATCATGATTGCGTACGAGCCGGTCTGGGCCATCGGCACCGGACGCACTGCGACGCCGGAAGTCGCTTCCCAAGCGCACGGCTTTCTGCGCGAGCAGGCGGCCGCAAAATTGGGCCGCGAAGCGGCAGGCGCGCTGCGCATCCTGTACGGTGGCAGCGTGAAGCCCGACAACATCAAGGGCCTGATGGCGCAGCCGGAAATTGACGGCGCATTGGTAGGCGGGGCGAGCCTGCAGCCGGAATCATTTGCTGCCATTGTGAATTTCTAGGATGAACTGAAGATGCCACCTGCAATGAAGTGGGCCGTGGCGTTCGCTGTCGGCCTGATGCTGATCGCGCTGGGCTGGAAGGTGCCCTACCTGCTGGTCTCGTTGCACGTGCTGATCAGTCTGGTGCTAATTCTGGTCGTGTTGCTGCAGAGCGGCAAGGCTGCCGATTTGGCCGGGGCCTTCGGGGGAGCCGGCAGCCAGACGGCCTTTGGGCCGCGCGGTGCGGCGACTTTTCTTTCCAAAGCCACCACCTGGTGCGCGGTGATGTTCATGCTCACTTCGATTTCGCTGGTGCTGCGGGAAACGGCCGGACCGCGCACGCCGGCGGGCAGCGAATCCACGGTGTTCCAGGAAGAGTCGGCTGCCGGAGAGTCCGCCCCAGCGGAAACGCCTGCGCCCGCTCCGCAGACGCCTTCGCCCCAGCCGGAATCGCCGCCGCAGAACCCGCCCCCGCAACCATAGCAACCGGCTTGCACACAATTCCCCCTGATGGGTTCGCGGCTTCTGCCGCGACATCGCGCCTTCTCAAGTTCAATCCGTCTCAGCTTCGGACCGGCACATCAGAGAAGCAACACTTCTCCCCAAAATTCCTTTGGCCAGGTGGTTCACTGACTTGCCTCACTGTTCCGTAACGGCTAGAATTCTTTGCTAAGCCCTCCCAAGTGCGGAAGTGGCGGAACTGGCAGACGCACCATCTTGAGGGGGTGGCGCCGTAAGGCGTGTGGGTTCGAATCCCACCTTCCGCACCAACAACCTGCCTTGCGCTCAACAACTTGGGATTTTTTGAGGGAGCAAAAGGGAGCAAATCCTAAGCTGTCTTCTCCATCGGGAGCAGAATGCTGACCATCTTGCTGTTAGCCTGTCGCAGACGACCAGGAACAGCTCGCGTGTGCACATTCATCATGGTGCGGATATCTGCGTGGCGGAGCAGCGACTGCTGCACTTGTGCATCTGTGCCGAGCTCGTTCAACAGCGTGGCGTGACTGTGGCGGAAAGCATGCCAGCCTATCCGCCCCGCGCGGGCTTTGTCGCCAGCGAGTACCAGGTGACGGCGAGCCGCGCACGACAAACAACCGCATGGAACTGACAGCCGCGATCAACGGGCTTCGTCCGCTGCGTTAGCAGTGCGAGGTGGGCCTGATCACAGATTCGCAGTACGTGAGGCAGGGGTGACCGAATACCTGCCGCGGTGGAGAACGAATGGCTGACGCGCATCTGGCGGCAAGGCCGTCCAGAATCGGGATCTGTGGCAGGAGCCGGAGGACCTTGTTCAACAGCATGTGATCCACTGGGTGTGGATTGCAGGACACGCCGGCCACGCGGTGCGGAGCCGTTGCGATGTCCTGGCACTGGCCGCCGCCAGGGACGAGGCTGCCACGCCGAAATGCTAAGCTACGGCGCGCGTCGCGCGTAATACGCCCTGCCCCGATTTGCACTGACCAAGCGCCTTGTTCAGTAAAATCTTGGGGCTTGCGAGCGCCTGGGTGTATCCTCGTGCGTCTAACTTGGTGGAAGGGACATGCGCCGATAAGCAGAATAGTTCGGTGTAGTTCTGGCTGGGCCTCTGCTGGCAGGGTCACAGGGCCCCTAATCGGCTCTTGCGAAGCAGGAGCCGGTGGCGGCCAAGCAGCCCTCCGCTGAAGAAAGCGAACTTTTTCTTGCCACAGTCAAGAAGCCGTTTGTCGAGCGCTGCGCGAAGTGTCACAACGAGCTCGGCGACAAGCCGCTCCCGGACGGCCCGCCGCTCGGCGAGCGGAACCTCACCGCCACCACCATCACCCACGCCGTCAACGGCCGCTTCGAGAGCAAATCAGAGGAAGAGCGGTGCGGCGTTGTCGCCTACATCTCCGACTTCATGGAAACTAGACCCTCCGCAGATGCACCTGGCAACCCGTAGGGGTTCGTGAGAACGAGTTACGGAGTGTCGTTCAGAAGCGCAGCGTAAGGCTGCCCGTCACGCGACGGCTGGGCAACAGGTAAAACTGCGCGTCGCCCAGTTCACTTTCCGCGACGGGGTCGCGCCGGTCGCCCCACGTTGCGCGCGTCCACGCGAATTTCCCAACGCGACGTGCGGAATCCGCCGCTCAGGTCCACACTGCCGAAGCCCTCGGCGAGCGCGGTATTGCGCTTGTTCAGGAACCGGCTGCCCGTGTAGTTGAAGCTAACCCCAGCTATGAAACCCCGGGCGGGTGCATAAGTCAGACCAACGGCCGCGACATGCCGGGCAGACATTTCCAGCCGCTTGCCCGCGAGTTGCGTAGGAACACCGTCGAAGTCCTGCACGAAGTCAACAAAGTGCGCGTCGTGGAAGCTGTAGGTCACGCGCGCGACCACGTCGCGCACTGGAAACACGGCAACGCCCGACTCGAAGCCCTGAAAGCGCTCCCTGCCGGCGTTAATCAGCGCAGGCAGACCGCCGATGCTGACCGCCGTGACCAGGTTTTCGAAGTTCATTACGAAGCCGGACGCTTCCACGTCCACGCGGCGATCGAACAGCCGCCCCTTAATGCCGCCTTCCAGGCTGCGCGAAGTTTCCGGTTCCAAAATCAGCCGCCCGCCTGCGCTTTCCTCGATGCCAAAATCAATGGCCGCGGGCTTGTAAGTATCGCGGTAGTTGATGTAGAAGCTCACGGAATCCTGATTGCGCTGCCACGCGCTGAAAAGCGCGCCCACGCTAGCGCCGACGCGCGCTGCGGTCCGCCGGTCGGAGGCGCTGGTGCCCGCGCCCGCGTCGCTGTCTCTGCGGCTTTCGTGCGTCGCGTTGATGCGCAGGCCGGCGTCAAACCGCAGCCGTTCGAAGGGACGCCACTCGAGCGAACTGTACGCGCCGAAGAAATTGCGCGTGTTGGAGATGCGTACGTCCAGATTCGTGGGAGGCGTGACGCTGGTAGCCGTTGCTCCATTAAGTAGAGTGGTGTAGGTGAAATCCGCACCTTCCGCATTGGCCGTGCCATGCAGATAGTCGCCTCCCACGAGAAAGGTGACCGACCGCGGCAGTCGCCACTATACAGATAGGTTAATATATGCCGCGGTTATATGGATGTTCTCGCGGATGCCGCGCGCATTGTTCGGCACATTTTCAATCACTTCGAGGAAGCCGCGCAGGATCGGATGCCGGCTGTGAGAAATACTTGCCAACGTCGACCACAATCCGGTGCCGGCGCGGCCATCGAACCCGGCCGTCGCGGAGAAATGGCGGACGTCCAGGAAGGCCCCGCCCGGATTGTGGTTCGCGTCTATCGGAACATCGAGAGAAAGGACCGGCCCCTCGCGCGGTCGCGGGCTGGCCGGATCCTGATCCAGCCCGTTGAAGTCCACGTTGAACCACACGCGCTTCGTCCCGCCGTCTCTGCGGTCCACGCGCCACAGGCCGTGACCGCGGCGGTACGACGTCCGGTCGTCGCGAAAACCTTCGCGCTGCGCACCAAAGGAGAGTCGCGAGGCCCAGCGGCCTCGCAGGGCAACGGCACGGCCATGGTGACTCCGCCGGAACCGAAGGACCCGCCATACAACGTGATGGATTTGTCTTTGGAGGTGGGGTCCCGGTGCACTACATGAATGGCCCCAACGAACGACGTAGCGCCATACGTCACGGGCGCTGGGCCGCGCAACACCTCGATGCGCTCAAGGTCGTTCAAGTCTAGCGAGGTGAGCGCGGGATTGAACGCGCCGCCCCACGGCACACCGTCCACCACTAACAGAAATGCGTCAAACTCCTTCAGCCCCCAGAAGTCGGGAACAGAGCTGGCCGGCCCGCCGTCTCCGCCCGGGGCGACTTCCACGCCGATAGCCAGGGAGAGCGCGCTGCGCAAATCCCAGTAGCCGCGCATTCTCAGTTCCTCGCCGGTGAAGACTTCGATGCCTGTGGGAACCTGCGCGGGATCCTCGGGCAGCCGTGTGGCCGTCACTTCGATGCGTTGATACAGCGGTGGCGGCTGCTGCGGAACCGGGGACTTTTGTGCCGACGGCGCGGGAGGTGTCTGCGCGTTGGCACACGAAGCTAAAAGGAATAGGTTGAGCAGGATGCGTTTGAGCATAATGCCATGCAGCTTAGATGGGAGGCATCGTTTACTACCAGTTGTAGTAGTGAGTGTAGGCCGACAGGAGTGCCGGGCAGCCCACCGCTGCGAGCCTTGTCTTTCCCGGTTGCCGTTCCGCCCGGGTGGACGTAAGCTCGTGCCAGGGACTCCGGGGCCGTGCCCATGATTCGCTGGCTCTGATCGTCGCTGCTCGGCAATCCCCAACTGGGACCCTTGGAGACGCAACTGCTTCGCGCGCTGTGGCAGCGCGGCCATGGCACAGTGCGCGAGCTGCTCGACGAGGGCGCCGTTACCGCGGCCTATACCACCGTCATGACCACTCTCGACCGGCTGCACAAGAAAGGTTTGCTGGACCGCGTACTGGAAGGCCGTGCCTTTCGCTACCGCCCGCGCCAAACGGAAGAAGAGTTTGCGCGCAGGCACCTCGCCGGGAATCAGGAGAAGCTGCCTGAGTCCGCGCGCGATCCCGGCGCGCCGCTTTCTTTCCTGGTGGACACCGTTACTGATCACGACGCCAAATTGCTCGACGAGCTTGAGCGCGCAGTCGACCGCAAGCGCGAAGAATTGAAGAAGCGGAGGAAGCGCTGATGTTTTATCTCCGCGGAGCCATCGCCTCGCTCGCCGTCTTCTTCCTGGCTTACGGTGCTCTTTCGTTGGCAGTCATGTGTGCCTGGCGAATCGTGAGTGCGAAAAACTGGATTCGCGGGGCGGCGGCGCTTTACGCCCTGCGCGTTTTCCCGCTGATGTGCGCCTTTGCATGCGCGGCGTTTCTTACTGTGCCGTCGTTCCTCGTGCTGGAGCCACGGCATATTGACGAAGCAATCAGTATGGACGCGGCGGCCATGGCAGCGGGCGGGGCAATCGTATTGCTGGCGGGGCTCAGTCGTGCCGCACGCGTCTGGGCGGGAACGTCACTGTTTGTAACTCGCTGCCTGGCGCGCGCGCCATCTGGAAACCGTGGAGGGGGTTCCCACGCTCGCCGTCCCTGGCGAGGAGCTACTGTTTTTTGTGGGAGGCCTTTGGCGGCCCAGAATTCTGATCTCTACCGGCGCCATCGCTCTTCTGAGCGCGGATGAACTGCACGCCTCTATCCAGCATGAGCTGGTGCACGTCCGTCGCCGCGACAACCTGAAGAAGCTGCTCCTTCAGCTCTGCGCGCTGCCGCCTCTCGTTTCCCTGGACCGTGAATGGTTGAAGGTCGCTGAGCTTGCGGCCGACGACGAGGCCGGAACCGACGACGTGACCGCTCTCAGTTTGGCCTCTGCACTGGTCCGGATGACGCGCGCCGCCTCGCGCGCGAAAGCGCCGGAACTTGGCATGGCGCTTTTCTCGCAAAACGCATCTCTGGACACGCGCGTTCAACGCCTGCTGGCCGGCCGTTCCTCGACTCGCCGGAGCAACCGCGTCCTCTTCTGGGCCCTGCTGGCGGCCGTTGGCTTTGTCGTTGGCGCAAACTTCTCATCTGCGCTCGCTGGGGCGCACCAACTCACAGAATTCCTGATGCGCTGAAGTCAGCGGGGATGCCCCGCCAGGTAGGTGAAGCGCGCAAGCATTCCTTCACCGGCTCCTGCCCGATTTCCCAAGCGTAGTCGCCGGCACCGATGCGCGCAGTCATTTCTCTGAGGCCCTCGGGCGTGCGTTCGCATAGTCAGGCCCAGGCACCGTGGTTGCTTTGGCGCAGGTAAGGAAACACACGGACCGCGAACTCTCCGAGTATGTAAGGACATAGTAGAGATCGTCCGCGTCCAAAGCGCCGGGATTGCTCCAGTCTTTGCACTCGCCTTTCTCGTCTCTGAAGACTGACCTGCACGCCGAAAACTAGTCCAGGCAGAATGTAGCTCCTCTGGGGTAAAACAACCAGCTCCGTCGCTGTGGGGCTGGCAGCAGGAGG
>FWWM01004094.1_pt1 | contig 23587 bp, 23 predicted proteins | sample 2228351 | NCBI WGS metagenome assembly FWWM01 (sample SAMEA103939774, study PRJEB20133) | metagenome
ATAGTAGTTTAGGATTTTCATTAACTTCTTCTAGAATTTTTTTATAAACTTCAACATAACTATCAAGTGAAAATTTACTTTCACTTTCAGTAGGCTCTATCATAAATGCTTCTTCTACAATAAGTGGAAAATAAATTGTTGGTGCATGATAACCATAATCTAAAATTCGCTTAGCAACATCTAATGCTCTAATATTATATTTCTTAAAATCTTTAAGTGTTAAAACAAATTCATGCATCGTTGGCATATTATATGAAATTTTATATCCAATCTCTTCAAGTCTTTTCCTTAAATAATTTGCATTTAAAACTGCAATTTGTGAAACAAATTTTAAACCTTCACTTGATAACATCTTTATATAAACAAGTGATCTAATGAACATTGAAAAATTGCCATAAAAACTATGAAGTCTTCCAATACTATATTCCTCATCTTCATAAACTAATTTATACTCATTATTTATCTTCTTTATTCTTGGATTTGGTAAAAATTTTACTAAGTGTTCTTTAACACCAATTGCACCAGAGCCAGGACCACCACCACCATGGGGTGTTGAAAATGTTTTATGAAGATTAAAGTGCATAACATCAATACCAAATTTTGCAGGCTTTAAGTTGCCTACAAGAGCATTCATATTAGCGCCATCCATATAAATTTGTGCATCAATTTCATGAAGTATTTGAGATATTTCATTTATTTCTTCTTCAAATATACCAAGAGTATTTGGATTTGTAATCATTAAACCTGCAATCCTTTCACCGTACTTATTAATCTCTTTTTTTACAAATTTAGCTTTTAAAATACCATTTGTTTCAATTGTTTTAATTTCAATAGTATTTAAACCTGCAAGTGTAGCAGTTGCAGGATTGGTCCCATGAGCAGAATCAGGAACCAATACTATATCTCTTTTTTCACCTTTTGTTCTATGATATTTTGAAATTATTAGAATGCCTGCAAGTTCTGCTTGTGCACCTGCAACAGGTTGCAAGCTAACTGCTGACATTCCTGATATTTCTTTAAGTAGCTCTGATAATTCATATATTACTGCTAAACAACCTTGTGAAAATTCATCTAAACTATGTGGATGTATATTTAAAAATTTTGGATGTCTTGCAACTTCTTCATTTATTTTTGGATTGTATTTCATGGTGCAAGAACCAAGTGGATAAATACCTTTGTCAATATTATAATTCAATTGCGAAAGTCTAAGAAAATGCCTAAATACTTCATTTTCTGATATTTGAGGAAGATTCAATGGACTTTTTCTTAAAAGATGGGATGGTATTTTATCTTCTAAGTTAAATGCTGGAACATCTAAATTAGGTAATGAAAATCCAATAGCACCACTTGAAATTTCAATGGAAAGTTTCTCCATATGAAAATTTTAAAGCAAACTAATATTCTCAATTAAATTTAAATGCTCATCTATAACAATTAAATCTGCATAATATCCACTTTCAATTTTTCCAATTTTATCTTCCATAAATAGAAATTCTGAGCCTGCTGTTGAATATAAATATAGTGCATCTTTTAGACTAATTCTTTCACTTTCAATGAAATGATTTATAGCACCTTTAATACCTAAAAATGGATCAAGTGGCATACAATCACTAGAAAAACTAAGCTTTATACCCTCATTTAGTATAGTTTTGTAAAGATTACATCTTTTAACTACTTCAATTCCTAATTTCCTTGCATACATTCCATCAAATCCTCCCCACAGTGCTACAAAATTAGGTTGCATTGATAAATAGATATTTAGCTTTTTTACTCTTTTAATATCTTCATAATATGGGAATTCAAAATGCTCAATTCTATGCCTTAAATAATTCTCTTTAATGGTTTTCTCAAATATATTTATAAATTGATTTATAGCTTTTTCACCAATTGCATGTACCAAAAGCTCTAAGTTATTTTCATTACATTCTTTTAGAATTCTTTCAATCTCTTCATTAGTTTTTAATAGAACATTAGCAGTTCCTGCTCCTACTGAACCATCAAGAAAAATCTTAATTCCAAGAAATTTTAAATAATCATCACCAAAACCAACTTCAATTGATAAATTCTTAACATACTCTAAATACTTTTCATATAAGACTATTCCAACTCTTAATTTCAATTTACCTTCTCTTCTTAATTGCTGATATGCTCTAAATCCATCAACATTTGTAATATCAATTATGCTTTTTATTCCTAAATTTAATGCTAATTCTTGTGCTTTTAATATACCTTCCTTAATATCATCAATAGTCGGCTTGAAAATTTGATATAAATTAAGTGGTAAGTGTTCAAGAGCAATTCCACTATTAAAATCAATACCTTCTATATCTTTTACAATTTCTAATGCCTTTGAATTTAAAACTGCTTTATGACCACAAATCCTTCTTAAAATAATAGCTTTATCTTTTGAAATTTTATCTAAATCATATTTTGTAATGCTTTGTTCATCCTTCCACTTGCTATCATCATATCCAACAAAAATATAAATATCTCTTTCATTACTTTTAAGATAATCGCTTATGAACTCCAATGTTTCAGTCTTTTTTTCAAATTGGTTTAAATTTGGCTTTGATAAACTTAAACCATAACTTGATAGATGTGTATGAGTATCTATAAAAGCAGGCATTAAAATTGAACCTTTTGGATATGTTTTAACAGGTATATGTGTTATTTCACTTTCAAAAGCATCCAAAACATCCAAAATTTTATTATCTTCTATTAAAATTGCTTTATTTTCTAAAAACTCATTTCCAATTAAAGTTTTATCTGCAATTAGTATTCTTCTCATATTTTGAAATTTTAAGGTATATACTTTAAAATTTATAACTCTATGAATTTATTTTTGATATTGCAAACACAAATTTTTTATGAAGACTTTGAAAGTGCAGCTTTTCCACCTACTGGATGGACGAATACTGAAACAAGGAACACTAAATGGGTAAGAAGAACAACTGGAGTTGTGTTTGGAAGTGCTTCTGCTGGTGTTCAAGTTACTCAAACTGATATTCTTCAAACACCACAAATAAATTTACCTTCTATAAATCCAACTGATTATAGACTTCCATCTGTTGGAGGTTCATTTGATACAAGGTTTAAAAGTACAGATACTATAAAAGTTCAAATATCTATTGATGGTAATAATTGGAATAATTTAATTGTTTGGGATTCTACAAGTTTATTTAATAATGCGGATAATTCATCTAAAAAGGTTCAATTTAACTTATCAAGCTATCAAAATAGCACAGATTTTAATATAGATTCCATTTTTATTGGTTTAAAAACTTCAAATCCTCCCTCTGATTGCATACCAATAGATAGTATTCAAAAAACAGTATATGCAGGAACTGACAGTTCTTCATTTTCAGGTCAAACAATCACAACATGTGGCATAATTACAGAAGTTGGGAAATATAATGGAAGAGGATTTCATATTAAGATGAAAAATGGGGGACCATACTCAGGTATTTATGTTTATACAACGAATTTAGCAAATGTTTCAAAAGGAGATTCTGTTAGTATAACAGGAACAGTTAAAGAATACTACAAATATACGGAAATTATCCCTACGAACATTCAAGTAATTAGTAATAATAATAGTTTTAAGATAGATACACTAATAACTGATTCTATTAACACATCAAACCCTGATGCGGAAAAGTGGGAAGGTGTTTATATATTCATCAAGAAAGCATTGATTTTAGATAATACTAATGCTTATAGATATACAATAATCAATGCTAACTCGCCTGCTTATTTATCAAAGTATAACTTACCAAGTCTAAATATAAATGATGTGGTTTCAATTTGGGGTGTTCTGGTCTATGAATTTGGAGAATATAGGATTTATGCGGATAGCATTTACATTCATCAAATACCTTATAAGTTGATTAATATAAATTATGGTTATCAAAATTTTATTGATTTTAAGTTTAAGAAAATCTCAAATCCTTCTTCAAATACCACTATTAGATTTACACTTTCAACACCAAATCAATTAATTTTAGATAGCTCAACATATATTTCAAACCTTGATAGCTTTAATTTTATTGTAGATTTAAGCAAAATTCAAAGAGGTTTTTATAATGCAAAACTTGAAATAATTTATCAAAATGATACAACAGAAAAATTATTTAAACTTCCTTATCCAAATGGATTTAGTTGTTTACTAGTTAATGAATTTGATGATTATCCTACAAGTGATGAGTTTATAGAGTTAAAGAACTTTTGCCCTTATAATGTTAATTTAGCTGGACTTTTTGTAAAAAGTTATTCGGGCACTAGTATTTATACAAGCTCTGATTTTGGGAATATAGAACTTCCACCCACTAGTATTTATGTTTTTATATATGATACATTTCAAAATAATATATGCAATAGATATAACCTTTCAAATTGTAAGGCATTGTCTAAATGGACGTATTTAAATTATAGAGAGCCTATGATTATTTCAACAGTTGATGGATTTGCAGTTGATTCAATATGGTATGATTCATATTGGGGAGGTAGAGACCCTTATACAACAATTAGAATAAGTGCAAATGAAAAAGGTTGGACAAGAAGTGCATGGGGTCCCTCTTCGGTCCCTTATGGAACACCTGGAAAAGATAATGATTTATATATTTCTGATGATAAGAGTATTCAAGTAAATAAAAAGGATTTGGCAAGGGGAGAAATTTTAAGTTTTGCATTTAATCTTAGTAATGAAACAAATAATGTTTATATTTATCTTTATGATGATGCAGGAAGGTATATTGATAGGATTTATTATGAAAGGAATTATGCTACAAGGAAAGGTATAGTTTTTTACAATACATCAAAATTAAAACCTGGAATTTACATAGTAGTAATCACTGTTGATGGAAAGACAAGAAATAAATTGGTTTTTAGGATAAGACCAAAATAGCCATGTTTATACTATGGGCACCTTGGCGATTTAAATACATTGAAAATGTAAATAATAATAAGGATGAATGTATATTCTGTACAAAACCAAAAGAAGAACCATCAAGAAAAAATTTAGTTTTATATAAATCAAAGCACTCATTTATTATTCTAAATCTATTTCCATATAATACAGGTCATTTGATGATTGCACCCTATAAACATACTTCAAAAATTTCAGATTTAAGTAATGATGAATGGTTTGATATAGTAAATTTATTAAATCTATCAATTAAAATTATTGAGGAAGTATATAAACCGCAAGGATTTAATATAGGTATGAATTTAGGAAGGATTGCAGGTGCTGGTATTGAAGAGCATTTACATATTCATATTGTTCCAAGATGGGCTGGTGATACAAATTTTATGCCTGTCGTTTCAAATACAAAAGTAATACCTGAAAATCTTGAAGATACATATAACAAATTGAAAAAGAAATTAGATGAGATATTGAGATGAAAGAAGTTTTAATAACAGGTTGTGCAGGATTTATTGGTTATAAGGTATGTGAAGTATTTTTGAAGAATAAATATAAAGTTGTTGGAATTGATAATTTTGACCCATATTATGATGTTTCATTAAAAGAATATAGAATAAATTATTTGAAAAATTATGACAATTTCAATTTTATTCTTTTGGATATTAGAGATAAATTTTCATTAAGGAGTTTATTTAAAGTATATGATTTTGAAGGTATTTTAAATCTTGCTGCAAAGACAGGCGTAAGAAGTAGTATATTAAATCCAAGAGATTATTTTGATGTAAATGTTATTGGAACATTAAATTTATTAGAGCTTATGAATGAATTTAATGTTAAAAAAATTATTCTTGCTTCGACATCCTCCATATATGCAGGACATAACCCTCCATTTAATGAGGATATGAAATGTGATAGTATGATTTCGCCATATGCAGTCAGTAAAAAATCCGCTGAAAATTTAGTATATACATTTTATTATTTATATGGTATCTCTGCAATTGTTTTAAGATATTTTACAGTTTATGGACCTGCTGGAAGACCTGATATGAGCATTTTTAGATTTACTTATTGGTTATTAAAAGATGAAGAAATTGTTGTATATGGAGATGGAAGTCAAAGAAGGAGCTTTACATATGTGGATGATATTGCAATTGGAACATTTTTAGCTTATAATTTAAAAGGATTTGAGATTATAAATCTTGGAAATGATGAAAATAATTCTTTAATGGAAGTTATAAATAACATTAGTTTATTTTTAAATAAAAAACCAAAGATAAAATTTGAAGCATTTAATAAGGCAGATATTCATGAAACAAAAGCAGATATTAAAAAGGCTAGAAATTTATTAAACTGGAAACCTGAAATTAAACTAGAGGAAGGGTTAAAAAGAACGGTTGACTGGTTTTTGGAAAATAGGAATTGGGTATTGAAAATGAAAATATGAAGGATCTTGTTTATTCACTAAGTTGTAAGAGAAGATCACGAATTATTTGATAAACTTGACAATTTTGATATTAACCTTTAAACTTTTGAAATTATGATTATCCAGAATGAGGATGAACTTTTGAAATACTTAAAGACTGCCAAGAAAATAGCGGTAATTGGTTTAAAGGATAATATAGCTGAACCAGCAGGTAAAATACCAAGATATCTAATGGAAAATGGATATGAAGTAATTCCTGTAAATCCAAAGCTTGAGGAATGGCTTGGAAAGAAGGTTTATAAAAGTATAGATCAAGTAGAACATGAGGTTGATATTGTAGATATATTTAGAAGACCAGAAGTATTGTTAGAGCATGCAAAAGAGATATTAAGAATGAAACATAAACCAAAGCTTGTATGGTTTCAAGAAGGTATTGTAAATGAAGAAGCTGCTAAATTACTATCAGAAAATGGAATAGATGTTGTTATGGATAAGTGCATATACAAAGTTCATAGTTTTTTAAAAAGCAGGGGTTTGCTATGAGAAGGTATATATTCGTTGGAGCTCATGCGCCTAGAGAGAGAAGGTTATTTAGGGAGTTTCTAAAGAGGAACTTTCCTGATAAGATAAGGAACATAGATGAGAAAGTGTCTGAAATGGTTTTCAACGATAAGAATAATGTTAGAACATCTAAGATACTTCAAAAGCTCTTTATTGAAATCTATGAGTTCTATATAAAAGGAAATGAAAAATTGGAAGAAGAACTAGTTGAAACGATGCGCATAGTCTATGATAAGAGATGGAAAAAGCCAGGTGAAGCTCTATTGGAACTTGTAGAAAGGCTAAAAAATCCAGAGAAAAAAGAGGAATAGAAAAATGAAAAGAGATGAACTTTTTAGCATAGCGGAAGGTATTTTAAGACTCTCAGATAGTCCAGCGGATGTAGTGATATTTTATAATAACTACATTTTTCAAAGATTTGCCAATTCATTTATACATCAACCAACATACGAAGAAAATATCAATATAGGTATTAGAATCAGAGAAGATAATAGAGTTTCAGTTGTTTGGACAAATTCAGTTGAAAGAGAAAAACTGGGGGATATTGTTAGGAAAGCTAAGCAATTGTTAAAGGAAGAGGAATTTGTGTTTGAAATGAAAAAAAAGGAAATTCCTGTATCTGAATTTAGTTATGATGAATTTGAAATTGACTTTGAAAAGAGCGCTAATATAATCAAAGAAGTTATAAAGATAGGTCGTGATTATAAGGCGTTTGGTAATTTTTATTCAGGATTTCAACATATATTGCTATTAAGCTCGGATGGATTTGAAGGCTATAATAAGGTTTCTATAAATAATTTAACTATAAATTACATAAATGCGAGTAGTGCTTGGTCACAATATAGTAGTTATAAATTTAGTGATATTTTAGAAAATTACGAGAATATTGCAAAGGATTGTCTAAATAAGGCAATTTTGAATGAAAATCCTTCTGAGATTGAACCTGGCAAGTATCCTGTAATTCTATCAAGCTTAGCATTAAATGATATATTAAAACTTATAAATTATTATGCATTATCTTCTAAAAAATATTATGAAGGAACAAGTCCATTTGCAGGCAAATTAAATCAAAAATTATTTTCAGATAAATTGAATTTATACGAAGAACCATTGAATAGAAATTTATTTACAACAACATTTGATTTTGAAGGCAATATAAAAGAGAATTTTCCAGTGATTGAGAATGGAGTATTAAAGAATATTGCACTTAATAATAAGTATTCAAAACTATTAAACCTTCAAAATAATGCCTCTGCAAATATACCATTTTCTGATTACCCTATATTCTTACATTTACACTTAAAAGGTGGAGATAAAAGCTTAAATGATATTATAGGAGAAACTGAAAGGGGTATTTTGGTGAATAGGATTTGGTATGTAAACTTGGTTGAACCAATGAGCTTGACAATAACTGGTATGACAAGAGATGGTTTATTTTTAATTGAAAATGGTAAAATTAAATGTGGTCTTAAAAATATGCGATTTACTCAAAGTTTCATATCTGCACTTAATAACATAGAAGTTATTTCAAAAGATGAAAAGATTATTGTAGATACTAATTTTTATGAATTTTTCCCAATAGGTTCTATTTTGCCCGATGTTAAATTCTCTGAATTTCAATTCATTAGTAAGACTGAGTTTTAAGTATGAGGGAAGATGAAATTTTAAAAAAATTATTTACATTCTATAAGCCAAATCCAAGAGTTATAGTAGGTCCAGGTGATGATTGTGCAATTTTGTCTCAAATGGTAAATAAAAACTTAGTTATAACTAATGATGCATTTATTGAAAATATCCACTTTAAGTATGAGTTATTGTCATTTTATGAAATAGGTTATAAGGCAGTTAGTGCAGTTTTAAGTGATATTGCAGCAGTAGGGGGTAAGCCTTTGGCAATTTTAATTAGTTTAAATGTAAGTCAAAGAGCATTAAATAGAATTGAAGAGATTTATAAGGGTATTTCAGATGTTTGTGATAAGTTTTGCGTTTCAATTCTAGGTGGAAATATAGAAAAATATGATAGATTAGAATTGCATATAACTGCTATTGGTGAGGTTAAGAAGGAGATGGAAGTTTTAAGAAGTGGTGCAAAAATTGGTGATTTAATAGCAATTACTGGTGATATTGGAAGGAGTAGAGGTTTCCTTATAGCATATGAGAGGAATTTAATTAGTGGTGTTAAGTGGTGGATAAATGAGATGCGTGAAAAATTTACAAAACCTATCCCTAGAATTGAAGAAATGAATAAAATTTTAAGCAATATAAGTGTAAATGCTTGTATTGATATTTCAGATGGTCTTGGTATTGATGGATATAGAATGGCTAATTCAAGTGAAGTCCAAATTTTAATTTATGCGGACAAGTTGCCAATAAAAGATTCAGTTAAATATCTTGCAAAAAAATTAGAAATTAAAGATTGGTTTATAGCAGTTGAGAGCGGTGAAGAATATGAATTATTACTATCTATTCCAAATAAAGAGGCCAAAAAAATTGAAAAACTAAATTTACCTTTAACAGTTATAGGTGAGGTAGTTGAAGATAAGCCTGGTATTTACATTCTTGATGATGGACTAAAAATTGATATTTCAAAGAGAGGATATGATGCTTTTGCTAATTAGTTATACTTTAAATGTTGGAGAAAAGATAGAGTATAAAGCAAAATATGGACCTTTTAATATAGGTAGTATGTATCTGAAAGTTGAGACTGTTGAAGTAGTAAGGGGAATACCTTGTTATAAACTTAGACTTTTTGCAAAAGGTGGAGCATTAGGTATAAACTTGTATGAAAATTTCATCTCTTGGGTGGATACGCAGAATTTTAGAACTGTTAAGTTTTATAAAAGACAAATTGAACCTGGTTGGAATTATGAAGTAACTATAAATTACTATGATAATTACGCAGAATATGATGAAGTTAAAGATGGAAAAAGGAACAAAAAAACATTTGAAATTCCGAAAAATGCACTTGACCCTGTTGGTTTAATTTATCTTGTAAGGTTTCTTGATTTGAAAAATAATGATACTATAAGAGTTCCATATCATATGGATGGATTTTCAGGATATGCCAAAATTTTTATAAAACGAACTGAAAAATGTAATTGGCTTGAAATTAATGAAAATTGCTATATTTTATCACCAATTTTACCTATGGATGAAGGAAAATCAAAGGAGGTTCTTGGTGATAGAGGTGGTGAAATCCTTGTTTCAAGCACCAAAAAAATCCCTGTTAAAATTAAAGTAAATTTAGTTGTTGGAAGTGTCATTGGACACATTATTAAAATTTTGAATAGTGATTGATTAATATTCATTTTTTAACTTTTTCTCTAAATTTCAATCTCATACGAGTTTATAAACTTTATGTTGTTATTTAAGATAATCTCTTCAAATTGAGGCTCAAGAATATAACTTATTAAAATTCTAAATTGTTTCCCTCCAATTCTATTGCACTTGCTTATAAATTTCTCTATTTCTTTTTTTGATAACCTTGTTTTTGTCTCTCCTATTAAAATAAATTCCTCATCTCCAATTTTTATCTTGCCATATATATTCACTTCAATATAACTACCATTTACTTTTAGATATGTTCTTTTAATTGGTTCAATAACCTCCGCATTAAATTTATCTTTTAACAGTTTTGGTAGATATCTTATTGCCCTATCCTCAAGTAAATATCCAAAATTATCACTTAATGCTTCAAGTTTCTTCCTTGTTTCTTTATTTAATTTTTCAGACCTTTCAAATGCACTTACCAATTTATCAATTCTTTCATTTGTCTCCTTCATTGCATTTTTAAGCTCTTGAATTGAGCTCCAAACCCTTCTAAATTCTTCTTCATTACTCTTTCTCATCTCTTCAATTGCATTCCATATTCTCTTAAACTCCTCTTCATTGCTTCTTCTCATCTCCTCAATTGCATTCCAAACTCTATTAAATTGTTCCTCGTTACTTTTTCTCATATTTTCAATTGCTTCTTCTAATCTATCAATCCTCTTATTACTTTCTTCAATAGCCTTTTCAAGCCTATCAATCCTTTTATTGCCTTCCTCAATAACTTTTGTAAGCTGATTGATAATTTCCCAAATTCTATTAAATTCCCCTTCATTACTCCTTCTCATATTATCAATAGCATAGGTCAGATGCTCAATAGCATTCCATACCTTTATCTGCTCCTGTATTAGTATCTCAAATGCAGTCCTTACTGGTTCTCTATATTCAGGAGGTAGTTTCTCTAATATCTTATTTATTTTCTCTATCATTTTGATAATTTTAAAGCCTTTTTGTATAGGCAGTTTTCTCTTTTCATTTGAATAAAAAGATGCCCTTTAAACTTTTAGATTATGCAATTTATAAAGCTTCCTCTGAGAATATGGAGTATTTGGGAATCATGAGCATTAGCTTGATTATATCCTTAGATACATTTTTGCTTGAAGATGCAATAAAAATAGCAATTATAAAAAATCCACAGATTTTATCATCGTTAGAGCAAGCCAAAGCTATTAGTCCAAAGTTATTTTCATCCTATTTTCCTTCAAACCCAATTTTTACATATAGAGCGATGTTTGAAAGTGATAATATTTTCAATAGCCCAGCCAATACCGATTCTTACAAAATTAATAACACAAGGACGTTTAGCAAATGATGAATATAATAAATTCTACTATCTTTACAAAGCAAAAATGCTTGATTTCTTGCTTATAAAAAAATTGAGATAACGAATGAAATTATAAAAATTCTTGAAAATATAAAAGAAATCGCAAGCAGAAAATACCAGATAGGTAGCAGTGAACTGTGGGATGTTTTAAAAGCAGAAATTGAGCTTGAAAAAGCTAAAAATGAAATTAAAATTTTTGAATCTGAAAAGCAAAATGCATTATCTCAATTAAGAGCTTTATTAGATTCATCAATCCAAGAATTTATACCTCAGGAGATTGAATTAAAAGATGAAATTTATCAAAAGGAAGCTCTCATATATAAAAGCCTACCAATTTGATGTTAGGATAAATAAGAAGGAAAAGTCCATTGCAATTCAATCACTATTTCCTGAGATTATGAAGAACAGGCAAAAAGAATTTCCTCATCTCATTTGAAATTCCCATATTTTCTTTTTTAAACTTTCCAAAAATTAAAGAAACTTCTTTAAAAATAAAAGCTTCTGAACATAAGCTTAAAAGTGTAGAAATTGAATTAAGTGAAAGGATAAATGCTTTAATATCAATGTATAACTCAAAGCTTGAAAGATATAAGTTACTCAAAGATGTTATATTGCCCAAAACAGAGAATGCATTTAAATCTGCACAAGCAGGTTATATAGCTAATAAGCTTGATTTTTTAATATATATTCAAGCACAGAAAATGCTCTTTGATGTTAAAGTTGAATACTATAGTGCCTTAGTAGATGTCTTGAAGATAAAAGCAGAAATTGAAGCAATAACAGGAGGTGCGTTATGAAAAATTTAATTTCTATAATGATGATAATTTTTGCACTTGGTGTTTTTGGATGTTCAAGTCAGGAAAAAGTACCTAAGGAAGGTGACGTAAAGACGATGTATCAATGCCCAATGCACCCTCACGTAATTCAAGATAAGCCTGGAAAATGCTCAATTTGTGGTATGGAACTTGTTCCAAGGAAAATGATGTATAAAGAAGGTAAGTGGCTACCTAAAGAGCATGAAGAACATGATGGTAGTAAGATGGATATGCCTTCTCATGAACAACATAAGGAGCATAGTGATATGAATGCGATTGATAACCTTGCAGAGGTAGAAATATCGCCACAGAAGCAATTATTGATAGGTGTTAAGACGGATTTTGTAAGAAAAAAAAGCTTGAAAAAATTATAAGGACATATGGTAAAGTTGAATATAGTGAAGATAAAGTTTATGTTATAAATCTTAAATTTGGAGGATGGATAAAAAAATTATATGCAGATTATGAAGGGAAATTTGTGAATAAAGGGGATAAGTTATTTGATATTTATTCACCTGAACTTTATCAAAGTCAAGTAGAATTATTATTTGCTTATGAAAAGGGTGATAGCAATCTATTAGAAAATGTCAAAAAGAAATTTATGTTATTAAATATAACGGAGACACAAATTGAGGATATAATTAAGAATAAAAGAGCAAATGAAATTTTAACATTTTATTCACCTTACTCAGGATTTATTGTTGAAAAGAAGGTCTTTGAAGGTATGAGAATTGAGCCAGGAATGGATATTTATAAAATAGTGGATTTAAGTGAAGTATGGATTATAGCTGAGGTTTATGAAAGTGACCTTCCATTTATAAAGAAAGGTATTAAAACAGAAATTGAAATTCCTTATATCCCAGCTGAAAAATTTAAAGGATACGTTGATTACATATATCCTCAAATTAACAGTCAAACGAGAACTGCAAAGTTGAGAATTGTTCTAAGAAATCCAAACTTTAAGTTAAAGCCAGGTATGTATGCAAATGTCAATATAAAAGCTTTATCGAGTGAAGAGAAAATTGTAATTCCAACCGATGCTATACTCTTTTCAGGAACATTTAATTATGTGTTTGTTAAGAAGGGAAAAGGAATTTTTGAGCCTAGGAAAATCCAAATTGGACCTAGTGTTGATAATGGATATGTTGTTTTGAGTGGTCTTAAGGAGGGAGAAGAGATTGTAATATCAGGAAATTTCCTAATAGATGCGGAATCAAAAATTAAATCTGCCCTAGAGGCTTTCTCCACTCATCAACACTAATGATTGAAAAAATTATTGAATGGAGTGCAAAGAATAAATTTTATATTTTTATTTTAACTTTATTTTCAATTGCAATTGGCATTTATTCAATTAGTAAAATTCCACTTGATGCCCTCCCTGATCTTTCCGACACCCAGGTTATTATTTATACAGAATGGGAAGGTAAAAGTCCAACGATAATAGAAGATCAAATAACATATCCAATTACAACTGCACTAATATCTGCACCAAAGGTTAAGACAGTAAGGGGTTTCTCATCATATGGTGTTTCTATGGTCTATGTGATATTTGAGGATGGGACTGATATATATTGGGCTCGCTCAAGAATTCTTGAATATCTAAATCAAATAAGAACAAAACTTCCAGAAGGTGTTTCACCACAACTTGGTCCCGATGCAACAGGTGTTGGTTGGATTTTTCAATATGCTCTTATTGATACAACAGGGAAAAATGATTTATCTGAAATGAGAACATTTAATGATTTTTATTTAAGGTATTATCTTCAAGAGGTTGAAGGTGTTGCAGAAGTTGCACCAATTGGAGGATTTTTAAAAGAATATCAAATTGATATTGACCCTAACAAACTTCTTGCTTACAACATACCTTTAAATCAAATTTTTGAAGCAATAAGAAAATCAAATAATGAGGCAGGTGGAAGGGTCATTGAAATTTCAGAAAGAGAATATTATATAAGGGGACTTGGCTACATAAAAAGTATAAAAGATATTGAAAATATTCCAATATCAGTAAGAGATGATGGTATTCCTGTTCTTTTGAAGGATGTTGCAATTGTTCATCTTGGTCCTCAAATAAGAAGAGGTATTGCGGAATTAAATGGAATGGGTGAGGTTGTAGGTGGTATTATTGTAATGAGGCATGGAGAGAATGCTTTAAGGGTTATAGAAAATGTAAAGAAAAAAATTGAAGAGATAAAAAGTTCATTTCCTGAGGGTGTTGAATTTATTATAACATATGACCGTTCAGAGCTTATAAAAAAGAGTATAGCAACATTAAGGAAAAAACTAATTGAAGAATCAATTATTGTATCAATTGTTGTTCTTATATTTTTATTTTCATTTAGAAGTGCATTAGTTGTAATTTTAATTCTTCCTATTGCAATTATATTATCATTTATTCCTATGTTATTTCTGAATGTAACTTCTAATATAATGTCGCTTGGAGGTATAGCAATTGCGATTGGAGCAATGGTAGATGCAGCTCTTGCAATAGTAGAGAATGTTCATAAGCGTCTTGAAAAAGAATATGATATTAAAAGAAAAAGAGAAATAATAATTGAATCCGCTAAACAAATAGGAAAACCCTTATTCTTTTCACTATTGGTTATAACAATTTCATTTTTACCTGTTTTTGCACTTGAAGCCCAGGAAGGAAGATTATTTAAACCACTTGCTTATACAAAAACATTTGCAATGTTCTTTGCTTCTCTCCTTTCAATAACATTAGCCCCTGCCCTTTTAGTCCTCTTGACACCTAATAAAATTTTACCCGAGGAAAAAAATCCTATAAATAAATTTTTAATTAAAATCTACATGCCTATTATAAAATTGGTTTTAAAATTCCCAAAAACAACAATTCTTATTTCAATTTTACTTTTTATTATTACAATAATTCCATTTAAAAGAATAGGCTCCGAATTTATGCCACCACTAAATGAAGGCTCAATTCTCTATATGCCTACAACCCTCCCAGGTATTTCCATCACAAAAGCAGGTGAAATTCTTGAAATTCAAGATAGAATTATAAAGCAATTTCCTGAAGTGGAATTGGTTTTTGGTAAAATAGGTAGGGCAGAGAGTGCAACTGATCCTGCACCATTATCAATGGTTGAAACAATAATTTTATTAAAGGATAAAAAGGAATGGAGAAAGGGAATGACATGGGATAAGCTTATAAGGGAACTTGATTCTGCACTTCAATTTCCTGGAATGCCAAATGTATGGACAATGCCCATAAAAACACGAATAGATATGCTAACAACAGGCTTTAAGACACCATTAGGTATAAAAATTTTTGGTCCTAATATTGATACGATAGAAAATATAGGAAAAGAAATAGAAGCATTAATAAGGGATGTTAAAGGTGTAAGGAGTGTTTATGCGGAGAGAATAACAGGTGGATATTTTGTTGATTTTGTAATAAATCGCGAAGAATGTGCAAGATATGGACTTACAGTAGGTGATGTTCAAGATATAATAGAATCTGCACTTGGTGGAAAGACAATAACATATACAATTGAGGGAAGGGAAAGGTATCCTGTTATTTTAAGATATGCAAGGGAATTAAGAGATGATTTAGAAAAATTAAAAAGGGTTTTAGTGCCTACACCTATTGGAGCGCAAGTTCCAATTTCACAACTTGCTGACATTGTAATTACGACAGGTCCTTCTGAAATTAAGTCAGAAGATGGAATGCTAACAGGATGGGTATTTATTGATGTAGAAGGAAGTAATATAGGAAGTGTTGCAAATGAAATTAAGGAAATTTTAAATAAAAATTTAAAATTGCCAAAAGGTTATGTTATAAAAATAAGTGGTCAATATGAATATATGCAAAGGGCAATGGAGAAGCTAAAAATAATTTTACCTTTTACATTATTCCTAATTTTCTTCTTAATTTTCCTCAATTTCAATAGAATTTCAGATGCTTTCAATACCATTTTCAATAATTGGAAGTGTCTGGCTATTGTTTATTTTAAATTATAATTTTAGTGTTGCAGTATGGATAGGAATTATTGCACTTGCTGGTGTTGCAGCGGAAACTGGTATCGTTATGCTTGTTTATTTAAATTTAGCATATGAACAATTGAAAGATAAAATTAAAACGAAAGATGAGCTTGATTTAGCAATTATAGAAGGTGCAGTAAAAAGACTTAGACCAAAGATGATGACATTTTTGGCAATTATAATGGGACTTATCCCAATAATGTGGTCAGATGAACCTGGTGCTGATGTGATGAAAAGAATTGCAGCACCGATGATAGGTGGAATGATAAGCTCTGCAATTTTGACACTTATTGTAATTCCTGCAATTTATAAGATATTAAAGGGAAGGCATTTGTAATAAATTCATTCAACAACTCTAAAATAAGTCTTTTTATTGAACTTACTCCCCTTAAATAGAAGAATATAAATTCCACCTTTCAAATTATGTGTATTCAAATTAAAAACTAGTCTATTAGTATTTCTTACACTATAAACCTTTGAAATGAGTCTTCCAATATCATCAAATAGATAAACTTCAACATCATCATTATAATTTAGATATGCAGAAATTGTCAAAATTTCACCCTTCTTAACCCTTTTATTTGAAATATAAATTTCTAAATTCAAAGCACTATCACTAACATAAACACTATTTATCCTATTAGGTGTACCATATTCAACAATAGAGCTTTTCCAACTATCTTTTAAATAACCTTTTAAGCTTGGATTTATCTTTTCAAGTGTTAAAACACCCTCTCCGCCATAACCTGATGTATAATAAACACTATCAAATAAAAAATTAAAATCTGAAATCAAAACTAAACTTTCGTAGTTATTATTTAATGATATAAAATCTGAAAAACTATCTGCTTTAAAAACTTTAAATCCATTCGGTTCAATTTTTCCACTTAATCTAAATTCATTCCCTGATAAATCCTTTATTCTAAATTTTGAAAGCTCTATATCTATATTAGTTGCATTATAAATTTCAAACCATTCAGGATTATTATCATATTCAATCTCATTTATAATTAAAGCTGGATAATAAATTGGTACATAAAAGTAGTTATAAAAATTTTGTGCATAAATTTCAATTTTGGAAGATTTTAGTAAATTCATTGAAATTTGAATTTCATAACTACTATTTGCAGGTATTGAAACTTGAAAATTAAATGTATCACCACTTACAACTTTAACGCTATCGTTATAATTAGTATTTGAAAGGTTTTTAATGTTAATTTTCAAATTGCCTGAAATAATATAAATGCTATCAACCTTAATTAAACTATTTGAGAATATAGAATTTTGGGCATTTGGTGTTCCATTTAAAATTAAACTTATACCCCATTCATCTATATTAAAATTTATCCTTTCTACTGAATAACCTTTTGGAACATTTAAAATAGGCTTTTCAAAGCTTGAAATTGTATCATTATTTGCATTTATTATATAAATACTATCATTTCTTGCAAGTCCATTTCCAATAGAAGCATCATTAGTGGTCAAAACATTTCCAAAGAGATTATAATTTATTGTGCAACTTGAAAAATAGTCCATGTCAATTATTAAAGTATATTCATTTGGTAGGATAAAAAGTCTTGAGGTTATATAGGGAGGTGAATCTTGAACTTGAACGATATTATCAACATCACCCTTATCCGTAATTTTAAAACCATTTAAATAGATTGTATCATTTGAATTATTATAAATTTCTACAAATTCTCCACATACTTCATCATTTGGATAGTTCATCACTTCGTTTATTATTAGTTGTGAAGCTAAAATTAAGAACATTTTGATATTTGAAAACTATAAGTATTTGATAAGAGCCTTAACATAATCTACAAATTTTTCATCTAAACTTTCAGCATAAACTCTAATAATTGGCTCCGTATTTGAAGGTCTAATATGGATCCAACTATTATCCCTTCTTAAATAAAGTCCATCTTCAACATTCACTTCAAAATTTTTAAACTCATTTAAGAATTTCTCTTTTAAATTTTCAAAATTTGAATCTTCAATTTTTTCTTTTATAAAATATGTTCTTGGAAGCTCATCTAAAATTTTAAAAATTCTTTTATCTACAAAACTACTTAAAATCAAACCAAGTGATAATAATCCATCTCTCGTTTGATTGAATTTAGGATATATAACACCACCATTCCCCTCACCACCTGCAAGACTATTAGTTTCTAAAATTTTCTTAATAACGTTAGCTTCTCCAACCTTACTTCTCATTACATTAACATTATATTTTTTTGCAATAAATTCCACAAGCATTGTAGTTGAGTAATTTACAACAATATCTCCTCTATACCTTTCCAGAATTTCAGAAAGTCCAATAAGTAAGGTATATTCTTCTGAAAATAAACCATAATTTTTAAGTCCAAATAAAAGTCTATCACCATCAGGGTCGGTTGCAAATACTAAATCACATTCATCTAGTAAATTTTCTAAGTGCTTTAAATGTTCTACTTTAGGTTCTGGATTTCTTGTAAATATACCAGAACTTTCACAATTTATCTTTATAATGTTTTTAATACCAAATTTTTCAAGAAGCTCTGGGAATGCTTTATACCCTGCCCCATTTGCACAATCAATTGCAATTTTTATTGAACTATTATATAGTTTAAGTCCTACAAAATCTACAATGCTATCAAGGTGAATTTTATATACATTTTCAGAATACACAATATCACCAATGCAAGATGAAAAACTTAAACTATTCAAATGATTCTTCAGCTCTTCAAGTTCTTCCTCAAATAAGAATCTGTTCCCTATTGCAAGTTTTAATGCATTATATTCAGAAGGATTATGACTTGCAGTTATTATAATACCTCCATCCAAATTCAGAAATTTTATAACAAATAAGCTTGTTGGTGTAGGACAAATTGATAATGTATAAACATTTTTGCAACTTGAAAGAGCTGTATTTATAGCAATTGGATATAGAACCTTTCCAGAAGGTCTTGTATCTCTTGCAACAATGATATTTTTGCCTTTTAAGAAATTACAAAATGCATTCACCCAAACTAAGGTTGTATAAGGATTTAGTTCATTTGGATAAATTCCCCTAATACCCGAAACTGAAACTTTCAATATTCTAAAATTTTAAAGTTCAGTAATCTACAAGTTCCAAACCTGCTCTTAAAATTTTCATTTGGAAAACATTAAGAGAAGTTGCAGAAAATAGAGTTATAAAGGAAAGGATAAATTAATTATTTGAATTACAAGAGCAACCTGAGAATGTATTTTCTTCTGGTTTATGGTGCTATTGCTGGGATACACATTTCAGAGAACTTAAAGAATTTATTTGAAAAGAGAGGATTTTTTGTGATTGAGCATAAAAAAGGCTTTAAACCAAAAGATTATTCTAAAACGAGTTTTTCCGGTAATTCCTGAAAGGAAGATAAGTTAGTAAACAATTTCATCGCTTTAAAATTTTCATCATTATGCTAAACAAACCTGAAGAATTTTATATTAGATTGAGGAAATTGGAGGAATTTAGAAGTCTTGGGATTGAGCCTTATGAATACAGATTTGAAAAAGAATATAATGCTAAGCATCTTAAAGAACAATTTGAGGAACTAAAGGATAGAGAAATAAAATTTGCTGGAAGGCTTATTAGTGTTAGGATTATGGGAAAGGCGCTTTTTGCAACATTAAGAGATGAAACAGATGATATTCAAATTTATATTAAGACTGGTGAAACAGAAAATCCATTTCCTGATATTCAAAATGTTGCAAAAGCATTCGATAAATTCTTTGATATTGGAGATATTATTGGTGTTGAAGGTAAATTATTTAAAACGCACACAGGTGAAATTACAATTTTTGTAAAAACATTTAAAATGCTATCAAAATGCCTATTACCACTTCCTGATAAATGGCATGGATTGAAAGATACAGAAGTTCAATATAGAGAAAGGTATTTGCACTTAATAGTTGATAAGTCTGCTATTGAAACATTTAAAAAGAAATCAAAAATTATATCACTTACAAGGAAATTTTTTGAAGATAATGGATTTATTGAAATTGATACACCTACACTTCAGCTTATTTATGGTGGTGCAAATGCTACACCATTTGAAACATATTCAAATGCCCTTGATGCAAAGCTATATCTTAGAATTGCAAATGAATTATATTTAAAGCGCTTAATTGTAGGTGGATATGAAAAGGTGTATGAAATTGTTAAAAATTTTAGAAATGAAGGAATTGATAAAAGTCATTATCCTGAATTTATTGCAATGGAAGCATATGCTGCATATTGGGATTATTATGATATGATGGAGCTTGCAGAGAATTATCTAAATTTCTTAGTAAAGAATCTATTTAATAGTGAAGAAATTGAATATGATGGAAAAATTATTTCATTTAAGCTTCCATTTAAAAGGATTTCATATATTGATGAGTTAAAGAATGCAATAGGATTCAATCCAATTGAAGTAGAATTGGAGTTTTTAAAAGAAAAAGCTAAAAAATATATAGATAATGTAGAAAAAATGCACAGAGGAAAGATAATAGATAAATTATTTGATGAGTTAATTGGTAAGAATTTAATTCAGCCTACAATTGTAATGGATCATCCAATTGAAATTTCACCACTTGCAAAAATTCACAGAAATTATAAAGATAGAGTAGAAAGATTTGAGATATACCTTGCAGGATTTGAAATAAGTAATGCATTTAGTGAATTAAATGATCCAATTGAGCAAAGAAAAAGATTCGAAGAGCAAATTAAATTAAGAAGTTTAGTAGAGGATAAGGAGCTACCTGAGGAGATTGATGAAGATTTTTTAAATGCACTTGAATATGGTATGCCTCCAACGGCTGGAATTGGATTTGGTATTGATAGGATTTGTATGATTTTATTGAACAAAACTTCAATTAGGGATATCATTCCATTTCCACAACTAAGACCAAAATGATAATAAATTTAAAGACAGATATATTTAGTAAGTTTAAGGATAATGAGATTTTAATAAATAATAATGAAATTGCTATATTCCTTTTTGTGAATGGTAAAAACTACATTCTTGGTAAATTTTCAAAAGAGTTTAATTTAGGCTCAATCCTATATGAGCTTTTTGAATTATATAAAGAAATTGAGATATTTGATATTTATGAAATTGACGAAAAAACGATAGAACTAATTAAAAACTTAGAAGTTGGAACTTATATTAAAAACGGTAATATCTATAAGATGAAAACAGCTATTAAGAAACCAAACTATGACTTACACTATAGAGTTCAGGTTTTGTGTGGTAATGATACTGCACATATTTATGTTGATGAAGCTATTGAAATGGATTATAAAGAGTTAATGAATAGCTTTAAAAATTGTCAAATATCTATAAATCCTCTAATTTTTACAGTTAAATGTAACGAAACATCAATAATTTTGTTTAAAGATGGTAAGGCTTTAATCAGAGAAAAGGATATAAATGAAGAGCGAGCTAGAACAATTTATGACAAATTAATTTTCAGAGGATTTTTTATAAAAAGGCTTATTGTTCATCAGAATTCTACGTGATAAAAATATATTTATGGGAAATTTTTCAAACACAATTGATTAACTTTCCTCTAAAAAGTTATCAACTAACACCAAAATGTGCAAATCCTCCATCTAATATGACTGCATGGTATCCTCTCAACGAGCAAAATGGTGCTACAACTATATTCGATATAGCTGGAAGTATAACGGAATTCCAATGCCAAATCCTGTTGGTAATGCGTTATATTTCTATGGACCTTATGTTGAAGTTTCACATAGCAATGACTTGGCATTTTCTGGTGATTCTTCAAACTTCTCAATTGATGCTTGGGGCGGTTATGGTGTTCCTGCACCTATTGTAGATAAGTATGACTCTACTAATAAAATTAGATTTTCATTTTTTATAGACCAGCCACAACCAAGCACAGGCTATCTAAAACTTCAGATAAATAATTCATTATTTACAAGCACAGAAATCCTCCTCAAAATACAGGTCCTTGGGTTCATGTTGCAGTATCAGTTGATAGAAAGAATGGTATAGAAACATTTTATATAAATGGTTCTTCTGCTGGCACATTCACTCCACCAATATGAAATATAACGAACACTTTTAGAATGCTCATAGGTGAGATTAGAATGTCTGGTATTCGTTGTGAGATTACAATTGATGAATTGGAGATTTTTGATAAAGCTTTAACACAACAAGAGATAGATAGTATTTTTTCGGCAGATTTGCGCGGAAAGTGTAAATAGAAAACACTAAACTTATTAAATCATATTCTCACTTACAATAACTGCAATATCCTTAACTTTTACATTTGCATTTAATCTATTTACACCATCTAATATCATTATATTGCAAAATGGACAGCTTACTGAAATAGTATTTGGATTTTTAGAAATTAGTTCTTCTGTTCTTTCTATATTTATTTTCTTTCCAATCTTTTCCTCCATCCACATCCTACCACCACCTGCCCCACAACAAAAACTATTTTTCTTATTTCTATCTGCCTCAATTAAGTTGCCAACATTGTTTAGAACTTCTCTTGGCTGTTCTATTATATTATTATGTCTTGAAAGATAACAAGGATCGTGATAAATAATTCTTTCTGCAATTCTATTTAGCTTAATTTTCCCTTCTTTTATAAGCTCTAAAATAATCTCTGAATGATGATAAACTTCTGCATCAAATCCAAAGAAAGTGTATTCATTCTTCAGTGTATTATAGCAATGGGGACAAATTGTTATAATTTTCTTTACATTATATTTTTTGAAAGTTTGGATATTTTCATATGCTAAACTTTGAAATAGAAATTCATTTCCTGTTCTTCTTGCACTATCACCTGTGCATCTTTCTTCATCTCCTAATACTGCAAATTTAATCTGTGCCTTATTTAAAATATTTACTAATGCTTTTATTGTTTTTTGACTTTTGCTATCATAAACACCTGCACATCCCATCCATAGTAAATATTCAAATTCATAATGTGAATTTTCCTTTAAGATTATTAAATTTAATTCCTTTGCAAATTTCAATCTTTCAGATTTTGGTGCATTCCAAGGATTAAATTGATTTTCCATACCTCTATAACTATTATTCAATTGACTTGGATAATTATTATCTTCAAAAAGACCCCTTCTATAATTAACTATTAAATCCAATTGATTTATACCAACAGGACAAGCATGAACACATGCTCCACAACTTGTGCAAGCCCACAGTGCATCCTCACTA
>FWWM01006806.1_pt1 | contig 23584 bp, 24 predicted proteins | sample 2228351 | NCBI WGS metagenome assembly FWWM01 (sample SAMEA103939774, study PRJEB20133) | metagenome
CGGCTGCGTGAGCGATGCCATCGCGGCGACGCCCGCGACCTTGAGCACCTCTCGCCGGGAGAATGATCGCCTGCTCATCATTCCCTCTCTCTCCGTTGATTTGCCTCCGCCCCTAGCCTCTGGCCTCGCGCCTCTCGCCACTATTTTGCGATCGCGATGGCCGGCGTCGGGAAGCGGGTCAGGTCGGTGACCGTCATCTGGAAGAGGTTTGACAGCACGGCGAAGGTTTCCTGATTCCAACTCGGCGACATGCCTTCGCTCACGGGGAACTTCCTGATCGAGTAATAGCGCTTGTCGAATTCCACGGAGAATTCGAAATCGGACGGCTTGCTCGAGGATTCCTCGATTTCCAGCGTCCTGACGGGGTTGCGCGCGACAGCCTTCGTCCGAGGATCGGGGTCCACGTGAAATTCCGCCTTTTCGCCGATACCGCGCGCCACAAACCCGATGATGGCGTTCATGCTGCGGAGCAGGATCGTCCCGTGCAAGGGATAGTCCCCGCCGGGAAAGCCGGACCGGATATCGACGAGAACGTAGTCCGGAGGAAATCGTTGCGCTTCCTCATGCAAACGGCGGCGCTCGTCGTTCGGGAGACGGCTCGGGTCGTAGTTCGAGATCAGCAGCCGCCCGACGGCCTTGCGCCGCACCGTATGGACCTTGCCTTCGCCGTCGCCTTCCCATCGAAAGCCCTTTTCGAGCGCCGCCACGACTTCGTCCGGATTGGGAGGACGATTGGTCCGCACCGTCTGGCTCTCCTCGAACAGAATCGGCCCGATGAACAATTTCCGTTCCGCATCCAGTCCCGCCAGGTGCAGAAGTCGCCGGCGGAATTCCCGATACCCTTCCCCTTGCGACGGCGCATTGAACAAGACGGTCGGCCCGTCCTCCCCGTCGAGCGCGATGCCCCTCGCCATGAGGCGCAACACCATGTTGATGTCGTAGCCCTGCCGGACGAGAAACTCGAACTTATCCTCGTCCAGAGGCCGTAACACCCGCTTGGTGAACTCCTCGCCGGTGATCGGCACGATCGTGATCGTCGGATTCTCCGCGACGCTGCTGGAATATTCCAATGACACGGGACGCTCGGCGGCGTCCGTCGCCCGGCCGATGCCGCCGCTGATGCCGGCGTTGACGCGGAAATCGAACGTGGCGGCGACGCTGGAGACCGCGGTGAAATGAACGGGCCGGTGGTGCCGCGCACGGGCGATGTTCAACAGGAGCAGATCCGCTTCGACGTAGCTGACGGTGCGGTCATACTCGATGACCGCGCGGTGCATGGCGATGGGAGAGAGGCAGCCGGAGAGCAACAAGCCTGAGGCTAAGACCAAGGTTGAGAGGAGTGTCGGCTTCACGGCGCGGCTTTCTTGAACACGATGTCGCCGTAGTACGCCGTGGCCGATTCGAGCGTGTTGTCCGTATCGGTCATGATGGCCACCCCGGAGATCATCGGCGGTTCCTCGCCGAAGGCCTTCTTGTAGTCTTCGTACAGGTTGCGTTCCTCGTCGATCCATTGATTCAGCCGCTCCGTGCCGCTTTCCACGACGATCATCTTGACTTTGTCGGTGTAGGGATTGGGAACGATCATGCCCTTGGGGGCCTTGCTTTCCCAAATGTAGTTCAGCGCGCCGAGCGGCGGATACTGCCCGTAGAGCAGCCTGACGGCTTCATACTGGGCCTTTTCGAGCAAGCCGACACGCGAGGAGTCGTACTCAAAGGTGATATAGAGCCGGGCCGGATAATCGTCGCCCTCCTTCTTGGTCACATCGCCCTTCTTGTACACATTGGTCACCTTCCACCGCCACGAGACGATCGGATATTCTTTCGGATCGATCCTGATCTCTTTCGTCAATCCGGCCGACCCCGCCTCGCTCGTCGCCTTTACGACCACCCGATCCTCGTCTCTGACCAATTCATACTTCGTGTGGCGTTCGATCTTCTTGAACGTCAGCGGCTTCCACCCGTCCGGGAGTGCCTGCCCCTCCTTCGCCGCCGAAAACTTCCCGACCTCGATCACCCCGCCTATTTCGGCATACACCAGTGGTTCAAAGAGCAACAGCGCCAGAACGAGGCAGAAGATACTTCTCATGTTGTTCCACATGGAGAGGGGACCGGGCTGTTCCCTACGTGCGCGCATCCGCCGAGCACCGCCCCTAATGTAAACCCTGATCCGAAAATATTTGTCTCGGAAAAAACGCCTTTCTCCGCTTCCCGAAAGGATCCTCTCCCTCCCGCGGGAGGGAGAGGAAACAGGTAAGGGCGGTATCCGAGAAGAACCCCCCTCACCGCAGCCTCTCCCCCAAGGGGGGGCGAGGAGAATAGAGCACTCAAGATCGGAAAGAATTTCGGATCAGGGTAAACATTCGATCATTCTTGTGTGCGCGGTGCGCGAGCACATGGGGACTGCCCCGCCTCCTTCCTATCTTCGAGCCCATTCAAACCACTTTTTCAACATCCGCTTCTGCCCCTCCGTAAAATGCGCCCTCCGCCACAAGTTCACGACCTTCTTGTTCACCTCGGCTTGCGTCGGGTAGGGATGAATCGTCCCGGCCAAGGTCTTGGCGCCGGCGCCCGCTTTCATCAGCGCGGTGAATTCGCTGATCAGATCGCCGGCGTGGGCCGCCACGATCGTGGCGCCCAGGATCTTGTCGGTGCCCTTCTGAATATGGACGCGGGCGAAGCCCTCATCCTCGCCGTCGAGGATCGCGCGATCCACCTCATCCAGCCGGTAGGTGTAGGTTTCAACCTGGAGTCCCTTCGCTTTCGCCTCCGCCTCGTACATCCCGACGTGCGCGATCTCCGGCTCCGTGTACGTGCACCACGGAATCATGAGCGAGTCGGTGCTCGCATAGGCCAGCCCGAACGGATGCGGGAACAGCGCGTTCTGAATCACGATCTGCGCCATCGCGTCGGCGGCGTGCGTGAATTTGTATCGCGAGCAGACGTCTCCGGCGGCGTAGATCCGCGGATTGGTGGTCTGGAGCCGGCTGTTCACCTTGACGCCGGTCTTGTCGTACTCGACGCCGACCGCTTCCAGGCCGAGCCCTTCCACGTTCGGGGCGCGCCCGACGCCCACCAGGATTTCATCGACCGTGATGTCGTAGCGCTGGCCATGCGAATCGACCGTCAGGCGCTTGCCGCCGTCCGTTTTTTCCACCTTCAAATCCTTGCCGCAACACAGAAGCGTGACGCCGTCGCGGAGCATGGACGCCAAGACAATGTCCGCCGCGTCGCGGTCTTCGTTCGGCATGATGCCGTGCAGGGCTTCGATGAGAGACACCCGGCTGCCGAAGCGGGCGAAGCTCTGAGCCAGTTCGCATCCGATCGGGCCGGCGCCGATCACGGCCAGCCGTTGGGGCAGTTCGGTCAGCCAGAACACGGTTTCGTTGGTCAGATATCCCGCCTCTTCCAATCCCGGCGCGGGCGGCGCCGCGGCCCGCGCCCCGGTGCAGAGGGCCGCCTTGGCGAAGCGCAGCATCCGATTCCCGCCCGGCCCTTCTACCTGAATCGTGTCCGGTCCCGTGAACCGGCCGCTGCCGATATACACGTCCACGCCCAGGCCCTTGTATCGGTGCGCCGAATCCGTATGGCTGATCCGTGCCCGCAATCGTCTCATGCGCGCCATCGCCGCACCGAAATCGTATTTGACGCCGGGCGGGATATGGAGCCCGAATTCCTCCGCCCGCCGAAGGTCCGCCCAGGCGCGCGAAGCTCGGATGATGCCTTTCGACGGCACGCACCCGACGTTCAGGCAGTCGCCCCCCATGAGATGCTTCTCGATCAAAGCCACCTTCGCGCCGATCCCGGCCGCAATGGCCGCGGTCACCAGGCCCGCGGTTCCCGCGCCGATCACGACCATGTTGTACCGGCCGGAGGGTTCGGGGTTGACCCATTGGCTCGGATGCACGTTCTCCACCAGCCGTTGATTATGCTCGTCGTTCGGGAGCACCAGGACATCCTCATGCGTGTTCATCGGCTGAACCCTCACTGTCGGTTGGGTCACCATGGTTTGCGCTTCCGTGGTCGGGGACGCTTTCTGGTCGTGGCGTCCTGCTCATGCCTTCTTGCCGGCAAATTTCCGATAAAGGATCGGCGCCAAGGCCAGCAGCCCGAGCAGAGTAAAAGCCAACAGCACGTGAGGAGAGGCGATTTCCTTGAGCGAATTGATCGTGCCCAGTTGGCGCCCGGCATAGGCGTACACGAAGCTGCCGGGAATGATCCCGATGGCCGTGGCCGCGACATAGGTCGCGACGCTCACGCGCGTGAGGCCGGACACCATGTTGACCAAGAAGAACGGAAACAACGGGATGAGCCGCAACGTCATGAGATAGCTGAACGCGTTCTTCGAGAAGCCCTCTTGGATCGGCCCCAGCCGGTCGCCGAATTTCTGTTCGACCCAGTCCCGCAGGAGATACCGCGCCGCCAGGAACGCCAGGGTGGCGCCGGTCGTGGCGCCGATATTCACGAATACCGTCCCTAGCACGCTGCCGAAGAGAAATCCGCCGGCCAATGTCAGAATCGCCGCGCCGGGCAAGGACAGCCCGGTCACCACGCAGTAGGTCGCGATGAAAATGCCGACGGCCGCGGCGAAGTTGGCGTCGGTGAAGGCCAGCAGCCGATCGCGGTTGGCCTTCAGCGCCTCCAGCGTGAGGTAATGCCCGAGATCGAAGTAGAAGAATGCGCCGATGGCCAATCCGAAGAACGCCGCAACGACGAACTTGCCGGTATTGGACCCGCTGGCCTGCGAAGGTGCCTGGACGCTCGTCGTCATCGTGACCTGTTCGCGTATCATGGTGTCTCCTTTTCCGGCTGTCAATGCTGTGAGCCGGCTCACATTTTCTCTCTGTATCCCTCTTTCTCCAACAGGCGCTCGGTGCGACGAATCCGGCGGTTAAGACCCGGTTGCTGACCCAGCCGCAGAACTCCGCGATCGCTTTTTGGTCACGGGTCGCCGAGAAATCTTACAGGAACGGTCAAGGGAGATGTTGGCCGGGATGTGGAGACGAGTCGTCAGCGGGTGTGAGGCGAGGTTGTCGATCGACCGCCTTTCCGTTTCACCGGCTTGGGATGGCTGGACCGTTTGGTGGCCTTGAGCGATCCGCCTCGTTCGCGTGCATAGCCATCACGTGAAGCGGCGCGCCGAAGTTGAGCCTGTACCCACTCGGCCTCTCTAGGCGCGACCGGCCCGTCATACTCGATATCGAGGCGCGCAAGGGCCCGCTCCATCGGATCCACCGTCCCGTCGCGGTTTCGGTCCAATTGGCGGAAGTGGTCGAGGGCCACGGCTTTCTCAAGAGGATCGATCTGTCCGTCTCGGTTCCAATCCACGCGGCGGCTGAAGCGTTCCGGGGGCTCGACAATCCGCTGAACGGACGAGACGGAGGTCTTCCCACGGACTGCCTTCTCTTTCTTCAGTTTGGAAGCACTGGACCGGGATTGCCGCTCCTTCCCCAGACTCCAATCACAGGAGCCTGAAACGACAAGCCCGAGGGCCGCCGCTGCGACGATCGCTCCCCATGTCCGCCATCTGAGCATGGTCATTGAAAGCCGGTCAAAAAATAGCGAGTAGCCGGTAGCGAGCAGCAAACAGCTCTGAGTTATTCGCTATTGGTATTTGCTGCTGACTGTTGGCTCTTCTTTCTCATGCCCCAGAATGGGCCGTCTTGCGGCCATGAATGACTTCTGTACAATGCCGGAACTCAGTCATCAAGTGTAGCAGGCACACAGAAAGCCGCGAAAGGCCGCTCCTGAACGACGGTGATCCCACCCGCCGTGTAATGTCGCACAAGGTCGCGCGACTCACGACCATCTGGAGGAAGAGTCATGCAACCAGTCGAGGCCGGTTGGATTCCTGGCCGAACTCACCGCCGGCTTGCGATCTTAGGGATGATCGCCCTCGGTGCCGCCGGATTCGTGTGGCTTTGGCTAGCCTTCGACCTGAGCGACCTGCTGACCACTGAACGGCTCGTCGGCCTCTTCCAGTCCGCCGGGCCCTTCGGCCCTGTCATCTTAATGTTCAGCATGGCGACTGCGGTCGTGGTCAGTCCTCTTCCGAGTCTACCGATCGACCTGGCCGCCGGGGCGGCATACGGACCGGCGTGGGGCGCGACCTATGCCGTGATCGGGGCCGAAATCGGCGCGGTGGTGAGCTTCTTGATCGCGCGTGCGCTGGGACGGGAGTGGCTCTACACACTTTTGCTGCTGGACATCCGCTTCTGCGAGAAGTGCTCCGACCGGCACTTGGTCACGGTGCTCGTCTTGGCGAGGTTGCTCCCCATCGTCTCTTTCGATGTGGTCAGCTACGGCGCCGGCTTGACCAACATGTCGGTGATGACGTTCGCCCTGGCAACCTTGATCGGCATGGTTCCGCCGACCTTCGCCTTCACCTACTTCGGCAGCTCGGTCGTGTCCGCCCAGTGGACGCTGATCCTGGCAGGAGGACTGATCGTGGCCGTCCTTCTGCTTGCTCCCAAACTGCTTCTGCGCTATCCCCGCGCCTGGTGGGCGAGGATCTTTCTGGCCGCGACGCCGGGACAGGCCGCCGTCCCCGCCACACAGCAGACGCGAACGACTGCCGCCGAGCCTGCCGCGCCGAACTGCTCCGGCTGCGGCGGACCGCTCACTTCTTGAAGATCAACCGCGGCATCTGAATGTCGCCGATCGCCACGGCCACCAGCTCCCAGCCGGCATTGCCGTAGTCGTTCAAGATTGCCTGCAGGGTTTGCGTATCCGCGGTCGAATCGACGACTTTGTACTGGAACCGCTTGGGCTCCTGGGCAGATGTTGTGTAAACCGCCCACAAGACGACCAACAGATTCAACAGCAACAGCATCCCGGCCACGAGCCGGTTCCCATGCATGTTTGTGAGCCTCATCGCTTCCCCCTATGACTGACGATGTTCCCGTCGTTTCGTCGCTGCGAACCGCAAGCGCACATAGCCGACGATCCAGCGGCCTTCCGCAGCACAAAGCCGCGACTTCACCGGTTCGCACATCTCGGTGAGAAAGCCGGCCCGTTCGGCGACCGGCGTCATCGCCCCGCCGGATGAGTTCATTTGAGGCTCGACCAAGACCAAGCCCACACTTGACGCAGTGTACTACGATGAAACGGGGTCAGCACAGGGGGAGAGCGTGGGTGCACGATGAGGGGAATTGTTGAAGGAATTTGCCATCGTTGCGTTTATTCGATCACCCTCGCCGTCTTTCGCACCTCCGGCCAGTTGCGGTCGGCCTTGTTCACATAGCCGGGAATGTCTTTCTGCCACCTGGTCCGTACGTCCTCATTGTAATTCAGATACAGCTTGTCGCCGACGACAGTGAACGCCGCAGGGTCGGAGGACGCCTTATACCCCTTGGCCATGCCGAAGGCGCAGAAACCGCCGTATTGGGGCGCGTACTTGTCGGGATCAGCGACGAATGCTTCGCGGTTGGCGGCTGAGGCAAAGCGGAACGTCGAGCCCTTGTATTCCGTTGTGACCTGCTCCGACCCTTTGACCGGCATCCGCTCGGTGAAGTACGCGACCGGATCATAGCCTCTGATCGCCGCGCCGTCCTTTTCGTAGAACTCACCGGCGATGGCCGCTGAGCAGACGAGGCACAGCGCGGCCGTCAAAGTTGCGATGGTCACCGGTATCTTCATGATGCCTCCACGAATTGGCTGTCCGTCATGCGTCAAGCGTCATTCGTCAATCGGGAGGACAGACGATCTGTCTCTCTTTGCGGTTGACGGTTGACGGTTTTACTCCCGCACGACGTTCACGAAGACCTTGATCGCGTCCTTGGCCTGCGTGAGTAATCGCATCATCTCTCGATAATTGTCGAGCCCGTTCACCGGGTGCGTCAGGAACTTCGAGAGCCAGCCGGGAAATTCCAGCTCCGCCCGGCACAGGTCATAGACGCCGGCCTCGAAGTATTCCCGATTCGCGTTGACCGTCCCGACGACCACCTTATTCCCGAGCACGAATCCCAGGTTGATCATGTCGGCCGGTACCGGGATCGACCGGTGGCCACCTGTCACGCTGGAGAGGACCAAGACACCGTTTTTCCCCAGGCACTCCATCGCTTCGAACACCAGCGGTGAATAGCCGGTGGCCTCGAACATCAGATCGAAGGGCCCGTGCTTCACGGCCGCGTCCTTGACCGACATCTGCTCCGTCGAGACGTACCGCACGCCGACCTCTTGCAGCAGATCGGAGTTGAGATATGGCGCGGGGCTCCGGCCAAAACTTGTCACCTCCAGGCCCCGCATCCGGAGCGACATGGCCGCCAGCAGCCCGATCGTGCCGGCGCCGAACACCGCCGCGCGCCGGGCCCGCCAAATCTTCAGGCGCCGCTGGGCTTCATAGGCTTGCATGATTCCCTTTTCGATCATCGACGTCGGCTCGAGCAGCACGCCGACGTGCTTCAGGCCTTGAGGGACCTTCACGAGATACTCCGGATCTTCCACGAACAGCTCGGTCAAATAGCCGTGCCGGAGATTGATCCCCCGCTCGTAGTACGTATCCTCGATCGTCATGTCGTATTGGCCGATTGTGTCGTAGAAGCTGCCGCCCGGCCGCCGAACGGTCGGCACGACATAATCGCCCGGCGCCAGCTCCGCCACATTCGGCCCGACCTCCACGACCCGCCCGAAACACTCGTGACCGATCACGAGAAAGTCGCAGCCGGGAGGCGCCTGGCCGTATTCCGCCGCGTTGATCTCCTTATCCGTCCCGTCCACACCGACCCGCAACACCTGCACCAGGACGCCGCGACCGTTCGGGATGTCGCTGACCGAAGGCTTGGGCAGGACCGCAAGATGAATCGAGTCCGGCTTACCGGGAAATACGGCTACAGCTTTCATAGCGCCTGCTCCTCGCTTTCCTGATCGTGGTTCCTTTGGAGGGGATGGATCCGTCTCACCCGAATCGCGCCATCGCTATCCGCCTCATGCTGTCTTCCTTATGCCTCCGCTCGTCGATGCCGATCTGCCGGATGAGGTCGGCCATCGTATCGAAGTCGCCGCAGTCCTTCTTGAACGCGCTCTCGAAGGGTACCCGCTCCAGCTCCGGATGCTCGCGAGCGAACAACATGTATTCGTGTTCGGCGTGCGTCTCGAAATCGGCGCTGAGCTTGTAGCTCCACGCGGGCTTGATCACGTATAACAACCAACTGATCTGGTAGTAGACAAAGGCGATCACTTGGGGGATCAGCCGGTACCGCAGAAACCCTTCGCGAATTTTGTGCCGATGTATCCACTCTTCCAGCAGGAGCAAATGCCACTGCTCGTTGTCCTGCTGATGCCGGCTTTCCTGCACGCGGTCGAAGATGCGGCGGGCGAAGTCCTCGTGCTCGTACGTGTGCGTGATCGCGATATAGGCCACATGCTCCCAGGCTTGATAGGGCACCCGCGCGATGACTTCCAACACCTTGAACTTGCTCCAGCTTCGGCCGCGGCCGTACAACAGGTCCATCACGCCGAACAGGATCCTCGCTAAGAGGCTGTACGGCGTCGGCGGGCTGGTCAGCGTCGCCGCCTCTTCTTTTCTCAATTGCTCCGGGCTTACCCTCTGCCAGGTGCTCTGCATGGCGATGGCCTCCTTCCGCTCTTTAGTCGCACCCACGCGGAAGGCCTTACATCTCGGTGCCCACCGATCGACGTCCCCGCGCCGGCGGAGCCCGGTGCGAAAGACCTTGTAAGCCCACCGGGCTTTGCTCTACTCTTGGGACAAGAGGCTTTTCTGATGGACACGAACGAGCGCCTGATCAAAGCCAAGGAGAACTGGGCACGGGCGCGCCGCGGCGGCGAGGAGCGGGAGGTCTTCGAGACGGGTAACGATCGCCTGCCGCCGGGCCAGCACCTCGTCGACACCTGGCCCGTGCTCGACTTGGGTTACAAGCCCGAGATCGCGCTCTCGGAATGGACACTCACCGTCAACGGCTTTGTCGCCAACCCGATCGCCTGGACCTGGGAGCAGTTCCTCGCTGAAGCGACCTTCAGGTCGGTCTCGGATTTTCACTGCGTGACGAGTTGGAGCCGGTTCGACAACGAGTGGGAAGGCGTGAGCTTCAAGCGGTTGATCGAGGTGGTGAAGCCGTTGTCGCCGGCCAAGTACGTCCTCTTCAAAGCCTACGACGACTACACCACCAACCTGCCGCTCGAAGCCTGCGACGATGACGACGTGCTGCTGGCCTACACCTGGAACGGCCGACCGCTCACGAAGGAACACGGCGGGCCGGTCCGGATGATCGTGCCCAAGCGTTACGCCTGGAAGGGCGCGAAGTGGATCAACGAGATCACGTTCTCCGATCGCGACCAGAAGGGCTTCTGGGAAGTGCGCGGCTATTCGAACACCGCTCTGCCGTGGCAGAACGACCGATACGGATGAGCACGGTCCTCCAGCGCTCTCGATCGCCGGAAGCCCCAGCTTTCTCTGTACCTCACGACGCGTGACGCTCATCCGCACATATCCCGACGCGATCACCAAAGTCGAACTCTGGCCGGTGGATGCGCCCCTCACCGACCCGTTCGTCGTCGCGACCGGCAGCCGTGTCGTCGCACAGAACGTGTTCGTGCGGATCACCTTGCAGGGCGGCGCGCAGGGGTACGGCGAGATGGCGCCGTTTCCCGAGGTCGGCGGCGAGGATCGTGCGACTTGTCTCTCCGTCGCAATTCAACTCGGGAAGACGCTGCTGGGACAATCCGCGGCGCAGTACAGACGCTGGGCCAGCAAGCTGCAGGACCTGGCACCCTCGCATCCGGCCGCGCGCTGCGGGTTGGAGACGGCGGCGCTCGATGCCTTCAGTCGGGCCGCGAGGATCCCGTTCTGGGCCCTATGGGGCGGCGCCGACGTGCGCGCACGCGAGACGGACATCACGATTCCGATCGCCGATCTCGACCGCACGGTTGAGCTGGCGCGCGGATGGCATGCCCGAGGATTCCGGCTGTTCAAGATGAAGGTCGGGAAGGATGTGGACGGCGACGTGCGCCGACTGGAGGCCGTGCACCGGGCGCTTCCCGACATCGCGTTCATCGGAGACGCCAATCAAGGTTTCAGCCGCGACGAGTGCGTTGCGTTTGTGAACGGCGTGAAGCGGTTCGGCGGCCGCCTGATCCTGTTGGAACAGCCGGTCGCGCGGAACGACCTCGACGGTCTGCTGGCGCTGCGCCATCTGACGGGCATCCCGGTGGCCGCCGATGAATCAGTCCGCTCGCTGGAAGATGCGCGGAGAATCCTGGAGAAGCAGGCGGCGGACTACATCAATATCAAGGTCATGAAGACCGGCGTCATCCAGGCGCTGGACATCGCCGCCTTTGCCCGCGGGGCCGGCCTGAGGCTCATGATCGGCGGGATGGTGGAGACGCGGATCGCGATGGGCTGCTCGTTCGGGATCGTGTTGGGACTCGGCGGGTTCGATGTGCTCGACCTCGACACACCGCTCCTGCTCGCCGACGACCCGGTCAAAGGCGGATATCGCTACGACGGTCCGCGCCTGCAGCCCTGGCAGGAATCCGGCCTGGGGTTGACGACCGACACCGGTCTCGACATGACGATCATCGAGTAATACCCGCTCGCGATCTCTCGCCATCGCATGTCTTGCAAACCAGCGTCTGTCCAAGCTGTCGCTTGCGGCCTTCTTCCGTCAGGACCCACGGCCGATTCACGAACGGGGGCTGATGGCGCACGTGCTGTCCGTGGCCGCACTCCAGCTCCGCCACCCAATCCAGGTGCTCATCCTGATGAAAGCTGATAATCTTTCTCTCCATGACGGGCTCGAGAGACAGCGACGGACCCGGCGTCGCTCACCGGTGCCGGCCGATTGTGCTAGACTTCGTCCTTCTCACGCAACCCCCACCACGGAGGAACACCGCGATGACCGGATCGGAGTATCGAATCGGCTTTGTCGGAATCGGTCGGATGGGCGCCAACATGGCGCGTCGCCTGAAGGATGAAGGCTACGTGATCGCGGCGGTCTATGACACAGACCCGAGTAAAACCGCCGCGCTGGCGCGCGAACTGGGTTGCGCCGCCTCCGAGTCGCCGGCCCGCGTCGCCGAGCACACCGACACCATCTTCACGGTCGTCACCGACGATGCGGCCATGCGGCACATCTATGCGACGGACCGGGCCGACAGCATGTTGGGACACGCCGCCGATCGGCTGTTCATCAACTGCGCCACCCTCTCGCCTACGATCCATCTCGAAATCCAAACGCTCGTTGAACGCCACGGGGGACAGAGCCTCGAGGCCTGCATGGCCAGCAGCATCCCGCAAGCCCGGCAGGGGACCCTGTACCTCATGTGCGGCGGCCGAAAGGAAGTGTTCGAGCGGGCCAGGCCGCTACTCGAATCGCTGAGCGCCAAGTTGCGTTACATCGGTCCGGCCGGCGAGGCGGCCAAGGTCAAGGCGCTCGTGAACATGGTCATGAACTGCAACACGGCCGCCTTGGCGGAGGGGTTGGGACTCGGCGCGGCGCTTGGCCTGGACCTGTCGATGCTCCGGGAGGTGTTCGCCCAGACCGGCGCGGCCTCCCGCGTGCTGGAGACCGACGGTGAAGACATGCAGCTCCGCGCGCACGACTGTTACTTCTCCGCCGCCCACGCGGCGAAGGATTCCGGCATCGCGCTCTCGCTGGCGGACGCCGTCGGCCTCAATCTGCCGCTCGCTCAAGCCACCTACGACCAGTATCGGCGCCTGGTGGCCATGGGGAAAGGCGATCTGGACAAATCCGCGATCACGGAACTGACGTTCAAGGACAGGATGCCGAACACCGGACCACGTCGAGGCTGACCATGGGTCAGGACCGCCCAAAATCGGTCATGATCGGCACAAATTAGAACGGGCATGCGACTTTCCCCGAAATCCTCTGATCACCTCAGTTGGAATTGGACCTCCTACGGTCGTGGCAAAACTTATTGATCTGGCTTACGAAGGTCCGCACAACCCTCTTCGCCCTCGGATTCCACGCAGTCCTGCTCGCCTCTTCACGCGCAAGGTCTAAGTCTTGCTGACAATCCGTCTGCAGCCCAGCGTGAGGGGAGGAAGCAGGAAGGTCCATGAGAACGCAAAACCTGATCGGCTTTCTGCGCAGAGCGGTGATCGCGCTGGGAGTGCTTGTCGCCCTGGGCATGATCGATGCCACCGTGCCGCCGGCTCCGCGATCGGCCGAGGACATGCAGTCCGCCAGATTCCGGATCTTGGCTGAATTCCAGGACGAAGCCGTGCTCGACCAGGAAACCCAATTGATCTGGGAGCGTACACCGAGTTCCACCGGCACGGCGTGGGCCACCGCGCCGATGCACTGCGCGCTCAAATCAACCGGCGGTCGCCGGGGCTGGCGATTGCCGTCGTTTCTGGAGCTGATGACGCTGGTGCACCCCTCCACGCACGGCGTTACCGTTATGCCGACCTTGCCCACAGATCATCCGTTCCGTGGGGTGAAGGCCTCGGCCTACTGGACGAGCACCTCTCTCCCTGACGACCCTCAACGAGCCTATGCCGTCGATTTCCGGGCCGGTGATTTGGCCCCGCAGCGCAAAAATCAATCGCATCTCCCCTGGTGTGTGCGTGGCGGGCTCGCCGGTTCTCCCGCCCGAAACCCAGCCGGTCCCCGTCCGGAAACCGTGTCGTCCGGACCAGACCTGGGGTAATTGCCTAAGCATCAGGCTGGTCCCCCTTCGTCTCTCCATTCCCAAGCAGTAATCCATGAACCCTTGGCTCACCCATGCATCATGAACATTGCGACTAGGCGAGGGGCAAGGGGGGGGCAACTCCCGGCCTCTGGCCCCGAGCCTCTCGCCCCACGCCCATTTTCTGCACTAAAAAACCCGCTTGACAAGGTCGGCAAAGAGGCGCACGGTAACGCCCGTTCAGGGCCGGTTCCGATCAATATTATTTCTCTTACCCGGGAGGTGGGTTATGAGGCGGAGGATCGGAGTCAAGACGGGTGTCCTTGCTCTTCTCTTGGCAGTGGGAGTGGCGATGCCGATGGCGCTGGCCGCCGAGTTTTCACGAGACGCGGCGGCGCGGTACATTTTGGCGACGGTCAAGGCCTTCCGTACGGTTTATGTGCAACAAGTCATCGGGCAAGCCTCGAAATCCGGCGTCAAGCCGAACGAGAACTGGACCAAAGACGACCATGCGATCATGTTGCCGGCCCAATTCGTCAAGGCCGCCGGCGCCGAATTGAAAGACTTCGAGCTGGGGCTGATCGGATTGACGCCGATCTACAAGTCCAATCTGCCGAAGACCAAAGCCGAGGAAGACGCGCTGAAGAAGATGCTGGCCGACCCCAAGGTGACGGTCCTGACCTTTGAAGACGGGAACCAATTCAAGGGCCTGGCCGCAGACTTCGCGATCGTGGATTCCTGCGTTGCCTGCCACAACGCGCACCCCAGTAGCCCGAAGCGTGACTTCAAAAAGGGCGACCTGATGGGCGCTATCGTCGTGAGGTTCAACAAGTAGGAGAGCCTGGGACTCACCTGGACACGGATACTGGGTACAAGGCAGACGGGCTGGAAGAACCCGCAGGGTTTTCCAGCCCGTTCCTTTTCAACATACGGTCAATGCGCCATTGCATGCCCCTGCATTATGCCCCTTACCTTTGCCCTCTCCCCAAAGGGTTAGGGTGAGGGGCATTTTCAGAGGAGGACCGTTACAGAGGAGAGGAACTCCGTGGGTCGATCTTGCACTGGGAACATAGGGGGAGAAAGAATGTCTGCGTGGCGCGGAATTGTGTAATTGTTCCCTTGTGGCCGTGACGGGAGTTTGGACAATTGTGACGTATCCGGGGTTGGCGCCATGAAACGCAAACGGTTTTCTCTCGTCCTGGTCGTCCTGGTCTGCTGCGTCGGGTTGCTCGCGTGCGCGCAAGTCCCGCGCGAGAACACGATCGAGTTCGTCTATCTCGCCCTGGGCGCGAGTGATGCCACAGGGGTGGGCGCCTTGCCCTTAACGGAGGGGTATGTCTACTTAATCAAGGACGAACTGGACAGGCGCCTTCCCGGCGTCGCCTTGCTCAATCTTGGGGTTCCGGGAGCCCGGATCAACCTCATCAAAGAGCAGGTGCGACTCGCGGCGCAAGTCGGCACGAGGGCCGATCTCGTCACCCTCTGGACCGGAGCGAACGACCTCATTCACGGCGACGGCGCGACGACATTTCAGGAAGATCTGCGGTTCATCCTGCAGAGCCTTCGGAACCACGTGTCCAAGGTCATCGTCGTCGCCAACCTCCCGGACCTCACCCAACTCCCGCGCTTTCGCAGCACCCCCGATCCCGCCGTGAACCTGGAACGTGTCAGAGCGTTCAACCGCGCGATCGAAGAGGAGGCCCGCGCCGTCGGCGCGCCGGTTGTGAATCTGTCCGTCCAACCGGTCCGCGACGACTTGGTCTTCGACCTGGACGGCTTCCATCCGAACGATGCGGGCCATCGGGAAATCGCCCGGTTGTTTCTTGAGGTCATCCTTCCGGCACTGGGGGTGAAGAAGTAGAGGAGGGTTGAAGAGCGGGCCGGCCGGCCTTAGCGGCCGGTTCCAGGAAAAGGCCTTATGCTGAGAAAGCTGATCAGGCGCTGTAGCATCGGGTGGATCTTGCTGCTCCCTCTTGCCGGGCAGGCCACGGAAGCGGGACCCGCCGTGGCTCCCCCTGCCGTGGTCGCAGATGATTCGGCTTCCACTCTGGTCTATGTATCCGACTATTTCTCCTTCGTCGGCGCCGATCAGCGGGGTCGTGTGGCGTTTGCGTTGGATAACAACCGAGGGCGGGATGGGGAAGCCTATCAGGCGGAGCACTTTGTCGTGTTGCACGACGAACGGAACGGCTGGGTGAACGTCGCCGGCAACGGGCGATACGACAATGCCGAGAAGGAACTGGGCCGCATCCCGAACTCGCCGTTCTTTCAGTTCGACGGTACGCCCGAAACGGGACTCACCGTGACCAGCGCCACGAACGACCTGACGCTCAAGATCGATCCGATTCCGCAGCGGACTCGCCGCACGCACGAGCAGTCGGTGATCTGGATGGGGTCGGCGCCGGCCGTGCTGACCTGGCAGGGGCGGACGGTTTCCGGCCGGGTGATCTATGAGTCTCTCGTCATGCCGGACTTCAATCGGTTGACGAGAACCTACTTCCGCCTGTGGAACGATTTTCAAGGCTTGTATTTGCTGGCCGGCAAGGACGGGGACCTCTACCTGCACAGCCAGCGAAGCGAACGTCTCGCGGCGTTGGCCGGCCGGCTCGTCGGGTTTGCGGTCTTCAACGAACAGACCGATCCGATGACCGAGTTGCATGTCGAGGTGCTGGCCCGTGACTGGGCGATCGGCTTCTATCGGTGGCCGACCGCCTGGGGCATCACCTGGAACGGGACCGGAGGCCCGGCCTCGATGACGCTGCGTCTGTCCGACCAGAAAAAGATCGCCAACTGGGTCATCGGCGGGTTTTCGATGGGCGTCGTGCAGGGCGAGTTGGTGTATGATGGCCGCACGTGGCCCCTCTATGGCCTGGCCGAATTGATCATGTAACAAGCGCCCGTGACATGGACGATGAAATAAGGGCCGCGCTGGAAGAACTGGCCGTGTGGGCCGCGGTCAACGTCGGGCATGCGCCAGGCCGGCTGGAGAGGCGACTGGTCCTGATGAATGCGTTCGCCGAAGCCGGCCGCCTCACTGACGGCGAGATCGGGAAACCCGATCTCGCGCTCCTCGACAGCCTGCTGGACGAGCCGGAAACGCTGATCCCTAACCTTCAGCGCCTGTGGATCGAAAGCGACTGAGGCGCGCGTTCATGCGGGGATACCTGCCGTAGTCGATCCGGCGAAAGGACAGCCATCCGACACGCCTCATGGGCCGATCGGCGACAGAGACCGGGCCTCGCTCCGAATCGTCCGGACAGCCTGTTTGAAAGCTGCGGGATTCTCCAGCTCCACCTCGACCATGTCCTCCTCGCCGGTCGCGTGCCGGAACCTGACGCGCACTCGATGTCCGGGCAAAACCTCTTCCACCTCCAGGATCGCGCGGCCCGGGATGCGAAAATCCAGGTGGAGCCCCTCCGGTATAAACAGCAGGCTCATCGGGAAATGCGGGCTCACCCAGAGATGATCGCGTGTGACGGCCACCCAGAGACAATGTCTTGCCTTTCCCAACCAGCCGAATACCGCGCGATTGGATCGCCCTGACCGCCAGGTCTCGAGAAACCGCACGTCCGGAAAATCCGGTCTCAGGATCGGTTTGGCCTTCGACACTCGGTAGGCGATGGACAACGCGAGAACTCCGACGATCCCTCCGGCCGCCGCCAGCAACAAGACCTTCAAGAACTGCTTCCCGTCCTTCTTCCCATCCATGTCATGAGTCCACGGGATCACGGCTTGGGCGCCGGCGCCTTCGGCGCGGCGCCGATCGCATCCAATCCGGCCTGAGCGCAGGCGTCGTCCAGGTGGGCCCCGGGCGCGCCGCCGACCCCGATTCCGCCGACCACTTCGCCGCCGATCTCGACCGGCAAGCCTCCGCCCAGGATCAAAATCCTGTCATCCATCTCGCGCAGACCCTGCAGCGCCGGCATCTTGGCCGCCAAGTCGGCCAACTCGCTGGTCGGCCGCCGCAGGCTCGCCGCGGTGAAGGCCTTCTTCGAGCTGCTGCTGACCGTATGCGGCCCGGCTCCGTCTCCGCGCAGGAGGACGCGCAGCACGCCGGCCCGGTCCACCACCGCCACGCTGACCTTGTACCCGTCCTTCGTGCACTTGTCCAAGGCCGCATGAACGGCCTTGTCCGCCAGCGCCACCGGCAACACCGCCTCGCGCGGCAGCTCGTCCGCCGCCGCGGCCGGGATGAATCCGAGCAGGAGACCCACGACCAACACGAGTGTTTTCATCAGCTCCTCCCTGTTGTCCTCTTCGATACACGAACCAGCCGACAGGATCGCACGGATGGTTCGCGTGAACCGCCGTATAGTACTGAGACCACTGACGTGACGCAACGGTCGCCGGGACGTGCCGGCATCGCGTCCGCTTGCCCAACAGCCTCAAAATGAGTGCTACAATGGCCGCAACCGACCCTCATCCGAAAAGAACCGGCTGAAGAGTGGCACGATGGAATCGTTACGCGGCCGGGATCTCGTGCGTGCGTTGCTCGAAATTCTCAGCGGACGACGGTCCCGACGCTTCGGATTGGGCATGACCATGGAGGCCGGTCCGCTGGCGTACACCAGCGGGAAGCCGGGCGTGCCCTTGAGCGAAGAAGAGGAAGCCCTGCTGGCGTTTGCCGCTTGCGGTATCACCGGCTACGCGCTTGCCGACCTGGCATACGAGCGAGGCCAGGGAGGCACGATGATGGCCAGCTTTCTGGGACGGACGCTTCCGAGCGGTGACGCTCTCCATACGGTGGCGCTGATCGTCATGAACGCGCACGCGACGTATTACATGAAACGCCCTCAAGATTTTGCCGCAGAGGAATACGATGCGCTCGTTCAGTCGGTCAAGCAGGAAGCCTACGTCGACCTGTACCGATGCAGCAGGGTGAGGATACGCGACGGAAGTGCCAAGCCTCCGGCGGCCCCGCCGTTCAACTTGAACGTCAATCAGTGGTCGCTGTATGACGCCGCTGCGACCTATTTTCTGCCGGTCAACGAACTCACGTTCATGTACATCAACGGATTGCTGGAATGCTTCAACGAGACCACCAATTATTTCGTTCTAGACGAGCGCGCCGGTTATCATCCCGCAGGCGTCGCCCGGTTCGGCCGCAGCAAGGGCGGGCATCTCATGGACGATCCTCGGGAGAATCGGGTGGTCACCGTCCAGCAACTTGAGAGTCTCGTCGACGAGTTTGTGACCGTCGAGCAAGGGCTGATGATTCAGAATCTGGCCCTGATGTCTCACGCTCTGGGCCTAGGCGGTTTTCCGCACTGGGCGGCTCATCCCCATGCCTGGTTTCAGGCTCTTGGCTTTCGCATGAGTGAGATGAAGGCCACATACTTTTTGGGAATGAACCGGTTTCAGCGAGTGATGGGGAAGCTGTTGGGTCGCGATCAACCGGTGCCGTACGTCATCGGGCTCGAGCACGATGGTGCCACCCTCCTGAAGCCGTTCTGTCCGCCCTACTACCCGTCCATGGAAGCTGCCGTGCGGGCGGTTGTCGAGCTCAAGTTCGGTCCCCAAGGCGTGTTTCGGGAAGGGGCGACCCGTGGCGCGTGGTTGCATCCCGCATCCATTGCCAAGACCTCGCCGAAGCTCAGCGAGTGCGCCATCGAAGCAACCATTGCGTATTGCGAGTACATCTATCACCGGTACGGCCGATTCCCGGCCTATCACTCCCCGCTCAAAACGAGTCTTGGGTTCCAGGTCAACCACCTCGACCTGGAGTTCTACGATCGCTATTACCGCCCTGAGGCTTTGACCGGGACGCAAAGAGAGCATTTCAAGAACTGGCACGAACGATAAGCAAGAACGAAGGTCCAGCCCCCATCCGAGAATACGTCAGGTCACCAAAGCATGAGTGATCAACACGCGTCACCGAAACGATCGTCGCAGCGGCACTGGGTGAGCTGGGTTCCTTTCGGTCTCGACCAGCAACACCCGAACAACTACAAGGACATTCTCGCTGCGGTCTGGGAGAACCGGGACAACCTCGGATACGCCTTCCGCATCCTGCGCGACGGGTGTTGTGACGGCTGCTCGCTCGGCACGACCGGCCTCCACGACTGGACCATGAAAGACATCCACCTGTGCTGGGTACGGCTCCAGTTGTTGCGGCTGAACACGATGCCGGCCATGAACTGGCGCGTGCTCGAGGACGTTGCCCCGCTGCGCCGGCTGAAGAGCAAAGCGCTCCGGCAACTCGGGCGCCTGTGCGTGCCGATGGTCCGGCGTCGCGGCGACACCGGGTTCCGGCGCGTCTCCTGGGACGACGCCGTCGGGCTCATCGCCGAGCGCCTTCGCGTCACCGATCCCCATCGCCTCGGCTGGTTCCTCACCGCCCGCGGGGTGACCAACGAGGCCTACTATGCCCACCAGAAAGTCGCCCGTTTCGTCGGGACGAATCACGTCGACACCAGCGCGCGCGTCTGCCATGCACCGAGCACGGCCGCGCTCAAGGACACCGTCGGCTGCTCGGCGACCACGTGTTCTTACACGGACTGGATCGGGACCGATCTCCTGGTGTTCGTCGGCGCCAACGTCGCCAACAACCAACCGGTGACGCTCAAGTACCTCTACTATGCGAAGAAGGCCGGCACGAAGATCTTCGTCGTCAACCCCTATGTCGAGCCCGGCATGGAACGGTATTGGATTCCTTCGGTGGCCGAGAGCGCCCTGTTCGGCACACGGTTGGCCGACGCCTTTTTTCATATCCATGTCGGCGGGGACATTCCGTTCTTCTACGGCGCGCTCAAGCACCTGATCGAACGGGATTGGATCGATCGCGACTTCATCGCGACTCGGACCGCCGGCTGGGATGAGCTTGAAGCGAAAGTGCGAACCCTGCCTTGGGAGGCTCTTGAGCGCGGGGCGGGGGTGGATCGCAACGAGATGTTCCACTTCGCGGAGACGTTCGGCCGCGCACGCCATGCCATCGTCGTGTGGAGCATGGGCGTCACTCAACATCGCTACGGCACCGACAACGTCAAGGCGATCGTCAATCTGCAGTTGGCTCGCGGGAACGTGGGGCGGCCGCACACCGGCCTCATGCCGATCCGCGGCCACAGCGGGGTGCAGGGTGGGGCCGAGATGGGCGCCATGCCCGGCGCCTATACGATGGATTATCCGGTCAGCGACGCCAACGCCGACCTCTTCGCCACGCCGGAGTTCTGGGGCTTTCGTCCGCCCTCCTGGAAAGGCCTGGGTGCCGCGCACATGATCCTGGCCGCCGAGCGCGGCGAGTTCGACGTCCTGTGGCAGAGCGGCGGCAATTTCCTGGAGACCTTGCCCGAACCGGACCGGGTGCGCCGGGCGTTGAGCCGGATCGGCCTGCGCGTCCATCAGGACATCGTCGTCAGCTCCACCATGCTGGAAGATCCGGCCGATGTCGTCGTCCTGCTGCCGTCGCGCACGAGGTACGAGCAGCGCGGAGGCGGGACGGAGACAAGCACCGAGCGGCGGATCATCTATAGTCCGGAGATTCCCGGTCCGCGGCCGGGCGAGGCCCGGGACGAGTGGGAAATTCCCGTGCTGGTCGCGCACCGCCTCGATCCGGATCGCGCGGCTCAGGCGTTCCCCTGGCGCGACACGCAGGACATTCGCCAGGAGATCGAGCGGGTCTGTCCGACCTACCGGGGCATTGCGAGCCTCCGCAAAAAAGGCGATCATGTCCAGTACGGAGGCCCCCGCCTGCTCGTCGATCGGTTCGGGACGCCGGACGGCAAAGGCCGGTTCACCCCGGTCGATCTGCCGGAAGAGAGGATCCCGACCGGACGATTCTTCCTCACCACCCGGCGTGGCAAGCAGTTCAACAGCATGGTGGGGGCCGAGGTTGATCCGTTGATCGGCGCGGCTCGCGACAGCGTGCTCATGGCGGCCGAGGATGCCGGACGTTTGAAGCTTGAGACCGGTGACGTGGTGGTCTTGCGGAACGAACTTGGCGAGTATCGAGGCCGGGTGGTCATTGCTCGCGTAAAACCCGGGTCGGTGCAGGTGTACTGGCCGGAGGCGAACGGCCTCGTACCGGCGGGACGCCTCGACCCCAGCGGCGTGCCGGATTACAACGCGACCGTCGAGATCACTCCTGTCTGCTCTCAGTAGCGGGTAGCGAATAGCAAGCAGCGATCAAGAGCGATTCGCTGTCGGCGTTCGGCTTTCTCCCGCAAGGAGCCAGTCAGAACATGGCCGAGCAGCACCGGCGCGCGAAGATTCACCCAACTCGCTCCCAGAAGCAAGGCGGCTCTGTGCCTCCCTCCCCTCAGACTTCCTCCCGCCCTCTGGGTGTCACGCAGGTAACCGAGTGGCAGGAAGGCAAGGTCTCCCGGTTTGACGATTACCTGGTCGGCGAGGAGCCGCTGGAGATTCGTCTCGGCACTCGTCCGATCAGCGTGACGATGCGCACGCCCGGACATGACCTCGAATTGGCCGCCGGCTTTTTGTTGACCGAGGGCGTGATCACGCGACTGGATCAGATCGCGAGTTTGCGCCAGGTCGCCGCGCAGGGCCGCAAAAGCAATGTCGTCCGTGTGATGCTGTGTCGCGGCCTGTCCGTTCCGACCACCCGCGTGCGGCGCAACTTCACCGTGTCGTCCAGTTGCGGTCTGTGCGGGAAGACGTCCATCGATGCGGTGCGGGTCCGCGGTATCGCCCGGCCCAATCCGGACCTGCGCGTCTCCCCGGATACCCTCTGCTTCCTGCCTGACGCGCTGCGAGCCGCCCAGCCGCTGTTCGGCCGAACCGGCGGGCCCCATGCTGCCGGTTTGTTCGACGCCACGGGCAAGTTAATCGCGCTGCGGGAGGACGTGGGCCGGCACAACGCCGTGGACAAGCTGATCGGCTGGGCCCTGCTGGAGCAGCGTCTGCCGCTCAAAGATTCTGTCTTGCTCGTGAGCGGCCGCGGGAGCTTTGAAATCGTCCAGAAGGCCCTCGTCGCCGGCGTCCCCATCGTTGCGTGTATCTCGGCCCCCTCCAGCCTCGCCGTCCAACTCGCCTGGGAATTCGGCCTCACGCTCGTCGGCTTCCTGCGCGGCAAGCGCTTCGTCGTGTACACGGGAGACAACCGCGTGCTGTACCATGCTCCACGCTGAAAGCGCGCTTGACACATCGGTAACGAATCCATACGCCTGTTGAAGATTTCAACAAAAGGAGCGAGCGATGGTCACGGTGAACTTCAGCGTGCCGAGCGATATCAAGCAAGTTTTGACCAGGCCTTTGCCGGGCAGAACAAGAGCGCCGTGTCAGCCGATCTCATGCGACAGGCCGTGGAGGAGCGGCGGCGACGGCGCCAGCGGGCGCGCGATCGAGCGCTTGCTGCAACTGCGCAACAAGGCGCGACGGGTCAGCGACAGGACGATCCGGGTTGCTCGCAGGCGAGGACGACCGTGAGCACGGTCGTCCTTGATGCCGGCGTCATCATCAAGTGGATCTTTCCCGATCGACCTGAAGAAGCTCACTCCCACCTGGCCCTTCAAATCCTCCAATACATCAAGGAAGCGCGCTTGGCGGTCATCCAGCCGTCTCATTGGCTGGCCCCTCCTCTATGCTTTGGAGTTCCCTGTATCGGCAGGGCTGGAAATTTATCAAAAGGCCTGCAGTCTGGCCGTCACCTTCAGCCAGCACGTCTTCGATACGCTCTACCATGCGGTGGCGTTAACTGAGTCTGAGGCCATGCTCATCACCGCGGATGAGCGGTACCATCGGAAGGTTGCCAAGGCTGGACGGATTGTGCGCCTGAGAATTTACGGTCCGGCCCTCCTCGGGCCTGAAGGGTAAGGCATCATCCGCGGCAAGCGCTTCGTTATCTTCTATAGGGGGAAGACGGCCTGCAATTGTCACCGCCCGCCGGCTCCTGAGCAATCAGCCTGACTCACGCATCGCCTACACAGCCGACGCGCCAATCCTCCGCCGGCCTTCACGACCTGATAAGCTACCCTCATGGACCTCAACGTGCTCATCGTCGGCGGAGGCATTCACGGCGTCGGGC
>FWWM01006819.1_pt1 | contig 23561 bp, 18 predicted proteins | sample 2228351 | NCBI WGS metagenome assembly FWWM01 (sample SAMEA103939774, study PRJEB20133) | metagenome
TGGTGAGGCTGCGAGTATAGTGTTAATTTCTCAAAGCGCGAAAAACATTGGAGTTAGAGGAAGTGGCTCGGTTGAAACCGCACAACTTGTTTTTGAAGTACAAGATTCAAGTGGGAAACCTGTTGATTTAGCTCATTCAGTTGAGGTTAGTTTCAGGATCGGTTCTGGACCAGGTGTAGGTGAATTTGTCTATCCGCCAAAGGCTAGGACCGACAGCAAGGGAAGGGTTACGGTAAATGTGGCAAGCGGAACGAGGTCCGGTGTAGTTCAAATAATTGCGGAGACAGTTGTCGGAACGAGGACAATAAGATCTCTTCCTGTTGTGATAGTTATTCACGGTGGTTTGCCCGATTCAGCTCATTTCAGTATAGCGCCAGAAAAGCTTAATTTCCCGGGCTACAATATATTTGGCTTGACAAATAAAATAACTGCTTATGTCGGTGATAAATATGGAAATCCTGTTAAACCCGGCACCGCTGTCTACTTCACAACCACAGGTGGAATTATTGAAGGTTCAACCTTAACAAATGATCAGGGGCAAGGGACCGTTAATTTGATTTCTGCTGAACCGAGACCGGTGCATCCAGTTCTTGGGCCAGGTTATGCTGTTGTAACCGCAACGACAGCTGATGAAAATCAAAGGACAATAAAAGCTGAAACAATTGTTCTTTTCTCTGGATATCCGGTTATAACTGTTGACCCAACAACTTTTGATATTACAAATTTAGGTTCTCAGGTTTTTAATTACACAGTTAGCGATCAAAATGGAAATCCACTTTCCGGTGGGACGACGATAAAAGTTACAATTGATGGGAAAGATATCAGGGCTCTTGGTGATCTTAATATTCTTTTGCCTGATACAAGAGATAGAAGTTGGACAAGATTTTCGTTTGCAATCCAAGATACTGCGGGTGACGTGACTGAAAGACCGGTTCTCATCAGAATTTCAGCAGTTGGACCAAACGGTTCTGCAACGCTTAACATCCAAGGTAAAGCAAGATAATATAAAATAAAAACAGAGGTGAGCTCAAAATGGCTGAAAAGTCAAGGGTTCTTGTTGTTGATGACGAAGAAGCATTGAGGTATTTGCTAAGCACGGAGCTTGCGGCGGAAGGTTACGAGGTTGAAACAGCTGGAGATGGTGACGAGGCGATCGAGGCGATAGAGCAGAAAGATTATGATGTCGTTTTGCTTGATATTAAAATGCCACGAGTTGATGGTTTTGAAGTCTTGAGGTTTATAAAGCAGAACAAACCTGGGATCAAGGTGATAATGTTGACTGCTTATGCGGATGTGAAAAATGCGATAGAAGCTTTAAAACTTGGCGCATCTGATTTTGTAAGTAAGCCGTATGACCTTGAGGATATTTTAACCTCGATTAATCGTGCCCTTGGTAAGTAACTTAAAAATCTACTATCCTTTTCTTGAGCCGATCTCAATTCGGGGTTCCGAATGAGGTCGGTTTTATTTTTAAAAAGCACAAAAGATAATTTCAAAATGTTCTCACAAAAGTTAATTCAAAAGTTAAAATCTGCCAAATCAGTGTCAGTGTTAACTGGCGCGGGGATCTCTGCGGAAAGTGGAGTTCCTACTTTTAGAGGGCAGGAAGGTTTGTGGAAAAAATTTAAACCTGAAGAACTTGCAACTTTTGAAGCATTTATTCGAAATCCTGAACTTGTTTGGGAATGGTATAACTACAGAAGGAAGTTGATCTTGGAGGTTCAACCAAACCCAGGTCATTATGCTCTTGTTGAACTTGAGAATTTGTTTTCAAATTTTACTTTGATAACACAAAATGTAGATAACCTTCATCGAAGAGCTGGAAGCAGAAATGTCGTTGAACTTCACGGAAACATTGAGAGAAATTATTGTATCAAATGTGGGAAAAGGTATGATGATGTAGATTTTGCGATCGAATTGAAAAGTCCCAGATGTGATTGTGGTGGGTTGATAAGACCAGATGTTGTGTGGTTTGGTGAGTTGTTGCCGCTCGATGCTTGGGAGAAAGCTGAGGAAGCTGCTTCAAGTTGTGATGTTTTCTTCTCTATCGGGACTTCCGGGGTTGTCTATCCTGCTGCCTCTTTGCCTCAAATTGCAAAAAGAAATGGAGCTTATACTGTTGAAATCAACATTGAGAGAACGGATTTATCTTGGTTTATGGATGAGGTTATAATTGGAAAATCTGGTGAAGTTTTGCCTGAACTTGTTGAAAAGCTAAAAGAGGCGTTTGAGGAGAAATGATGATTATGGTGGGATTTCATATCGGTTTGAATAGTGACATTGGATATGTCAACTGAATCTTCCTAACTGTTCCATTATGTTCTTGTACTTTCGCAAACTTGACAAAGATGGGGAATTTTATTATATTATTAATAGACAAAATTGTCTTATTTTTTAAAGAACAGGTAATGAATGAGCGAAAGTTTTTAAATATTGGGAGGGAAAGAATATGAAAAAAATTTCCCGCAGGCAATTTTTAGAAATATCTTTTGGAACTCTTGCTACCTTGGCATTGACTAAGCCGCTTCTTGCAAGTTTAAAATTTATCCCTGAAATCGATAATCCTTTGGAATATTATCCGAACAGAGACTGGGAAAAGATTTACCGTGACCAGTTCAGGTATGATTCTACATTTCATTTCTTATGCGCTCCAAATGATACTCATAACTGTCTTTTGAAGGCATATGTAAAAAATGGTGTGATTATAAGACTCGGACCGAGTTATGGCTATGGTAAAGCAAAAGATATTTACGGTAATCAAGCCTCACATCGGTGGGACCCACGGCTTTGTCAGAAAGGTCTTGCACTGATTAGAAGAATTTATGGGCCTCGTAGAGTAAAATATCCTGTTGTCAGGAAAGGTTTTAAGGAATGGGTAGATGCGGGTTTCCCAAGAGATGCAAATGGAATGATTCCGAGAAAATATTTAAATCGTGGTAAAGAACCATTTATAAGAATTTCATTTGAAGAAGCATATAAATTAGTTGCAAAAGCAATGTTGAATATTGCAACTACTTATTCTGGCGATAGGGGTAAAGAACTTCTTAAAGCACAGGGGTATGATGAAGCGATGATTGAAGCAATGAAGGGTGCAGGAACTCAAGTTTTAAAGTTTCGTGGCGGGATGCCACTTTTGGGTGCGACAAGAATCTTTGGTTTTTATCGGTTTGCTAACTCTTTAGCGCTTTTAGATGATAAGATTCGTGGCGTAGGTAAAGATGCTTTAGGTGGACGCGCTTGGGATAACTACTCCTGGCATACCGATTTACCACCTGGGCATACGATGACTTGTGGTCAACAGACAATTGATTTTGATCTTGTAACTGCAGAAAATGCTAACATGATTGTCTGCTGGGGAATGAACTGGATATCAACAAAAATGCCTGATGGACACTGGCTTACTGAAGCACGTTTGCGGGGAACAAAAATTGTTACAGTTGCCTGCGAGTATCAATCAACTTCAAATAAGGCAGATAAAGTAATTGTCATACGTCCCGGCTCTGACCCGGCGTTTGCTTTGGGGCTTGCTAACATTATCATCCAAGAGAAACTTTACGATATAGATTTTGTTAGGGGACATACTGACCTGCCTTTTTTAGTCAGGATGGATAATTTAAAACTGCTTAAACCTCAAGATTTTATCAAAGACTATCAACCAAAAGAATTGACAAATACGCAAGTATTGAAGAAAGGCGAAAAAGCACCACCTCCAGTAAAGCAAACAAAACAAGTGATTACAGAGGAACTTCGTCAGGAATGGGGAGATTTCGTCGCATGGAATCTTGATAAAAACCAACCAGAAGTTATCACAAGAGACGATTCCGGAATTGTAAAAAACTTTGCGCTTGAAGGTGAATTCACTATTTTGACGGTAGATGGCAAGAAGATAAAGGTCAGACCTGTATTTGACTTAATAAAAGAACACATCTCATATTTTACCCCAGAAGTTGTAAGCGATATCTGTCATGTAAATAAAGAAGCAATTATATGGCTTGCTAAAGAAATTGCAAAAAATAAGTCAAAAACATTGATCCCAGTAGGGATGGGGCCAAACCATTTCTTTAACAATGACTTAAAGGACAGGGCGATATTCTTGGTCTGTGCATTAACTAAAAATATCGGATTTCATGGTGGAAATATCGGCTCTTATGCTGGGAATTATAGAGGTGCCTACTTTAATGGGCTTCCAACCTATATTGGGGAGGATCCGTTTGATATAGAATTAGATACTACCAAGACTCCACGAGTAAAATTTTATTATAAAATGGAGTCTGCTCATTATTATAACTATGGAGACCGGCCGCTACGCATAGGGAACAAACTCTTCACAGGTAAAACTCACATACCAACACCAACAAAATTCTTATGGTTTGGTAATAGTAATTCTATTTTAGGTAATTTAAAATGGCACCACGATTTTGTTGTGAATACGCTTCCTAAGATAGAGTGTGTAGTTGTAAATGAGTGGTGGTGGACCGCATCTTGTGAATATGCGGATGTTATTTTCGCTGTGGACTCCTGGGCGGAATTCAAATTTCCTGATATGACAGCAGCAGTTACAAATCCATTCGTTCAAATTTTCCCAAGAACTCCACTTAAAAGAATTCATAATACTAAAAGTGATATTGAAGTATTAGCAGGTGTAGCTAAAGCTTTAGCAGAATTGACCGGTGATAAAAGATTTGAAGATTACTGGAAATTTGTTTTTGACAACAAAGTTGAAGTTTATCTACAAAGAATTATTGATAATTCTACCAGTTTGAGAGGATATAAGATTGAAGAACTTGAAAATAATGCAAAAAATGGGATTCCAGCACTTATCCTGACACGAACATATCCAAAAATTATGGGCTGGGAACAAAGTAATGAAAATAAACCACATTATACCAAATCAGGTAGGTTGGAATTTTATCGCGATGAAGACGAATTCTTAGAACATGGTGAAAATATACCCGTTCACCGTGAGCCAGTAGATGGCACTTTTTACGAACCCAATGTGATTGCCTGTGGAGCAAAACATTTAATCAGACCAAAACCACCTGAAGAGTATGGTTTATCAAAAGATGATTTGTCTTGTGAAGTTCGTCAGGTAAGAAATGTAATAATTTCGCCTGCCGATGTAACAAAAACATCCCATCCACTTAGGAAAAAAGGATTCAAACTGATCTATATTACGCCAAAATATCGTCATGGTACTCATACAACACCTGTTGATACAGACATTATTTCAATATGGTTTGGTCCTTTCGGTGATCCCCATCGCCATGACAAGAGAATGCCCTGGGTAGGAGAGGGATATATTGACTTAAATCCAGAAGATGCAAAAGAGTTAGGTATTCAGGACGGTGACTATGTCTATGTTGATGCTGATCCGGAAGACAGGCCGTTTCGTGGATGGCAGAAAAAACCAGAAGATTATAAGGTTCATCGTGCTGTGATGAGAGCAAGATACTATAATGGTATACCAAGAGGTGTTGCAAGAAGTTGGTTTCATATGTATGTTGCAACATATGGCTCTGTGGAAGGGCATGAAAAAAGACCTGATAAACTTGCAAGAAACCCTCGCACGGGTTATCAGGCGATGTTTAGATATGGTTCACATCAGTCAGCAACACGTGCATGGCTTAAGCCCACACTTATGACAGACTCACTTGCAAGAAAAGAATATTTTGGTCAAGTAATTGGAAAAGGTTTTGCTCCTGATATCCACTGCGCGACCGGTGCACCTAAAGAATCTTTTATTAAAATTACGAAAGCAGAAGAGGGCGGAGTTAAACATCCATTATGGCGACCTGCAAAGTTGGGATTTAGGCCTGGATATGAAAGTGAAGCAATGAAAAAATTTTTAAAAGGAGGGTTCATAGATGCATAAGGTATTCAATTGGCAACTTAATAGAAAAATGGATTATAAGTATCCTGAAGCTCGTCCTGAAAGACAGGCGACTTGGGTTTTTGATATTAACAAATGTATTGCCTGTCAGACATGCACTATTGCCTGCAAAAATGCCTGGACAGCTGGAAAAGGTCAGGAATATATGTTCTGGAACAATGTTGAAACTAAACCGTGGGGATTCTATCCACTTGGCTGGGATGTCCGTCTTTTAGAAAAATTAGGAACACAAAAATGGCGCGGAGAAACATATGTTGGAAAAACAATTTTTGAAATGACAGAATACGGTGAGGAAATACTTGGCTGGATGCCTGAAGAAGAGGACTGGGCACACCCTAATATTGGAGAGGATGAAGTAAGCGAGATAATTGAAGAAAAGGCATTTTATAGTGTTCCACACAAGTCTTGGATGTTTTATCTGCAAAGAATCTGCAATCATTGCACATATCCAGCATGCCTTGCTGCGTGTCCAAGAAAAGCGATTTACAAAAGAAAGGAAGATGGTATTGTTTTAATTGACCAGGAAAGATGTAGAGGTTATCAAGAATGTGTTCGTGCTTGCCCTTATAAAAAAGCGATGTTTAGGGCTTTAACAGGGAAATCAGAAAAGTGTATTGCTTGTTATCCCGCGGTTGAAAAAGGGTTTCAAACGCAATGTGTTGAGACCTGTATTGGTAGAATAAGAATATTTGGATTTATGGTTTACGATAAACCAAGGGAAGATAATCCCATTGACTATCTTGTGCGGATTAAAAAAGTCGCTCTACCGCTATATCCTCAGTTTGGGACCGAACCTAATGTTTATTATATCCCGCCGATACATGTCCCAGAAAAGTTTAATATACAACTTTTTGGTCCTGGGGCAAAAAAAGCGGTTGAAATTTATAAAAACGCAAAGAGTGATAAAAACCTATTGGGTCTTCTGATGCTTTTTGGTGCTACGAATAAAATTATTCATTCATTCAAAGTTGAAGGAGATATTGATACAGGATACTGTATCGGTTATGACGATAAAGGGGAGGAAATTGTAAGAGTGCCGTTGAAAGAACCAGTAATTATAAGAGAGGAATATGACAAAGAAAGAAATGTTACAAGATTCAGTATCACATAAAGAGCGAATGTTAAAATACAAAATGTTTGCAGTTGCTTTTTCATACCCCGACGATAAATTTTTTGAGCTTTTCAGTGATTTATCTTCGGAAAGAGAAGAAATTGTCAGCGAATATGATAGCCTTTTCCGTTCAAATGAGATATGGCTATATTGTGCAGAATATCTTGCTGAGAATGAATTTCAAAGGGTGCAGGTTTTATCAGACATTATGGGATTTTATAATGCTTTCGGAGTTGAACCAAACGGTGATAGACCCGATGCTCTGACATGTGAGTTAGAATTTATGCATTATCTTGTTTTTAAGTCGATCAAAGCAGATACTGAGGAAAAAATATCAGTTTGTCTTGATGCGCAGAAAAAATTTTTCAATGAACATTTATACGCTCCAGGGATAAAAATTGCCAATTCAATAATTTCTAAAACAAAAAACACTTTCTACAAAGAAATTGCAGAAGAACTTACAAGATTTTTAAGAGATGAAAAGGAATATTTGGCAACAATAGGGAGGGGAAGGGTATGAAAAAATTTACTATAATTTTAATTTCTTTATCTCTAACAGTTGTGTTTGGGATTCTGGTCTATATCGGGTTAAAACATGCAAGAGGCGTTCCTGTGCCTGTTGAAAAACCGAAAGAGCGACCTGTTCTTACAGCCCCATTTATAGATAAAACCGTTGATTTATCAAAAGGTATTTCATCTGAAATATGGGATAAAATTGAAGGGAAGGAAATAGAATTAACATATCAAGTTACAGTTTTACCGTGGGGGAAAAGTCTGGTGTCGCCAATTATAGTGAAATCATTTCATAACAAAAAAGATATATATTTTTACATCTCCTGGAAAGATGAGACGGAAGATAGAGCCATTGGAAATGGTATTTTTTCAGATGCCTGTGCAATTATGTTTCCACTGAATGAAAAAGTTCAACCCCAGACAATTATGATGGGTTTTTTAGACAGGGTGAACATCTGGCAGTGGAAGGCGAGTCAGGATAAAGAATACTGGTTAAAAGAATTTCAACAAGCCAATGCATATTCAGATTTCTATTATCCATTTGAAGATGAAGAAGTTTTATCTGTTTCAAAAGATGTAATAAAATCTGCTGTAAATGATTTAATTGCTACGGGGGTTGGAACAATTGCACCTAAGGAAAAACAGGTTGTTGAAGGAAGGGGAATATATGATAAGGATAAAAAAGTGTGGCAAGTGGTGTTTAAACGAGCAATGAAGTCAGATGGTAAAGATTCCTTTGAATTTGTCCCTGGTGAGAAGAAAAATATTGCATTTGCTGTCTGGAATGGTTCTGCAGGTGATAGGGGTGGCAGAAAATCAATTTCTGGTTGGGTAGAAATGGATATAAAATTTGGAGGTGAATATGAATAAAATACAAATTATCCAGAATGTAATGCGAGTCTCTATCGCGGTTTTATCAATACTTTTCTTTACAACTTTTGTAAGAGCGGAAGAGAAACTTATTGAAATCAAGGCAAAGAAGTTTGAATATACACCGAATATAATAAAAGTAAACAAAGGCGATAAGGTAACAATCCGTCTTATAAGCGAGGATGTCCATCATGGATTATACCTTGATGGATATGAAATAAAGACTTCCGCCCATCCTGGACAAGACGGTTCATTGACATTTATCGCCAACAAAACAGGCAGGTTTTCCTTCAGATGTGCTATCACCTGTGGCGAGTTTCATCCTTATATGATTGGATACCTTATTGTTGAGCCAAATTACAAATATTATCTCTTTACTGGTTCAATTATATTGCTTGGGGTTGGAAATTTGTTGCTGATAATAAAAAAATTGCGCTCAAAACAACAAAATAATCCGCATGATAAACTATTCGGCATTATCAATTTAAATTCACGCCTCGAGCTTACAAAATTTAAAATTGTCCGGAACATCTTTAAGTCAAGGTGGTTTCCTTTAATAGCGATTATAATTAACGTTTTTATTTTTGCAGTTATTCTTATGGCGGGATTTGTTGGGGGCTGGGGTGCTGGGAATTATAACTTCGGAATAATGATTGTATGGATACTATGGTGGGTATTGTTGATGCTTATTTTGGTGCCTGTATTTTCAAGGATGTGGTGTATGGTATGTCCTTTCCCGTTATTTTCTGACTGGTTTCAGCGTGGGAAATTGTATGATGTTGTCCAGGGAAAATTAAAAGGTCTGAACTTAAAATGGCCAAAATCGTTAAGAAATATGTGGGTAATGAACTTCTTATTTCTCTTTACTACATTTTTTTCAGGATTCTTTACTGTAAGACCATTTGCAACATTTATCCTCCTTGGAATAATTATCCTTGTTGCATTTATAATAGGAATGTTTTTTGAAAAACGCACTTTTTGTCTTTATATCTGTCCTGTCTCTGGCTTCCAGGGACTTTATTCCCAGTTCGCAATGTCCGAAATCAGGCATAAAGATAGTGAAATTTGTAAAAAACATACTCCTAAGACATGCTTTGTAGGAAATGAAAGCGGATACGGATGTCCCTGGCTCCTTACGCCTTTTGATTTTAATAAAAATACTTATTGTGGTATGTGCTTAGAATGCTTCAAAACTTGTCCTTATGATAATATGGCATTTAATTTAAGACCGCCTGGGGTTGACCTGTTAGTTGATACAAAAAGAGAACCAAGAGGGCTTGATGAAGCATGGAAGGCATTCATTATGTTAGGAATTGCAGTAGTGTTTTTTATAGCAATGCAAGGTCCTTGGGGTTGGGTTAAAGATATGATTCGCGGGGTAACCTTAAAAGGTTATCTGACATTTGTTTTATCGCATACAATATTTAATCTTCTGGTTATCCCGGCGATATTCTTTATATTTGCATTTCTGTCTAAGGTTTTAAGCGGCGCTAAAGATGTATCACTCAAAAAGGTTTTTGTCAATTTTGCATACACACTTGTTCCCCTTGGACTTGGTGTATGGATTGCTTTCAGTATAGGAATAATACTACCAAATGGAAGTTATATACTTCATATCTTGTCTGACCCGTTTGCCTGGGGATGGGATCTTTTTGGGACAGCAAATTTTCCATGGACACCAGTTTTTACTGATATTATGGGGCACTTACAGGGCATTACTCTTGTTGTCTTTTATCTTTTTTCACTCGCTTATGGATATAGAATATCAAAACAAACATATACTGAGCTTGATAAAGCAATCCGTGGATGGATACCTATCCTTGCTTTTTTGACATTTGCTAATATTTTATTTTTGTGGCTTTATCTTGGATAAAATAAAGAGGATAGAAAAATGAGAAGAAGTGAGATTATTGCCGTAATATTGGTAATCCTCGCAACAATTGGAATAATCGGAGGAGCGATAGCTATTGAAAATTTCAGACGGGCAAAAATATTTACGGCGGAACTTATCGCTCGTGAACCCGCTCATGGGAACTGGTACCCAAGGACTCTCAAAGTTCCCTATGACAGAGAAGTAAAAATACTTATAAGGAACATAGAAACAGTTTCACACGGATTTGCACTCCCTGCTTTCAATGTAAGTGTTCCCGAGATAAAAGGTGGTGAAGTTGCAGTTATTACATTTTATACCGATAAGAAAGGCAGATTTCCATTTTTTTGCACCGTTTGGTGTTCTGACCGACACCTTGAGATGCAGGGAGAATTGGTTGTAGAATAAAATTCTTTACAGAAACTTTTTTCGGAGATAAAAATGGCTGAAAAAGAGCCGATGACAGGAATAATACTTGCAGGAGGCAGAAGCACAAGGTTTAATGGAAAAAACAAAGCACTTTTTAAAATTAACCAGGGAGGGAAATATGAAAAAAATATTGATATTTCTTTTTGTCTTATCTCTGTTTATCTGTTTTACTTCTCAATCTAATGCCATAGAGATATACAAAAAGGATGACACTAAACTTAATCTAGGGTTCAAGAGTCAGTTCTGGGCTCAATCGGTGATGGATGCAGCGCCGAATGGGAGTGCCAGGTCAATTGATTTTGCTGTCAAACAGCTTCGTTTATACGTGGGTGGTCAGGTCACAGAGCTTGTGAAGTTCGGGGCAATTATGGACTTTAATGACATTGGAGATATTGATGGTATAAAGGGGTCAGCCAGGTATACATTAACAGATGGCTGGATAGGTTTTAACTTTGCACCCGAGTTTCAGCTTATGGTTGGCAAGTTCCGTGCTCCATTCTCACGGTGGGCCCTTACAGATGCCTATACTGGCTTTCCACTTCCGCATTCCCTTTTTGCTGCCCCTGCAGGATTAGTGACTAATACTGGGGATTACAGACTGATCGGGTTAACTGCATGGGGAATAATTGGAAATAAGTTCCGCTATAACATTGGTGTTTCTGACAGGGAACCTCCAAAGCTCGAAGGTGAAAATGATCCGAAGGACAGTCCCCAGTATCTATTCAGGGTAGAGTTCAGCCCCATAGGGGAGGATAAGGCATATGTCCACGTTGATCAATGGCTTGGGAAGAAGGAACTTGTCACATTAGGTGCCGGATATACGACAAAGAGGTATGACATGATAAAGGATGCAGATAAAAAAAATGTCCGCACATACAACTCTTGGACAGTTGATGCTTACGCTGAGCTTCCCCTCCAGGGAGGTAGTGCCATAATTGGCGAGGCTGCATATTTTCTTTATGACAGGAACTACCCACAAAATCCAAAAATTAGGTCTTATTTTATTCAGGTTGGTTATTTGATACCCGGAAAGATAGGTCCTGGTCAGTTCCAGGTGATTGTCCGTTTTGAAGAGTATAAGCCGGATGGCGCTGATGATAACACAAGGTCTTGGGCATTGGGTCTCAACTATTATTTAAAGGGACATGACGCAAAGGTGATGCTCGAATATCTGAAGGTCGATAACCAAAAGAATGCAAGTATATATAGTGGATCAGCTGGAAAAGACAGGGATGCTATAACTCTCCTCATTCAGTTCCAAATCTGAAAATTATATCTTTTAAAAATTTTTTCAGAGATAAAGATGGCTGAAAAAGAGCCGATGACAGGAATAATACTTGCAGGAGGCAGAAGCACAAGGTTTAATGGAAAAAACAAAGCATTTTTTAAAATCAACAATGAAACAATCATTGAAAATATTATAAAAAAGTTAAGTTCAATTTTTGACGATGTGGTAATCGTTGCAAATGATTTTGAATTACCCAACTATCTAGTAAAAGTCGTTAAAGATATACATCCAGGCAAAGGTCCTCTTGGCGGAATATACACAGGACTTGTAAATTCTAATACAAAATACAATTTTGTAGTTGCCTGTGATATGCCATTTCTTAATTTAGAATTGATTGAATATATTAAAAACGAATGTCGTGATGATGAGGGCTTTGATATAATTGTTCCGAAATTAGAGACTCATTATGAGCCTTTGCATGCCATATATTCTAAGGATTGCATCACCTACATTGAAAAACAATTAAGACAGGATAATTTGAAAATCACTGACTTTTTCAAATATGTTAAAATAAAAGAAATTCCAGAGCAAATTATTAAAAGGTTTGATCCACAACTTTTGTCCTTTTTTAATGTAAATACTCCACCTAATTATCGCAAGGCATTAAAAATAGCAGCTGACAGGAGGGAAAGATGAACTCTCAGGTTCTTACTGACAATTACGGAAGAAGGCATACATATTTGAGGGTTTCTCTGACATATAAATGTAATCTTTCATGTTTATACTGTCCGCCTCCCAAAATTCAATTTCCATTGAAACATATTTTAACTTCTGAGGAAATTATTAAAATCATATCCTTATTTGCTCAGTTAGGTGTAACAAAAGTCAGGTTTACAGGTGGGGAACCATTATTAAGAAATGAAATAGTTGAGATAGTAAAAGAGACAAAAGAAATAAAAGGCATAGAAGAGGTTTGTGTGACAACAAATGGAATACTTTTAAAAAGTAAAGCGGTAGCACTTAAAGATGCCGGTCTTGATTCCATAAATGTTAGTCTTGATACCCTTGATCCTGAAAGATTCAAGAAGATAACCGGAAGTGACAGATTTTATGAAGTTCTTGACGGAATTTATTTATCTCTTGATCTTGGATTAAAATTGAAAATTAACACAGTTGTCCTAAGTGATTTATCTATGGAGGAGGTTGATAAGTTCGTTAAATTGGCTATGGATAATTCAATTGAAGTTAGATTCATTGAATTAATGCCTCATTGTGGCGAGGACTTTATGAAAGATAAATTTATGTCTACTGAAAACATAGAACGATATCTTATTAAAAAATACAAAATTTCTTCCTGGGAAATGAAAGGCGTGGCAAAAAGTTATTGTATAGGCAAAGGTAGAATTGGTTTCATATCTTCTGTGTCTCATCCCTTTTGTATTTCCTGCAATAGATTGAGACTTTCTTCCTATGGTGTTCTTTACAGATGTTTGTATGATACCGAGGGGCTTGATATAAAGCTGCTTTTAGACGAGATGGACAATGAAACCATATTTAAACAAATTAAAGAGTTTCTATTAGGTAAAAAGCCATCTTATGTTTTCACCGAATTTAGGGAAAAAATTAATGCCATAAACTCAATGAGATTAATTGGAGGGTGAGGTAATATGATTGATATTTCAGATAAATATACAACATTGAGAACCGCCACAGCAACCGCCACTGTTAAAATGACTGAAAATCTTGTGAGATTAATTAAGGAAAATAAAATTGAGAAGGGAAATGTTTTGGAAACTGCAAAGATTGCCGGGATAATGGCAGCAAAAAAAACATCTGAGTTAATACCCTATTGCCATCCATTACCCATTGACAGCATATCAGTAGATTTCTCGATTTTAACAGATGAAATAATAGTAAATACTACGGTTAAGGCGATTTGGAAAACCGGCGTAGAAATGGAAGCCTTGATTTGCTGTGCTATTTCGGCTTTGACAATATACGATATGGTAAAACCCCTAAATGAAACTTGTAAAATTGAAGAAATAAAATTGGTTGAGAAACGGGGAGGTAAATCAGATTTTATCGACTCTTTTGAAAGGCCTTTAAAAGTTTGTATATTGGTAACTTCAGATTCTACTGCCTTAGGGAAACGTAAGGATAAATCAGGGCTGATAATAAAAGAAATGCTTTCAAGCTATCCAGTTGAAATAATTGATTATAAAATTGTTCCAGATGATAAAGAAATCATTAAAAATCAGTTAAAGGAATGGGCAGAAAAAGGAATAAACCTTGTTTTTACAACAGGTGGAACAGGGCTTGGGCCAAGAGATGTGACTGTTGAGGCTACAAAAGAAATTATTGATAAAGAGGTGCCAGGGATTTCAGAAGCTATGAGAAGCTTTGGGCAGCAAAGGACTCCGTATGCAATGTTGTCCAGAGGGATAAGTGGTTTAATCAATAAGACTTTAGTTATAAACCTTCCGGGAAGCTCAAAGGGCGCAAGAGAATCTCTTTGTGCAATACTTCCTGGCATTTTCCATGCGTTTCCAATGATGGAAGGGAAAGGGCATAAGACAAAGTAATGTTAAATTAATATGGAAAATGAAAGTGGGAAGATAATAAGTATCTCGATAAGTCACAAAAAAGGTGTATGTAAAAAGCCCATTGAAAGTGCAAAATTTATTGAAAACTATGGTATAGAGAATGATGCCCATGCTGGTTCTGACACTCATAGACAGGTGAGCCTCCTTGCTTTTGAATCAATAGAGAAAATGAGGAAATTTGGGCTTAATGTTACGGTTGGCTCTTTTGCTGAAAACATTGCGGTTTCTGGGATAGATCTTTCTTCAGTAAAAGTTGGGGACAGGTTTAAACTAGGCAAAGATGTAATTATTGAGGTTACGCAGATCGGCAAGGAGTGTCACACAAAGTGCGCCATTTTTTACAAGGCAGGGTATTGCATTATGCCCGAGGAAGGCATTTTTGCAAAAGTAGTAAGGGGAGGTCTTGTCAAAAAAGGTGACACAATAGAAAAATTAAATAACCAAAAACAAGATTGATTTGAAGAAGAAATGGAAGTAATTTTGCTCTTACTTATCTTTCTCGTAGCCCTGACCTATTCTTTTGTAGGACATGGAGGCGCTTCTGGTTATTTGGCAATTCTTGCTCTTTTTGGTTTTCCACCAAATAAAATGGTTCAAAGTGCTCTAATCTTAAATATTCTGGTTTCAGCAACTGCTTTATGGTCATACGCAAGGGCAGGACATTTCAATCCAAAAATTTTTTGGTCTTTTTCCTTAACTTCCATTCCTTTCGCTTTTATTGGGGGAGTGTTAAATATTCCAGATAAATTTTACAACTGGCTTTTTTCATTTGCCTTAATTTTTGCTGCTTTCAGGCTTATTTTAGCAGGAATGGAACAGGAAGAAAAAAATATTAATAAATACCATTCACCTCGCCCTTCAATATCTTTTACCATAGGTGCAGTAATAGGGCTTTTATCTGGGATTGTAGGTATAGGTGGTGGGATTTTCCTAAGTCCTCTTTTGATTTTGATGCGATGGGCGGATAGCAAAAAAACCGCAGGTATTTCATCTGCATTTATTCTTGTAAATTCACTTTCCGGACTTTTAGGACACCTCCTTCATAAGGAAATAAATATTATAGAAATATGGCCACTTGTTCTCATTGCTTTTTTAGGAGGTTTAACAGGTTCAAATCTTGGAGCTTTTCATGCAAAGCCAGTAGCGCTTTGCCGGGTTCTTGCATGTGTTATGATTATAGCTGCAATTAAAATGCTTTTATGATATATGATAAGTATTAAACAGGCACAGAAAATTATACTTGATAATTTTAATGTTTGTAGGACTGGCAAACTCCGGCTTCTTGAATCTTTAGGTTATGTTCTGGCTGAAGACATTATTTCACCCGATAAACTTCCAAGGTTTGACAATTCAGCAATGGATGGATACGCCCTAAGATCAAAAAACACAAAAGCAAATCAATACTCAAGGTTTAAAATAGTAGGTAGGATTTTTCCGGGCGATAGAGTTGATGATTTGAAAATTAGAGATTATGAATGTGCTGAAATAGCAACTGGAGCGCCTATACCTTCTGGTGCAGATGCAGTAATTCCCGTTGAAGAAGTCACACGTGAGGGGGAATTCATATACATAAAAAGAAAAATTAATAAACTAGAAAATATCAGGAGACAGGGAGAGGATATTAATGTTGGGGAAATTGTTGCAAGAAAGGGAGATTTAATAACTCCGCAACTAATAGGATTATTTGCAGCTTTAGGCATTGTTTCTGTAAAAGTTTTTCTCCCTCCCTCTGTTGGTATAATAACAACAGGTTCAGAATTAGTTTCTCCTGATAAAAAAAGAATAGACAAATACCAAATAAGGGACACAAACATTATTTTACTTCAAGCCCTATTAAAATCAACAGGAATAATACCTACATTTAAAAAAACTTTCGCGGATAAAAAAGGTATTTTATATCGTTTTTTGAAAAACCTCAGACCACTTCCTGATATTATCATTATAACAGGCGGAGTATCTGTAGGTAGACATGACTATGTGAAGGAAGAACTTGAGAGATTTGGGGTTAAAAAATTATTCTGGGGGGTTTTGCAAAAGCCTGGCAAACCAATGTATGCGGGAATTTTTCCTGGTAGCAAATCCGCCTCTGAATCTACCCATAAAACTATTTTCTTGTGCTTGCCTGGAAATCCTGGATCTGCAACTATTTGTTTTTATCTTTATGTGCTTCCAATTATAAACAGATTTATGCGAAAATCTGAGATATTTGTTAAGGAAATTTATGCAGAACTTGAAAATAATATAATAGAAAATAAGGGAAAGAGAACCCTCTTTTTAAACGCCCATTATAAAAATGGAAGGGTAAAAGTATTTAAGAAACAAGGTTCCCACATAATGTCTTCTCTTGGTAGAGCAAATGCCTTCGTTTGGTTAAATCCTGGTGAGATCCGCGAAAAAGGTGAAAAAGTAAAAATTTTATTACTTTAAAATTGATGCAGTTCTATTTTGCAAACACAGTCTTTATTTATACCCTTCAAGTATTGAAACATGGTAGCATCCACACGGGCAAATTTAGTCTGTAAAACTCGGAACCGTCATTGGTTTGGATAGAGGTATTAGATTCGTTCACTTGGAGAAACTTGACAAACTTTTGAGTTTTTGTTCTTTCCTTGTTTTCGCCTTTTCATTCTTAGGTTGTGGTGTTGAACACTATAAAATGATGAAAAGTGAAATAGATAGAATGGTTGGGGATATCAATGGGAAATTTGGTAAAAATCCCAGTTTTTACACATGACCCGGAATTAATACACTTATATCACATCGCCTTACACAAACAAAATAGATTTGAAACTTGCAAAATTCCAAGGTATGAGCTAACTTTTAGTATAGCGGTAGACATTTTCAATTGTAGCATATTTGGTGTATAAATTTGTTTCAGTATGACGAGGCCTTAAAAAAAAGCAAAAACTCTAAAGATTTAAAAAATCCTTACTTAATATGAGATTAGTAATAGTGTCAAATAGATTACCTGTTACGGTAACAGAAAAAAGAGGTGAGTTAAGGTTTACAGAAAGCGTCGGGGGTTTATCGAAGGGCTTAAGTGCATACCTTGACTATTTAAAAAACTCTCAATTCATTCAATCTGAATATATATGGATCGGTTGGCCAGGTATCTCTGCAAACGACGAGAAGAAAAAAAAGATAATATCAAAAGGGTTATCTAGGTTTAATGCATACCCGGTTTTCATATCGGAAAGTGAGATGGAGAAGTTTTACCACGGTTTTTGCAACAAAACGATATGGCCCCTTTTTCATTATTTCCCCTCTTATGCGATATTTAACGAGGATTATTGGCGTCACTATATAAAAGTGAACGAAATTTTTTGCGAAACACTTTTGAAAATTATAAAACCCGATGACGTTATATGGATTCACGATTATCATCTTATGCTTCTTCCTAAGCTAATAAGAGAGAAAATGCCTACCGCTTCGATAGGTTTTTTCCTTCACATTCCTTTCTCAGATTTTGAATTATTTCGTATGCTTCCAGCGAAATGGCGGCGTGAATTGCTCGAAGGTATGTTAGGTGCTGATCTCGTTGGTTTCCATACACATGACTATACACAATATTTTTTAAGATCTGTTCTGCGCATATTGGGTCACGAACATAACATGGGGACGCTCGTTTTGGAGGACCGCTTGGTAAAAGTAGACACTTTTCCTATGGGTATAGATTTTCAGAGATTTTATAATGCTTTAAATCTCAAAGAAGTTCAAAAGGAAGTATCTCATCTTAGAGAAAAGCTCAAAGATTTAAAAGTTATTCTATCTATTGATCGCTTAGATTATACAAAAGGAATACTAAATAGATTGCATGCTTATGAAATCTTTCTTGAAAGAAATCCAAAGTGGCGCGGTAAGGTTATATTGTTGATTGTCGTTGTCCCTTCTCGTATAGGTGTTGAACACTATAAAATGATGAAAAGTGAAATAGATAGGATGGTTGGGAATATCAATGGGAAATTTGGTAAAATTGATTGGACGCCAATACTATATCAATATAGATATCTTCCATTTGATTCTCTGACCGCTGTTTATAGTGTTAGTGATGTGGCTTTAATTACTCCTTTAAGGGATGGGATGAACCTAATTGCAAAGGAGTATATTGCAACAAAAGTTGATAGGACTGGTGTTCTTGTCCTCAGCGAAATGGCTGGCGCATCTTATGAACTTGGGGAGGCAATAATAGTAAATCCGAATAAACCCGAAGAAATAGCTTCTGCTTTGACAGAAGCATTAGAAATGGATGAAAACGAAAAAAGAAGGCGTATTGAAATTATGCAAACTCGACTCAAACGTTATAATGTCGTTAAATGGGCTGATGATTTCATTCAAAGTTTGCTTTCTACAAAAAAGGAACAAGGTCAATTTGAAGCTAAGATGCTTGGAAGCTATAAAGAAGAGCTTATTTCAAGTTTTCAAAAGGCGAATAGAAGGGTCGTTTTCCTTGATTATGATGGAACACTTGTCCCATTTGCAGAATATCCACATTTGGCGAAGCCAACTGAAGATATTTTAAAAATTCTTGACCCCCCTTCTAAAGATGAAAGAAACGATGTTGTTGTTGTAAGTGGTAGGGATAAAAAGACGCTCGAAAGTTACTTTGGAATGCTTAATGTAGGACTTATTGCTGAACATGGTGCATGGATTAAGAAGAAAAAGGGGGAGTGGAGGACGCTTAAACCATTAGTGACCGATTTTAAATCTAAAATTCTTCCTCTACTTGAATTGTATGTAGATCGTGTCCCCGGTTCATTTATTGAAGAAAAGGAGTTTTCTATCGTTTGGCATTACAGGAGAGCGAATTCTGAATTGGCTTCCATCAGAGTTAAGGAGCTTGTAGACAACCTTGTAAATTTTACGGCAAATATGGATGTACAGATATTACATGGAAATAAAGTTGTAGAGATTAGAGAAGCAGGGGTTAACAAGGGAACCGCAGCACTATCTTATCTGGAGGGAATAGATTTTGATTTTATTTTAGCTATTGGCGATGACTGGACGGACGAAGATTTGTTCAAAATTTTACCCGAAACCGCTTATTCCATAAGAATTGGTATGGCTCAGTCTCATGCCAAATTTAATTTACGTAGCCATAGAGATGTTATTGAGCTACTAAAAAAATTAAGAGGAGTTGAACAATGATTAAAAGAATTGAAGATTATAGTGAAATTGTTGGTGATGAAATTATTCATACAATTTTTATGAAAGCCAGGAAATTTGCTTATAAGCACATAGTTCACATTAATTCTACTTATCAAGGGGGAGGGGTAGCGGAAATTTTGTCCAGCCTGGTCCCTTTGATGAATGATGTGGGTATTTTTACCGGTTGGAGAATCCTTCATGGCACCCCTGATTTTTTCGGTATCACTAAAAAATTTCATAATGCACTGCAAGGGGAATCTATTAACCTTACCAGCATGAAAAAAGAAATATATGAAGATCAAAATGAATATTTTTCGAAGTTTACTCATTTGAACCATGACATGATAATTGTCCACGATCCTCAACCGTTGGCTATGATAAGATTTTATCGCAAAAGACAACCCTGGGTCTGGAGGTGTCATGTTGACCTGTCCAATCCAGATCCCGAACTGTGGGAGTACTTAAAAACATTTCTTCTTAGATATGATGTAATCATTGTCTCGCATGAAAGTTATAAAAAGAAAGATTTACCCGTTCGCCAAATAGTTCAATATCCAACCATTGATCCTCTCTCACCTAAAAATAAACCGCTTGACAAGAATACCGTTAAAAAATATCTGCGTAAGTTCAATATCCCAACAGATAAGCCCATAATTACTCAGATCTCCAGGTTTGATAAGTGGAAGGATCCGGAAGGTGTAGTTAACGTCTTTGAACTGGTGAGGGAGGAGGTGGACTGTCGATTGATTCTCTGTGGAAATTTTGCAACAGATGATCCAGAAGGTCATAAAGTGTATGAGAAAGTATCTCAAAAAGTTAAAAACAGCAAATATTCAAAAAATATAATTATAATCCTCGAGGAAAACAATATATTAGTTAACATCTTACAATCCACTGCAGCAGTGATATTACAAAAATCCATAAAGGAAGGTTTTGCACTGACTGTTACAGAGGCTTTGTGGAAAAGAAAACCTGTTGTGGCTTCCAATGTTGGGGGAATACCACTACAGATAATAGATGGAAAGACAGGCTTTCTAGTAGAACCAACTAATATAGAGGGGTATGCAACAAGAGTAGTCCAGATTTTAAAGGACCCAGAATTAGCACAAGAGTTAGGAGAGAACGGACATATCTATGTTAAGGAAAACTTTTTGATAACTAAGAGCATTCTGGATCATTTGAACTTGATGGAAGAACTTTTATAAAATTGAGGACAAAAATGAATGCTTACAACTTCTTCGCAAGCACGAGGGTTGACTTTTGTCTAAATGTTTGACCGTTTTCGGAGGTTGCTTCGAATAAAATTATATAAATTCCGATTCGCAAAATCCTGCCATTGTCGCCAGTTCCATCCCAAATCAAATTCCCACTCTGATTTGAAAATTGATTGTTTGCAAGCGTTTTGACAAGTCTACCATTTGAATCGAAAATCTTTACATTTATAACTCCGCTGTTAAATGGCAAAAAATAAGAAATCATACATACATCATTAAATCCATCCCCATCTGGTGAAAATGGATTTGGATTTATTGAGAGTGATGCTTCTTGCGGTTGAGGTGAGAGTTCAATGAAGGCAGAATTCCTACGCCCGGGAGTTCCACCAATTTTTGATGATGAACTTGCCCAACTTGATCTCTCCGATGAAGGTAAGTTTGGATTTACCTTTTCAAGAGATATGCCAATCCTACTTTGAAGCATTGTGCTATGCCAAGTGGAAGAATATCTAACACTGTCAATTATCTTACCTGTTAAATCAGATATTACAACATCGTCGAAGTCATTGTTCAAGCTTAAACTTTTGTTAAGCACGACGATTTTGAAATCGATCGAATCATTCGGGTTCAGATAATTATAAATCGTCGAATCTGATGCGATTACAACGAATTCATTTGGATATATGATTAAATCAGATGAAGCAAGCGCTATAAAGTTTGCTTTTCCTTCTTGACTTCTCATATCGTTGAATTTCCAATTTTTAAAATTGATAGAGTTGTCGTAACGATTAAACAATTCAATGTATTCGCAATGTCCCGGAAGAGGGTCAAACATTATCTCGTTTACGATGATGCAATTTGAAGGATAACCGACATTTACTTTCTTTATTACTCTATTGTTTTTCAAGTTTTCGTCCAATGCATGGTCAATGAAAAATGTCAAATTATGCTCACCCGGCTCAAGGTTTGATATTTCTAAATTTATACTTGCGGAGTCTTTTTTGTTCAATATGATTTGGAATCTTTGAGTTAAAATCAGTTCTGTTCCGGTCGAATCTTTGAAAACTTTAATTGAAAAATCAACAACTTGGTTTAATCCGAAGTTTTGAACTATGATCTCGGCGTTTAAAGGCTCGCCAAAGTCTAATGAAAATGGCACTTTCACGGATAGGATTCTGAGATCAAAATTTTTTCTTTTTACACTGTTTTCCCTTCCGGGAGTTGCTTTGATCGAATCGCTAGGAATTGACCAATTTGTTGAATCTGTAGATGGTTCGTCGAAATCAATTCTTTCGATCGAAAATCCTTGCTTTCCCCAGGTTCCAAGATATCGAACGGAGTCAATCTTTGCCCCCGTATGATCGTAAATTACAACCGCGTCTTCAGTATTGTTAAGGGTTGGAAGTGATATAGTTATTACTTGCGATGGGATTTGATAAAAATTTAAAATAGAACTGTCTTTTGATAAAACAAGATATCCGCCCGGTTGAATCAAAAAATCTTTATTTGTGAGCGTTAATTTGCTTACCGCATCTGAAATTTGCCAGTTTTTCAGATTGACAGCACTTTCGCTCGCGTTGTAAATTTCAACCCATTCAGGTTCGTCTCCGAGCGGAGCATACATTATCTCGCTTATCAAAACCGTTCCTTCTGGCAGTGAAACATCGATCGTTATATTAAAAGTATTGTTAAGCGTGTCTTCATCCTCTGGATGAAAAACTTTTGCAATCAAATTGTATGTTTTCACTTCCTGAGGTGTGAAATGTGAAGTTATTTCGATCGAGTCGCCCGCGAAAAGTTGTCCAGCGAAAGTTTTTTCATCGATTAATTTTTCCTCTTCAAAAATTTTTAAGTAGAAATTTTCAAGTGGAAGTTTACCGATGTTTTTGACGATTAATTTTAATTCAACTGGCGAGGATTTTAAAACCGGTTTTGAGAATTTGCAATCTGTGATGGTCAAATCCTTATCTTTCTGCGTGAGTGAATTTTTTAAAAGAGGCGTCGCTCCAAATGGGCTTTTTGAGGTTCCCCAGTTTGATGCGAGATTTGCTGGTTGTTCTGGCGATATCCTTTCAAGTGAATATCCGTTCGCCCCACCCATGCTTGAGAAATAATAGACAGAGTCGAGCAAATTTCCATATGAATCGTAAATTCTTACTGCGTCTTCATCGTTGTTGAACGTTGGAAGAGGGAAAATTAAAATTTTTCCCATATTTGTTTTAAGCCAGGGGTATAGAGCAAGTAGTGTGTCTTTTGAAGTTATCACGGCAAGGTCGTTTGATCCTATTATAAAATCAACATTAATCGTTCTCAAAGTTTGCGAATCCCCAATTCTCCAATTTTTAAGATTTACACTTTCATTTGTCCTGTTGTAAAGTTCAATCCATTCTGGTTCAGGTGATTTCGGGGCATACATTATCTCGTTTATCACAATGGAATTAAGCGAAAGTGGAGGCGGAAGAATTGTTATGGTTTTCCTAACGGAATTGTTCACTTCATCTTCATCGTTGGGTAATATAGCTTTCAAAAAAGCTTGGTAATCGCCAGAGAGTAAACCAGAAACAAGAAATTCAACGGCGGTCGAGTCAGTTGAATTCAATCTATAGAATATAGTCGATTCGGCAAGTTTTTCATCCTCTTGGAAGTTTGAATCTTTGTTTAAGTCGATGAAAAATTGGAGCGTAAAAT
>FWWM01002449.1_pt1 | contig 23545 bp, 23 predicted proteins | sample 2228351 | NCBI WGS metagenome assembly FWWM01 (sample SAMEA103939774, study PRJEB20133) | metagenome
TTTGCTATAGTCCAACGGCATGGATCACCGCTATGGGATTTCCTCATGCCTGGACACGGAGGCCTCACGCGCGGCACTCCTGGAAACCGTTGCGCAGGCCGGCTTCCGACGGCTTGAACTGCTCGCCGAGCCGGATTGCCTGGACGGCTGGGTACAAGATCCTCAGGCACTGCGGCGCGATCTGACGCGATTCGGCTTTCGGGCCGTTACCGTTCATTCGCCGAAGGCCGGCTGGCAGAATAACGCGCCGAACGAAGCCGTTCGTCGCGCCTCGGTGCAGGCTACGGCGGCCTGCTTCGAACCAGCCCGAGCCATTGGCGCCGAGCTCATGATCATCCATCCCACCAGCGGCGACGTCACGTACACCAGGTCGGAGTCTGCTGCTCATCGCGCGCGCGCGATGCGTTCCCTGGCCGAGCTTGCGGAACATGCGGCCCGTGTGGGGCTACGCCTGGCGGCGGAAAACCTCCCGGCCCGTGGAGCCGCCCGTCCTGGCGTTCGCGTGGAGGACATCCTGGACATGATCATAGGTTTGGGTGACCATGTGGGAGTCTGTTTAGACGTTGGGCATGCGCAGGCGAGCGGGCTCAGTCCGGAGGGCGAAATCGTGGCTGCCGGTCCCAAACTGTTTGCCGTGCATCTGCACGACAACGACGGCTCCGGCGAGGACACACATGCGTTTCCCGGACGGGGTTCCCTGAATTGGGAAGCGATTGTGCGTACGCTGGACCGCGCGGCATATGACGGCGGTCGGGTTTTTGAAGTTCCTCGATTGGTTGAGGGGGTTGCCTTCACGCTGACCCAACTGGCGGACCTTGTTCGAACATGGGGTCGATGGAGGGAGGGTGTGTCGGGTTGACACGGGCAAGCGGGAACCACCATGCTTTTTGACGCACATTGTCACCTCCAGGATGAGCGCCTTGCCTCCGGCCTAGAACAAGCTTTGAACCGCGCGCGTGAGGGGGGCGTGAGCGGCTGGCTCTGTTGCGCTATGCGTGAATGGGACTGGCCCCTTGTCTGTGCCGTTTCCGAGCGATGGGACGAGGTTCACCCCGCGTTCGGGTTGCATCCATGGTATACCACCGAACGTTCAACCGACTGGAAAGACCGACTGCGTGAACTGTTGAGCGCGTTTCCCGCAGCCTGGGTTGGCGAAATTGGATTGGATCACGTTGTTCGCCCACGCCATGACGCCGATCAGATAGCTTGCTTTCGAGAACAACTGGAGGTTGCCCGTGACTATCAACGGCCGGTTTCGATTCACTGTCGCAAAGCCTGGGGCGCGGTGTTGGACGTTCTGGACTGGATGGGCCCTGCGCTGCCGGGGGTTGTGCTGCATTCGTATTCCGGCGGGCCGGAACATGTGCCACGCTTGGTCCGAGCCGGTGCCTACTTTTCCTTTTCCGGAACCCTCACACGGCCGCGCAATCTTCGCGGCCAGGCGGCGGCACGTATCGCGCCGGATGACCGCCTGCTTATTGAAACGGATGCGCCGGACCTCCTGCCGGTCCGGCCGGGCGTGCCCCCCTCGGGACCGGACGAGGTGAACGAGCCGGCCAACCTCGTGTACGTGGCCCGATACGTGGCTGAACTGCGGAACATGGGGCTAGATGAACTGAGCGAGATGACGACCCGGAACGCGCAACGGCTCCTGCTCGGTAAGGGATAACAGCCGGCGTACGCTATTTCTCGGAGCGTGACCGTGCCTGCCCGCGCGGGGGATACGGCAACGCCGAAATCGTTGTTCGTGTTGCCTGCCTACGGCCCATGTGATACTCTCGAAACGGGATGGCCTCTGGGGTGGCTTTGAACATATGCGCTTCGCCTTGGTATCCGATATCCACGCTAACCGTCAGGCATGGACTGCCGTGCTGCGCGATATTCGTCGGATAGGGGTGGACGGTATTTTCTGCCTCGGGGACGTCGTGGGTTACGGTCCGATGCCGGAAGTCGTCTTGGAGGGTGTCTGTGAGGCGGTCAACGAACTTGTCCTCGGCAACCACGACGCGGTTATCGGTGGACGCCTGGAGGAGAACATTTTCAGTGAAGAAGCCCAACAGGTCATCCGCTGGACGCGTGCTCGGCTTGACCCATCGGCCCACGATTTTCTCGCGAGTCTTCCGGCTGTCGTAGAGGGCGATCATTTTCTGATTGCACACGGGGAGGTGTTCGATCCAGAGCGCTTCGGATATATCGAAACCGAAACCGATGCTGAAGAAAATTTCAATGCTGACCCAGCGCCGCTCATCTTTGTCGGCCACACTCACTATCCCGGCATTTTTGTCCAGGACCTTCGCACGAGATCCATTCGCAGTATCACAGCCGCCGATTTCGCCGCGCAGCCCGGTATGCGCTACATTGTGAATGTCGGTTCGGTGGGAGACCCTCGTGACGGAACCATGGAAGCCTGCTACTGCCTGTACGATGACACCGTGCATCGCGTTTGGTTTCGGCGGGTCCCGTTTGATGTGGACGGATATCGTAATGACTTGCTGGATCGTGGGCTGGGAATCGTTCCTTCTTTCCTGGCGCTTCGCCCTTCTGCGGCGAGTCGCCCGGTGGCAGAACGCGATTTTTCCTTTATGCGGACATGGGCACCTCCACGACAACGCACTGAGCCACCCGCGAAGGTTGTTCGCGTGCGCCGCCACGAATCGGGAATGACCGCACCGGAGACGGCGGAAGCCGAAGCGGCGCACGCCTGGCGACGACAGCTGGCCCACGCCCTCCGGCACGAGCGAGAGACACGTGAGCGCCAACGGCAGGCTGAGATCGAAGTCGCCCGAGCAATCCTGAAAACAAAACAGGAAGCAGCCGAGACCGCCCGTCGGCGTCGTGAAGCCGAAGAGCAGGAAGCCGCCGAGGCGGCCCGCGCGCGCAAAATGAAACTCGCGCAGGCTATGGCCGCTCGCATGAAGGAGCATGAACAGATGGAAGCGGAAGCGCGGGAGCGTGTGCGGCAGGTGATCGAGGCCAAGCGGGCTGCCGCGCTACGCCAAAAGGCGGAGGACTCACAGAACACTCCTCCGTCGGACGAAAAGACCTCCGGGCTCTCGCCGTCTTTCCCGTCCGCCTGCTCCCAGAGTTCTCCCCGCGCCGACACTCAGCCCTCGGCCGTCAATGAAAAACCGAAGGTGGTTCTCGAATTCGCGGACAAGGATGAGCCTGCGCTACCGGTTGAGGCCGCCGTGGCCACTTCGGAAGAACATATCCGTCAACGAAAACGTGCGATCATCCGGGCTGCGGAGGAAAAGCGACAGAGACGGATTCAGGAGTATCGGCTGAAGACCGCCATGGTCCGCGAACAGATTCGCAAGAAGGCCGAGGCCCTCCGGCACACGCGCGCGGCCGCTCCGACGTCCCCGGAAACCCCGCCCCCCCCACCCCCGACGCCGACAGCGCCGGAATGATCACCTTTTGCGCGGGTTGAACCGCACCCGCCCACTCGGTCTCGGTTGTCACGTTTCAGGAACACCCAAGAGGCCTGACCGGTCGAAGGCTGGCCACCGGTTCCTGGGCTTAGAGTCTCAGATCCCCTTCGCGGCCCAATGTCGCGCGACATGCACAGTCCTCGCTGACGCAGGCCTACTACGGCGCGGCATGGCCAGGGAATGACGTTCTACACAAGGGAAGGGAATCTCCGAGCCGCTCTGATTTCCGGAACACCTTGGCAAGGGACGAAACGTGTCACGGCAAGAGGACGGCGGCGGCCACCACGCTTGTCCAGAGGCCGTCTTTGTGCCCCTCGGCGGACTGGCAAATATTGCGGGTTTGAAAAATGTGCCCGGATGCTTTGAAAATCTGTTCTCGTTCCTCCCACGCCTGGTTGGGGTCAAAGTCAATGCCGAGTGTGGTGGCGAGCATGGTGGCGGCAAGGTCTTCGGCATACTCCCCCGCGTCATCGCCCTTCTGACCGTACGCGTGGTGTTCGGAGAGGTACCCGTAGTTGGCGGAATCCTTCGGAATGGCCACTCCGATCGCGGCAGAGACCAGCCGATTCGGTTCATCCGTTTCGTTCCGTGCCATGACGCAGAAGGTTATGGCCCCGGGTTTCAACATCAAAAGTCCTTCGTCCTTGGGGATTAATTTGCAATTCGGTGGAAGAATGGATGAAACGTACACCAGGTTACACTTTTCAATCCCCGCCATACGCAGGGCCAGCTCAAAGGAAGCCAATCGATCCTTGTGAATGCCGACGCCTTTGGTGAGAAAAATCTTAGTGGGTGTAAACATGGTTTTGCTCCGATTTTTTCCCCTGTGCGTGTTTCCGCCACCGTGCTTCCTACGGGGCGGCAAACACCGCCCGTCAGATTCAAACAGACCGCATCGAGACCGGCAACAGGAATTTTGTGGTGCGGTCCAGGTAGCCTTCGGTTTCCCCGCAGATCCCCAATGGCATCTAATCCACTCGTCGTCCCCGAAAGACGGAAGAGAAAAGCTGGCCATGCCACAGCAGATCTGCGTGCGGCAGGCTAGCCGTCTCCTCCCTCGACGGGGATTGGTAAACAAAACGGAATCGTTGCCCTTGCAAATCGGGGTCTGAAAGGGGTCGAGGGGCTTCCCCAGTTTCTGCACAAACCAAGCCGAATTTGCAAACGAGATCGTGACAACGTGGCCTTCTTCGGGCTGGAGTAGCCAAACGTCCCGGTCGCAGGGACGGGAACGCGGCACGGACTGCCCCACCCACTCCCACGCCGGGGCCTCTCCGGGTGAGGACGGCTCGTCCGGCTCCAAAACAAACGACCGGCCTTCGGGGCGATCCACAATCGCCAAGGCGTGGTCCGATGCGTTGTGCAGCGTGAGTCGCGCGGCCATGGCGTGCTCCTGGCCGTTGCCCGGATTCCGAACGGTTTCCAACCTGAGGCCGATACCCAGGGGGCACCGTCGGTATCCCCGGAGAGCAGGAGTTCCTCTGTTGCCGATGGCGACTTCCATCTCCAGCGGCACGCGAATCCCCTCTGGACGCACACGGCCTCGCTCGATTTCCAACCCCTTACCCTGCTCAACAAAATAGGCCTCTAGCCCATAACGAACATGGAGCATCCGCCCCGAGGTCCCATAGGATGCGACGACACCGCGGACATACAACTCTTCCCGGGGACACTGATCGCTAACACTCACCGGCATGGCCACGCCGCGCGGATCCGTCTTCAGGACGACGAATATCGCCTTTTTTTCCTCCCTCGCTCGGGTGAGGTCAGGCCTTTGCCCGCACACTCCGCTATCCCGTCCCGCCAGAGGCGTGATGGCAGACGGGATATTTCATACTCCAGCTGAACGTAATCCCCCCGGAAAAATCGCGGGGATCGACGGGAAGCGTGCGCAGATAGATAATGCATCCGGTCCGCAGCAGCCATTCCCGTTGGAATGTCCACCCGGCCAAAATAACCACCTGAAGCGAAGCCGCAAGAATCGAGAGTCGGGCTTTCATAGTGTGGACGCCGGACGCTTTTCGCGCCGTTTGGCGCGCGTGTACAGAAGACCCTGGATAACGATGGCCATGCCGACCACCACAAAGGCTACCCCTCGCATAAAAAGATTCTCGAACAAATCCACGTACCGCGCCGCCACATAGGCGAGAAGCAGAAGGGTGCCGATAACCGTGGGTCTCCACCGGGCATGCCGACATCCGTGCGTCATCACCGAAACAATGATCGCCAACAGCATAACGTGGAACGGAATCGTCAAAACGGCGTAATCCTCAACATATTCTTCGAAATCGAAGATGGTGAGCGCCATCCAAAAGGCAGACGCCAACGGGAAAAGGAAGTGATCAGGAGGAACCCGCCGCCGGGTGCACCCATGACCGTTCGATAAACCACCCCTCCCCAGGCGACAAGGACCAGAAGAAAAGAGCCTAGCCAGTAGAGACTCGCGATCGACCAGACCCGGGTTTATGTGGATGTCCGAGAGCGCAGAGAAAGGCTCATAGAATAGGTAAAGCAGGGGGAGAACCACAATCCTTCCGATCACTGTCAGCACAGGGGCGGATTCGGGGGAACGTGTGCTCGCGCGGGCGAGGGTACCGACGCCTATCAATCCTATGCCCAGGTGGAACACCACCTGCACGGCGATTCTCGCCGTGTCGGCATGACGGCCCGCGAGAACAAACCCCGTCGTCAAAAGGCCAACCACGACGCTGACGACAAGGAGGACCCGCGAGCGTTGACGCCACGCTAGGCTCCCGATCGCGGCCAGAACGAGGAGGGGAGCGGTCGAACACGCGTTATTAAACTGAACGGCCTCCACCCCGCACCACATAGCCAGCAACCCCGCCCCAAGAACGCCCTGGACTAAGACGGCAGAACCCATGCCGACGTCAAGGGGCCGACTGCCCATAGAAGGTTTCTCCCAACCATCTCCACCGCGGCGTGCGAAGGTGAAAAAAGAACAAAGCAAGCCCGCGGGATGCAACCAGAGCCGTCCCCAATAGAAGGAGCTTTCCTATGCGCGGTATGGCCTCCCAGTTGTAGGCCAGCATGAGAATGACGCCGAGCCCTACGATCGTCATGCCCAATCCACCAAAAATCCGCGTGCCCCATTCAGACCGTTGAGCATCGCGTGCGATATGATCCCGGATTCGATTCGCGTGATCCGGCGCCATAAAGCCTTCTGCAACCCACACATCCACTTCTTGCAGAAGCCGTCGTTTGAACCGCGTCATCTTTACGGCTTTCCTACCATTCCGTGTCCGACCTCGGCAAGTCCATTCGTGTCTTTTCCGTTGCACCGGGGAGTCAGCCCTTTCTGACGGATCGCCCAAAGCGGACGGGCATCGAACGGCTGGACAGACACGCGGGAATATGGAAGAGTGCGCTAGCGCCCGCTCCGGAGTGCCAGGCTACTCCCTGCCGCGGGCACGCAGAGACCGCGTGTATGAAACCATCACACGATGACGTGCAAGGGATTGCAAACACGATTCGAGGACTGACCATGGACGCCGTGCAGAAGGCCAACTCAGGGCACCCCGGCATGCCCATGGGTATGGCGGATGTGGCCACGGTGCTATTTTTCCGGCATCTTCGGCATTGCCCCAGTGATCCGGCTTGGCCGAATCGTGACCGGTTCGTTTTGTCGGCGGGACATGGCTCGATGCTGTTGTACAGCCTGCTACATCTGTGCGGCTATGATCTTACTCTGGACGATCTGATCCAATTCCGTCAGTGGGGAAGTAAGACACCCGGGCATCCTGAGCGCAACACCACGCCAGGGGTGGAGACCTCTACCGGTCCGCTCGGGCAGGGTTGTGGAAACGCAGTGGGTATGGCCATCGCCGAGCGCATGCTGGCCGAGCGGTTCAACACGGATGCTGGATATCCTGTGGATCATTACACGTACGTGCTCGCCAGCGATGGCGACATGATGGAAGGGGTGAGCCACGAAGCCTTTGCCCTGGCTGGGCATCTGGGTCTGCATAAGCTGATCGTTCTCTATGACTTCAACCGCATTACCATCGAGGGAAGCACGCATCTTGCGTACAGTGATGACGTGCGGAAACGGTTTCTATCTTATCACTGGCGTGTGCTTGAGACGGACGCCCATAACCTTGACGCCGTGGATCGGGCTTTACGCCGGGCCAAGCGAGAGAAAAATCGGCCGACGCTCATCCTCTGTTATTCCCACATTGGAAAAGGAAGTCCCAACAAGGTGGATACGGCTCACTGCCACGGTGCTCCTCTGGGGTCGGAAGAAGTCAAAGCCGCAAAACGATATCTCGGCTTACCCGAAAACCGTGAGTTTTACATTCCGGAACGCGTTCATGCCCTGTTCGCGCAACGGCGGAAGGAATGGGAGCGGCAGGCCGCCCGGTGGCGCGAAAAGGCGGCTGCCTACTGGAAAGCGCATCCTGAAAAGGCGGCGCTTTGGAAGCAACATATGGAAGACATTCTACCGGATACGCTCTCTTCCTGCCTTCCCGACTTCCCAACGGACAAGCGTCTCTCTACCCGGGTAGCCTCAGGCCAGGTTATCCAGGCTTTGGCCCGTGTCGTTCCTCATCTCGTGGGCGGGTCAGCCGATCTTGCACCGAGCACGATGACCCTGATTCAGGGCGCCGCGTCCATTGGTCCGCGTTCATTTGGAGGACGCAACTTCCATTTTGGCGTCCGGGAGCACGCCATGGGCGCCATTCTCAACGGACTCCTCCTGCATGGTGGGTTCCGTGCCTTCGGCGCAACGTTTTTGGTGTTTTCCGATTACTGCCGGCCATCCATCCGCATGGCGGCGCTCATGAAGCTGCCTGTTATTTATGTTTTTACGCACGACAGCTTCTATGTGGGCGAGGACGGCCCCTCTCACCAGGCCGTTGAACATGCAGCCGCCTTGCGTAGCATACCGGGCATGACCGTGATCCGACCGGCCGATCCCACCGAAACCGCCTTCGCCTGGATTGCCGCGCTAAAAAACCGTTCAGGCCCAACCGCGATTCTTCTCACACGGCACAATGTTCCTGTGATTGACCGGCATCAATACGCTCCCGCCGCCTGGCTGGAACGGGGAGCCTATACTCTTTGGGAGAGTGCGCCGGGAGCCACCCCCGACGCTCTTCTTATAGCATCGGGGTCCGAGGTCGATCTCGCGCTTCGTGCCGCCAGAGAACTGGCGGGGGAATGCCGTGTTCGCGTGGTCAGTATGCCGTCGTGGGAACTCTTTGAGCAGCAGCCCCCCTCGTACCGTGCGCAGGTTTTGCCGCCAACCGGCGCAATTCGGGTGGCGTTGGAAGCGGGAATCTCCCAAGGGTGGGAAAAATACGTTGGGGAGAACGGCCGGGTCCTTGCTCTCAACCGGTTCGGAGCTTCGGCCCCGTACCATGTTCTCGCGGAAAAATTCGGCTTCACACCCGCCCATGTAGTCGCCATGGTTAGGGAACTGCGGAATCGTGGACGTTTCGGAGGCACATAGTCGTTTCGACCGGAGCGACGGACGATCCGCTCCTGCCTGGTGGAGCCATGGAATCCCCGTTGACCGCATCTTTCCGCCGGGAATAGAAAAGCCGTCCCCTCCGACCCCAGTACAGAACGCGCGGCGAAGAGACAAACGGGCCGGGACACCACGCGCCCAGGCCCCCTATTCTCACGGAGATAGCCATGACAGTATCGCCCCCCGCTTCGTCCCTATGTTCCATCCTCGCTGCCGTATGCCTGATCGCGGCCGTAGGAGGGACGCTTCCCGGTGAGAAGGAGTCGAGCAGGCAACACCTTTCGAATCAGGCCCATCGTATCCGGATTGCTGGCCGGATGGTTACTGGGTCAGGACGGCGCGAGATTCGTCACATGGCTGTCTGTGCAGGAGGTGCCGAATCCAACGCGATGGTGGCACTGGATATCTCCCCCGAGGCGCTGGGAGACGAATTGCGCAAGGTCCAGGCGGCCTTCGAAAAAACGGCACCGGTCACAAACGCCCTGTCCGGAGGTTTTCGTGTTCGATTGTGGATCGAGTGGGAAAATCGGGCGGGGGAAACCGTTTCCCTGCGCGCGGAAGAGACCGTACACGCCGTGTTGCGAAAAACCCCACTCCCCTTGACCGAATGGTGTCTCACCGAAACAGCCGTCAGAAGCCATCCGGAAGTCAAGGCCGGCGTGAACGCGATGTCGCTTGATCGAACGGAGCCAGGGGTGTTGTTGGTTCCGGAACGCGCAGAGTGGAGCGTAACGCGTTGGACGTTCCGTCCGCGATACGATGTGCTGGAGGCGGAACAGAAGATAGCCACGGACAGGAAAAACCGCGAACAAGCTGAAGCGCAACGCGCGCGGCTCCCGCCTCCGGGGACGTCTGTCATCCTAGTGATCGATGCAGAAAACCCGTTCCAACGTTTTCACGCCTGGGTGAGTGGACACGTGCAAGGGGTCGGATTTCGCGCTTTTACGGCCCATCACGCCCGGCTCCTGCATGTGCGGGGATGGGTGAAGAATCTTCGCGATGGCCGTGTCGAGTTGCTTGTGGAAGGCCCCGCTTTTGCCCTAGAAAGACTTTTCCGTCTGGTCGAACAAGGCCCGCCGGCTAGTCGGGTTGACAACGTGAAGCGCGTCGAGGAACCCTACCGTGGGGACCTTGGACCGTTTCGGGTGGAACCATAGGCGGATTTCCTGCGATCCGCCCGCATTCCCGCAAACGATCACCGTTTTGGCGCAGAGCCACCACTTGCCGAACGATCGCCCGTTCCTTCCGTTGGCTCCAACACAATCATTTGATTCCGATAGTTAATTGTCACCGCAAAGTTCGACAGAAACGGATAACCAAGAATTCCGTCGTAACCCGGAGCGGCTCGGCGTTCCTGCGGCAGTGCGTGGACAATAAACGGGATCCTCCTGCCTGTTGCGCTGCCAACAGAAACAGTATCCGCCACAAACTGACTCACGCCTGTGTAACCGGGAAGCGGTTTAGCCAAACGCTCCAAAGCCGGTATCCTGCCCGGCAGAATCAACGCTTCAGCCGATCCGGTGTCGAGGAGCAGAGTTGCCGGGTATTGCCCGTTGATCCTGGCCTTGACAAAAATCAGTCCGTTCCTCACGTGCACGGGAATCCCCTGTCGGTTTGTTGCCGCGGCATCCACGCCGTTCCCTCGCCGTGCCGAAGACAACACCGGCACGAAGTACGCCTTCTTTCGGACGTAATCGACGGTGGTGACAAACCGTGACAGGAAGGTATAGCCCAGAATTCCGTGGTAATTTATTCCTCTATCCAGTCGAAGCGAAAAAGCCTGCGGCGGATCATACACAAGCACACTGAGGTTCACCAGCCGAGCATTTCCCACAGCGAGGGACCGTACCGTGCCCCGGCTGGCCGGTTTGTTCGCAGGCCCCATGACGCGCATCCCCGCCTGTTCTGCCGCCGAGGGCGTCAGCAAAGTCTCCGTGGCGCCCGTATCCAAGATAAAAGGCTTAAGCGGCCCTCCGTTCACGCTGGCCTCGACAAACACAACGCGTCCAACAACCGAAAGAGGCACGACGCTCGCTTCGTCTGCCCGCGATGGGGAAGAAGCCACAAGGAGAAAGAGGCCGCAAGCCATGCCGCAGCAGGAGAGCAGGAAGGAGACGGACCCTCTGGGATGTGTCAGGAAAACGCCAGACATCCATCCGTCCTCAGACGGGGCAAACTTTTCTCTCCCTCACCGGCCGTTACTCCCCTGCGTGAGCAGGACGACAAGGCTTCGATCATCTCGTGCCTTGGCGAGCATGGCAGCGGTATTCCCGTTACGGTCGCGTAGACGAGGATCCGCTCCCTGCTGAAGGAGAAACCGGACGACGTCCGCATGACCGCCCTGAGCAGCCAGCATCAATGGCGTCTGTCCCGCATGATCCATGACGTTCACATGAGCGCCTTTCTCCACCAAAGCACGAACCGCGCCCAGGTTTCCGTTTTTCGCCGCAAAGGCAAGAGCGGTGGAGCCGTCTTGCGACTGAATATTCGGGTCTGCCTTGTGTGCCAGAAGGAGTTCAACGATGCTATCGAACCCGCCGGCTGCGGCCCCCATAAGAGCCGTCGAACCGAACCGATTCTGGGCATTGACCGACGTTCTACCAACCAACGCGCGCTTGGCAGACCGATAATCGCCAGAAGCCGCAGCAAGCATCAGGTCTGTATTTTGGTTCAGACGCTTTATCCCGTCGGTAACGGATGCCAGCCCGGCTATACGCCCCACCTCAGCGTAAACAGACATTTGGCATCCTACTTCACGGGTTTCAAAATCTCTCGGCGTAACAATTCCGCCAACCACCTGGGGCCCGTTCGGCGTCATCTGAAAAATCGGCTGCACATCAAACGCCGTAGGATAACGATATTCCGTAACGAATTTGATATCGGCCGCATAGTTTAATCTTAATCCAACGAACACCAACATGATGAGCCCCAAAAACGTCAAGGGCCTTTTCATACCTGCCTCCTTTCTCGCTTTATCACGGTTAGCATGGAGTGTTCCAGAAAAACAGGAAACAGACAACTCTTTGTCATAGAAAATGTTATACGGAAATACGCGGCACGAAGTCTAGACCGTTTTATGTGGTTAAGCTACCATTTGCGCGCAATCTGTGCGTATGTTCCAAAAAAAAGGCTTGTCCCACATAGTGCCTGGCTCCGCTTCCCAGTAGATGTTCTACCGTGTTGCGGGTGTCCCGCCTGCCGATCCACTGTTTCGTCGCAGGAAGTTCAATCCCCAGGACCAGCCTGGCCTTGGAAGACGTTCGAATTTCCATGGATCTCACGCACTTTTCAGGAAAGGCAGACGTCCTGTGTGCTCACAGGTGAACATTGCGCGATCTCACTCAGTCCGGGCGACGAGCAAGCACACCCTGCAGGATGTCGGCCCGGTAGGACGGGGTATCCTCCATGGGCGCCGTCACGCTGGGCAGGCCGTCCCGGAGCCGGATGCGGATACCGATTTCGCCAAACCGGCCCTGGGGCTCTTCCTTGAGGGCGCGGTAGGCATCGGCATCGAGGAAGTCACTGTAGGGATCCATGCCGCGCAGGAAGCCGTGCAAGGCACACTCGATCAGGTCTTGATAGGAACAATTGCTTGCGGATGTGGTCGCGAGCTTCTGCCAAAACGCGCATGTGTTTGTCGGCCTGTTCGCGTTCTGGCATACAAAACGCATTCTGGCTGATTCGCGTGCACGTGACAATGCTCGTCACGTCTGCAGGGACAGGCGGGGCAGGTTTTCGGATGGTGGCTCTCCGGCCACGCGTTCTCTTCTGCGCAGCGTCCTCGACACAAGGGCGAAAGCCAGCGCCGCATACCAAAGCATCACCCCCCTGCCGGAAAGCTGCACGCCATCGAAATGGCCGCCCGGAATGCGGCTTAGCCATTCAGCGGCGTTGATCAACACGCGGACGAGCACGAGGTTGGCATGGTTAAAGGTATCGGCCACAAAGGGGGCCCAGCCTCCCGTCACCAGGGAAAGGGTACCCGTAAGCAAAATAAGCGAAACAAGAGGGATCACCACCATATTGGACACAAAGGCGATCAACGAACAGTGTTGAAACAACCAGGCGGTGAGTGGTGTAGAGACGAGCCAAGCGGCCAGTGACATAGCCGCGAGATCGGAGACGTAACGGCCGGCAACGCGGATCCGCCGTTTCCAGGCGGTTTCTCCTTGAATGTGCCAAGGATCCGGCGCCCACAACCGACGAAACGCATCCGCCATCACCGGATAGAGGAGCAACAGTCCCAGGACGACACTAAAAGAAAGGATAAACCCTCCATCGAACAACTGCGCGGGCGCTGCCGCGACGATCAGCAAGGCGCTGGCGCCAAGGGCCGAGAGGGCATCGGGCCGCCGACCGATCATGGGCGCGCACAGATAGGCCGCGCTCATGAGGCACGCGCGCACCGCGCTGGCCGCCGCACCGGTGGCCAGCGTATAGCCAACCAGAAGGGGGATGACAGCGATTCCCCATCGCAGGCGTGGCACACGGAGAAAACGGAGAAAAGAAGTCACGATAACCGCCAGAATGGCGACGTGCGCTCCGGAAACCGCAAAAACGTGAAGCGTTCCGCTTTTGACAAACCTGTCCCATTCGGCGCGAGAAAAAACTCTGCAATACCGCCCGAACAGAAGAGCCAGCAGGCAATTGACCTCGCGCGTGAACTCTCGAATGCCCAGCGCAAGATAGTCCACGGCCACATCGCGCGCGTCATAACAAAAGCGGCGAACACGGTCCCACCCGTTAGGGCCACGGATGATTGTCATGCGCGATGGCACGGCCACCACGGAACAGGCGGGCCGCGTCGTTGGCCGATTCCCCCAACGCCATGTATCCGCGCCAAGCAGGCGTCCGTGAAACTCCACCACGTCGCCATACCGAGGCATGAACCTTTTTGTAGAGAGAAGGAGACGGATAGTACCGCGGGCCGGAAGCCAACAGCCCGTTTCATCCTGTTGGGCGATCACGCGCACGCGATGGCGCAAAATTTTTCTGTGTTCCGCTGAGCCGGTGTGGGCGACAGCGTCGTCGGCCATGATGACGCGAAGGTGTACTCCGTCGTTGATCGAAGCGGGAAACGCGAAGCCTTGCTCGCGCGCCCATTCTGCGGCGCGATGCCACGCGAGGGAGAAAAGGGCGATAGGAATCAACGCAAGCGTTCGCGCGGTGTGGCGCAACAGGTGCTCACCGGCGGACTTATGGGAGGACACGAGGTCGAAAAGCGCCACGGCCCACGTTGAAGCCGCCATGATAAGGGGCCACGTCGGATGGAGAGAAGACAGTCGGAAGCCAAACCCTGTTCCGAGAAGGTAGGAAAAGGTCAACGCCAGGATGGGTCGGCGCAGCGGGGGTCGGGCGGGGGCCGCGTGCGGCGCGTGCGGCGGTGCAGGTCCGGGATGCACCTCGGTGTGGCGGTCCGGTCTCCGGCGAATCATCCCACACGGCTCTCAGAGTTGGTTAAGGGCTTCCTCAACCGTTCGCCCCGTTACTTCATAGGTCCGTCCGTCGAGCACCTTAACCCCCCGGCGCCGGAGGGGGATCCGACCACGAGAAACGAGCTCGAGTCGGAGGGTTACCGGATGTCGCACGCGAATGGGGCGGATAGAATGGAAACGCCGAACCGCGCGGGCGGCAGCCGCGCGGATGCGCTCGTGGGCGGCGGGAAGCGGGAGAAGCCGGCCGCCTTCGCAGTCATAGGCTTCCTTCACCACGGCGGTTTCAACGCCGGGAAGAAAGCGTCGGGCTTCCGCGCACGCTTTGTCATCGCCGGTCACAAGGATCGTCGGCACACCATGGTCCGCGGCGATGGCCGCATCGAGCGCGATTTCCCCGCTTCGCCGTCCGTTGATCCAGAAATTTTGCCAGCCGGCCGAAGACATGGTGTGCTCCAGGATGGCTTCAGGCGTACCGCCCATGGCATGGTAACCCAGCAGAATCAGCCCATCATACTCCCGTATGTTCGGCATGCGGGCACGGCCCGTATGGCCCTGGATGTAATCCGCGCGCGCGTCCAGGTCTTCAACGATGAAGTTGAACCCATGGGCGTGTGCATCGCGCACGGTGATCCGGGTTGCGCCTCCGTCCAAACACCCTGCCACACAGGCATTCACCTCCTGCGTTAAATAGCGTCGGGCTGGCAGATAGTCTGGGTCATCCCGTCGAACTTGGGAGGATCGTACAATACCGCTGATCCCCTCCATATCAGCCATGACAAAGACGTTCATGCGTGATACCTGCCTTTCTTCCTTTTTACTCGGTCTGCTGACCACACGCGGCGGCCATGAGCGCCCGAAGCGTGACGGTCCCTTCATAGAGGGCCTTACCGACAATTACACCCGCGAGGTTTGGACACCCGAGCGACCGGAGTGCGGAGATATCGGCCGACGAGGCAATGCCGCCGGACGCTATGACAGCGGCCTTGCATGCCCGGCAGACCTGTTCGATCCACTCCCCGTTTATGCCGCGCAGCATGCCGTCGCGTCGTGTATCCGTGCAAATGAGCGTGCGAATGCCGACCGCCTCTGCCTCCGCGACTACATCCGAGGCCTGGCGATCGGTTTCGCGCACCCAACCGTTAGCGCAGAGGCGGCCTTCATAGACGTCGAGCGCCAGAGCGATCCGGTCCCCAAAACGACGCGCGAGATGCTCCAGGGCGTTCCGTCCGTCGAGCGCACGGGTCCCAACGATGACTCGCGCGGCGCCGGCGCGAAGCGTCTGGTCGATATCGGCGTCGGTCCGAAGACCGCCGCCGACCTGTACGGGAATGCCAGCCGCTGCGATGACGCGGCGGATGAGGTCGGTATGCACCGGATGACCCTGCCAGGCCCCATCCAAATCCACGACGTGCAGCCAAGATGCTCCCTCAGCGGCCCATTGGCGCGCCGTTGCGGGAGGATCCTCGGCATACAGCGTCACGGCATCGGGGCGACCCTGCGTGAGCCGTACACATCGTCCTCCCTTGATATCAATGGCGGGGATAACGAGAAGAGGCGGCAGAGTCCGTCGAGGCGGAGACGACGGGGATTCGGTGGCGTTCGCATGAGGAGGATGCGTCATGGCATGTTTTCCGTTCACGAGGCTCTTCGCGCTTGCGATCGCGCGGGGGCCCGCGTCTCACGTCAGAGCCGTCCCTTGGTGGAGGGCACCGAATACGTGCGGCGCGGATCAAACTCGCAGGCCTGTCGAATGGCGAGAGCTAAGGCTTTAAAGACTGACTCGTAGGCATGATGCGCTTCGTTCCCGTGGAACTGATCGATATGGAGACTCAGGCGTGCTTGAATGGTGAAGGCCCGCAAAAAATCCTCAAAAAGGGAAAGATCGAAATCGAGTATTTTCCGACGGCGACAGGCCATGTCGCGGCGGAGGAAGGGGCGTCCGCTGATATCCACGGCTACGCGGCTCACAGCTTCGTCCATGGGGACGAGACTCCAGCCGTAGCGTCGGATTCCCCGTCGTGTGCCGAGGGCCTGATCGAAGGCCATTCCAAGGGTGAGCCCGATATCTTCGACGATGTGATGGTAATCCACTTTGATGTCCCCCTTGGCCTTCAGCTTCAGATCCAAGGCGGAATGCTTTGCGAGGAGTTCGAGCATATGATCGAGAAAGGGCAGGCCCGTGTGAATCGCATAACGGCCCCGTCCGTCCAGGTTGAGTTCGACGAGCACGTCCGTTTCGCGCGTTCGGCGGTGGATTTTGGCTTTACGCGGACTCATGTGAGGCATCCTTTCCACGTGGCGAGCAGGGCATCCATTTGCTCGTCGGTTCCCACGCTGATACGCAAATGCGTGCCCGTGCGCGGTCCCGGGAAGTAGCGCACGAGAACACCTCGTTCCCGGAGCCGCAGGAAGAGGCGTTTCGCCGATATGCCGGCGGGACGGACCCAGAGAAAGTTGGTTTCCGACGGGCACACGGCGCATCCCATAGCCGCCAACGCGCGCGCCGCGCGTTCACGCGTCGCTACGATGCGCCGCACATTGCGACGCATATGGGCCTGATCCTCAAGGGCGGCCAAAGCAAGGGCCTGCGAAAGGCGATCCAGGTTGTAGGAATCCTTGATTTTGAAGAGGGCTTCCACCAGCGTTTTCGACCCCACCGCATACCCCACGCGCAACCCGGCCAGTGAGTAAGACTTGGAAAGGGAACGGAGCACGATCACGTTGCGCAGGCGGAAGGCCAAGTCCATAAAGTTTTCCCGGGCAAAATCCACATAGGCTTCATCAAGCACGACGACGCCGGGAAACGAACGACAGAAGGTTTCGACCTCCACGCGGGAGTACTGCCGTCCCGTGGGCGCGTTAGGTGTTGTAAGAAAAAAAAGCGAAGCGCGATAACCACGCGGCATCCGCCATGTGTAGTCAGGGCCGAGGGCCACAGGCCGTTGTTCAAGCCCGCGGATGTCAGCGAATACGGGATACAAGGAGTACGAGGGGTCGAAATACCCGATGGATCCGTTGTTTTCCGCAAAGGCGCGTGAGCAGAGCATGAGAATTTCATCGCCGCCATTTCCCACGAAAACGCAAGACGGGTCACAGTGGTGAAGAGCGGCAAGGCGTCTTCGCAGTTCCCCGGAAAGGGGATCCGGGTAAAGCCGTAGAAGCGAAGCATCAAACCGTTGCAACACGCGGAAAACCCGAGGTGAGGGCGGATAGGGATTTTCGTTGGTGTTCAACTTGATTATTTTCGCGCGAGTCGCAGGTTGTTCTCCGGGGGTGTGGGGCCGCAAACAGCGGATCGTGGCGCGTAAAAGTGGCCTCATGCCCGCCTGTCTCCTTCCGCCCATCCTGTGACGCCGTTGTCTGCCCCCCCCGCACGCCAGAAGCGCATCCGGGCCGAGCGGCCGTGCGCCTCCAAGCCTTCCACGGCCGCGAACGCCTCGATGGCCGAGAGCGTGTGGCGCAAGTCCGCGCGCGTGAAGCGCACCACACTCAGACGCCGACGAAAGTCGTCCACGGTCAGTCCGGAGAACCGGCTTGCCGCGCCGCCGGTCGGCAAAACATGGCTGGGCCCGGCGACAAAATCGCCGGCGGATTCCGGCGTCCAACACCCCAGAAACACCGCGCCGGCACAGCGAATGCGAGAAAGCCATTGCGAAGGATGCCGAACATGAAGTTCGACATGTTCCGGCGCAAACCGGTTGATCCACTCCAGCCCTTCTGCCAGCCGGCGGACGACGAGGAACAACGTACCGCGCTTCAGCACCTTTCGGATCGCGTCACGCCGCGGTAGCGTGTCGGCCTGTCGTTCACATTCCCTCCAGCACGCTTCGGCAAACGGGCGAGAATCGGTCACCAGGAAAAGCTTTTCCCAGCCGGTTCCATGTTCGGCTTGGGCTAACAGATCGGCCGCTACGAGGGCGGGATCGGCATAGCGGTCAGCCAAAACCGCGATTTCGCTTGGTCCCGCCACGAGATCCAAAGCCACATGGCCGTAAACAAGCCGCTTGGCGGCTGTGACGAAAACCCCGCCAGGACCGGCGATTTTCTGCACAGGCGGAATGGATGATGTTCCGTAGGCCATCAAGCCGATGGCCTGAATGCCGCCTACCCGGTAGATTTCTGTGGCACCGGCCACGGACAGGGCGTAGAGCAACGCGGGATGGATGCGGCCGCGCGCATCGGTTGGCGTACAGGCGACGATGTCGCGAACGCCTGCTGCTCGCGCAAGGGTGGCCGTCATAAGGGCTGTGGAGGCCAACGGAGCATACCCCCCAGGAACATAGACACCCACGCGATCGAGGGGAACAAATCGTTCACCGATCCACCCGCCGTTTGGGGTGCGTATGGCCCAATTCCGACGCATACCCGCGCGAGAAAAGGCGAAAATACGCTGCGCGGCGAGTCGCACCGCGCGGCGAAAGGCGGGGGAAACATGGCGGCGGGCGTGGAAAATGTCGCGGCGGCTCACGGCGAGCTGACGGGCAGTCAGCGTGACCCCGTCAAAACGCCGGACGGCTTCCAGCACAGCGGCGAGTCCCCGCCGGCGGATGTTCTCGAGAACGCGGCGCGCGGTATCCTCGGCCTTGGGATCGAATGCCGGGCGCGCGAGGAACCGGCGCAGACGCGCCGTTGCGCCCGGTGTGTCCGCGTCAAAAAGGAAGGGGTTCATGGCGGCGACTTTTACACTTTCGCGATTCGCTCTATTCGGCTCCACGCGATGCCTTGATTCGGATGTTTACCACCAGCCGTCCCGAACCAACGTCGCGTGCGTTCGTTAGGATTCCCTGCTCAACCCAGCGTATCAGCGTCCGGTCAAGGTCCCGATGGCCGGTGCCCTTTTCCAGGAACACATGCGCTATCGGGCCGTCCGGTTCGCCTTCCACGTGAAACACGGCGTGTCCACGTAGAGACACGCCAACGGGTAGATGGGCCACAGGATCAGGCAACCGGAGGTTGCCGACCTGGAGACATGGGTCGCCTTCGAGCACAAGGGCCGGTTCTTCCTCCGTGGGAGTCGCCAGACCTTCCTTTTCTCCTTGAGGAGACGGCCATGCATAGTCGGACACGCGACAGAAGAAAAGGGGAAGACGGACACGGCAGAGTCCCTGTTGGGTCACGGATGTCGGCAGGTCCCATGGCAGCCCGGTCGACCGGGCGCGTGTCGGAGAGGAAAACATGGCGGCCAGATCGTCGGAATCGTCGGATGTTCGCGGGTTACGTGCGGAAAGCAGAGCGACTTCGGAGGCCAGAGCCGACGGGAGTCTTCCATCGGGCAAGCGGGCGAACCGAATGGAAACAGCCTCGCGCGTACGTACCGGCGTGCCTCGGGGTGAACTCTGCGGCCACAGAAGCCAGATCAACCACCACCCCACACTGAGCAGAACGGCCGGGGCAGCGGCAGACACCCGGTGATAGACAGCGCGTGCGTGGAGCATGGTTTGACGCCTATTCCGCCGAAACGCCCAGTCGCTCGCGATGGGCCAGATTGATTCGTTTTACCCCCAACTGCCTCGCCCGTGTCATCAATTCGACCAGCGTTCCGTACCGGACCCGCGAATCGGCGACAATGGTGAGGTCCACCCCGGGACGCTGGTGGAGAAACTCGTTCATAGCCTGATGCAAGCGGTCCCACTGTTTTTCCCGATGGATGCGAAAAGGAACATCGTCGAAGAAGATCACCTCCTCCCGGCCTCCGGATCCTGCCGGTTCCATGGAGAGGACGACAGCGGTCATGACCGGATGCAGGCCGTTGGCGAAGGGAGCAGTGGGAAGTTCGACGACGTAGCCCGGCTGCACGACAATTCGAGAAAAAACCAGGATATAGAACACCATCAAAAGGAACACGTTCAGCCAGGGGGCCAGTGTGATCCACCCATGACTCAACCGGCTCCGGGGGGAAAATCGGGTCCGTAATCCACTGGCCGAACCCCGACTAGGAATCCGTTGCGGTGGCATGAGGAGTCTCCGGGGATGACAGGGCGGCATCGACCAGGAACGCAACCATTTCGGCTCCGGCTTTTTCCATATCGAGGACAAGACGATCGATCTTAACAACCAGCACGTTGAAAGCCACGTAGCAGGGGATGGCCACCGTGAGTCCGGCGGCGGTGCACACAAGGGCCCGCATGAGTCCCGAGAACATGTCACCCGTTTGGACAAGCACACCGCTCCCCGTTTTGTAAATCGCCAACAGGCTTTCCACCATACCCAAAACAGTGCCCAGTAATCCGAGCAGGGGTGCGATGTGTGCCACCGTGGCCAGCACAACGAGACGCCGTTCCATGCGCGAGATTTCGGAGCGGCTGGCATCCGCCACCGCCTCGCGGATGGTCTCCCGGGGTTCTCCGCGGTGCAGAATGGCGCGACGGACAATGTGGGCGACGGGCCCTGGTGTTTCGTCGCAGATGGTCAGCGCTTCGGCGATCGTATGACGGCGCAAAATGTTGCGGATGCCATTGAGAAAATCTTCCGCCTTGATGCGCGCGCGGTGCAAATTGTAGGCCCGCTCCACAAACACCACAAAAGCGGTGACGCCGCAAAAGGCGATGACCCACAGAATCCCTCCGCCCTGACGCGCCAGTTCACTCCACATCTTTAGACTCCTGCGTTTGTTCCTCGCCGGGGCTTTATCATCGCTCAGAAGGACAACCAGTGATCCGCTCGGATTTTCCGGATTCGTTCGCGAATGCTTTCATCCAGAGGGATTCCTCCTTCTTCCAACCGTTCCAGGATGTGAATGGCCTTACGCCATTCCTTGCGCTGCTCGTAGAGATCAGCCGCGCTGAAAATGGCCTTAGCGAACCACATCCGCGCCGTTTCGCCATGCCATTGACCCTTGGCTCGTTCCTGGATATACCGAATAATGACCCGCGTGTAGTACTGAGCCAACGCCTCCTGAATGCGCCCCAGTTTTTCCAAGCATCGTCCGATCATGCAGTCGGCCTCATACACCAGGTCCGGGCGCACACGCGCGGCGTTGGGATCGTTAACCACGACCCGATACGAGTGAAGGCTTTCCTCGTAGCGACGGGGATCCTCGCCACCGAGCATGAACTGGCAATAGGCTTTGCGGCACCAGGCCACGGGAACCAGAGCGGATTCCTGATGATTGTTGATAATGTCCTCAAAGGCCAGAATGGCGGCGGGGTAGTTAACTTGGCTGAGGGCTTCTCCCTGCGCCAGGCGAGCCTCGACCACATGAGCTCCCTGAGGAAACGCCTTTATCAGTTGGGTCAGGATCGCATTGGCGCGAAGGTACTCCTTACGGTGCAACGCGGCGTATCCGGCACGCAGAAGCGCGCGCGCCGCCAACGGATGCCCCGGATAGCGCTCGGCAACGGCCAGAAACTGCTTCTCCGCCTCTTCGTACTGCCCTTGGTTGTAGTGGTATTTGCCCAGCCAGAATAAGACAGCCGCTGCCCATTTCGATTGCGGATGGCGTTTCAAAAACGCGTCCCACGTGGCCAAAGCTTCCGGCTCAGACAGCATCCGATACTGGCATATTCCCTTCAGAAAGGCGGCCTGTTCTGCTTCCTCGCTTTGGTCATAGTGGGTTATGACGTAGTCGAAATCCGCACACGCTTCAGCCGTCAAGAACTGGCGGAATCGAAGAAGCCCACGGGTCACAAGCGCCCGGGAGGCCAAGGGGGCATTGGTAAAAGTTTGAACGACACGGTCATAGATCGCTAACGCCTGGCGCCACCGGCCTTCCTTCTCCAGAAGCTCACCCGTCCGTAGAAGTGCTTCTCCCGCGAGAGGATGCGCAGGGAAGCGTTCCGCCAGCGCCTGCCAGGTTCGGCAGGCCTCTTCGGGCCATCCGCCGAGCGCAACACTTTCCCCCTTGCGGAAAAAAGCCTGCGCGATTTGCTCGGGGTCTGGCGAAGCGGCAATCACCTTCTGATACGCCTCGGCGGCAAACCGGTACTGCGCGTTGGAAAAGTAGGCCTCCGCCACCAGTAGGCGACAGGTGGCTTGCCTCTGCGGATCTTCGAAACCATCAGCCGCCTTTTCGAATTCCGCAGCGGCTTCTCCGTAGCGTTTCAGCTCCCGAAGGGCTCGCCCTTTTCCGTAGTGCGCCTGAGCCTTTTCGCTGCGATTCGTAAAGGCTTCCAGGTGGTGTTGGAATTCCACGGCCGCTTCCGCTGCGCGCCCGGCCTCTAGAAGCGCTTCCGCCAGACGAAGTTGAAAGATTCCGAAGGCCGGCTCTTCCGGAGCCTGCGCGACCCATCCCTTCAGGAATCGCACGCCTTCTTCTAACCGTCCGCTGTCGATGAGCAGCGATCCCAACAGCCAGGCAGCGTGACGGCGCGCGTCTGGATGCGGAGCGGTGTGCAAGGCGTTGGACGCACAGGGCAGGGCCGCCGCGAAGTTCGTGCTCAGGCTGTGCGCTTGGGCTAGCATGAAAAATGCCGAGCTCTGCAATGCGTCGGGGACATCCGGCGATTTCACCAGCGGCGTCAACAGCCCTTCGACTTTTGACCCCTCACGGTTTTCTAGCGCGAGCTGCGCCTGCATAAGATACCCCTGCCACCGGCTGATGTGCCGTGTGTCCAGACGTATCAGTCGGTCGAGAACCCTTTCCGCTTCACGGCGGCGGCCGGCGTCCACAAGCGTTTCCGCCCACTCCAAAAGGTGAGGCGCGGATTCATCAACCCGAGTCGCAAATCGGCGATCAAACATCTCGAAAGCCGCTAGGGCTTCCGTGAGGTTCGTCTGCCGCCGGTGACACCAGGCCTTCAGGCGTAAGCCCTGGCGCGCAAACATGTTCGTCAACGTGAGAGCCTCCAAACGGTCGATTTCCGTCAGGGCTTCAGGAATGGCACCAAGGCGATAAAAGGCTACAGCACGCCAATAAAATAGCGCACCGCTCTCGGATACCGCTTGCGCCCACTCCGTGTCCGGCTGCAAAACAGCCAGCAAATTGGTGTATTTTCCCTGCTCGGCCAACGCGCGAACCAGTCCCAGTAGGGCCTCCTCGCGCTCTTCGGCAGAAGCCCCCTCGACCCGCAAACAGGCGCGAAACTTCTCCTCCGCCACCTCCCACAGCCCGTCCCGTATCGCCTCCCGCGCAGCCGCCCGCGTCAGCTCGGCGTCCTCGCCCACCGCAGCCCACGTGGCCCATCGGACCGCACAAACCCATACCGCCGCGTAGGCCAACACCGCGCGCCCCTTCCGCCACGCCCAACGACCAC
>FWWM01006833.1_pt1 | contig 23540 bp, 17 predicted proteins | sample 2228351 | NCBI WGS metagenome assembly FWWM01 (sample SAMEA103939774, study PRJEB20133) | metagenome
GCTAAGTCTCTTTACTTAATTGTAGGGGGCTTTGCACCCTATTTTAAGAAAGTGTCTTAGACAAAGTGTCTTAGGCACCCCTAATTGTCCTTTTTAGAAGGAAAAATTTTTGTTAGATGGAAATTTCTGCTTTTTTGATAGAAATTGTTGAAAATATCAACTCTAAGATAGAAATTCCTGAGTAAGGGTTAATTTTCTTGATTTACCGATTATTTTTATTGATAATTTTTTACAAGAAATGAAAACATGTATCAGAATACTTTAAGCTATAACATATTTGTCGATGAGTCTAACATAGAAGTTTTTGTGGACCTGAGTGTCTTTGATTCTTATAAGGATTTCTTGGCAAATGATTTTATTTCTCATTTGTTTAGTAAAATGGAAAATGCCACTGTCCAAAAACTTTGGGATTTTCTGTATCATAACTCTATTGTTGAAGCTTGGTGGAAGGATGAATACATATATTCCGATTTTTTGGTTAATTTTAGTAAGCATAGAAAGATATACCCGAGAAGTAGGATGATCCTTTTTGTAAGAGAAAGGTTATTACCTTTTAACATATATCCATCAAACGTTTTTGATTTTCTTAGAATATCCAGCTCTAGAAAATTGATAAAGTTTGACCAAATAATAATAAAATCTAGTAGAAAACTTTTTGAATGTGAACTTTGTAAAAGAAATGTCTACATAACTGAATTAGTCGAACATATACAGGTTAGTAAGGGAATATGTGTATATTGCTACGGAAACATGACACCAGAAGATAGAAAGAAAGTTGAAAATTTTACTCTAAAGATGAATCGATTAAGTGAGACATGGAAGATACTGACACTCGAAGAAAAAACAAAATTCATCTCCAAACATCTCAAAAAAACTCTGGATATAAAATCATTCGATGATGTTAAATATTTTAATAAGCTAGTTGATGAAATAGCACATACTGAAGATTTCGCAAATCTAAGTGAAATATTGAGTTCTGAAATTATTCGTAACATGATGCATGATTTAGATAAAAATCTTTTTGATATATGGTGGGAAAGGGTAGAGCTTAGAGGTATATCAAATGAAACAAAACCAAAAGTATAGCTTTTTTGGTAGAAAAAATAACGTTAGACAAAAACATTTTAGTTTCACCAGAGAAGAATCAGGTGTGTATTATAGTGTAAATACCAATAAAGTTATAAGTGTTTGCGAGATTTGTAATAAAGATCTATATGAAGATCCCTCAAATCTAGAAGTTAATTCGAAGTTGTATCATTTTGATTGTGTTGTTTCTAAACTTAAATCTGTTTATACTCTTGCTGAAAACCAAGAGATTATGTACATCGGTAGCGGTAGATTTGCTATTATTTGGCTAAGCTCCTCAAAACGCAGAAGTCCTGAAATAATAAGAAAAATAAACTTATCAGAAGTGCTATCATGAAATTCACAAGCGATATAGTTGGTTGTCTCAATGGAATATACAGGCTTTTTAAGTCTGGATACTATGAGCTACAGCGTATTTCTTCTGTAATTTATAAATCTTCGAATCAGGATTTGAAAATTGGTCTATATCAGAAGTTTTCTGACAAATATCTCCTTTATTTTCATACTTCATCGTTTGATGATACACATTTCCCCGGAATTATAGAGAAAGATGAAATTTCAATACGAGATTTTTCGTATGTGAGTGGCGAAAACGATGTTTTATTTTTTGATTTTTTACTTTCCTTTTATTTTCTTGAAAGAGATCTCTTGATAAGGTTTGTTCTCAGAGATGTTGATCGGGAAGATATTGAAATATTAAGAAGTGTAGTATATTCATTTTCTGAAATGTTTTCGAGCTATGAAAAAATCTCCTGGATGAATGAGATTATTAAAGTCTTTGAAGAGATATCAAATATTAACGACATAAATGAAGTTATACAGAAACTTGTAGAAGTGAACAAGAAAATATTTAGAACAGAGGGTGCTTCTATATTGCTACTAAATGAGAAAACCAATGAACTTTATTTTAAGGCTATAGATAGTGAGAAGAAAAATATAATAAGGGACATTGTAATACCTCCTGGTAAGGGTATAGCGGGGGAATCATTAATGAAAAATAAAACAATAGTTGTGAATGATACTTCATCGGACCCAAGGTTCTACATGGAAGTTGATAAAACTTCTGGCTTTAAAACGAAAAAATTGGTAGCAACACCGATTAGAGTGCTTGGTAGAGTAATTGGGGTGCTTGAAGCTATCAACAAGTCTGACGACTCCAATTTCGATGAGAAGGATATAGAAACCATAGAAGTTGTATCTAATATAGCTGGAATAAACATCCAAAACTCGCTTTTTTACGAGAAACTTAGAAAGATACTAATAGATGTCATAAAGTCACTTATAATAGCTTTAGAGGCCAGAGATGAATACACAAGAGGTCACTCTGAAAGGGTTCAAATGTATTCGCAAATAATAGGTGAAGAGTTAGGTCTTCATAGGGATGTATTAATGAATCTACAACTTTCAGCAATTTTGCATGATATAGGCAAAATAGGAATACCCGACAGTATTCTTAGAAAAGATTCCAAGCTTACTGAGGAGGAATTCGAAGTGATAAAGCAGCATCCTCTCATCGGTTACAAAATCCTTTCTAGTATAGAGGATATCGAAGAAGAAATACTAAATGGAGTACTTTGGCACCATGAAAGATATGATGGTAAAGGTTATCCAAACAATCTCTCAGGTAAGAAAATACCTTTCTTTGCCAGAATAATAGCTGTAGCAGATACATTTGACGCGATGACATCAGACAGACCTTATAGAAAAGGATTACCTCCTGATACTGCGTTTGAGGAAATAATCAGAAATAAAGGTTCACAATTCGATCCTGAGGTTGTAGAAGCTTTCTCAAATGCTTTTGGCAAAATACTTGAAATAACGGCAGCCAAAAAATAGCTGCCGAGTAAAGTGTTATTCCTCTACTATAGCTAAGAGATCATCATTTTTTAGGATTAGATATTCAACGTCATCAATCTTTATTTGGGTACCAGCATACTTGTCATATATTACCTTATTACCAACCTTGACTTTTATCTGGTCAGAATCACCAACCGCTTCTACTATGCCCTGTTGGGTTTTTTCCTGAGCTGTCTGAGGTATGTAAATACCCCCTTTAGTTTTTTCTTCAACTTGTAAAACCCTGACTAAAATCCTATCACCTAGTGGTTTAACTTTCATACGACACCCCCAATACAAAGACAAATAAAGAGAAAAGAAACAACTACTGTTGTGCTAAATTATAATAAATTTTAGATACTTAGTCAAATTGTGTTAAGGATGTTACAGAGGTTTCTACTTAAGAATTTTTCCTAGCATCTATCTAAGGTAACTCCCCACCCCCCGCCCTTAAGTTTAATTCTAGGGGGGTAACACCCCCTAAGAATACCCCCGTTTTAAGAAAAGTGCCATAGGCACCCTTAGGCACAGTGCTTTAAGCACCCTTAGGTGCCCCTCTAAGGGTACTCCCAAAGTAGATTCTTAAAGCAAGTTTATTATCTTTAGTGTAGCACTTTATCTAGGGGAAATCCTCACAAGCTATTTAGTAGGAGGCTTTGCCCCTACCTCAAGAAAGGTAGATCTGGAAGATATCAAGAATACATTTTTAGTTTACTTTTCAAAAACCCTCCATTACTAAAGTAAGAATTCTTCATAGTATCAGGAAACTGTGGAATCAACCTATCGATATTCTAAGTTTTTTGAGCTCTTTTTTAATCACCTTCATAGGCACACCTATAATACTTTCGATATCACCTTCTAGTATGTCTATCATCCCACCTGCTATTTCTATAGCTATCCCTCCAGCCCAGTTTTCAACAGGGTTATTATTTATATAATCATCTATTATGCTCTCCTGAACATTCTTAAAAAACACAGTACTTCTATCAAAACCATTTATAAATATTCCTTCCATTCCCACATAAATACAGTAGCCCGTGTATATTTCCTGAAAATCATTTCTATAGCTTAACAACCATTTTTTAGCTTCATCTTTTGACCTCGGTTTATGCTTTATTATTCCACTATGAAACACCACAGTATCAAAAGTGAATACCAAATCTTGGTCCTCTATTCTGGTATTTTGTATTATGTTCTCTGCTTTTTTGAAAGCAAGAAACGAAGAGAGAAACTCCGGTTTTGAAGAATAATAACCAAGTTTTCTTATAAGTTTATTCTCGTCCTCGGTATGAGTAACTATCTCAAACTCGCTAAAATACTTAGAAAAGATCTTCTTTCTACCTTCCGATGCACTACCTAGTAATATTCTCATATTACCTTTATTCTTTACGATCGAAACGGTAATTTTTAAATTTCATTTGAAAAGATTCTCCTTATCGGCAACTTCCTAAAGTTTCTCCCAACAGTATAGTCCCTACTCGATAAAACTCTTCTAAGATGCGAACATCCGTTCCATATTTAAGATAGATGTCTATGTTAACTTTTTAAAGTATAAGCAAATTCTTCTTTATTTAGGTCAGATAGCTTATCGTTAAGTTAAGTATAACTCTTGTTTGCTATTTAGTAACCTACTTAGGGTAATTCCCACCCGCCCTTTAGTTTAATTCTAGGGGGTTAACACCCCCTAAGAATACCCCCGTTTTAAAAAGTGCCTGATGAGTTTTCATTCTTTCCTTAAAGTTAGGGTAACTTTTGTTTGGTTTTTAGCATAATATTTAGGGTAACTTCCCACCCAACCCACCCTTAAGTTACATACAGGGGGCTTCCGCCCCCTAGTGTACCCCCATTATTTAAGAAAAGTGCCTTAGGCACTCTTGGACACCCCCAATTTTTAAGGAAAGCGCCTTAGGCGCCCCCGTTTTTTAAGGAAAGTGTCTCAGACACCCAATCTAATTGTCCCTTTTGGAAGGAGAAATTTTTGTTAGATAGAAATTCCTGAAACAATTTATGATTATCTTGATTAAATATCTTGAGTGTATTTATATTTACTTGATGAAACCGAACATTGAGGTAAGAGGTGCCAGAGAACATAACCTGAAAAATATAAGTGTAGACATTCCAAAGAACAAGTTTGTAGTGATAACTGGTCTTTCTGGTTCTGGCAAATCTTCACTAGCTTTTGATGTAGTGTATGCTGAAGGCGAGAGAAGATATCTAGAATCTATTTCTACTTACGCAAGACAGTTTTTGGGGAAAATGAGTAAACCTGATGTAGACAGTATAGATGGACTTTCACCTTCTATATCGCTTGAGCAAGATGCTGGTAGGTATAATCCAAGATCTATAGTAGCAACAGTCACAGAAATATACGATTATATGAGATTACTTTTTGCTAGGATTGGTATACCTACTTGCTATGTGTGTGGAAGAGAATTGAGAAGTTCGAGCATAGATGAAATAGTGTCTGAAGTTATGAAATTCGAAAATGACACGAAGTTAACAATACTTTCACCACTTGCAACATACAGAAAAGGAACATTCAAACACTCGATAGAAGATCTCTACAAGAGAGGTTTTTCTAGGTTTATTGTCAATGGCGAGTTTATTGATGTAGAAGAAGCTGGTTTCCCTGAGCTTGATAAAAATAAAAAACACAACATCTCGGTACTTATCGACAGAGTAAAGATTTCTCAGAACGCTAGACCTAGGATTGCAGATAGCGTAGACATCGCTATTAACCTATCAAACGGCAGTGTAGTATTTTGGGTTGAAAATAACGGCGAAAAAAAAGAATTATTTTTTTCAGATAAGTATATTTGTCCTGAACATCTTGCTTCTTATGGTAAGATAGAGCCTAACCTATTTTCCTTCAACTCTCCGGTTGGAGCTTGTCCAGAGTGTAGTGGGCTAGGGGAAAAATACGAATTCGATGTAAACTTGATAATACCAGATAGAAACCTATCGATAAAAGATGGCGCGATAAAAACTATAGGTAAACATCAATTTATCTACTGGGATGAACTTGAAGCTTTATCAAAAAGATATAACTTTTCCCTCTATACACCTATCAAGGATCTACCAGAAGAAATATTGAATATAATATTATATGGGTCTCAAGACGAATACAGGGTAATCCATCATTCAAGAACGTCATATTGGGAATATACAAATAGATGGGAAGGTATAGTACCAGCCCTGGAGCGAAGATATAAAAACGCTGATAGCGAAGAGGCAAGAGAATGGTTTCAACAGTTTATGTCTTCAAGAGTTTGTCCATCTTGTGGTGGTAATAGACTTAATAAAATTGCCCTTTCAGTAAAAGTATTTGGCATAGACATAATATCTCTTGTCAAAAAAACAGCTTTCGAAATATACTCTTTCTTAAAGGAAAACGAAAATTCATTATCCACCAAGGATAAACTTATAGCCAGACCTATACTTGCTGAGATTTACAAAAGGTTACAATTTCTCATCGATACAGGTCTTGACTACATGACGTTAGACAGAAAAGTATCGACTCTTTCAGGTGGTGAGTTACAAAGAATAAGGTTAGCCACCCAACTAGGGTCAGGGCTTTCAGGTATAATTTATGTCGTCGATGAACCTACAGTAGGATTACACCAGAGAGATACCGAAAAACTTATTGCTACTCTCAAGGGACTTAGAGATTTAGGAAATACCGTTATAGTGGTAGAACACGACGAAGATGTTATAAGAAATGCGGATTACATAATAGATTTAGGTCCCGGAGCTGGCACTGAAGGTGGATATGTAGTCGAAGCTGGCACACTAGATCAAGTAATTTCATCTGAAAAATCTCTAACAGCTCAGTATCTAAGCGGTAAAAAAAGCATACCTGTTCCAAAAAATAGAAGAAAACCAAAAGATTTTATATACCTAAAAGGACTAACAAAACATAACTTGAAGAATATCGATGTAAGAATACCTTATGGGTGTCTAGTATGTGTTACTGGTGTTTCTGGTTCTGGCAAGAGCACTCTAGTAATCGATACATTATATCCAGTATTACATAACAAGATTTACGGAACTAACTACCCAGTGGATGGCATAGAAACCGTTGAAAACTGGGAAATGTTAGATAGAATAATCTCTGTAGATCAAACACCAATAGGTAGAACACCTAGATCTAACCCTGCAACATATGTTGGCGTGTTTGATGAAATAAGAAAGTTATTTTCTATGACAAAAGACGCAAGAGCAAAAGGTTTTACACCTTCGCGTTTTAGTTTCAACATAAAAGGCGGAAGATGCGAAGCATGCCAAGGACAAGGTGTCATAAAGGTAGAAATGAGTTTTCTTCCAGATGTTTATTTAGTTTGCGATGTGTGTGGTGGGAAGAGATATAACTCAGAAACACTTGAGGTCAGATATAAAGGTAAAAATATCTACGAGGTTCTTGAAATGACAATAAAAGAGGCATATGAATTTTTCGAAAACGTGCCTTCTTTAGTCAGAAAGTTGAAAACATTTTTAGATGTAGGGCTTGGATACATGAAACTCGGGCAACCTGCAACTACACTTTCCGGGGGAGAAGCTCAAAGAGTAAAAATTGTCTCAGAACTCTCAAAAAAAGATACAGGCAATACTTTATACATACTCGATGAGCCTACCGTCGGATTACACTTTGAGGATGTAAGGAACTTAATTAACTCGATACAAAAGCTAGTTGACAAGGGGAATACCGTTGTAGTAATAGAACACAATCTAGACTTTATAAAGTGTGCTGACTACATAATAGACCTTGGCCCTGAAGGCGGTAGTAGGGGAGGATTTATAGTAGCGGAAGGAACACCTGAAGAAGTAGCAGAAAACCCGAATTCTTACACAGGAATGTATCTCAAAAAGTCTTTTTTATAGTAACCCCCACCCTGAGGTTAAACCCCTCTTCTTAATTATAAGGGTATCCGCTCCCTAAGATTATCCCCTTATTATTCTGAGGCTTCACTCCCTAGTAATAACTCATTTCCTAATTGGCTTTTTCTATTTTCCTTAGTATAAGGGTTTCGCTCCTTATTTTAAGAAAGTGTCTAAGACACTCCTATTCTCTAAGAGAGTAAACTTTTCCTTTGATGCGGATTCTTACTCCTTTTTTAAGCTAAGGAACTTTTATTTGTTTTTTAGCAACCTATTTAGGGCAACTCCCACCCACCCATCCCTAAGAGATTCTATAGGGGGCTTCGCCCCCTAGAATACCCCCCTTTGCTTGAATTATAAAGTTAATTCATACCCGCCTTTAAGTTTAATTCTAGGGGGTTAACATCCCCTAAGATTACCCCCATTTTTGAAAGAAGAGGTAACTTTTTTAGATGAAACACTGAAACTTAGCTTAATAGTTAACTAGTGATTTTTCCAATTCTGATATGCTATTGATTGGACTTTTACACTCGTAATTTGTGCAAATATACACCGTTAGACTTCCGTTGATTTGTCTATATTCGGAAAGAAAGTTTAAAATTTTTGTCAACTTGTTATCTTGATTTGATGGTCTAAATATGAGAGTCTTATTAGGTATAAACATTTGACTTATTTTTGCTAGGGCTTCTTTCAATTCTTTGGAATTTTTATCATTATCAACTATTATTAGTTGTATGGAATCGTAAAGTACATAGTATATTGCAGAAAGGAAAAAGGTATATTGGTAAGGGAAATTATTTACTTCTTGTGATGCGTAGCTTATAAGTTTTTCGATAATATCTTTGTATTTTTGGTTTTTTGTAAAGTTATATATCTTGATGAGATCTAGCAAAGCCACAGAATTACCAGAAGGTGTTGCGCCGTCGTATATTTCTTTCATTCTAAATATTACATCGTTGTTATAGCTATCAGTATTGAAAAACCCGCCTTCTACATCGTCCCAGAATAACTCTATCATTCTGTCTGCAAGGTCTAAGGATTTTTCGATATACTCTTCATCAAAAGTATTTTCGTATAGTTCGATAAGTGCCCAGATCAGAAACGCATAGTCTTCAAGATAACCTTTTATCTTAGGATCACCTTTATTGTAGGAATGGTAGAGCACACCGTTACTATCTAGAAGATTATCAAGCAAAAACTTAGTGGTTTTTTTAGCTATCTCCAAGTACTCTTCTCTTTGAGTTACTGAAAATGCTTTCGAGAAGGCCACTATCATTAGGCTATTCCAATTAGTTAATATTTTATCATCTTTGATGGGATGTACTCTTTTTTCTCGATAGTTAAAGAGTTTTTCTCTTATCTTTTTCAAATGTGATTTATCCTGGTCCTCGAAGAATTTCTTCAGAAACAAAACGTTCTTACCGGTTTTTACTCTTCTAGACTCATCTAAGTAGTTACCTTCAGGAGTTATATAAAAATATTTGTTAAAAATATCGAATTCGTTTTCATCTAAAATCTCCTTTATTTCGTCATAACTCCAAGTGTAAAACTTGCCTTCTTCACCTTCACTATCCGCGTCTTCTGCAGAGAAAAATCCACCTTCTTCGTTTTTAAGGTTTCTCACAACATACGAAAGAGTATCTTCGCATGCTTCTATGTATTTCTTGTCCCTAGTTACCTGGTAGGTTTCTATTAAAGAAATGGATATTGTTGCTTGGTCGTAGAGCATTTTTTCAAAATGTGGTAAAACCCATTTTCTGTCCGTTGAATATCTATGGAAACCACCACCTATATGGTCTCTGATACCGCCAAGTAAGATGGAATCTAGGGTTTTTTCTATCATCCTTAAAGCTTTATCTTTTTTTGACTTTTTGAAGTATCTTAATAGAAACATAATATTGTGTGGGGTCGGAAATTTTGGAGAGCTACCAAAGCCACCAAATTCTTCATCAAAATTCCTAATAAATCCATCAAAAGTTATATCGAAAATATCTTCAGTAATATAACCTTTTTGTCTTTTTTGTAAAATAAGCTTTCTTAACTCGTTGACCAGCTCGTTAGAGCCGAGAATTATTTTTTCTTTCTCTTCCTTCCACAATCTCGCTACTTCAGAGAGAATATCTATAAGACCAACTTGACCATAGACAGGATTTGACAACTTAGGAATATAAGTAGATACAAAGAATGGTTTTTTATCTGGGGTCATTATTATTGTCAGTGGCCATCCACCACGTCCGCTTATCGCTTGGCATACAAACATATATGTAGAATCTATGTCTGGTCTTTCCTCTCTATCGACCTTTATAGACACAAAATACTCGTTTAATATCTTAGCCACAGTTTCATCTTCAAAAGATTCCTTTTCCATAACATGACACCAGTGGCATGTAGAATACCCTATTGATAGAAATATGGGTTTGTCTTCTTTTTTGGCTTTTTCAAAAGCTTCATCACACCATGGATACCAGTCTACAGGATTGTATGCATGCTGTAAAAGATATGAACTTTTCTCGTTTATAAGTCTATTAGGTTTTGACATAGAAAAAATCTACAAATAATGTAGAATTTTTTCAACATATGTGTCTAAGTTTTCCAGGAATTTCTATTTAAGGATTTTTATTAGCATCCTATTTATAGCAACTCCCACCCACCCATCCCTAAGAGATTCTATAGGGGGCTTCGCCCCCTAGTAATACCCCCATTTTTTGATAAGTTAATTCTAGGGGCTTTTACCCCCCCAAGAATAGCCCTAATTATTTAAGGAAAGTGTCTTAGACACAAGCGCCCTAGGCGCCCTTAGGCACCCCTCTAAGAGTATTACTCTTTTTAGAAAGTGGAACTAATTAATGTGGTTTCGCACCATAGTAATATTCACATCTTGATTGAATTAGAAATTAACTTCTCGACTACCGTCATTATAATAGTAAAATGATGATACATCTGTAACCGATAAGTTTTTTGTCTGTTTTTTAACCTTGTTGAATTTAGAATATTACGGTGAAAACGATTGTGTGTCTTAGGATATAAAAGGTATTACTCTTTTTTTTATTTTTTCAGGGCCTAAGAGTTTAATCACTTCTATGAGTCCAGGGCTTACTTTTCTTCCGGTCAGTATAACTCTTAAGATCGGGCCAAAGTCTTTTAACTTGAGTTGGTATTTTTCAGGTATTGATCTTAAGATGTTTTCAGCTTCTTCTTTGGGGGAGTTTGTTATTTCTTCTACTTTGCTTAAGAATTCTTTCAGGGATTCTTTTAGGTTTTGGGGTATCCCATCTTCTGGGAGGAGTGAAAGGTCAATATCAATGTTTTCAGTAGCGTATACCCTAAGTTCTTGGTAGAAATCTTTCAGTGTGTTGATTCTCGTTTTATAGACTTCGAAAGCTTCTTTTATGAAATTGTCGGAGAGTGTTTCTTGGAGGTTGTTTTCTTTTAAGAAGATTTTATAGTTTTTCAAGATATTTTCTGGGGATGCCATTTTGATTTGCTGAGCGTTCACCCATAGCATTTTTTCGTCGTCGAAAATTGCATTAGATTTATTTATATCCTTTACATCGAAATATTTTAGCAGTTCATCCATGGTAAATATTTCTTGATCGTGGTAAGACCATCCTAATCTCACAAGGTAGTTTATAATTCCCATGGGGATATATCCTTCTTTTCTATAGTGTTCTATTGTTATTGAACCTTCTCTTTTGGAGAGTGGAGATTTGTTTTTATTAAGGATTAAAGGTAAGTGTGCGAATTTAGGAATGGTGAAATTGAGAGCTTCGTATATTCTTATTTGTTTTGCTGTGTTTGTTATGTGGTCATCCCCCCTTATTACATGCGTGATTCCCATTAAGTGATCGTCTATGACCACTGCGAAGTTGTATGTTGGAGTGCCATCACCTTTTATTATTACTAGATCATCCAGATCCGAAAATGGAACTTTCACTTTCTCCTTGACAAGGTCTTCGTATTCAACGTTTTCGAAGTCTCCTATATCAAATCTTATTACATAATTCTTGCCTTCAGGTTTTTTTGTGTTACCGCGGCATTTTCTATCGTATTTTATACCAAACTTAGCGTTGGGATTATTTTTTTGTCTTTCTTCTATTTCCTCCCTTGTACATGTGCAATAGTATGCTCTGCCGATTTCTATAAGCTTTTGGGCATACTCACGATATATTTCAAATCTGTGACTTTGAAAGTACATTTCATCCCAGTGTAACCCTAGCCATTCAAGATCTCTTTTTATTCCATCTACATATTTTTCTTCAGATCTCTGAATATCAGTATCTTCTATTCTTAGTATAAACTTACCGTTGTGTTTCCTTGCATATAGAAAGTTGAATACAGCGGTTCTAACATTACCCAAATGTAGGTAGCCAGTAGGGCTTGGAGCAAATCTTAACCTAACCATAGACACCACCTGATTTCTTAAATCTCAGTTTGCATAATTATATACTAGTAATACCGTGTATTTCTAAATATATACTGAGGCTGTTCAAGAATTTCTACTTAAGAATTTTTCTTAGCATCCATCTAGGGCAATTCCCACCCACCCTTTAGTTACATACAGGGGACTACACCCCCTAGTAATACCCCCTGTTTTTTGAAGAAAGCGCCATAGGCGCCCCCTAGTGTACCCCCATCTTAGATTAGAAGGTTAACTGTAGGGGGTTTCACCCCCTAAGTGTACCCCCAATTTTTGATAAGTTAACTAATAGGGGACTACGCCCCCTAAGAATACCCCCGTTATTTTAAGAAAAGTGTCTCAGACACAAGTGCCCCAGGCACATTAGACACATGACAATTTTTCAGCAAATTCACCTGGATTTGAAAAATTTTAGCACCAATACCTAAATTTTATCGTAACTATGAAGATAGTAAAATATCTAATCATCACAATTACCCTTTCTCTTTTCACAATTGTTTTAGCTCTTTTAGGTTTTTATTTCTTTGTAGATGTCAATACATTGCTAAAAGCGTTTTTAGAAAACGTCAGAAGTTCATATCATTTGGAGTTTCAATTCAAGTCTATAGACAAATCCATACTTAGCCTTCTGGAAGGAATAAAACTCAAAGACTTCTACATCTACGAAGTTAAAAACAAAAAAAGAATTTTAATTTCCAAATGTGATTACGTATACATTTCTTTTAACCTAATCTCACTTATCCTTGGAAAACAGAAAGAAATTCATATACACATAGACAAAGCGCAAATTTTTTACGATAGAATAAACGAATACATTTCGAATAACTTACACAAATTCAAAAACTTTGAGTCTTCAGAAAATGCTTTTATTTTAGGAAGTGCCATAGTAAAAAATTCAGAAATATTTTTCGGAGACATGAGTTTTAAGTTTGATTTAGAGGCAAACTTAATAAATACATACCTCAAAGGATTTATACGAGATACTCATTCTAGATTTGTTTTATCCAGAGAAACCCTAAAAGTGGACAATATAACTCTAAAAAAATTCGGGCTAGACGTTAATATAAGAAATATACATGCTAACATAAACCTTTCAAATCAACTCGACATCGAAGGTACACTTGACTTTGAGCATGACCTTGTTTCGCTTAAAGGTGTTAAGTTTTTAGTAAAAGCTACCGAAAAAATCATCACATTCAAAATATCACCCCTTGACAATGTCCAAATTGAAGGAAATGTAAGTAAAAAAATAGACCTATTCTTGACTTTTGAAAACTTTTCCATAAAAAGCTTTGGCAAGGAAATTACAGAATTATTGGTAAACTCAGGTATAAATAACATACTACTTAGTGGGGAAATTGATTTTACTTATCACAAAGAACTATCATTAGACAACGGTAAACTGAATGGTAGAATAGAAACATTTTCTCTCCTACCTTTTGTTATAAAGATCAAAAATAATAAAATCTCGCTTGAAGTAAGTTTCAAAGATAGTTTAAGTGATGCTAACGTGTCATTTGAGATTTTATTCTCAAGTAACAGATTAACGCTAAGTTCAATCAACTTTAATTCTGGGACATTTGATTTAAAATCTCTAGAAAAACTTTCTTTCAGAAAAAATCAGATAGAAAGTAAGGAAGTTAAAATCAAAGATACAAACAACTTTGTTCTGATTTCAAACACAACAATCCAAGGAAATATTAGAAAACTCTTAGTAGAAACGTTTGGAGACATAATCGAAAACATATACATAGAAGGAAACTTAGATTTGGTTGAAAGTATTTTGAGAGGTAATTTTAGCATAAGATTCAACATTTTTTCCTATCCATTTTCGATGTATGCTTTATTTTACAGTTCAACAAACATATCATTGAGATTATACCAAAGCGAATACCCAGTGTATTTAAAAGAACTATATTCTGGTATCACTAAAAAGTTTAACCTAAGTGGCGAGATCAATGGGTCTATGATCATCAAAAACATGGACATATATTTACTTCCGAACCTGAGTGGAGTTATAGATATAGATTTTTCTAACACTGAGTTGATAGACCTTCCGATCCAAGATAGTGTCACTAAACTTCTGAATGTTAACCTCAAACATTTAATTCTTGATAAATCCAAAATTTACGCAAACATAAGTAATGACAGTGCTTATGGAAACGGGATGATAAAAGGTGATATAGAAACAGAATTTACATTTATCACAAGTTTATCTGGCAAGAAAAATAACATCAAATTTAGCTACTTAAATGTAGGAGGCGATATAATCAAAGACCTACCAAAGATCTTCCTTCTAGGAAACGAGATAAATGGAATAAAATATAGCTATAAAGATAATATATTACATTTCAGTTCGTTTGAAGTTACCTGGTAAAATTAATGTTGGCATTTTCGGTAAGACATTCTTAGCCTTATTCACCCAATGTTGGTAAAGTTGATTTTTTGACTAACTTTATGTATATATCTGTTCTTCTGTTAAATGCTCTACCTTCAGGTGTCTCATTTGACTCTATCGGTTCAAACTCCGCTCTTCCACTAGCTTTCAGAAGTTCTGGTTTTGTTCCGAAATCTATCAACGCCCTAACTACCGAAGAAGCTCTTGCTGTTGACAATTCCCAGTTGGAAGGATACTTTTCTTCCACTACGGTTTTTGATGTAGGAATTATATCAGTATGCCCTATGACTTCTACATTTATGTTTTTTAGTGAAGAGATCAGATCAGACACTTTTTTTATGGTAGGATATAACTCCTGTCTTATCTCTGCACTGCCACTCTCAAAGAAAAAATCATCAGCCAAAGTTATCTTTATCCCCTCTTCTGTTACTGTTATTCTAACTTTTTTGCTTTTTATTTCTGGTTTAAAAAGTTCTCTAGCTTCTTGCTGGATTTTAGATAACGCGACACCTGTTTCACGTGCGGGTAACGACTCTATAGAAGACCCTAATTCTGTGAATTGCCCAGAAGACAAACTTCTTCCTCCAGTCAAGAAACCGATGTTACCACTAAACGCCGATAGTATCATTCTTGCCTCTAAACCTTCTATGGTAGCAACAGAAGCCATTGTTATAAAAAGAGCTAAAAGTAGATTATTCATGTCTGCGAAGGTGAATATCCACAACGGCATTTCTCGTTTTTGGCCTAATTCATTCTTTTTCTTCATAGATTTACCTCTTTAGCTCTTCTTTTCGCTGTAATATCTCCTCTCGTTTTGATGGTGGCAAAAATGCTGTCAATTTTTCTCTTGTTAAAGTCGGGTTATCACCTGCTTGCATAGAAAGTATGCCCTCGAGAATTATACTTTTCAAAAGAATATCTTTCTGGTTTTTTATATCAAGTCGTGTAGCCATCGGAAGCACTATGGCATTAGCTAACACTACAGCATACATTGTGGCAATAAACGCTATAGCAACACCATGACCTACAGCAGCCCTATCCTCTATGTGCATAAGCGTAGATATTAGACCTACCAGCGCACCTGCCATACCAAGAGCTGGAGCATAATACCCCCACTCATCAAAAAATTTCTTGTTTAAAAGATGCCTAAGTTCCATTTGCTCTACATCTGTTATCATTATATGTTTTACCATTTCAGGATCCGTTCCGTCAACAATTAGCTGTATAGCCTTTCTCATGAAAGGATCTTGAATATCTTGTATGTCGTTTTCAAGAGATAACAAACCTTCTCTTCTAGCTTTCTCCGCAAATGTAACTAGCGTTTCTATTATCTCTGCATAATCTATCTCTTCACTTTTGAAAATAACCTCAGAAAGAACCCTAGGTATATTCTTTATACTGTCAAATGGTACAGAAACAAAAGCAGCTCCAAACGGAGAAATAACCGCTATCAAGAGCGCTGCCAAATCAAAATATGTATACAAAGGTAATCCGTGAAGCAGTATAGCTACAAATATAGCCCCTAAACTTATACTTAGACCTATAACTGTAAATAAATCAAACCTTCTAGTTCCCATACCGGTTATCTCCCTATAGCTTCTCTTATAGAATTAATTAAAAGTTCTTTTACCTTCAAATTAATGTAGTCCGGTTCTTCCACTACTACATAAAATATGCCGTTTATCATTGTTATAGTTGTATAAGTTTTTTTTTCAACCTTCTCTATCTGAAAAATATTTATATAAAGACTAGAACCATCGATTCTCGTAAGCTTAACAATCATACAACAACAAAACACATTATCGTTTTATAAATAAAAATAATAAGTTTATCAAACATTTTCAATAGTGTTGATCAAATAACATTCCCAAACTAAAGTAACTCCCAACCAAACCCACATTAAGAAATTTCATGAAGGACTTCACATCCTAGAAATACCTCATCCTAAACTGTAAAAAACATTCAACATAAAGATTATAAAAACACTTTCATTCTACTCTATCTAAATATTTAAAAATTTCTAAAATTAGATATTAGTAATATTTGACAAATAAAATTTTGAAATATTAAAATATTTATATAAATCTAACTTTGGAGGTCAAATGCTTCTGAATAATATACTTGAAGCTGTAGGTAAGACACCTCTTGTGAAGCTTAACAAGATCACAAAAGATCTCAGGGCAAATATTTATGTCAAATGCGAATTTATGAATCCAGGAGGTAGTGTCAAAGACAGGATAGCAGTAAGGATGATCGAAATGGCTGAGAAAAATGGTGTATTAAAAAAAGGAGGTACAATAATTGAAGCTACTGCTGGTAATACTGGTATAGGTCTTGCGATGGTTGCTGCTATAAAGGGCTACAGATGTATTTTTGTTGTACCTCAGAAGATGAGTATTGAGAAGATTAACATACTCAAAGCATATGGTGCTGAAGTGATAGTTGTGCCAAACGCACCACCTGATTCTCCAGAAAATTACAACAACTACGCAAACAGACTTGCTTCAGAAATACCCAATGCATTTAGGCCATCCCAATTCACCAATCTGGAAAATCCTATGGCTCACTATCTAACTACAGGGCCGGAGATCTACGAAGATCTAAACGGTAAGGTTGATGTGCTTGTAGCTGGAGTAGGCACCGGTGGGACTATTTCAGGCACAGGTAAATATCTTAAAGAAAGAATCCCACATATCTACGTAATTGCCGCAGATCCTGCTGGATCAGTGTTATCTGGTGATTATCCAGGACTCTACAAAGTAGAAGGAATAGGAGAAGATTTTGTTCCAACAACATTAAACGCTCAGATAATAAATGAATTTATAAGAATAACCGATCAAGAATCTTTTTCAACAGCAAGACTACTTGCCAGAGAAGAAGGGATACTAGCTGGGGGATCTGCTGGAACTGCTTTAGCGGCTGCTCTGAAATATGCAAGAAGGGAGAATAAAGAAGAAAATATCGTAGTCATATTACCTGACACAGGAAGAAATTATCTTTCAAAACTATATTCAGATGAGTGGATGCTCAAAAATAACTTTAAGCTGGAGATAGAACTAGCTACAGTTGATATATTCCTCAAAGAATTGGAGATATACGATAGAGAATTGATAACTATAGAAGCCAACAAACCAATTTCAGAAGCAATAAAGATTATGAACAAGTTTTCCATATCTCAACTACCTGTGGTCTCTGAGAACAAAATAGTAGGCCACCTCTCTGAAGAAGGTTTGCTATATTCATTTAACGAGCTATCCATAGACACCAAAGTTTCTGAAGTTTCATCACCACCGTTGCCATCTGTCGATATCAATGCCACACTAGACGAAGTGAGAAAATTACTTTCTGGTGTATACTCAGCTGTTATTGTCAATAAAAACGGTAAGCCATTCAATATCATAACCAGAGTAGATTTTCTTAACTATATAACAAGGAGGAAAAATGAAGTTTGAAACCAAAGCTATACATTTCTCTCAAGAACCAGATAAAGAAACTGGTGCGGTAATTTTACCTATACATCTTTCCACAACCTTCTACCAAGAAGGTCCAGGTAATCATAAAGGATTTGAATACTCCAGAACACTAAACCCGACTAGAAAAGTTTTAGAAGAGGTTGCCGCCTCGCTTGAAGAAGGTAAATTTGGTTTAGCTTTCTCTTCAGGAACTGCAGCAAACATGGCTATTTTAAGTATTCTTCTACCAGGAGATGAAATAATATCTTCTTCTGACATATATGGTGGCACGTTCAGAATTTTCGAAAAAATCCTAAGACCTCTAGGAATAAACACAAAATACGTATTCACAGAAAAGCCCGAAGACTTCGAAAACCAAATAACTGAAAAAACAAAAATGATATGGATCGAAACCCCATCAAACCCTCTACTCAAAATCTATGACATAGAAAAAATTTCCAAAGTTAAACAAAGCAAAGACATTGTTTTTGTCGTGGATAACACCTTCGCAACGCCTTATTTCCAGAAACCTTTAAATCTTGGTGCAGATGTGGTAGTCTACAGTAGCACAAAATACCTAAATGGCCACAGTGATGTGGTAGGTGGATTGGTAATCCTAAATGACCAGGAAATACGAAAAAAAATAAGATTCTACCAAAATGCAGCTGGAGGCGTGCCCTCTCCATTCGACTGCTTTCTGGTATTGAGAGGATTAAAAACCCTGGCGATTAGAATGGAAAAACATTTCGAAAACGTAAAAAAAGTTAGAGACTTTCTAATCAAGCACAAACTGGTAAAAAAGGTTTACTTTCCAGATATAGAAAATGACCCCGTCTACAAAAAACAGATGACCGGATTTCCAGGAATGATAAGTTTCGAAGTCGACCTGGATGAAAAACAAATAGACACATTTATGAAATCTCTTAAAATAATCACTTGTGCCGAAAGCTTAGGTGGTATAGAATCTCTAATATGTTTACCAGCTAAAATGACACATGCAACACTCGGAAAAGAAGAAAGAGAAAAAAGAGGTATAAAAGATAACTTAATAAGACTATCCGTTGGTATCGAAAACATAGAAGATATCATTCAAGACCTAAATGAAGCTTTTGACAAAGCTTCAAAGTAAAAGGAGGTAAAGCATTATGATAGAAAAAATCGAAAGTATCGATAAATCTCTTCTTATACTTTCAGAAGAAGATCAAGAGGCAATCTACAACAAATTATTCCGTAACTCAGACAACAAAACTTTCACAATCGAAGAGAGATACAAAAACCCAGAAATAAGAAAAGCTTACTACAAATTAACTAGATCTATCATAATGAAAGAAGGTTATGTTTTTGTATACGAAAAAATCAAAGAGTTACTCAAAGAAAAAAAAGAAATCAGAGTTGTAGATCTAGGTGTCGGCGAAGGTGTAATGTGGTACTATTTACTACCTCACATCAAAGAATTCAGTAACGCCAAAATACATATAGTAGGAGTAGACATTTCAGAACCAGCATTACAAAAGTTAAATGAAAACTTATACAACTCTGGTATTTTCTATCTGGAAACAGTAAAAGCTAACATAAAAGAATTAGATGATAAAATCTTTAAACCTACACCTGACATAGTGCTTTCCTCTCTTACTCTACATCATATAAGTTATGAAGATAAAGCAAATCTTATAAAAAGAATATCAAATCTGAATGTAAAAAAATCAATAATCATAGAAGTAGACTATAACTTAGAAAAAATATCAAACTTGGAAACCAGAAACGCTCTAGCAACAATACTATACAAAGATGTATTCGAATCAGTGAGAGGATTCATGGAGAAAGAGTATAATAAAGAAATACTAGACATATTCTACGACGAACTCATAGGTATAATAAAATCTCCACTGGATGATGTAGAAGAAAAATACATATCTGTAGCAGATTGGATACAATTATTCTCAAAGGAAGGTTTCACTCTAGTTGACATCCAAAAGTCATTCACCGGCATAAATAACCTCTGGAATATATACGCAATAGAATTCTCGAATAAGAACTCGTAATCGAAAATTCAGATAAGGGGGTTTTACCCCCTAAGAATACTCCCATTTCAAATAGAGTAATCATTTTCTCAACCTTTAGCAACCTACTTAGGGCAATTCCCATCTTCCCTCCCTAAGAGATTTTATAAGGGGCTTCGCCCTCTAAGTATACCCCGATTTTTAAAAAAGTGTGCTAGACATTTAGACACCTAATAGAAGCGTTTCTTTTTTGACCTGAGTTAGGTAACCCTTATTTGCTTCTTAGTAACCTATCTAGAGTAACTCCCTACCCAACCCACCCTAAGAGATTTTATAGGGGGCTTCGCCCCCTAGTAATACACTCGAGGCTAAGCCTCTTTTCTTAGAGGGACGAATTCCCTCTATAACTTCCTAAGGTAAATAGAAATTCCTGACCTCGTGTTACGGGTATAGAATTTTCTTAGTATTATTTTCTATCATTTTCTACATTTTAGGTAATAACTTCAAAAATCTTCTCTTCCCAACCTTTAAGATTATTTCTTTATCTAGAGTTAGGATGTAATTTATCTCGCCAACTCTTTGAGAATTAACATACACACCACCACCTTGGATAAGTCTTCTAGCCTCACTTTTAGATGAAACCAAGCTAAGAGAAACAAGTAACTCTACCAGTTGGTATTCTTGTTTTTCTAATGTTACCTCTTCTATATCTTCTGGAACCTCTTTATTCTTAAAAATTCTATCGAATTCTACTGCGGACTTCTCAGCTAACTCCTTACCGTGAAAAAAAGTAACTATTTCTTTCGCCAATAATACCTTTATATTCTTCGGATTCTCACCTTCTATCATCATTCTTTCGTACTCTTTTATTTTTTCTATGCTCACATCAGTCAAAAGTTCAAAATACTTTATTATCAAAGTATCAGGTATAGACATTATTTTCCCAAACATATCAAACGGTTCATCGTTTATACCTATGTAGTTACCATAGCTTTTACTCATCTTCCTAACACCATCAGTTCCTTCAAGTAAAGGGAGGGTTAGGATTACCTGTGGTTGTTGTCCATATTCCTTCTGTAGTTCTCTACCTACTATTAGGTTGAATTCCTGATCACTACCACCTATTTCTACATCCGCTCTTACCATAACAGAATCATACCCTTGCATAAGCGGATACATAAATTCCATAACCGAAATAGGTACACCATTATCAAATCTATTTTTAAAATCATCCCTTTCTAGCATTCTTGCGACAGTATATCTCGATGTTAGGTTCAATACATCCTCAAATTTCATTTTGTCAAACCATTCACTGTTATACACAACTTCCGTCTTACTTTTATCAAGTATTTTAAAAACCTGCTCTTGATAAGTTTTAGCGTTTTCCATGACTTCCTGCCTAGAAAGTCTTTTTCTCGCTGAATACCTACCAGACGGGTCTCCTATCATAGCTGTAAAATCACCTATTATAAAAACTACCGTATGACCTAACTCTTGGAAATGTCTTAGCTTTCTTAAAGCAACTGTGTGCCCTAGATGTAAATCCGGTGCAGAAGGATCAGCACCAAACTTCACTCTAAGTTTCTTACCTTCTTTCTCATAATCTTCTACCCTCTTCTTTAGCTCTTCTTCGGAAATTATCTTTGCTACACCTCTTTTTATCATTTCCAATTGCTTTTCAGCCACCATAAAATCTTCCTCTTAAAAATAGTTATTCATTTTAACTAGAAATACTCAAAATTATCAAAAATCTACAAAGTAAACCCAAAAATTTCTATTTAAGAAAAATTCTTCCAACAGATGTAATAAGAAGAATGCGAGCAAATTAGGGAGCAAAGTCATTTAGAACGGCAATTAGGAGGATTTAGGAAGTGAGTTACTCACCTTTTAGAAAATTAATTTTAATCTCTTAAAAAACTGGGGTATCCTACAGCGAGAATAGAATATCTAAGTATGAAGCCCCCAAAAACCAAAGACACCAAATAAAGACCTATCACAAACTCCATACCAAAAACACTAAAAGGTATATGCATCCCCCAATAACTTATAAGAGAACTCAACACAAAAACTAAGCTATAATACCACTTATCAGGAAAAACAAATGCAAAAATGATAGATAAAACATCTGCCATGTAAAAATACCTTTCATGCATTCTAGGAAGTAAAAAAGGGATAACCAGAGCAAATAACAATGACACCTTAATTATCTTGTCAGCATCCAGTTTCTGAGAAAAAAATACAAAAAATATGAATAACGAGAAAACCACAATAAATGTTATAAATATACCCAGGTAAGTCAGTAAATCTACAAAAGTTTTATTTTCGTAGAAGTATACTGGCACAAACTGGTATATGTTTGGAGCACCCATTACAATTTTATCGTATTGGTTTGCCTGAAACAGGTAAATAGTCAAAAGATCCACCAAATCTCTTCCAGCCAAGTACGAAGGAATAATAGAAATGATGTACACCAGAGGTATAATAAGCGGATAAAAAATAAGTTTAAAATCCTTATCATAGATTATCTTTCTAAATAACAATATCCCTATCAACGGTAAAATGAAAACGCTTTGTAACTTGAGCGCAAAAGCAAATGAATATGACAGCATGGCAATTAGATATCTTTCTCTTATAAACCAGTAAATCGAGAAAATAACAAAGAAAGTATAGATAGCATCACTCTGTCCCCACCAAGAACTATTTATGAAAACAGTTGGCACAAAAAGAAACACTAAAAAAGAACTTTTACCTAATATCTCATTTTTCGTAACCTCTTTAACCACCAGACTAACTACCAAGGCAAGAAGAAAATCAAAAATAACTGAAAGCGTTTTTACACCTATTTTTAGATCTATGTTACAACTCGCTAGAAAATAAATATAGTAAAGATAAAGAGGTGGATAATCTGAAAAACTTTTAGAAAAACCAGAAAAACCTTCCGATTTAAGAAAATTATACCAATTGCCTAGGTAATGTATCATATCATACGACTCGCCTTGAAAAAGTAAAAGCCTCAAAATAACAGATACCGAAACAAGAGAAAAGAATACAAGTTTATTCGATGTTATCTTTCCCAAGAAGTCCATAAACCTATTATAAATCAAATCAAAATAGCTTTACTTCTTACGAAATGGGGGATCAGGAATTTCTACTTAAGAGTTTTTATTAGCATCCTATTTAGGGTAATTTCCCGCTCACCCACCCCTTAGTTGATTATAGGGGGTTCCACCCCCTAAGAATACCCCAGTTTTTTAAGGAAAGTGCCTTAGGCACGAGGCTAGGCCTCCTCTCTTAATTCTAGATGACTTTGCCCCCTAGTAATACATCCGTTATTTAAAGAAAGTGCTTTAAGCACTTAGGCACAAGTGTCTTAAACACCCCGTTTTAAAAAGTGTTTGATGAGTTTTTATTTTATTCTTCTCTTAAAGTTAGGTAACTTTTGTTTGCTTTTTAGCATACTATTTAGGGTTAATTCC
>FWWM01006835.1_pt1 | contig 23531 bp, 24 predicted proteins | sample 2228351 | NCBI WGS metagenome assembly FWWM01 (sample SAMEA103939774, study PRJEB20133) | metagenome
TTTTGCCCCTGCAAAGAAATACACCCGCCTAAAGCCCAAAGGCATCCTTGCGTCGAAGCTGGTATCATTCCTTTCACGATTGAGCCCGGGGCCTGTAGCTCAGCGGTGAGAGCAGTCGGCTCATAACCGATTGGTCGCTGGTTCGAATCCAGCCGGGCCCACTTCCCGGGGCGAGCCAAGATGGCCGATAGAAGCCATGCAGCTCGCCTCCGATCGTCTATGGCAGTCGTTACGCTAACACAGCGCTTTCTCGCGCCGTCGGAAGAAGCGCCTTACTCGGTTCGCACCGTTTACATCCCACCGGCGCAGGTCGAAGTGCCACAGGCGCTGATCAACCACTTCAAGGTGCCCGAGCATCGGGCCGAGCAGTTGCGCCGCCGGGCAGCCGACGCGCGCCAACCGGGCACATGGCTGCAACCGCACGACTGGAATGGCGCAGTGGCCTTGCTCATCTGTGGCGCGGGCGACAACCGGCATGCTTTCAAATGGTTGCTCTTCCGCCGGCTGCTCGAACGCAACATCGCCGTGCTCACCGTAGATCCACCGGGACATGGCGAGTTCAATGCCGTGCCTTGCACGTTGGACAACGTGCGTCGTGCAGCATGCTCCGCGATGGATTGGCTGTGCGATCAACCCGGTGTGCGATGCGTCGGCGCCATTGGCATCAGCTTCGGCGGCAATCAAGTGGTTGATCTTGCCGTCCGTGATGAGCGCGTGGCCGCGGTCATCACCATCTCCACACCGGTGAAGCTGCCGCCGGTCACGCGCATGACAATCGTGCGCGAGTCGCTTGGGCTGGTTTGCATGCCGCGCAACCTGGCCTTGCTGCGCTATCAGTCATTACCCAAGATGTGGGCCGAGTGGCGGAGCATGAACGGCGCGTGGTTCGGCGAGAGCCTGTACGACATGATCGCGCGCTTCGATACGTTGAATGCCGTCCGCGCAATCGGTCCTCGTCCCAAACTGTTCGTCCACGGCAAATGCGATGTGGCCGTGCCACCCATCAACGCCAGGCTGATGTACGAGGCGGCCGAGCCGGAGCGCGAGCTGCTCCTTGTCCCGCAAGCCACGCATCTGAGCGTCATCCTTTTCGACAAGGAGATGACGCAGATGGCCGATTGGCTGGCGGCGAAGCTGGTAACATCCCCGCACCATGAGCCAATCCGAATCGGCGCTTGATGGCTTCTTGCCCGCCATCGGCGTCGGCGAGCTGCAACTCGATCGCCCCCGGCGCGTAAAGACTGCAAATGGCTACGTCGTGATTGTGCTGACGGAGGTCGGCGGCGTTCGGACTGTGTCGGCGTTCACGCCGATCTGCCCGCATGCGATGGGCGATCTATCGCACGGGACGGCCTATCAGGGTCAGGTGGAGTGCCCGGTGCATGGCTACCGCTTCGACGTGGTGACGGGCGAGTGCGTATGGCCGTCCGGGGAGTCGCCGCTGCGCGTCTATCCCGTTCGCGTGGTGGACGACGTGGTGTACGTCAAAGTCGAGAAACCGCGCTGGATGCAGGCGTGACCGGGTCGCTTGTAAAAATCAAACAATTGTCAGGCATCATTCGCCGATGTACATACGATTCCGGTCAGGAGGTCATGCAAATGTCTGAGCAGAATACCCAGCAGTCCTCGATCGAACGAGAACTCAACAAACTCGGGGAGAACCTGAACAACCTCTTCCGCGCGATGTGGGAGTCGGAAGAGCGCAAGAGCGTCGAGCGCGAGTTGACGGCCAACCTGGAGCGGCTGAACGAGCGGATGACCGAGGCGGTCGAAAAGTTGCGCACCGACAAGGTGGCGACCAACATCAAGCAGAGTGTGAAGGAGGTGTGGGAGACGGCACATGGCCCACAGATCCTGAACGAGCTGCAGGCGGGGTTGACCGAGACGCTGCGCAAGTTGAACGAGGAGATCGCCAAGCGCGCTCAGCCGGCGCAGGAGGTGCGACCCGATGAGGAGCCTGCCCCGCAGACGGCGAACGGCGAGCCGGTTGCCGCGAGCGAGGCCAAGCCGGAGTAGGAATGCTCCGGGCGCGGATCACGTATCACGCATTGCGTCGCGAAACGCGCAATGCGTGATATGCGATGCGCCGGCCACGGTCACACGTTGAACAGGAAGTGCATGATGTCGCCGTCGCGCACCACGTAGTCCTTGCCTTCCGAGCGGAGCTTGCCGGCTGCACGGATGGCGGCTTCGGTCTTGTAGGTCTGCAGGTCGTCCAGCGTGTACACTTCGGCGCGGATGAACCCGCGCTCGAAATCCGAGTGAATCACCCCCGCCGCCTGTGGCGCCTTCGTCCCGATGGGGATCGTCCAGGCGCGGACTTCCTTCGGCCCGGCAGTGAAGAACGAGTGCAGGCCGAGTAACCGGTAGGTCGCACGCGCCAGCCTGGCCAGTCCCGATTCCGTCAAGCCAAGTCCGGCCAGGAATTCGCGCCGCTCCTCCTCACTTTCGAGCGCGGCGATCTCCGATTCGATCGCGCCGGAGATGACGACCATCTCACCACCGTGGGTCGAGACCCATTCTCGTAACCGCGCGACGTGCGGACTCGACGCGCCGGTTGGATCGCGCTCGTCCACGTTCGCCACGTAGAGCACCGGCTTGCTGGTGATGAACCCGAGCGACCTGGCCAGCTTCTGCGCCGCGGCATCCATGCCGGCCAGGGCCAGGCGCGACGGCCTGCCTTCCTTCAACATCGCGACCATCGGCTCAAGCACGGCAACGCGCTGGATCGCGTCCGGGTCGCGCTGGGCGGCGGCGCGCTTGTTCTTCTCCAGTTGTCGCTCCGCGCTTTCCAGGTCAGCCAGCACCAGTTCCAGCTCGATGATCTCCACGTCGCGCACTGGATCCACCGATCCGTCCACGTGGACGACGTCGGGATTCTCGAAGCAGCGCACGATGTGCAGGATGGCGTCCACCGCCCGGATGTGGCCGAGGAACTGGTTGCCCAACCCTTCGCCCTGCGACGCGCCCTTCACCAGCCCGGCGATGTCCACGACTTCGATCGTGGCCGGGACGATGCGCTCAGTCTTGATGTACTGCGCGATCTCGTTCAGCCGCGGGTCGGGCACGGGAACGATGCCGGTATTCGGCTCGATCGTCGCGAAGGGGTAATTCGCGGCCAGCGCTCCGGCCGCCGTCAACGCGTTAAAAATCGTGGACTTGCCGACGTTCGGCAACCCCACGATGCCGGTTGAGAGTCCCATGATGCTTCGGCCGGAAGAATAGCACATGCCGGCCGACGATCAGTAGAATCTCAGCGAGATGGGCAAGCTGCAACAAGAAGTTGGCATCCTCAACGAGGGTGATGTGCTGCGCGAGGCGATCGCAGAATGCGAGAAGACGCTCGTGACCATCACCCCTGGCAACGTCAAGTCTTTGCTGGCGAGCCTCGCCAGGGCGCACCGATTGCTGGATGAGCTGCGCGCATCCGGCGCGGATGTGCGCGCCGAGGAGGCGCGCCTGCAAACGGTGGATGAGCGGATGCTCAAGAGCGCAGGTCAGATCGTGGCAGCGGCCGGCGGTGCGCCCGCGTTCGTCGCCCTGCGACGGAGCATCGCCCCGGACTTGAGCGCGCCGTGGTGGGCGTTGGAGGATGTAGTGGCTGCCAATCGCCGTCGGCGCATCAAACAGCTCGTCGCGGGTCTGGCCGTGCTTGCCGCAATCGGTATGATCGGCTTTCTGCTGCGCGGCGTGCTCTTTCCCCCCAACCCGGTCGGCGATGCGCTCTTCGCCGTTCAGGCTGCGCTGCGCGACAACGACATTGCGAGAGCGGTCCAGGCGATCGAACAAGGCCTGGATGCATCGCCATCCAATCCCACGCTGCTCGTCTGGAAGGGAGTGCTGCTCGAGCGACAAAACGACCCGGCCGGCGGCGCCGCTGCGTTCGAGGCCGCGCGGGCCATCCTGGGCGATAAAGATTTTCTCATCGAGCGGGCACAGGCCGACTTGATGCTGGGCGAGAACGATCGGGTGATCGCCGATATGACCCGGCTGATCGAAACGCTCGAAGATCCGGCCGAGGCCTATTTCATCCGTGCCACCGCTTTCGAGAACAAAAACGAGCCCTGGCGCGCGATCCAGGACCTCGAAGCCGCGGCCGAGATCGCGCAGCGCGTCGGCAACGACACGCTGTTCGCAACCGCGCGCGTGCGGATGGGCGTGTTGATGCAGAGCGCAGGGGCCATTGCTCCAGCCACGCCCACCCCGTAGCGCGGTTGCGATCTCGGACGCACAGGCATGCCCTGGGACGTTTACGCGGGCGATGCCTGCGCGAGGAAGGCGTTGATCGCGTCGAAGAGCGCCTGCAGATCGGCTTCGGTCGCATCGGCCATGTGAGCGATGCGGAAGGTCTTGCCCTTGAGTGTGCCGTAACCGTCGGAGATGTGCATGCCGCGTCCGGCCAGAAACTTGTTCAGCGCGTCCACGTCTATGCCACGCGTGTTTGCTACGCAGGTGACCGTGTCCGACTCGTAGCCGTGCTCTGCGAACAGGCCGAACGTCTCGTTGGCCCAGCCGCGCGTGAGCTGTGCCAGCCGGGCGTGCCGCGCGAAGCGGTTCTCCAACCCCTCGGCCAGCATGTCGTCCAGCTGCCGGTCGAGCGCGAACATGAGCGAGATGGCCGGTGTGGCCGGCGTGTGGTTCTTCGCCAGGAACTTCTCCAGCTCGACGAAGTCGAAGTAGTAACCGCGGTGCTTGACCGTCCGAGCCTTGGCCAACGCGCGATCGCTCACCGCAGCGAATGCCAGGCCGGGGGGCAGGCCGAAGCATTTCTGCGACGACGCGAGCAGCACGTCGAGGCCCAGGCCGTCAAAGTCAATCTTCACACCGCCCAGCGAGCTGACCGCGTCCACCAGGATGAGGGTATCGGGCGAGAGTTCCTTGACCACGGCGACAATCTCAGCCAACGGGTTCATGACACCACAACTGGTCTCGTTGTGTACGATGGCGATCGCTTCGAAGGGACGCCTGGCCGGATCGGCTGCGCGGGCCAGCAAGGCCTCGCGGACAGCCTCCGGCTTGATCGCTTTGCCCTCCTCGACGCGCAGCCAGGTCGTCGCTTTGCCGTTGCGCTCGAACACGTCGGCCCAGCGCTCGCTGAACGCGCCGCATACGGTCGCCAACACGCCGGCGTTCGGGTCATCGCTCACGCAGTTGCGCGCGGCTGCTTCCCACAGGCCGGTGCCCGACGAGGTGCTGAGGAAGACGCGGCTGTTCGTGAAGAAGACTTGCCGCAGTTTGGCCTGGATGCGTGCGAAGAGGGCCTCGAACGGCTTGCCGCGATGGCCGATCATCCATTGGGCCTGTGCGTCCAGGATTTCCTTGCGGACCTCGACTGGTCCGGGGATGAATAGCTTGATGTGGTCGCTCATGACGGCTGCAAGCATAGCAGCCTTCGTCATTCCACCGTCACGCTCTTGGCCAGGTTGCGTGGCTGGTCTACGTCGCAGCCCAGGCGCACGGCCATCTCGTAGGCCAGGCGCTGCATCGGGATGGCGGTGAGCACTGGCGTGATCAGCTCCGGCGCAGCTGGCACGCTGATCACGTAGTCGGCTTTCTGGCGAATGAATTCGTCCCCTTCGGTGGCGATGGCGATGATCGTGCCGCCGCGCGCCTTGACCTGCTCGATCTGCGAAATCATCTTCTCGTACACGCCGTCTTTTACGGCGATGCACACGACCGGCATCGTCTCGTCAATCAACGCGATAGGCCCATGCTTCATCTCGCCAGCCGGGTAGCCCTCGGCGTGGATGTAGCTGATCTCCTTCAGTTTGAGCGCGCCTTCCAGCGCGATGGGGTAGTTGATGCCGCGGCCCAGGAAGAGGAAGTGCTTGCGATCGTGGAAGCGGTTGGCCAGCTCCTCGTAGATCGGATCGGGCTTGAGCAAATGGCTGATCAGGCCGGGTAGTTGCGCGAGTTCACGGGCCAGGTCGTACGGGGACGCAGGGCGCAAGCGGGAAGCCGTGCCCGACGCTTCGGCCTCTGCGCTGGCGTTCATCGCCTGTTGCGCCAGCGCGCAAGCCAACAGGTACTGATCCACGATCGAGGCGAGGAAGGTCTTGGTGCTGCACACGCCGATCTCCGGGCCGGCGCGCATGTGAATCACCCCCCCGGCCAGGCGCTCGGCCTGCGAGCCGATGGCGTTGACGATTGCCCACACGCGCGCCCCGCGTTCCTTGCCTGCGTTCATCGCAGCCAGCGTGTCGGCAGTTTCGCCTGACTGCGTGATGCCCAGCACGGCCATGCCCGGCTCGACGAGCGGGTCGCGGTAACGATACTCGCTCCCATAGTCCACCTCGACCGGTATGCGGGCGATGCGCTCGATCAGGAATTTGCCGATCAGCCCAGCGTGCTTGGAAGTGCCGCAGGCGACGGTGTGGATGCGGCTCGGGAGATTGGGCATCGTCCTGCTTTCTTCATGCTCGATGCTCAATTCCAAATTCTCCAGGGTCACTTCGCCGGTCTCGAAGTTGACACGGCCGCGCAGCGTGTCGGTGATGGCCCGCGCCTGCTCGAAGATCTCCTTCTGCATGAAGTGGCGGTATTCGCCCTTCTCGGCGCTGATCGGATCCCAGGCGATCACCAATCGCTGCTTGTTGACCGGTGTGCCGTCCAGCCGCTGCACGTCGAGCTGGCCGATCTGCGCGATCGCCGCCTCGCCATCGTCCAGAAAGACCACGTTGCGCGTGTACTCCAGGATGCCGGGGATGTCGGAGGCCACGAACATCTCATCGGGACGGAGGCCGATGACGATGCCACCGGCGTTGCCGAGCCGCGCTGCGACTAACTTGTCCGGCTCTTTTGCGCACATTATGACGATGGCGTTCGAGCCCTGCAGACGGGCGATTGCCGCAAATGCAGCGCGCACGAACGGCATGCCCGCTCTCATATACAAATCCACCAGGTGGGGAACCACCTCGGTGTCGGTCTCGCTGCGAAAGCGCACGCCCTCGGCCTGCAGCTCGTGCTTCAGCTCGACGAAGTTCTCGATGATGCCGTTCTGGATGACGGCAATCGTGCCGGCATCGTTCAGGTGAGGGTGGGCGTTGTCCTCCGTCACCCCGCCGTGCGTCGCCCAGCGGGTATGGCCGATGCCGATCGAGAATTGGACATCGGGTATCGAGAAACGGTTTTCTGCATTCTGGAGCTTCGATTCCAGATTCGACAGCTTGCCGACGGCGCGCTCGACGCGGATGCTGCCGCCGCTCAACACGGCGATGCCGGCGGAGTCGTAGCCGCGATATTCCAGGCGCTTCAGGCCGTTGAGGATGACCGAGGTCGCATGCCGAGGGCCGATATAACCGATGATGCCGCACATGATGCGATGATAGTCGCAGGTTGCTGGTCAACGCGCGGGGTGAACAACAAACGAAAGGTGAGAAGTCGCGCGCGGCTTCTCACCCTTCACCTTCGAATCCTTCCGGCGATGCGGTTGCCTAACGCCCCATCACCGCCCTCAGGGTCGCGCATGCTGGGCATGAACCGTCTGGGCGGAAGATCGAGTAGCCGGCCTGGGGGTCTTCGGCGTCATACTGCCGGCGGTCCATGTTCCAGATGATCATCAGGCGAACCTTGCCGCTGTCGCGCGAGAGCTGTGCGGCGCGCGCCAGCCATTGGGCTTGATTCGCCAGCGAGATGTTGTTGCCCCACTGGAAGTTGGGCGCGATGATCGGCCCAATGCCTTCCGGCGTAACGTAGCCCAGCTCGGTCCAGCATACCGGAATCTTGCCGCCGAAGGCGTTGTAGGTGACGTTGAGCGTGCCCCAGAAATACCACTGGTGGTGATCGTTGGCGACCGGCGCGCCGCTGGTCTGGTCTGGGCCCACCATAGTGCCGTTGTGGTGGGCGCCGATGCAGTCCATCCACTGCGCTGCGCCGGTGGCGGCCAGGCGTTGCAGGAAGGGGGCATCGTCGCAGCCGGCATTCGTGCAGTTGCCACCGAAATAGCCGGTGGGCGCCATCGCCGCGCCGATCACCAGGGCGTTGGGGTTGGCGGCCTTGATTGCAGCATAGGCCTCGCGCAGCATGTTGGCGTAGTTCTCGGGATTGACCTGCCCGTTGCCGGGACCGCCGTACTCGCGATCCAGGTTGGGCTCGTTCCAGACCTCGATGCCGTCCGCGCCCTGCTTGACCAGCTCGGCTAGGTAGGCAGCAAATTCCTTGTGGTAGTTGGGATCAGCGGCCCGCGAGCGCTCGCCGACGGCGCCGATCAGCACTTTCAAACCGGCTGCCTTGGCTGCAGAAATCCGGCCGGGGATGTCGGTGTCTTGGGTTTGGAACTTCACCCAGGTCATGCCGATATCGCGCATTTGATCGAACACAGCCGTGCTGCCCATATGCCCGCCCAGCTCGAACGTCCATTTGCCGCTCGACGCAGCTGGCGCAGCCGGCGCAGCCAGTGTCTGGGTCGCTGCAACGGGCGCTGCGCCGCCGAACGACGTGTACTGCGCGAATACGTAGGCCTTGCCGTTGTTGTAGACGATCTCCAACCACTTGCTATCGGCAGTCTTGGCGGTCGCCTGCACGACGTCACCACGCTTCAGCCGGCCGAGGATCGAGCCACTCAGGCTGGGCGTGCTGCGCACGTTCAGCACCTCGGATGTGACGGTGATGCTGGCGCTGCCGGTCGCCTGAGTATGTGCCGGCGCCGCTGCAGCAGCGTTGGCCGTCGCGCACGTGCCACCCGGCACGGCGAATTGCGCGAAGACGAAGCCAGTGCGTCCGTTGTAACTGATCCGATACCAGGCGCCGTCGGCTGTCTTGGCATCGGCCATCACCTTCTGACCACAGGTTAGTTGGCCGATGATGCTGTCGCCGGTGCTGGGGGCACTCCGGACGTTGAGCGTGGGCGAAGTCACGACCAGTTCGACGCCCTGCGACTGGGCGTGCGCGCCATACACGCCGCTGAGGCTGACGATCAACGCAGTCGCAAGAGCTAGGGTGATGTTTCGGCTCCTGATGGTTGGCATGGTAGAAACCCTTGTTGGTAACTCCTTTCGTGTGTTAAGTGTTGTTGCTGAAATCGCACGGGGCTACAAGTACTTCTCGATGGCCCACCCGCCTTCCCGTGCGATCGGTGGTTGCGATGTGCCCGATTGCGGCGTGAAGACTAGTTTATTGCAGCCGGTGAACGCGTCCACTACGTCGCCCATCCAATCAGCCAACGCGACGGGCTTATGTAGCGCGCGGGCGATATCCAGGGGCGAAACATCATCCAGCGCGACGCCGCTGGGGTGATCGAACATGATGCGCGGCAGGATGATCAGGTCGCTAGCGGGCGTATCATCGTGGTGCAACCGGCGGATGACGTCTTCGCCGCACAACAGCCCCGCCACGGTGATCGTATCGCCCAGTCGCTCGTTCGTCACCGGCGCAACGCGCAACGGGATGCCGGTCATGCACGTGAACTCGCGCGCTGCCTTCTCCAGCGTTGGTGCGAACAGCGTGCCTGTCACCAGGGTCGCCGTGCGGAAGTGAGCATCGAGCCGTGGCGGGCGAGCGACGCCGTCTCCATCGTGACCGGCGCGCAGTTCTTCGCGCTTGACCCTCCGCCATTCGTCCAGGAAGTCGCGCACCATGCCCAGGCCGTTCTCCTGGAGCGATAGGCCATCGTAGGCCCGTTTTGGCGGCACGCGGCGGCCGGCGAGCAGGTACCACTCGTCGGTCGCATACACGAAACGCACCCCGAGCGTGCGGCGAAATTCGGCTTGCCACGCCTCGACGCGGGTCAGGACGTCGGCGGCCTCCGCCCGGGTGTGTGGGCGATGGCCGTATTTGTGGTGCCTAGTCAGGCCGACCGGCACGATGCTCACCGACATCACGTGGGGGTGCAGCGTCGCCAGCCGGCGCACGCTCTCTGCCATGCGCTCGCCGTCATTCAGTCCAGGCGTGATGACCAGCTGGGTGTGCGTGGCGATGCCGTGATCGGCCAGCCAGCGCAACTGCTCCATGATGTCCGGCGCATTCGGGTTGCGCAGACATTTGCGCCGCGTCTCCAGGTCGGTGGCGTGCACGCTGACGTAGAGCGGCGTCAGCCGTTGCTCGGCGATGCGCGCCCAGTCTTCTGCGCTCAGGTTGGTGAGTGTGACGAAGTGGCCGAACAGGAAGGAATAACGATAGTCGTCGTCCTTGATGTACAGCGTGCGGCGCATGCGTGGCGCGTTCTGCAGCACGAAACAGAACGGGCACAAGTTGTTGCAACGGCGGATGTCTATATCGAAGGTCGGATGTTGGAAGGTAATGCCCAGGGATTGGCCGAATGCGCGGCGCGCCGTGACCTCGTGCTGTGTCCCGGCGCGCTCGAAGCGGAAGGTCACGCGGTCTTCTGCCCCATAGAACTGCACGTCGATCACATCGCGCAGCGCGTGGCCGTTGATGGCGAGCAGATCGTCGCCTGCGCGCAATCCGGCGCGGTCGGCCAGGCTGCCTGGTTCGACGGATTCGATGATGCCCATGGTGTGGTCGGTGCTCTATGAATCGGCGTATACGCCGCGCATATGTGCCGGGAGGACGGCAGCCAGCCGACGCATTGCATAGTCGGTCAGCGCCTGGAGTTGCTGGCGCGAAAGCTTATCGTCGCCGGCGTCCAGCTTGAACGGCTCGCCAAGCGTGATTGTAACTTCTGCGCGGCGCAGCTGCTTGAGCGCGGGCAGGATGTCCGGCGTGCCGACAATGCCAGTTGGCACGATCCACGCGCCGGTCCGGGTGGCCAGGAACGCCAGTCCCTCCTGACCCTGGATCAGGGCACCAGTCTTGCTGCGCGTGCCTTCCGGCGAGATGAGCACGACGCCTCCCGCATTCAACACCTCGGTGGCCGATTTGACGGCCTGGAGGTCAACGGCGCCGCGGTGGACTGGGATCGCACCGTATGGCGCCACCAGCCAGCGCACCCGCCAGTCCTCGAATGCCTCGACCTTGGCCATCGGCGTGATTGGCCGACCGAGCGCGGCCAGCACGACGAACGGATCGGCCCAGTTGACGTGATTGATCATCACGATCACTGCGCCGGTCTTCGGCATGTGCTCGGGATGGACGACGCGATGTTTCATGCCGAGGACATACCATGCGCGCAACCAGCCGTTGTAGAACCCGCGCAGTGGTGCGCGCCTGTTCCACCTCCACCGCTTGGTAAAGGCGGACTGTTTGCCGGGGGTGCGCGTCGTGGATTGCGCCATGCGCTACTCCGTGGATGAACGTGCAGCAACCGCAGACCGCTCCGGCCTGCCGGTGCGCGCGGCGTTCTGAGCCTCCACTAACGCGATCACGTGGGCGAGCGTCTCGTCGGCATCCATGTAGGTGCAGTCCACGATGAAGGCGTCGTCCGCCGGCCGCAGCGGCGAGGCAGCTCGCGAGGTGTCGAGTTCATCGCGTTGCTTCATGCTGGCCAGCACATCGGCGTAGTTGCTCGGCACTCCTCTACTCGTCAGTTCGTGATGCCGTCGTTGGGCGCGCGCCTCCACGGTCGCATCGAGGTAGATCTTCAAGTCGGCATCCGGCATGACGACGGTGCCAATGTCGCGTCCGACCATCACGACTCGACTGTTCTGCGCAACGCGACGCTGCTGCGCGACCATCGCCCGGCGCACGCGTGGGAAGGCCGACACGATGGACACGGCGGCGTCAACGTCCGCACGCCGGATGGCCCAGGTCACATCCTCGCCGTCTAGACGGACGGTGTACTGGCGCCCGTCTTCGACATGGGGTGGCGTCACCTCGATCTGCACGTCTTCGGCGAGCTGTGACACGGCCTCTTCGTCTTCGGGTGTGATGCCGCGCTGCAGGGCGGCCAGCGTCACGGCGCGGTACATCACGCCCGTGTCGAAATACAGATATCCGAGATGCCGGGCCAGGCCCAGGCCAATGGTGCTCTTACCGGCACCAGCCGGGCCGTCAATCGCGATCGTTCGGATCGGTCGGTCGGATGAATCTGTCATCGGTGTTGCATTGACCCAGCGCCGCCACTTCGGTGTCGGTCAGCCTGCGCCAGTCGCCCGATTTTAGATCACCCAGGGTCACGCACCCGATGCGCACGCGGATCAATTGAATGACCGGGTGGCCGAGTTGCTTGGCAGTGCGTCGAATCTGTCGCTTGCGCCCTTCGTGCAGGATCACGCGCAACCAGGTGCTGCCCTTCGCCTCTGGAGGAATGGGCGGTTGTGGGCGCAACACCTGCACCTCGGCCGGCGCCGTCGCTGTTGCCTCGCCGGCCAGCAACACCCCGGCGCGCCATCGTTGCAGCGTGGCCTCGCTCGGCCGGCCCGCGACCAGTACGTGATATTCCTTCTCGTGCTCGAACCTGGGATGGGTGAGGCGATAGGCAAACTCGCCGTCGTTCGTGAGCAGGATCAGGCCACTGCTGTCCTTGTCCAGGCGGCCCACGGCGAACAGCCGTTGCGAGGTCCGCACCAGGTCGAACACCGTCTTGTTGCGTGGGTTGCTGCGGTCGGAGGCATAGCCGACCGGCTTGTGCAGCGCGATGTAGATCTTCTCCTCGGCTGGAGCGATGGGCCTGCCGTCCACCCGGACGTCATCTCCGGGTGAGACGGTCGCGCCGAGCTGGGCGATCTGGCCGTTGATCGTCACCCGGCCGGCGGCGATCAGCGCTTCGCACTTGCGCCGCGCCCCAAAGCCCGACCGGGCAAGCAGCTTCTGGAGGCGCATGTCGAGATGCAGGGAAGGCGGTCAATGGACGACGCATGACGTTCGTCATGTGTCGTGGGTCGGCAGGACGTCCAGATTTTCGATCGGCGGCAGCTCGTGTACACCGCGCAAGCCAAAGTAGCCGAGGAAGTCGAACGAGACGCCGTAGCGCATGGGATGGCCGACCGTGTCGGCCCGCCCCAGCTCTTGAACCAGGTTGCGGGCCAGCAGGGTGCTGATGACGCCATCGCAATTCACGCCACGGATCATCTCCAGTTGTGGCTTGGTGATTGGCTGGTTGTAGGCGATGATGGCCAGGGTCTCTAATGCGGCTTGCGACAGGCGGTTGACCTCTTCCAGGCCCAGGAACTTCTGGACGCGCTCGGCCATCTCGGGCGCGGTCACCAAGCGCACCCGGTTGCCGAGCCGTTGTAGTCGGATGCCGCGCACCTGATATTGGGCCGATAGCTCCTCGAGTGCGGCCTCGACCTCGCCGGGCGTCGCGTCGAGCGCGGCGGCGAGCGCGCTCAGCGTCGCCGGTTCGCCGGCGGCATAGAGCAGGCTTTCCAACTGCGCCGCCAGTGAGAGTGAAGCTGGAGGGGCTATGACGTCGGTGGTGGTGACGACTTGTGGCACAGCGCCGTTGGATTCTTGAGCTTCCATCTTCCATGCGGTTGTTGAGTAACGTTATGGGCTCAGGTGAGCCGCTGCGGCTCGGGGTTGTCGTCGGCGGGGGCCTGCTCGGGTTCGGGTTCCACCAGGGCGGGCGGCAGGTAGGGCGTTTCCTCCTCGGCGAGGAGCGGCGCCGGCGTGGGTTGATGCTCTTTGACCGGTGCCGGCTTGGGAGGAGCCGATTTGCCGGCCTTGGCTTTGATCGCGACCTGTGGTTTGCCGGCCAGCTTAAGCCCCAGCTGATCCTGCACGACCTGGCGGGTGACGGCAGCGATCTCCTCGGCTTTTGCGACGAGATCCACGTCCTTGGTCACCGATACGTCCAGGCTGAGTTCCACGGCGCGATTGCGGCCGGTGGCGTGCACTTTCACGTCGATGACACCAGCAATGGCGTCCACCTGTTCCTTCACCTTCTCCTGCACGGCGTCGGTGCCGATGCGGATGGTGCTACCGCCAGTGTAGCGCGCGATTTCGATGCTGCGCGAGCCTGCCCGTCGCACCTCCCACCACAGCAGCAGGCCGAACAGCGTCACCCAGATGATCGCCAGGATGAGACGCACGAGCACGCGGCCGGTGTCCGAATAGGCCGCGAACACTGTGCCGCGAAACCAGTTCGCAATGGCTTGCATCAGGCTGAGCAGGCCGGCCGGCGTCACCAGCGCGAACGCTCCGAGGACGAGTAGCACGGCCAGCGTGACGATGACAAAGACGCGATTGAAAGTGTTCATGCTCGTATGCGTCGCCTGCGATTGGAAGGGCGACGTCGTTCATTGTATCCATTTTCGCCGGGGCGATAATCCATTGCCATGGTGCGAGTATTATGCGGCAACGGCAAAAGCCTGCCCATCGAACACAGCGGCAACGTGGACATCCAGGCAATGGTCGCAGATCCGGCTAATGTGGTGTGGGTAGACGTCTATGACCCGGAAGATGAGAATGGAGCGCATCCCGAGGCCCTGCACATCCTGCAGGACGTCTTCAAATTTCACCCGCTGGCGGTGGAGGACGCCCTGATCGAGACCCATGTCCCCAAGGTGGATGACTGGGGCTCCTATCTCTATATCGTCGTGCATGCCGTCCACTTCGAGCGCGGCAAGGACTACCTGGAGACGCGCGAGCTGGATGTCTTCGTTGGCCCGAATTATCTGGTCACGTACCGGACGCATGAGCTGCGCGCGCTGGAGCGACAGTGGCGCGTTGCGCAACGCGACGAGCGCCACACCCGGCGCGGCGTGGATCACCTGCTCTATGAGCTGTGCGACGCCATTGCCACCGACTACCTGCCGGTCATGGATGCGATTGATGAAGCCGTGGACGTTTTGCAGGACGAGGTGTTCGAGCGTGCGGACGCGCGCCTGGTCGAACGCATCTTCGATTTGAAGCGAGCCGTGTTGGACTTGCGGCGCGTGCTCAGCCCGCAGCGCGAGGTGCTCAACAAACTCTCGCGGGGTGACTTCGTGGTGATTGATGAGAGCGACCGCGTGTACTTCCGCGACGTGTACGATCATTTCGTGCGCCTGGTGGACCTGAACGAGTCGTTGCGCGACGTGGTCGGCAGCGTGCTCGACACCTACCTGTCGGTCGCGGCCAATCGCACCAACGACATCATGAAGACGTTGACCATCGTGTCGCTGATGTTCCTCCCGCTCACGTTCGTCACCGGCTTCTTCGGCATGAATTTCTTCGGCGAGAGCATCGAATTGACCTTTGGAGCAAACCGTTGGTGGTTTTTTCTGGCCAGCATGGTGATCATGATCGGGATGCCGTTGATGATGCTGTTGTATATTCGCCGGCGTGGCTGGTGGTGATGCCCTTCCTCGAGTACTCGATGGGTTTGCCGCAGCCTGCTACCGTCTGCGGCAGAGCGCCCTCGCTCGCTGGGTGGGCATCTTGCTCGTCGTGCTCTCGCTCGGCCTCACCCTCTTCGCTCGCCCGGGCCAACTGGAAAATCAGACCGTCCGCGACGTCGCCATCGGCGATATCTCCCTCGCCAGCGTCGACACCTACGTGCGCGTGAGCGGGATCCTCGATCCAACCGGCGCATACCGCACCAGCTACAACTTGGGCGGATTCGAGCTGTATGGCAGCCGCTATGTCCCACTCGTCACGCCGGGCACTCCCGATGCGATCTGGGTGGCCGACGAGGGCCTGCCCACCCGTGATTCCGCCGCGTACGTCACGCTCGTCGCCCGAGTGATGATGGGTCAGGGGGCGCAGCAACCGACGTTGTATCTCCGAGTCGGCTATCCACCGAACGTCGTGCTGGCCAATCTACTTTCGCGGCTCGGTTCCATCCTGCTGTTTGTCCTGATGGCCGCTGCGCTGGTGATCTGGTTGGTCGAGCGGGTGGACTATGCGATTCCACTGCCGTGGAACGTCGGCCTGGCTGTGAACCCGCCTGCGCTGCTGTGGTTCGGCCGGCTGGAGCAGAGTCCCGAAGCGACGGCGCTGCGCAGCGCCCCCGCACAGTTCAACGCCACGCCCCACGAGGCGCGCTTCGAGTCCAGGCAGGATGGCTGGTCGGTCGCCATTCGTCGGTTGCGGCGGGTGCACCTGTTCCACGTGGCAACCCGATACGGCGGCATGCCGGCTGCGCGCCTGTACTTCGAGGACGAGCGCGGGCTCCAGCGGCACGGTGTGATCGCTGCCGGCTCGACCGAGTCGCGGGATGCCATTCTCCACGTGCTCAGCCTGATCCGCTGAAGCCCGACTGCGTTCACCGCGTGATCCCGTTCAGGTCTGGGTATTTGCACTCGCACGGCTCGCGCCGCAAGTCTCCTTTGATCAGCGCGCCGTCGTACTCGCGCACGCCTTCCACCGCTATCCATCCCTCCAGGTCGAGCGGCACGCTGCCCGCGGCGTTGAGCCACTCGCCGTTGTACTTGCGCGCCAGGTGGACGTGCGCTGCCGCCGCCAGTCCACCCTCACAGGACGGGTGGCCGATTGGATCACCGGTTCTCACGCGCGTGCCAACCGGCACGCGGTTGCGGCTGCCGATGTGCAGATACAGCACGCTCCAACCGATGCGTTCGTCTCCGCTGGGATCGAGGGACAGGCCAACTTCGCCGCGCACGCTGCGCGTGATCACGCCGTCGGCTACGGCGGTCACCCAGTCCTGCAGCTCAGTGCAGCCGGCGACGTTCACCGAGGTGAAGTCGAGCGCCCCCCACGGGGTGCCAGCGCCCCACGTGCTATGCGGCCCGCCGGTGAAGTACCACATCTCGCCCACGCGCCATGGCAGCGCGAAGGGCGGTTGCCGCAAGTCGTCCGGCAGCAGCGGGCCGAAGTCGTATTGCCAGGGGTTGCCGAAGAGGCGCCGATAGGTGCGGATGAACGCACGGTCGCTGCTGTCTTCGGCGATCGCCGGCCAGTCCGGCGTGGTGCTGATGGCAGCCAGATAATTCTGCAGCCCGGCCGTGCCGGCATTTACCCCATCGCCGATGGCGAGGTAGGTGCCATCGTCCAGGCGCACATAATTGCGCGTGTTCAGACGCCAGCCATAGTATCCTTCGTTCAAACGCAGCGCGGCCCAGCTCAACTGCACATACAACCCCTCCAGGTTCGTGCGCTTGTGACCGAGCGGATAGCGAATTTGATCGTCGCTAGGTCGCGCCTGCGTGACCCAGCCGCCGACGTACTCCAGCGCAGCCAGCAATGTGCGCGGATGCACGCTGAATTGTTCGGAGACACGCTGCACGATCTGCGCGCCGGTCAACATCTCTCCGGCGACCAGCTCCGTGTATCGGCTGAGGTAGCCATTGTGCTGTGCGACGACGGCCGCTGCATCGAATTCGGCGGCCGTTGGGCCGTTGACCAGTTCGCTGTCCGGGATCAGTTTGACGGATGGCGTCCGGCCCTCGACCGAGCGGCGAATCAGCAGTTGCTGACCGATCTGCAAGGCGTTCGGATTGGCCAGGCCGTTCAGACGTTGCAGCTCGTCCAGCGTCGTGCCGGTGGCGTAGGCGATGCCGCTCAGCGTGTCGCCCCGCCGCACTGTGTGGGTTACGGTCAGTGCGCTACCGGTCTGTACCAGGCGCGGCGGATCGAGCGTGGGCGTGCCGATGGGGATCGGATGGCGTGTGACAGTGGGCGTTGGCGCCGGACCCGTCGCGGTCGTCTGGATGGCAGGTGCCGCGGTCGCTGTGGGGGTGGAGGTAGGATCTTGAGATTCTGTTTCGCTCGCGCAGGCGAGAAGAATGGTCGCACACGCAACGATGCATGCCGACTTGAGCAGTGGATTCATCCGGTGGGATTATTCCACAGGCGCACTTGCATCGGCGCGGCGGAAAGCGTGCGATTTCGGGACCGGTGGGCGTCGGCTCGGCGTCGCGCACTGCTTCGCTCGATACGGATCCAGGATGCTCGATGTCGTCTGGCACCAGTCGGTTTGAGCAGGGGGATGTTCGACTATACTCATCCTCCTCTCATCCAAGATCAGCGATGACAACATTAGAACAGTTCGAAAAGGGCTTGCGCATCGATCAGTACATCGCCAGCATTCGTCAGAGCAAGGAAAACTTTCGGGCGAACTTCATCAAAGCGACCGAAGCGTTCAGCGCAGATGACCTGGCCTTCTTTCGAAATCTACCGACCAAAATCAACGTCGCCGTTGCAACCGAAGATGCCAATCTCGATGCGTTGCGCGATGTGCCGATCATTGGTCGTCTGTCGGTCGAGGTAAAGAAGCTGGTGCTGCGCCTGTTCCGGCCGACCACGCATGCCGATGTGGTGCAGTCCATCCTGCAGGATGCCTCGTCGCTGATCACTGGAGGAGCCGACCTGGGAACTGTGAAGTTGCCGATCATCGCGTTTTATACACCGGGGATGCGGTTGCTTGGGGCGCATCTGTGTCGCCTGCCCGAGCTGAGCGCAGAAATAGATCGTCGCCGACTGGCGTGGATCGAAGACCATCCAGAAGTCCTGGATGCGCGTGAGCCGATAGACAAAATGACGCCGCTTACACGCACACGCCTGACCCAGGCCATGTATGCGCTGACGCCGGAGCAGCGCGCTGCGTGGGGGCGCCTGACCGTGCAGCACTGGCGCCGCATGCTCGACGCGGCGCTGCTGGCGGCCGATCGCTCGAATTGAGTATGGAGTGTGCTCGTCATGTGCGCGTTCATCCAATGTGAGAACCTGGTCAAGATCTACAAGGTGGCCGATATCGAGGTGTTCGCCCTGCAGGGGCTGGACCTGACGGTTGAGCAGGGCGAATGCACAGCCATCATCGGCGCATCCGGCTCGGGCAAATCCACGCTGATGAACATCCTCGGCGGCCTGGATCGTCCTTCGGCCGGCCGCGCGATCGTCGGCGGCAAGGATTTGCTGCGCATGAGCAACCGCCAGCTCGACCGCTATCGCCGTGATATGGTGGGCTTCGTATGGCAGCAGGTCTCGCGCAACCTGCTCCCGTATATGACGGCCGAGGAAAACGTGCAGATGCCGATGTTGCTGAGCGGCGCCCGGGCACGCCACGAGCGCGCACGCGCCCTGCTTGCGCGCGTCGGGTTAGAACATCGTCGCTCGCACAAGCTCAGCCAGCTCTCGGGCGGTGAACAGCAGCGTGTAGCGATCGCGGTGGCGCTGGCGAACAACCCGCAGTTGTTGCTGGCTGATGAGCCAACAGGCGAGCTGGACACGCAAACTTCGCGCGCGATCTTCGCCCTATTTCGCGAGCTGGCCGAGCAAGACAAAATCACGGTGTTGATCGTCTCTCACGACGCACGGATTGCCGACGAGGTGGGGCGCGTGGTGGCTATTCGCGACGGCCGCACCAGCAGCGAGATCGTGCGCCAGGCGCGCAGCGCCGAGAGCATCGAGGCGACGCTGGTGGGCATGGCGGAGAGCGCTGAAGCCGTGGAGCACGAGCTCGTCGAGATGGCTGTCGTGGACGCGGCCGGCCGGCTGCAATTGCCGCGTGAGCTGCGCGAGAAGAAGGGCATCGGCCGACGCGCCGTCATCGAGGAAACCGAGCACGGCTTGCTCATTCGCCCTATTGACGATAAGAAAGATGTGAGGTAGCATCACCGCTGCCAGATCATTTGTTCTAGGCCCGCGCAGAAGGAGGTAGCAGCCATGTATCAGAGCGTAACGGTCATTGGGCGTCTCGGACGCGATCCAGAGATGCGCTATATGCCAAATGGCGACCCGGTCACGTCGTTCAGCGTCGCGACCGATCGCGCATGGAACGACAAGGACGGCAAGAAACAAAAGGAGACGACCTGGTTCCGCGTATCCGTGTTTGGTAAACAGGCGGAGATCGCGAACCAGTACCTGAGCAAAGGCAAAATGGTGCTGGTCGAAGGACGGCTGCGCGTTGACCCGAAGACCGGCGGGCCGGTGACGTATACACGCCAGGACGGCACGGTCGGCGCAAACTTCGAATTGATCGCCAACACCATCCGCTTCCTCAGCCCGCGCGACGAAGCCGAGTCCAGCCCAACCGAGAGTGACCTTGGTGAGGCTGGTCAGGATACCGAGGATATTCCGTTCTGATGTGCACCTGCATCACATGAACCTGACGGGTCGTCTCTGCCCGTCAGGTTTTCTTTTGTGCCTATGACTCTGCCACAATCGGCTCAACCTTCGCCCCAAGCGCCGGCCGGATTACAGATCGAACTCCCGGCCCACCTGGATGCGACATATTCCAACCTCGTCGTGATTCAGCACACGCCCTCGGAGTTCGTGCTGGACTTTGCGCGCATCCTGCCCAACATGCCCACGGCCCGCGTCGGCGCACGCATCGTGACTACGCCGATGCATGCCAAGCTGTTGCTGCGCGCTCTACAACAGAACATCGAGCGCTTCGAGGCGCAGTTCGGTCCAATCTACGTCCCACAACAAGGCGAGGCTCTGGCCAATCAGTTGTTCGGTAACGGTTGAGCGTCAGCTACACCCCAAGCTGACGCCTGGCGCTGTATGGCGTGCGTAGGTTTCGTGCATAGAGATGCGTCCGCCAGGCGAAGGCTGGGCGTCCAAAAATGCAAGCCTGGCCTAATAAGATTCTCCTTCATGTTTGGGAGAAATACTTCATTGCGCCCGCTGATCGTGATGGTTGCAATTACTGCTGTCGCTTGCAACACTGCGGTGAGCGGACCTGCATTTGCCTCTGATAAGGCGCCGCCGGCTACGAATGCAGCCGGCCCATCGAATTCGGACAGCACCTCTGCGCCAACGCCACGCGCCTACATCCCGACCATCGTTAGCAGGTGGCCGTTGAGCACCGTATTCGGCATCGAGACATACAACCTGAGCAACAGCCTCGATCCGATCGCCGACACCGGCGCAACGTGGATTCGCCGCAATGGCTTGATCTGGAAGGACATTGAACCAACCGAAGGTGTGCGCAATTGGTCGGCTGCCGCTGAAATAGAAGCCGACATGATCGCAGCTTCCAGGCGAGGTCTGAAGCTCATCCTCATCATCCATGGCACGCCGAACTGGGCTGCGCAGTTCAATAACTTCATGTGCAGCCCGATCCGCGCCGATAAGATCAATGCCTTCGCCGTGTTCGTGCGCGACGCCGTTGAGCGCTATAGCAAACCACCCTACAACGTCAAGTACTGGGAGATCTGGAACGAGCCTGACCTTGGCCGGCCGCTCTCGGGGTCACCCACGCCGGTCGAACAGCCTTATGGCTGTTGGGGCAACGGCAATGCGCCGTACTACGGCGGTGGTGAATACGCCGACATCCTGAAAACAGTGACGCCGCAGATCAAAGCGGTGGATCCGAACGCCAAGGTTGTGCTGGGTGGGTTGCTCATGGACTGTAACCCGAGTCAACCACCGCCGGGTGGCGATTGCGCACAGGGACAGTATCTGGAAGGCATATTGCGTGGCGGTGGCGCCCCTTACTTCGATGTCATCAGCTTTCACGCGTACGACTTCTACAACGGCGATCTGGGCAGGTACCATAGCCCCAAGTGGTTCAGCGCGTGGAACACCACCGGCCCTGTGCTGATTGCCAAGACCCGATACATCAGGAACCTGCTCAATCAGTTCGGCGTGACCAATAAGTCGTTGATCAATACCGAGGTTGGTGTGTTGTGTTACAAGTGCACCACCGCCCCGGCCGCATTCATCACCACCAAAGCCTACTACGTCGCACAAGCCTATGCCGCTGCCATCGCCGAAGGTCTCGCGGGCAACGTCTGGTACAGCTACGAGGGCTGGTTCTTCAGTGAGCTCTCCGAGCCGACTACTTATACTGCTTTCAAGACCGCGCGCAGCAAGCTGGGTGCGGCGAATTACATCGGCGAAGTCACCAGCGCGGATGTCGGCGTGGGCGGCGTCAAGGGCTATAAGTTCGAAGTCAACGGCAAATCGCTGTGGGTCGTCTGGTCCCTGGACGGCAGCAACAAGAACATCACCCTGCCCGGAACGCCATCCTCGATCACCGATGCCCTCGGCGCTTCGGTTTCGTCGGCGTCCACGTTGCAGTTGACGGTGAAACCGCTCTACATCGAGTGGTAGCCGTCGATCCAATTGTGTGTCAACGACTGGAGGGCGCGCCGTTCACGCCCTCCGGTCGTTTTTGGTTTCTTGCCCTTTGCTATGTCGCCTGCTCGTCACCAGGGCCATGATGAGCAGCGCTGCCATCACCAGCGCAATGCCCACCAGCGTCACGAGCACAACGTCGAACAATCCAGGCAGTGTGGATAGCGGCAGGATCAGTAAGAGGATGACGAATAGCAGGATCGGCCACGGGCCATGCAAGTCGAAGTTCTTCATGCTGCGAGTTGTGTAATCGGCATCGCGCCATGAACCGGCCCACGCATGGGTGCCCCTTTGCGATGCGCCGGTGGGCGACTCGGTGCTGCTCAAACCATCGGGTGTCTGAACGATGCGGAGTAAGCGCCGGTGACGTGATGTTCGAGTTGACGCTCGATGTCCGCGAGGAGCGAACTAGCGCCGAAGCGGAACAAATCCGGCTGCAGCCACGCATCGCCCAACTCCTCTTTCATCAGGATCATCCAGTCGAGGGATTGCCTGGCGGTGCGGATGCCTCCGGCGGGCTTGAAGCCGACCTTGAAGCCGGTGAGATCGTAGTACTCACGGATCGCGCGGCACATCACCAGGCCAACCGGCAGCGTGGCGTTGACGCTCGCCTTGCCGGTCGAGGTTTTGATGAAATCGGCGCCAGCCATCATACACACCAGGCTGGCCTGATGCACCTGGCGCAGCGTCGCCAGCTCGCCGGTCTCCAGGATGGTTTTCATGTGCGCGTCGCCGCACGCTTCGCGAAAGGCCCGGACCTCGTCGTAGAGCGCGCGCCAGTTGCCGGTGAGCACGTGACGGCGCGAGATCACGATGTCGATCTCCTGCGCGCCCATCTCGATCGAGTATTCGATTTCCTTCACACGCAGCTCGAGGGGATTCATGCCGGCGGGAAAGCCGGTCGAGACCGCCGCCACCGGGATGCCGGAGCATTCGAGCGCCTGCACGGCGATCGGCACCATTTCGTGGTAGACGCAGACGGCCGCGACTTTGATCGGCAACTGCGTTGCCCCCAGCGCCTCGAGCAAGTCATCGCGCACGGGATGGCGAGCCTTGGCGCACAGCCGCCGGACGTTGCCAGGCGTGTCGTCGCCCTGCAATGTGGTCAGGTCCATCAGCGTGATGGCGCGCAACAGCCAGGCAGCTTGCCAGGCCTGTTTGACGGTGCGACGGGCGGGGAGCGTGGCCGTCCGTCGCTCGACTGCGCTGCGGTTCACGCGCGCTGCGGCGATCCAGTGCAGATCGAGCGGGGTGCCGGGATTGCGATCGTCGTGCCTGTTCATTCGTTCTCACCCGATGCTCGAGCCTGCCTGTAAGCCGGATTCTGTCTAGGCCCGAAGGCCCGAGGCGATCATCTCTCTGGGATGCGCATTGCTGCACACCTCTTGCCGCCTACCTGCGCATCAGCGGGCCGCCTCGTCTGCGCGTCTTGGCGTTGCTCCCGGTGGGGTTTGCCAGGCCGTCGCATCGCTGCGACGCCGGTGCGCTCTTACCGCACCATTTCACCCTTACCCAAATCTGGGCGGTGTGTTTTCTGTTGCACTTTCCGTCGGGTCGCCCCGCCTGGCCGTTAGCCAGCACCGTGCCCTGTGGAGTCCGGACTTTCCTCATCCCGCGGAGCGGGACGCGACCGCCCGGCAGGCTCGAACACCCTCCATTATCTCAGTGAAACGTTGGGGGGTGTATTTCTTAGCAGGGGCAAAACGTGCTTTGAGCTGTTTGGCACC